>Ga0114934_10000150_pt1 | contig 41392 bp, 35 predicted proteins | sample 4SBtaG_2_FD_99695 | JGI IMG/M metagenome (GOLD analysis project Ga0114934, IMG submission 99695) | Deep subsurface microbial communities from Kolumbo volcano to uncover new lineages of life (NeLLi) - 4SBTROV10_white metaG | ecosystem: Environmental > Aquatic > Marine > Volcanic ...
GATTACTGGAACCTGCCGACGCTGCTCGACGGCGCGCCCGCCTGGTGGCTGGAGCACATAATGCAGTTCGACGTCGAAGACTTCGAGCGGCTGGCTGATGGCGTACCGCCGCCCGCCAACAAAGCTCCGGGGGTTTCAGACTGACGGAGTGCCCGTGCCGTCGAGCCCGCGCGCGTACCAGGCGAGCAAGCCGAGCTTGAACACCAGCAACGCCAGCAGCCACCCGACCGAGGCGGCCGGGTCGTTGGCCCACAGGGCCATGGCGAACCTGGTAAACACCGCCGCGCCTACGATCACCTGGGCGATCATCACCACGCCACGCGCCTGGTCGAGCCAGCGATGCGAAGCGAGCACCATCTTCTCCAGGATCGGCGACGTCTGTTCGGGTACCTCGAACAGGAACGGCCCGCCGGTGAGCGCGGCCAACGCCATGGCTATGCCCAGCGGCGAGTGCCGCCAGATGGTTCCCGCCAGCACGGCCACGAAGGCCAGGCGGAAGGCCAGGCAGAAAGGATTGCGGTGACGCTCTATTATCAGCCGCGAGAATTTCGTCAAGCCATCCACGGTTACATGTTACGCCACCGCCGCCCACGGGCAAGGAAGGGGAAGACCTACCTTTTCCCGAAAAGGTAGCAGGTCTCCTCAGGAAGGGGTGTAGCTGACGCGCATCTCCTTTACACCGTTGATGAAGTTGGAGCGAAGCCGGCGCGGTGGAGCCGCCAGCTCCATATCGGGCATGCGCGTGAGCACCTCGGTAAATATAGCCTTGAGCTGGGCGCGGGCCAGCGACGCGCCCAGGCAGTAGTGCTGCCCTATGCCGAAGCTCAGGTGCTCGCCCGCGTTGGCACGGTTGATGTCAAAACGGTGTGGGTCGTCGAACACCGATTCGTCGCGGTTGGCCGAGCCATACCACAGCGTGAGTTTCTGCCCCTTTTTCATCTCGACGCCACCCAGCTCGGTGTCCTCCATGATGCTGCGGCGAAAGTGATGCACGCCCGGGTCGTAGCGCAGCAGTTCTTCTACCGCTGTGGGTATAAGCGAAGGGTCGTCGATGAGTTGCTGCCGTTGCTCGGGGTGCTCGATCAAGCGCAGCATGCCGTTGCTGGTCACCGTGCGCGTGGTCTCGTTGCCCGCCACTATCATCATCATCAGGAAGGTGCCGAACATCATGTCGTCCACAGGCTTACCGTCGAGCTCGGCGTTGACCACCATGGTGGCAAGATCGTCTGCCGGGTGCTCGAGCTTGTGCTTGCGCAATCTCACCGCGTACTCGAAGGTCTCGATGAAAGCTTCGTCCGGGGTGCCACCCCCCTGCATCTCGGGATCGTCCGAAGAGATGAGCTGGTTGGCCAGGTTGTAAGCGTAACTCCTCTCGCTCTCGGGTATGCCGAAGAGCTCGCATATCATCGTGGTGGGAGTCACCGCCGCCACATCCTCCACGAAATCGCACTCACCGCGGGCAACCACCTTGTCGACTATCTCGCGCGCGACCCCGGCGATGTAGTCGGACAACATGTCGATGCGCTTGGGTACAAAACCCTTGTTGATGGTGTTGCGGTACTCGGTGTGGCGCGGCGGGTCCATGTTGAGCATCACGCCCGCGAGCGTGTGCGCCAGCTCGGGGTCAGGATCCCAGATGAGTATGTGCGGCGTGTTGCTGAACACCGACGGCGTGCGCGACACGTAGCGCACGTCATCGTAACGGGTGAGTACCCAGAACCCGTCACCGCCGGGCTCGTCGTGCCAGAACACGGGCGCCTCGCGCCTGAGCAGGTCGAAAGCTTCGTGCGGCTGGCCAGCCAGGAAATTATCGGGATTGAGCAGGTCGATATCAGAAAGCTGCATGCGGTACTCCTGGACCGGCTGCCGCTTCTGATCGCGGTCCTGCCCGGCGGGCCCGGGTAGGGGCGCAGCAGGGCAACAGGCGTCGAGGCAACAACGGTCGGTACTGACTGACATATGTCAGTGACATATGTCAGTCAACTTGAGTGTGGACCCCGCGCCTGTTTTTCGCAGCTCTGAGCCGTCAGGCTGCCCAGGCCAATCAGGCCAATCAGGCCACTGCGGCCGGGCGACCCTCGTAGTCCTCCAGCACCAGGCCGGCGGTGTTGTGACCCGAGGTCATGGCCCCGCCAAAGCCCGCCGACGGAAAGGTCCACGCGCCGGCCAGGTACAGCCCGGGCACGGTCGTGCGCGGCTGCGACCTGAGAATGCTGTGACTGCTGGTCGACATGGCCCAGCCATATATCGACCCACCGGGGTTCCAGGAGTAGCGCTGCATGGTGTGCGGGGTGCCGGTTTCGCAGACCTCGATGCGCTCGCGCACGTCGGGAATGTGCTCGGCGAGCCGGTCGACCAGGTGTTCCTCGAGTTCCTGCTTGCGCGCGCGGTAGTCGTCTTCGTCCAGCCCCAACCAGTGACGGCCGTCGGCTATCATGGCCACGTGTATCACCGAGCGACCGGGCGGGTGATGCCCCGGGTCGGCGATGTTGTGGTTGTTGACTATGCAACCCTGGCTGCGGTAGTCGCCCCTGAGCGACGCCTCCCACTCGGCGTCGAGATCGTAGGTGGGATTGACAAAGTAGCCGCGGTCTCGCAGACCGAGGGCGGCGGCGTCGCCGCGCATACCGATGTAAGCCTGGTGAATAGAGCAGGCCACCGGCAATTCAGCGGCCGTCTTGCGATCATCGGGCGCGAGCGACGAATCGTCGAGAAGCTTTTCAAAGGTGGCCGGCGCCGAGGCGTTACTGATGACCACCGGGGCGCGAAAACTACCACGCTTGACCGTGTCGACACCCACTGCGCGACCGCCCTCGGTTACTATCCCTTCAACCGCCGTGCGCAGCATCACGCGCCCGTCGTTCTCCTCGATGACATCCACGAACGCGTCGGACAGTGCCTGCCCACCTCCCTTCACGTAAAAACAGCCGCCGCTGTGAAAGCTGTTCCACATCAGCGAGTAGGTAAACGCGCAAACCTTGGACGGCGGCAAGCCGAGATAGCCCCACAACGTGGCAAAAACCCCCTGCATTCGTTCGTCCAACCCGTGCTCGTCCATCACTTCTTTCAGGTTGCGACCCATGAGCGCGAGAGTGTGCTCGTTGGGCCCGTCAACCGAATCAACCTTCTTGAGCAGCGCGAACAGGTCACGCACGGGACCAGCCTGCTCGGGGTAACTGTCGCACAAGAGGTCGCGGTACTTGTCGGCGTCGGCCGGCACGACCAGGTCGTGCGCAGGCCCGCGCGTACGGTAGGCAACGTCGAACTGGTTGAGCCCTATGCGCTCGAGCACGCCCAGCTCGGCCAGGGTGCGGTGCATGGAGCGGCCCGGCTTGAGATCACCGGTCTGGTGCAGCGCTACGTCGAAGTCGTAGACCACGTTGCTGCCCTTCACCTTGCGCAAAAAATGATGCGCGTAGCCACCGGCGAACTCGTGCTGCTCGAGCACCAGTACCTTCAGCCCCGTCCTGGCAAGACGCGTGGCCGAGGTCAGCCCACCCAGCCCCGAGCCTACCACTATTACGTCCCAGCTACGTTCTACTTCGCTCATCTTCGTTCCTCCGCCTGTCATGTCAGCTGTCGAGATCGGCGGGCACTGACCCTGCGTTGCCCGCAAACAAGGTCATCATCATCGGCTCCACCAGCTCGTGGCCCGCGCGTCCGCGCCCGAGTCGACCCGCGAGTTGCAAGGCCGCGACACCGTGCATACCGGCCCAGAAAACGTGGGCCACGGTGTCTATGTTGCCCACCAACAGACCAGCCGCGATGGCCTCGGCGGTGAGCAGGCGCAGTGGCTGCCAGGCGCGCTCGGCCTGGCGGTCTAGCTCTGCGTTGGCCGCCGCCGTGGGGCTGCCACTCGAATCGCCACCCAGCTCAAACATCACGCGGTACTGGTCGGGATTACCCAGGGCAAAATCGTAGTAGATGCGCCCGAGCAGGATCATGCGCTCGGCGACGTCGCCGTCGGCGGGCAACGCCGGCTGCTGCGCGTCGGCAAAGTGCTCAAACGCCCGCGCCGTCACCAGCGCGTAGATCTCGGCCTTGTCGGCGAAGTAACGGTAAGGGGTCATGGGGCTGCAACCGAGTTCGGCGGCGACCGCTCGCATGGTGAAAGCCGCGTATCCCTGCCCGGCCAGCAGGTGGGTGGCTGCGTCTATCGCGCGCTCACGAAAGTCGGCCAGTTGCTCCTCGCTCAGTGCTGCCCTCGGCATGGTTAAATATATACGCCGTATATTTTACTTAGTCAATCCCCAAAGTCCAAAAAGGGGGAGGCGTCCAATAGGGGGGTAAAGTGCAGGGCCTCGCCTGGTTTCAGTCTCGGTTCCACGCGGGCCAGCCCAGTGCGAAACGCTCTCCCAGGCCCAGCTTGTAAGGCGGCCTGCAGACTGCCGCCTCGCCGCCGGCGGGCAGGTCTATGCCCGAAGCCAGCGCGCCGTCACGCAGCAGCGGCTCGAGCACGCCAGCCCCCTCCAACACGAGGTCGGCGCGCGCTCGGTCGCCCTCGCCCAGCGCGTGGTAGTGCTGCTGCAGACGTTCGCGGCACCAGGCGCGGTAGCGTACCACCGGCAAGCCCCGGTAAACGACACCGCCGCAGTTCCAGTCAAACCACCGCTCGCCCCGCCCCAGGGCCACGGCATTGGCGTGCAGGTAATCGAGATAGCCACTGCCCATGTCACGCAGCAGCGGCAGCCAGCGATCGGCCAGCTCGTCGACGCCCGGCCACGCCGCCTGCCCCAACTCGCTACCAGGCGCCGCCCACAAGCGCGCCGTCCACTGGTACACCGCCGGCGCGCGCTCGCGCATTATGCGCGACGGTGTTGGGTCGATAGAAAAATGCCGAAACATCGACGCGAAAAATCCAAAGTCGGCCAGCGACGGTCGCTCCCCCGATATAAATGGCCACCGCGATAGCAAGGCCTGCAAGCGATCGAGCGTGTCGAGATACACCGCCTCCACGTGCGCGCGGGTAGCACGAGTCACGCCGTCGCCGCGCACATACTCGCGCCGTTGGCGACGGCGCAGGTTGGCCCTCAGCAACCACTGCGGCGCGGGCTGGTCGGCCAGGCTCTCGGCGACAATGCGCCGCGAGTAGAGCAGCGCGTCGGGGCGATAGCTCCAGCGATAGTGCAGCGCCGGCCGCCACAGCCATTCGTCGGCGTAGTCTTCGAGCAGACGCGCCAACAGCCGGGCCACCGGATCGTCGGGCAGCACCGACGGCTCGGGCTGCCGTTGCTCAAACCAGTCCATGATCGGCGTGGAATCCTTGAGCCACTGCCCATCGGGCGTCGCCACCACGGGCACCTTCATCAAGCCGACCTCGGGCAAGACCTCGCGCGCGAAACGCCGCCAGCTTATATCCTCGCGCTGGTACGCGACCCCCTTGTAACGCAAATAGGCCTCGACCTTGCCCGAGAAGTAAGAGATATCGAGCAGCAAGAGGCGGTAGTCAGCCTCGGAGTTCACCGACCGCGAGCCTCGTAGAGCGAGGGCAGAAAATGGGGTAGGTTGCCCACTTCCTCTACGTTGTGCAGCAACCACGCGCGCGCCTTGTCGTCGGAGAGTACGCGGTCGCGGATCGCGTGGCTGAGCGGTTTCATCACCAACCCGGATTCCGCGCCGAGCAGCATACGGCTGTGGTAGCCCGTCCCGCCTTCCGTCGCGGTAAACGTGTGAGCCAGGCGCATGATGGCCCTTCCCAACAGCCGTACTTCCAGCGTAATGCCCCCGGCGTCAAGGCGCGGCACGTCTACCACCCTGTCGACGAGGTTTGCCAGGTCGCCACCGAATGCCTCGACTATGTGAAAACGCGAGCCTGGGCCCACCGTGCCGTCGGCCGCCCTGCGCACGACCTCCAGCTGTATATGATCGACGGGATGCCACACGTGGTAGCGGGGAATTATACTGCCCTTCCACTCCATGTCCTCGCTCGCCGTCTGGAACCACCAGTGCAGCATGGCCGGCGTCACGCCTTCGAGCCTGGCGTGCTCGATGACCAACTCCACGCGCCCGTCTTCAAGCTTTCCAACAGAAGTGCGTGCCGTGTCCAGCGCGCGCATCGTCCAGTCGATCTGCCTCGGTGCTAGCAGGCGCGGCCCGCGGCCGAAGGCCCATGCCAACCCCGCGGTCACGCCAACGCCACGGTGGCAGAGCAGGGGGTGACCGGACCTTCCTCGGTGGCAATAATCACCTCGACATCGACCAGGCGCTCGCCGTCCTGCTCGTAGTGCTTCGTGACGCGCCCGGTAATTATCATGTCGTCTCCAGCGCAGACGTTGCCACGCATCGACACCCCAATTCTTTTGATCTCGGCCTCCGGGCCGGCCCAGTCGATGAGGTAGCGGTCGACCATGCCCAGGTTGAACGGCGTGTTAACGAACACGTCGCGAGTGCGCGAACGCTCCTGCGCGTACTTGCTGTTTGAGTGCTGCGGCGAAAAATCACGCGTGGCCGAGGCCAGGTATACGCAGCGGCTGAAGGTTATCGGCATGCGCAGCTCGGGCAGCTCCTGCCCCTCGCTCACGTCGGCCCAGGCCAGCGTGCGGTACTCGGGCAGCGAGTAGCCGTTCTTCTCGCCCTCGAGCACTTCTTCTACCGCCGGGCTCCAGCCACCCCCACCCTCGGCGGGCAACTCCACCTCGCCCCGGCCGTAGCCGAAGGCGTCCATCTTTTCGGTGATGACCAGCTCGCCGTCCTGGTTGCGATAGTAACGCTCCATTACCCAGAAGTGCCCCTCGCCCACGCGGGTTTTCTTCCAGGGCGAAATCGACAGCAGCCGCTGGCTCACGCTTATGCGGTCGCCCACGCGCGCGCGCACGCCGGTCTCGACCTCGATGTTGCTTATGATGCCGATGGGCAGGTCGAGCAGTTCCTTTACCTCGTAGTGAATGTGGCGCTGCGGCTCGCCTTCGGACGGCGGCCACGGCCAGCGAAACTGCATGGTAAACGCCGTCATTATCGAGCCGAACGGCGCCACGCGCGCGTCGTGCCCGCGCTCACGCGCGTAGGCTTCGTCGAGGTAAAGTGGATTGCCATCCTCAAGCGTCTCGCACCAGTGGCGGATGAGGTAATCGTTTATCTCGAGGGGGGCCGGCACCGACTCGGACTCGATCGTGAGCTCGACGAGACGGTCCTGGTTGGTCTCAGGCAGGTAGTCGGGGACGTATTCTAAGTAGGCAACGGTCATGGTCGCGCAGACTAGCCGCCGCGCGCGGCTGTTCAAACAGTCCCGGGGTCGGCCGTGCCAGCGGTCAGCCCAGGGCCTTGCCCACGAAGCCCCCTATTGGGTCGAGTCCGCCCATGGCAAAGAAATGGTCGACGCCGTCGAGCACGCTCAGCCCCGCGCTCACCGGGCAGGGCAGCGACTCCAGCAACGCCTCGAGCTCGGCGACCGGCGCGTACTCGTCCTCGGCGCCCACCAGTACGTGAACCCCGGCTGCCAGGGACTCCAGGTCCAGCCCGGCCAACAGGGCCGGGGGCGGTGCCACCAGCAGCAGCTTACCGGAGAGGCCGAGGCTTGCCGCCAGTTGCAGCATGGACACTGCGCCGAAGGAGTAGCCAGCGAGTAACACCGCTTGCTCTTCTACCAGCGGCAACGATCCCCCATCGCGAGCGAGACCACGAGCATAAGTCAGCACCGCTCGACAGTCGGCCACTCCCTGCTCCGCGTCGCCGGAGGCGTCGCGCCGCCAGTTGAACCGCAGCGTGCCCCTGCCCCTTGTCCTCAGGGCTGAGCACAGGGCCACCACTACCGGGTTGTGCATGTCGCCGCCGTAAAGCGGGTGCGGCGCGGCTACCGGCACTGGCGGGGCAGCGCCTTCATCAACCAGCAGTGCTTCAAGGCCGTCGATGCCGTTGATCGGTACGCGTAACGATTGCTCGCCCGCGCTCAAGTCTCATCGTCCAGTGGCTGCAGGCCGTCGGCGCCACCCAGGCGAGGCAGGCCGTCGTCGGGCGTCACCGTCCAACCCGCCCGGCAGTCGAAGAACACGTGGGCCTGTGGTTCGGGTAAGGAACGTGCCGGCAACGAGTCGTTGTCTATCGCGGTCAGCACGACGTCGATCGTATCGGGTTCGGTGCTGATGTCGCAGAACAACTGGCTGCCGCAGCTGGAGCAGAAGCTGCGCCGCCCCTTGTCCGATGACTGGTACTCGGCCAGCAGCCCGGCACCCTCCAGGACACGCAGGTCGCGCTTGGCCACGCCGACCCAGGTTACATATGCCGCGCCGTGCGCGCGCCGACACATAGAGCAGTGGCAGTGGCCGCAGTAGAGGGCGGGCAAGCTGACTTCAAAGCGGACGGCACCGCATAAACAAGCGCCTTCCATCACGGCGGTTTCAGGCGGCCTTGTCGCCCGCAGCGCCGGGGGCGCGGCCGAGCCGGCGGCAGTGAATGCGGTAGTCAGACTCCGAGCACTCGCCCGTGCCCAGCTCAAAGTGCCAACGGTGGCCCGGGCACACTATCTGTCCGTCCACGATGTCGGCCTCGGAGAGATCGGAGCCGGCGTGCGGACAAAAGCGTTGCACCTCGTAACGGGCCCCCTCGTGTTCGAGCTCAAAGGTGGTCGTAGGCGTGTCCTCAAGCCGGGACTCGCCGGCAGCGATAGCCTGCAAGGCAGCCTGGTTGGCCATCTTGAGAAAGGTAAACAGGTGCTGGTTGTAGCGGTCCGGATCGCGACTGGCCTTGAAGCGCAGCGACAGCAGCAGGTCTTCCCACGAGAACTCGCCGCGCAGCACCTGCTCGACGTTGCGAGCCTCGAACTCAAAGTGATACGTGCACTGCTCGCCCTCGTGCGGGTAAACGAGTTCGCCCTTGTTGTCGTCACGAAAGTCGACGACCCAGCTGCCACCGTTCGGGCCGGTCACGTTGAACAGCACGCGCATGTTTATGCGGGCCAGGAAGAACGGGTTGCGGCGCAGCAGCGGCACCATGTGGCGACGAAAGCGATCGTACAGACCCGGCTCGGCGTCGGGTATGGCGGCGAGCACCTCGCGCACGAGAGCCTGCTTTTCAGCCTTGTGGGCCTCGTAGTAACTGCGGCGGTCGCGCTCGTAGTCAAAGTCGGCGTAAGCCGGCTCGCGCTCTATCTCGTAACCCTGGGTAGACAGCCGCAGGCGGTCGCCCGGCTTCAAGACCTCTGCCGGGATGCCGGCAGCCTCAAGGTGCTCGGCGGCCGTGGGGTGGGTGGGAAACATGGAGTCCTCGTTTACAAAGTGCTGCGCGAGGTCTTCGTCAAAGAAACAGGGCGGGCCGGCAAAGGGAATGGCCAGGCGCGGGGCAAGCGCCTGGGCGTCCTTGGCAAACGATTCAACGGCCGACAAGCGGCGTGCGGCACGCAGCGGCCGCTTCTGCTCCTCGTCGTAGCAGGTGTAGGTGAGCGGATACCAGATGGCCGGTGACGCCTGCCCAAGCAACACGTCCATGCCGCGCTCGCGCATCTTGTCGAAATCCAGCGCCGAGTTGGCATCGTTGAGATTGAGAATACGCAGGTCGCCGGCGGTGATGTAGGCGCACGAGTCAAACCAGTGCGGCGCGCAGTTCTGCTTGGGCACCTCGACCTCGACCACGAAATCCGGCGCCAGCTCCCAGGATTCGAAATCGTCGAACTCGTACACGTTTTCAAAACCCAGATCGTGCAGCTTGCGCACGATGAGCCGCTTGTGAAAACGCCCGGTGATCATCGGCGTGTCCTTGGGCAGTTGAGCAAGGAACCAGGGATCGTAGTGGTCGGGGTGCTCGTGCGAGACGTAGACCGCGTCCGGAGTGAGCAGGTGGCCGAGTTCCTTGTGCGGATACTCCGGGTACTGGAACCAGCTGGCGTTGTAGGCACCCGCCGGTGACATCCACGGGTCGCAGAGCAGCTTCTTGCCGCCGTACTCGACCGCGAGGCCCGCGTGTCCGAGATACTCTATTACTGCGTCGGCCACTTGCCTGCCCTGGAGCCCCAATGCCCACGGGCCCGAGAATGTAGTATTGTTAAGGGCTTAGCTGACTTCAGTCAAGGGTCTGAATGCCGTTGACTCCCGGTTTCAGCTCAACTTGTCTAAATAGGCGCCGCGCGGCAAGCGGCAGCAACCGGACTGCCCACCCCCCTTGCAGAGGGGCCACCCCCCGCCTGCGACACGAGTCCCCGGGGATCGAGCCCTCACGCCTCGCCGCGCCCGGCGAGCAGACCCTGCAGCACCAGCTCGGTAATAACGTCGGCCGTCCGCTTGGGCGACTCGCGCGCTATTTCGGCCACCTCGGCCCGGGCAAACTCGCGCCCGAGGCTGCCCAGCACGTGGGCTACCGCGGCCGTGTCGACAGGCGTGATCTGCTTTTCGGCCACCGCACGGTCGAGCAGGCTGCGCGCGACCGCCACGATGTATGCCTCGTGGTCGGCAAACAGCCGCAGTGCACCAGCCACCCGCGCAAAGTCTTCCGACATGGTAACGGCCTCGGGTTGCACCGCTTCGTTGGCCGCGCCCAGGTAAACCCTCAGTGCGTCTACGGGAGACATCGTCGCGTCGAGCTTCTCGACAGCCGCCCGGCCTATGCGCCGCAGCCGGCGATCGACAACGGCCAGCAGCAGCTCGTCCTTGCTGGGCGCGATGCCGTAGAGTGTGCGCAACGAACAGTTCGCGCGCTCGGCCAACTCGGCCATGGTGAGCTCGGCCACGCCGCCACGCAGCAACAGCGCTTCGAGTTCTTCGAGCAAGTCGAGTTGGCGGGCGCTCAGTGCGCGCTCGTGTTCGCGCGACAAAACCGGCCGCGGCGCGCGAACTCCGGAAAACCGCAGCCGCCCCGACTCGTCGGCCGCGACGGCGGTCAAGCCAGTAGTTCCTCGGGCAGGTCGACCACGCGCGCGCGCAGCCACTCGCCCAGCCCCTTGGCTTGCGGATCCTGCCGGGTGGAAGCCGCCACGCCCTCCTGAAGCAAGCCGTGCACCACGAAGTTAAGCGAGCGCAGCGCCGGCAGCCGGTAGCGCTCCACCTTGAGCTCGGCTGCCTCGGGCAGCAGTTGTTTGAACTTCTCGGTGGTAAGGAAACCATCGATCCACGCCCAGGCCGAGTCGCTGCGCGCAAACACGCCCAGGTTGGCGTTACCGCCCTTGTCACCCGACCGTGCGCCGTAGACTTCACCCAGCGCAGCGCGGCGGGTCGAGCCCCCGGGCACCGCGGCTTCCGGTCCGGGTGCCGGAGTTATCTCTACCTCGGCAGCGGGTATCACCGACGACACCTGCTGGGACTCACCACCCGGCAACACCAGCTCGGCCGGCACCATGTCGGCCGCCACGCGCGCCGCCTCCATCACGCCAAAGGGGCGGCCGCCACCTGGACCGCCCACCCCGAAAAAACCCGGAATGCTGGCCAGCGCGATCTCTATGCCCGAGTTGGCAAAGGCGCGTCCGACCTTCTTTTCGTCTGGATCCTTGACGCTTATGCGAAGCATGGCGACCGCCTCTTCGTTGGCGTCCGGGTCGTTGCTGTCGGTGCGCACGAGCCGAGTCGAGGCGAAGGCAAAGTCTTCGCGCGAGTACGGACAGGCGTTCCAGAAACCTTCTTCTACCAGCTTGGCCTTGGCCTCGATGTCCAGGCCGGTCAGGCACAGGTTCATGTCGTTGCGAAAACCACCCGCACGGTTGATGCACACCTTCAGGGTCGAGGGCGGCGGCTCGCCCTGGGTACCGTGCAGAAGCACGCGGTCGGGCGCCTGCTGCTCGATCTCGATCGTGTCAAAGCGCGTGGTCACGTCGGGGCCGAGGTAGCACGGTCCACCGATCTCGTAGAGCAGTTGCGAAGTGACGGTTCCCACCGACACCTCGCCACCGGTACCGTCGTGTTTGCCGATGACCGACGAGCCATCCTCGGCGATCTCGGCCCAGGGAAAACCCAGGTCGAGCATCTGCTCGATCTCGGTAAAGAACGAGTAGTTGCCGCCGGTGGCCTGGGCGCCACACTCGATGACGTGGCCGGCCACCACGGCGCCAGCCAGCTCGTTGAAGTCGTCGCGTTTCCAGCCGTGCTGCCAGGCCGCAGGGCCGCACACCACGGCCGCGTCGGTGACGCGGCCGGTTATTACTATGTCAGCACCCGCGTTGAGCGCGTCCACGATACCCCAGCAGCCAAGATAGGCGTTGGCCGTGAGAAAAGCCGACGCGTCTTCGATCGGGCGTTCGCTTTCGAGCTCGAGCAGGCTGCCGGCCTCGACCAGCTCGCCCACGCGTGGCAGCAGGTCGTCACCGCGCAGGTAGGCAATCTTAGGCGCCAGCCCGAGCTTGTTTGCGACCTCGGATACGGCCTCGGCGCAGGAGTCGGGGGCAAGGCCGCCAGCGTTGGTGACAACCTTGATGCCCTTGTCCAGGCAACTGCCCATCACCTGCTCCATCTGTGCCACGAAGGTGCGCGCGTAACCACCGCCCGGGTGCTTCATGCGCGTGCGCGCGAGGATGAGCATGGTAAGCTCGGCGAGCCAGTCGCCCGTGAGCACGTCTATGGGGCCACCCTCTACCATCTCGCGGGCAGCGCTGAGGCGGTCCCCGAAAAAACCTGAGCAGTTAGCAATGCGTATTGGCGCAGCCATGATTGTTCTCCGTTCGGTCAGCCAGTCTTGTCGGCGGCGGTCTCGTCACTGGTAGTCTCCACGACCAGCAGCAGCGTGCCCGCCTCTACCTGCTCGCCCTCTTCAACCTTCACCTCCACCACCACTCCGTCTTCGGTGGCACGCATGGGGTGCTCCATCTTCATGGCTTCGAGCACGAGCACCATGTCGCCGTCCGCCACCGTGTCGCCGACCTTCACGCGCAGCTCTATTACCTTGCCGGGCATGCGGGCCACGAAACCACCCTCGTCCTGCTCGGCACCAGGCAGCACGAAGCGCGGCTGCTCGCTGAACACGATGTCGCCGTCACCGCAGTGCACGATCAACTGCACACCCGCACGGGTCACGAGGGAGCGAGTGCGGCGGCCGGCAATCTCCACGTCTATGCCCCGCTCGCTCCAGTGGTGCACGTGCGCGACGCTGCCGTCGTCAAAACAAAAACTTCCATCGCGCCGGGAATGATAGCGCACGGCTGTGCTGCCCTCGCCGTGATCAAGCGTGAGCCGCTGGTCAGGCAGGCGGCCGATCTGCCAGCCGCTTGGCACCGTGGCCAGCACTGTTGCCTCGGAACGGTTGACGCCCTGCACCCACAGGGCGGCCACGCGCGCGGCGTGGGTAAGTTCTTCGCCCGATGGATTGAGAGCGCGAGGCGGCGCAACGCGGTCAATAAAATCAGTGGTCGTATCGCCCGCGAGAAATTCCTCCGAGCGCAGCACGGCCACGAGAAAATCGCGGTTGGTCACGACGCCGCCCAGGTGGGTTCGCGCCAGCCCCAGCGCCAGCTTGCCCGCGGCTTCCCCGCGCGTGGGCGCGTGGGCTATGACCTTGCCCAGCATGGGGTCGAAGTCGGTGCCGATGACCGAGCCCTCCTCCACACCGCTGTCCCAGCGCAGCCCGGGAGTAGCGGCCGGCCCAAAGGCAGACAGCGTGCCGGTCTCGGGCAGAAAATCGTTGGCCGGGTTCTCGGCGTACAAGCGCGCCTCGACGGCCCAGCCGTTGTTGCTTAAGTCTTCCTGGCCGTAGCCCAGCGGCTCGCCGGCGGCCACGCGCAACTGCTCGCGCACGAGGTCTATGCCGGTGACCAGTTCTGTTACCGGGTGCTCCACCTGCAAGCGGGTGTTTACCTCGAGAAAAAAGAACTCGCCCGTATCGTCGTCGAGCAGGAACTCCACGGTTCCCGCCGAGTGATAGCCCAGCTCGCCGGCCAGGCCGAGGGCTGCCTCGCCCATGGCCTGTCGCAGCTTGTCGTCGACGCGCGGCGAAGGAGACTCCTCAATTATTTTCTGGTGACGACGTTGTATGGAGCACTCGCGCTCGCCCAGGTGCACAACCTTGCCGTGCTCGTCACCCAGTATCTGTATCTCGATGTGGCGTGCGCGGGCCACGTAGCGTTCGATAAAAACCCTGTCGTCACCAAAGCCGCTGGCCGCCTCACGCCTGGCCGAGGCCACGCCTTCTTCGAGCCCGTCTGCCGACTCGACAATGCGCATGCCCTTGCCGCCACCACCGGCGGCCGCCTTGACCAGCAGCGGGTAACCCACCTCGTCGGCGTCGTCGGTACTTTCTGAGCCCGGTAGCACTGGTACGCCCGCCTTGACCGCAAGCGCGCGGGCCGCGATCTTGTCGCCCATCTGCTCAATGCACTCGACCGACGGCCCCACCCAAAGCAGGCCCGCGGCCATCACCTGGGCTGCAAAAGCAGCGTTCTCCGACAGGAAACCGTAGCCCGGGTGCAGGGCTTCAGCGCCGGTGGCCCTGGCCGCTTCGAGCACAGCCGCGCCGTCGAGGTATGACGTGTCCAGGCGTACCGCCTCGTCGGCCTCGCCCACGAAAGGCGCGAGCGCGTCGGCGTCCACGTACACGGCCACGCAGCGAATGCCCATCTGGTGGGCGCTGCGAATAATGCGCCGGGCGATCTCGCCGCGGTTGGCAACAAGCAACGTCGCAAAGCTCATAGCCTGAATACCCCGTAGCCCTCGGTACCTTCCACGGGCTTGTTGCGTACCACCGACAGGCAGATGCCCAGCACGGTGCGCGTGTCGCGCGGGTCGATCAGCCCGTCGTCGCTTATTGCGCCGGTGGCCTCCAGCGCCAGCGAGCCCTTCTCCTGCATGTCTTCTACAGCAGTGCGGATCTGTTCGTCGAGCGCCTCGTCGAAATCTTCGCCCTTGCGCGCGGCACGCGCCCTGCGGACGATAGACATCACACCGGCTATCTGCTTGCCACCCATCACGGCGATGCGCGCGCTCGGCCATATGAAAGTAAAGCGGGTGTTGAACGCGCGGCCCGACATGGCGTAGGTGCCCGCGCCGTACGAAGCACCCACTATCACGGTCAGGTGCGGCACCGTCGAGTTGGAAACCGCGTTGAGCATCTGCGAGCCCTTCTTGATGATGCCGGCTTCCTCGAAGTCGCGGCCGACGATGAAACCGGTGAGGTTCTGCAGGAACAGCAACGGCACGTCGATCTGGTTGCAGAGCTGGATGAAGTGGGCGGCCTTCTCAGACGACTCGGGGTAGATGACCCCGTTGTTGCCCAGTATGCCCACCGGGTAGCCGTGTATGGACGAGAAGCCGCAGACCATGGTCTCGCCGTAGCGCGGTTTGAACTCCTCGAAGCGAGAACCGTCTACCACGCGGCCTATGATGTCGCGTATATCTGCCGGGCGCTTGAGCTCCGGGTCTATGATGCCCAGCAGCTCCTCGGGGTCGAGCACGGGCGGGTCATCGCGCAGTGCCGGCGGGGGGCCGGGCTTGCGCCAGTTCAGGTGCGAGACGATCTCGCGGCACATGCGCAGCGCGTCCTGCTCGTCTTCGGCCAGGTACTCGCCCAGGCCCGAAATCTCGGCGTGCATTTTCGCGCCACCCAGGGACTCGTCGTCGGAGTCCTCGCCGGTGGCCATCTTCACCAGCGGCGGGCCGGCAAGAAAAATCTTCGACTGTTTCTTGATGACAACGTTGTAGTCGGACATGCCTGGCTGGTAGGCACCGCCAGCCGTAGAGGATCCGAACACCACGCACACGGTTGGAATGCGCAGCTTGGACAGCTCTATCATCTCGTAGAAAAACCGGCCGGTTTCCGCGAAGTGAAAAATCTTGGCAGGGCGCCTTTTCTTCTTGTCGTCGTCGGGTTCCATGCGCAGGTCGGCACCGGCCGACTCCACGAAACTAACGTAGGGAATATTGTTGTCGCGGGCGATCTCGAGCGCCCGCATCCACTTCTTGCCCATGTAGGGAGTCATGGCACCACCAAGCACGGTGGGATCGTTGGCGAAGATCATGCACTCAACGCCGGCTATGATGCCTATGCCCATGAGGACGCCACCGCCTACGGTGTAGTCGGCGTTGTAAGCGGCCAGCCCGCTGATCTCCAGAAACGGGCTGTCGGGGTCCAGCGCCAGCGCCACGCGTTCTCTTACCGGCAGCTTGCCGCGCGCGGCCAGGCGCTCGTGGTGGTGGGCACCGCCACCGGCCTCGGCCTCGTCGAGCAGCGAGTTGACCTCATCGATTTTAAGCAGCATCGCGTCCCGGTTCTCGATGAACTCCGGGGAGCGGGGATTGAGTGTGGACCGCAGGGGCGGTGCCAACAGCGGGGCCAGTATCGGCGCTTGCATGTCGTTGCTCTTACCTCTCTGTTTTTCGAAGTGATGTTCTACAGGGCGCAGCTCTAAAGGACGCGGGTTCATCGGCCTCAGCAGGCCTCGCCCGTTTCAACCTACGGTAACAAACTAGGTAATATCTGTCAAGCATTATTACCTTCATGTTCTGTGAACGCCCGCCGGGTGCCGGCCGTAACCTCCCGCCACAGCCCGGGCTCGGCCGCGTAGGGAGCGTATATACCCAGGCTATCGGCTAAGCCCGCGTATCGCTCTGCCAGCCGGGCGCCTAACTGCTGCGGCTCTCCGATGACGGCAAAGTGCTCGACCAGCGAATCGTCTACCAGCTGCGGCAGCTCGTCCCAACGGTTTTCGCGGGTGAGCTTGTTGAGCTCGGGCTGCAACTCGCCATAGCCCACGGCCTCCATCGGACGACGGTAAGCGGGAGTGGAACCGTAGAAGCCCAGAAGGCTACGCACGCCCTCGTAGGCAGCGCGCATTTGTTCCTCGTTGGCGCCGGTGATGCACATGGCGGTCACGTTGAAAACAAAATCCTCGCGGCGGCGACCTGCCTTGGCCAGTGACTTATTCACCGCTGGCAATTGCACATCACGCAGGAAGGGCACCGTGTTGAAGGGATGAACCAGCAGGCCATCGGCCACCTGTCCCGCCACGGCGGTCATGGGCGGACCAAGCGCACCCAGCACGATACGAGGAGGGCCGCAGTCGAGCGGCCCCGGGTTGAACATGGGCGTCATCAGCGTGTGGCGAAAAAACTCGCCTTCAAACTTGAGAGCTTTGCCGTCCTGCCAGCAATCAAAGAACGCCCTTACCGCCATGATGTACTCGCGCATGCGGGCCGCCGGTCGGTCAAAGGCGACGCCAAAGCGGCGCTCGATGTGGGCCCGCACCTGCGAGCCGAGGCCAAGCGAAAACCTGCCTCCCGAAAAACGCTGCAGGTCCCAGGCCTGGCAGGCCACGTGGTAGGGATTGCGAGGAAAGGCTACCGCGATGCCCGTGCTGATGTCCAGTGCAGGCGCAGCCTGCGAGGCCAGCAGCAGGGGAAAAAACGGATCGCGGCTGCCCTCGAGCGAGTACACGCCATCAAAACCGGCCTCCTGCCTGCCCACAGCCTCCTGCCCGACGTCGGCCAGGTCGGAGTAAAGTGGCCCGTCTATCTTCACCCCGTCAAACCCGGCACGCGCGCGGTCCGGCCCGGGGCCGGCCGCGTACGCCCCAGCGCGGCTACCTCAGGGTAACCGCCGCGTTGGTGATGATGGCCTCGTTGCGTTCCTTGGACCAGGCCTCGACCAGGATCTTTCCGTCTTCATTCCAGCAGCGAACCTGGTATGTCTCGCCCGGCCAGGCCACGCCCTTGAAACGAGCCTGGTAGCGGGCCACGCGCGTGGGGTCGCCATCGAGCATGCCGTCTACCACCGCCTTGCAGGTAATACCGTAGCTGCACAGGCCGTGGATGATGGGAACGTCGAAGCCGCCCACGGCGGCGAACTCGGGGTCGCAGTGCAGCGGGTTCTTGTCGCCGTTCAAACGGTAGAGCAAGGCCTGCTGCGGCAGGGTCTCGGATTCAAACACAGCGTCAGGCTCGCGGTCGGGCGCCTGGTTGGCAGCCGGCGGGCCCGGCTCACCACCGAAACCTCCCTCGCCGCGCATGAACAGCGCCATGCGGGTGGTAAACAGGGGCTCGCCGTCCTCGGTAGAGACGCTGTTCTCCAGTATGGTCAGCGCCGCCTTGCCCTTGTCAAAAATATCGGCGATGCGCGTGCGCCCCTTCATCTTTGCCTCGGGCGGAAGCGGCCGGTGAATCTCGATGTCCTGCTCGCCGTGCAGCAGCATCATGGGGTTAAACTCCAGGCCCGGCACCGACATCATCGACCCGCCGCCCGACAACAACACGGTGGTCACGAAGCTGGGCAGCACCTTGAGGTCCTTCTCGTAGGTGTACTCAAGCTCGCCCGCGTCGGTGGCGGGCACGCCGGCGCCCACGCCGAGGTGATAGAGAATAACTTCGTCGTTCGAGTAGCTGCCGGTTCCCTCGGGGAACTCGTAAGCCATGGCCTGGTCGCGATCTATGGGCATCGTTGTTGTCTCCTTGTGCGCTGTTGCCTTGCGCAGCCCATGTGCCTATATCCGCGCCCCAGCCAGTTCAAGAGGGGGCGCGGGGTAGCCTAATGGCGGGATAAAGTCCCGCCGAATTTCAGGAAACAACCTGGAATCCCTTGACAGACGGTCGCAAAAAAGCCTAGCCTCGATTTTGTAAGGAGTGCTTGCTGGTGAGTTTCTGTTGAGTCGGCGTGACGAGCAGAGGAAAAATAAGTTGGTAAAAGGGAGGACAACCGTACGGTTACGCTGTATGTTTACAAGCGCTGCGATTGGGCTTGTCTTGTCCTGCACCCCCCATGCAATTGCCCAATCCAGTGCCGGTTACCACCGGGGCGAGATGATCGTCAATTATTTGCCCGAGGTCACTGCTGCGCTGGACCAGGTACTGGAGCAGGGCGGATTCGTCTATTTTTTTGCCGGTACCCCCTCTGGCCCGGAGACCGCCCTGGTGCCGGGGGAGATCCTGGACGCCTTGCACGACGACATCGGGTTGTATGAGGTAGAGTCTTCTTTTCTCGACCGCCTGGGCCTTGACCGCGATCAAGCACTCGAACAGCAGCGGCAGTACTACGAAGAGCTTGTCGCCCGCTACCCGGAACGCGCCGCCCGAGCAGATTCTGACCTGCAGCCGGATCGGACCAATACTTACATACTGCGGTTTCGGGAAGACGTTGACGTAGAGTTGCTGGCTGTCCAGTACGCTGCCGCCCCAGCGGTCGAATGGGCAGAGCCGAACCGTAACGAATGGAAGATGCTGGATCTCGGTTGCCCTCCACCCGCGCCCACCTGCGCCTTGCCCAATGACCCATACCTGGCGACCTGCGGCAGCCAAGGCACCCCCGACTTACTGGACCTGTGGGATTTGTACGCCACCGAAACCGCGGAGGCGTGGTGTATGAGTACCGGTGTGTCCAGCCAGGGAACGCCCGTAGTGATCGCGGTTGTTGATACCGGGTTGGATTATCGCCACCCGGAATTCAACGGTCGTCTCGCCACTAACGCGGCCGAGGATAGAGACGGTGGGGGGACTTTTGAACCTTGGAATTTCCTGGTCCGCAAGGGGGTATGCGAGGGAGGCGCCAGCTATAGAACGCTTTGCAACTCAAACCCGTCGTGCCCCACCACTACCGGCGAAACCTGCGATTCGAGCGATACCTGCACCTGTCGTTACGGGGATTTTGACGGCTGTGACGGTATCAGGTCAGGCGGGGCTTGTCCGGGGGACAACGGCTACGTAGATGACGTGTTGGGTTACGATTTCTATCCGGGCGGGTGGGGCCCCGATCCCGATGTGATCGACGGCGCGGGCCACGGCACAGCGGTCGCGGGCAAGGCTCTTGCGGCAGGAAACGACGGTGGATTTGAATATATAGATTCTTCGGGACCGTTCGGGGGAATCCGCAAGATCCTTCTACGCCCCGAGCAGGGTAGCGAGCTGTGGAAGCTGGTTATCCACGGCAATAGAATGGATACAGCCCCCTGTGATATCGACGCTCTGTTTGCGGCCCCAGGCCTGGATCTCAGCTGGACGCTGGAGATAGACGGCCGGCCCTGGTTGCGCAGTGTGCACCTTGGCTACGTAGTCGCCGGTAACAGCAACAACAAGCTCAGGCATCCGGACTGAGCTTCGGGGCGGCGAACGATACCAATGGAAAATCTGTGGAGGATAAGAATTATGAAACGATATACTCTCTCAGCTGTAGCAACCGTGATGGTTTGTTTTTGCTCTACCACCGCCGCCCAGGCCCAGTGCAACTTCGACGCGCCGGGCAAGTCAAAGCCAATGAAGTTGAGTTTCGTACGAGCTTTCGAGGAGTGCACAAGTGCCGACCCCTGGGTTCCCTGTTCACCGCCGGTGCCCCTTTCGTCTTATGAGTTCGGGCCCAAGGGCGGGTGTTCAATCAAGGTCCAGGCCAAGTTGCTCGAGAACTGTCCGTCCTTTAACCCGGAGCCTTGCCAGGAGTACACCTTCAAGGGCTTGTGTAGAGATATCCGCAACGCCGATGGTAGTCCCATCGATGCCGGCACGGGAGCAACAACGTGGCAGATACAGCTCAAGGGGAGGGGAACGAGTAACGGGGGAAGCGGATCCGACGCCACTTACCAAGATACCGGTAGCGATCCGGGCAACCCGTGGAACTTGCCATCAGAAACCCCTAAAGGCGGCTCGGTAAAGTGGAAGTACAGTCCCTGCAAGATGTTTCCCTGTTCGATGCCACCGGGCTGCTCATCATCGGAAATACTCAAAATCGAGCTCGTGGACCCTGACGGCAATACTTTTGCCGTCCCCGGCTGGAGCACGCGCTAGGATTTTGCGGCGAGGCAGGTAGCCGACGGACCACGGCCCTTCGGAGAGGGAGACGCCCCGGCCGCTCCACCCCACGACCCCACCGGGCGCCTCCCTTGCCTCTGGCAGCCTTGTTGCTACAGTTGCGCTGGGAGCAGTAGCAAGGGGCATTGACAGTATTGGGCGACAGCGACCAGGCTCCTTGGCTTACCGCAACTCCAAAGGGGAGAAACATAAATTGACCAAGCCTGACCCGACAGTGGGCTCCGGCGTCGGCACTTTGGTGATGGCCCTTGCCCTGGCCACCTTTACCGCGTCTTGCTCGCTGCTGCCGGGGGGCAAGCTGCCCGATTCCGAGCGAGCGGCGGCTCGCCACATTGCCGCCGTGACCCGCTCGATGAACGCACAGCGCATCGCCGAGGCCGACTCCGAACCCTACAACTGGCTGGCCCACGGACGCAGCAACTCGGAGCAACGCTACTCTCCGCTGGCGCAGGTAAACCGCGACAACGTGGAGCGCCTGGGCCTGTCCTGGTCCTACGACACCATGACCACGCACGGGCTGGAGTCCAGCCCCATCGTGATAGACGGCGTGATGTATGCCACCGGCGCGTGGAGCGTCGTGTACGCACTCGACGCGGCCACCGGGCGCGAGCTGTGGGTCTACGATCCAGAGGTGCCACGGCAGTGGAGCCGGCGCGGCTGCTGCGACGTCGTCAACCGCGGCGTGGCAGTATGGAAGGGTCGTGTATACCTGGGCAGCTACGACGGCCGCCTGGTCGCGCTCGACGCGGTGACCGGCGAGGTCGACTGGGAGGTAAACACCATCGACCGCTCGCGCCCCTACACCATCACCGGCGCGCCACGCATCGTTAAGGGACGCGTTATCATCGGCAACGGCGGCGCCGAGTTCGGCGTGCGCGGATACATAAGCGCCTACAGCGCGCGAAGCGGCAAACTCGACTGGCGCTTTTACACCGTGCCGGGCGATCCCTCGCTGCCCTTTGAACACCGCGAGCTCGAAGAGGCGGCCCGAACCTGGGACGCGTCGGGCAAGTGGTGGGAGACCGGCGGCGGCGGCACGGCATGGGACTCGATGGCCTGGGACCCCGAACTCGACCTTCTCTACGTGGGCACGGGTAACGGCTCGCCCTGGAACCGCGCCCACCGCAGCCCCGGCGGCGGCGACAACCTCTACCTGTCGTCCATACTCGCGCTCGACCCCGACACCGGCCGCCTTGCCTGGCACTACCAGACCACCCCCGGCGACACCTGGGATTTTACCGCCACCCAGCACCTCGTACTGGCCGAGCTCGAGCTGGACGGCCGCGAGCGCAAGGTCATCATGCAGGCGCCCAAGAACGGCTTTTTCTACGTTCTCGACCGCGCCACAGGCGAGTTGCTGCGCGCCGACGCCTACGTGGAAACCACCTGGGCCTCGCACGTGGACATGGCCACCGGCCGGCCGGTGGAAGACCCCGAGCTCGATTTCACCGACGACTGGAAACTGGTGAAGCCCGCCCCCACGGGCGGGCACAACTGGCAGCCGATGGCCTTCAGCCCCGACACCGGCCTGGTGTACATACCGGCGATTGAAAACCCCGGGCTTTATCTCAACGAAGACGACTACCGCCACCACCCGGGCGCGTGGAACCTGGGCATGGATCTCGGCCGCTACGCCGAGATTCTGCACGAGGAAGGATTTCCACCGGTATCAAGCGGCTACCTCAAGGCCTGGGACCCGGTGGCGGGTCGCGAACGCTGGAGCGTTGAGCTGCCCAACTTCTGGAACGGTGGCGTGCTGGCCACCGCCGGTGGCCTGGTGTTCCAGGGCACGGGCGACGGGCGCTTTGCAGCCTACGACGCCGAGGCCGGCCGAAAGCTATGGGAAGTGCCGGTGATGACCGGCATCATCGCGCCGCCGGTGACTTACGCCGTTGACGGTGTGCAGTACGTGGCGATTATGGCCGGCTGGGGAGGAGTGGGCGTGCCCAGCGGCGACGCGCGCAGCTCCATAGTACCCGAGTACGGCAACGACGGCCGCCTGCTGGTGTTCAGGTTGGACGGACCCGGGCAGGTGCCCATTCCCGCCAGGCTCGACATATCGATACCCGAGCCACCCGACATGGACTACGACCAGGCCGACCTCGCCCTGGGATCACGGCTGTACATGGAACGCTGCAACTTCTGCCACGGACCGCTGGGATTCAGCACGGGCGTGGTGCCCGACCTCAGGCGAATGGATGCCTCGGTGCACAAGATATTCGGCGACGTGGTGCTGCGCGGCGCGCGCCTGGCCGGCGGTATGCCGAGCTTCGAAGACGTGCTCGACGAAAAAGACGTGCGCGCCATCCACGCCTACGTAATTGAACAGGCCCGCACAACGCGCTGAGCTTTCGCGGACGCGGCACGATGGCCGCCACGCTGCGGCAGCCACATTCCAGCTCGCTCAGTGTCGGCGGCTGGGCGCGAGCTTGGACATGAGCCACTGGCGCACCGTGTTGGGACCGAGAAGGTCGCGCTCGTAGTAGTCGAGCAGGTCGTTATAAGGCACTTCGCCGTTGAACAGATCCTCGCGACGGCCAAAGCTTCGCTCGGGGTCGAGCTGCTTGACGACCCGCGCCGGGTTGCCGGCCGCCACCGAGTTGGCTGGTACGTCGTGCGTAACCACCGCGCCGGCACCGACGACGCTGTTCTCGCCGATGGTGACGCCCTTGCAAACGATGGAACTGTCGCCCAGCCACACGTTGTCTTCTAGCAACACGCGCTCGCTGGCGCCGGGCGCGCTGTTGCGGTCGTAGAGGTCGTGCCAGTCGGCGTCGGTGATGTAGCTCTTACTCGCGAGCAGGCAGTTGCGGCCGATGGTCACGTCGCTGGCCGAACCTATGCGCACGCCGGGCAGCACCACCGTGTAGTCGCCTATGCTGATCGCGCCGCTGCGCGCGCCGTCGGTCCACGCGGTCATGTGCACCACCTGGTCGGGTGTGCCCATCAGGTGCACGTACTTGCCCAGGCGGATATCGCTGCCGTTGATGTCAAAGCAGCGCGGGTTGACGAACCAGCAACCCTCGCCCAGCTCGTCGAACTGCGGATGCAGAAAATGTTTTGCCCGCGCTTCGGCCAGCGTGAAGAGCAGCTTCTTAACCAGGTAGGGTCTGCGGTCGTGTCGCATGGGCTTGCGGTATGTCGCTCTGTCAGTCGTCGGCTGGCTGGGCGTTGGCCGGGGGGTCTACAGCCGACTGGTCGGCAAGCGAAAACTCGCTGGTCGAGGCAAACAGCCACTGGCTGTCGAGCCCGGCTGCCCTGTCACCGGATATGCCAGTCTGCTCAGCTTTCATGGCTATCTCTATGAAGGCGCTGCGCGATGGGTACTCCACCAGGGCCGCCGCGTCAAAACGTTCGCCGCTGTCGCCGATCACCACCTGGTCGACCTTGCCCATCCACAGGAAGCGCCCGCCTCCCGATTCAACCAGGCGGCGCATGGCCTCGGCGTAGCGCTTGTAGGCCTGCTCACCCGACTCGCCGTCAATGGCCTTCTGACCCTCGGCCTCGGCTTTAAACCTGAGCAGGTTGATCATGACCACGGGCGTTTGGCGGGTGTCGGCGAGTAGTTCGCCGAGCTGCTCGTCAGTAGGAACAATGGGCATCGCGGAAGTTCTCCTCGGGCAGGGACTGGTCCCCGGACGCTGGAGCCTACACGGCCGCCGCCACGGCGACAAGGGGTGACAAAAGCGAAAAGGGTACGTCTTCCCGTTCGGCTAACCGCCCTCGACGTAGACGGCGCCGCGGGGCAGCTCTGCGCCGTGGGCCACGCGCCAGGCCACGGGCAGTTCGAGTATGGCGGTGAGCAGCACGCCGACCGCCGCGAACACCATCGCGACCTGTCCCGACAGCGCGTCAAGCGGCAGGCGGGTGACGAACAGCGCGATCATGGCCGCGCTTGCGGCAAACCCACCGTAACTCATCGCCATGAACTCGCGCCGGCCGTTGCGCTCACGATCAAAGCCAAACATGAACACCGCCGTCACGCGGCGCGCCGGGTAGACCACTGCGCCCGCCGCGCGCGCACCCAGGTAGTGCCCCCACTCGTGGGCCGCCACAGCACACAGCCCCGCCATCACGCCCGCGGCGACCTGCATTGCCGTGCCCGCCGGGTCGGCGGTGGTGTGGCGGGTGGTCGGTTCTATGATCCACGCGCCCAGTGTCGCCAACACCAACAGCAGATCACGGACGGCGATCTTGAACGGAAAGTTCATGGCCCTACAGTATGACTAACTCGCTGTCGCCGTCCAGCTCGTCGGCCCCCGACAGGCGAATGTCGGCGTAACTGCAGCGTCCCTCCCCCTTCTGGAACATCGAGTTTGCTATCAGCCACACGCGCGTCACCCTTGCCGGCAACTCGCCGCCTATGGCGCGACGGTACTCGTCGGCCAGTATGCACTCCTCGCTCATCCAGCTGCCCAGGCCCTCGCTGCCCGATCGCACGACGACGTGGGTCTCGCGATCTTTCCATGCCGGCAAAGGGCAGTGGTAGTGCGTGCCCACGGGCAGGCTCGCGCTCCAGTAAAACGTGATGTCGCGGCCGTTGTCGAACTCGACGGCTATACTCATGTAGTCGTGCGTGGGCACCGAGTCCTCGGCGTATCGGCAGGGCAGGCTGTCGACCTTCCAGCGCCAGGCCAGTCGGGTGCTGTCTGTGAGCGGCACGGCGGCGGCCTTCTGCAGGATGCCCACGTCGCCCTGGGTGTGGCAGTGGATGACCGGGCCCGTAGACCCGGGTTCATCTGCTGGCGCGGGAGTCTCCGCAAGCCCGCTTGCATCTTCCTGCCGGTAGATCTCCCCCGGGCCGAGCTCCCACAGGTAGTGCCAGCCTTCGGGCGTTGCCACCTCGCCTGCCTGACGGTCGAGCTCCGCGGCCAGCAACCCACCCACGTCGCCCTGCTCAGCGAGGCGACGCAATCCCTCGACGACCGCACAATCCCACTCGATGACGGCCACGCTCAGCGAACCCGAGGCCGTGCGATAACGGCGCGGCTCTACACCAAGCCCGCCGTTGATATCCTTCCACCAACCGGGCCCGACGCCACCCAGGTACAGGCGGCCACCCTCGGCCGATAAAAACGTGCAGGTGTTGCGCTTGCCTCGGACAATGCGACCGGCCGCGCCCACCCTGCGCCACAGGTGAAAGGCCGGCCCAACCCACAGCCCCAGCGCGCGCGACAGCCACACCCGCCCCGACGCCAGCGTGGTGACCTCGGCACCGGCCTCAAGATCCAGACCGGTGTCGAACCACGGTGGCTCGGTGGCGGGCAGGTCTACGAAGGTCACGCGCTTGACGACCCCCTGCCCAACGCGGTCGATGAGCATCTGCAGGCTGGTCTCCAACTCGGCGGCCGACAACCACTCGCGCGCCCCGGCACCTGACATCCGGCGCCACAGTTGGCGAACCGCCAGCACTGCGGCGGTGCCCAGTTGTCGGGCGATGCTCATTGGCTGTTAGTCACTGGCTGTTGCTCAGGCGGCGTCGGACAGCATCTGGCGCATGCGCCTGCGCGTGAGACCGGTCACCAGCCCCGGCAGCAGGCGATCGAGCCACCACAGCACCTTCCACTGCCATGGCAGCACGATGATCTCACGGTTGACAGCCACCAGGTCGAGCGCTCGGGGAGCGAAATCGGCGGGCTCCATGCCGCCGAGTTTTGCCTTGGCTTCTTCGCTCAGCATACCGCTTTCGCCACCGAGCATGCGACCGTACCTGCCGCCTTCGAGTATGGGCGTGCGTATAAAGCCAGGGCAGAACGCCCCCACGCGCACGCCGTGCTCGGCGGCCTCCACGCGCAGCGCGCGCGTGATGCCCACCACCGCGTGCTTGGCGGCCGCGTAGGACACCAGGCCCGGGCAGGCCGTGAGCCCGGCCATCGATGCGGTGTTGACGATGTGGCCGAAACCCTGCTCCACCATGCGCGGGTAGGCGGCCTGGATGCCGTGCACCACGCCCATCAAGTTGACATCTATCATGTAGCGCCAGTCCTCGGTCGAGTGCTCCAGGGCCGGACCGCCGATACCGATGCCGGCGTTGTTGAACAGGTAGTCCACTCGCCCGTGGCTGCTCATGGCGTCGGCCAGCACGCGGTCGAAGGCATCGGCGTCGCGGACGTCCAGCTCCACCGACTCTGCCTTGTTGCGGCCGACGGCGTTGCCAGTGTCCGCGTTGATGCCGGCCGCCACGGAGGCTGCCTCTTCGGCCTGGCGATCAGCCAGCAGCACGGTTGCACCGCGGCGAGCCAACTCGCGCGCCAGCGCCTCGCCAATACCCGAGGCGCCACCGGTCACCAGGGCCATCGCGCCGTCAAATATCCTAAGCCCGTCGGCTGCTTTCCCGCCGGCTGCACTACCGCTCGCTGTCTGCTCTCCCATGCCCGGCGGTATACGCCGGGAACGGGACTTTTTCTACCTGCCCAGGTCTTTTTCCCCTGTCGACACAGGGCTCCCAGGCAGACCTGCTACCTTTTGCCACTTTGAGACCTGGTCTCAAACCCCGAAAAGGTGCGTCTTCCCATTCTTTGCCAGAGGAGGTAGAGGGCGGGGAGGACGAACAGGGCAAGCGCGGTGGAGGTGACCAGGCCGCCCACCATGGGCGCGGCGATGCGCTGCATGACGCCAGCGCCCGCGCCGCTGCCGAACATCACCGGCAGCAGCCCGATAAAGGTCGTGCCGGTAGTCATGAGCACCGGCCGCACGCGCTCGAGCACGCCTTCTGACACCGCGCGTCCCAACTCCTCGGTGTCGCCGATAGCCTCGATCCCACCGTGACGGGCCACCGCCTGCTCAAGATACACCAGCATCACCACACCGGTCTCGGCCGCCAGCCCCGCCAGCGCTATAAACCCCACCCACACGGCGATCGAAGTGTTGTAGCCCAGCAGCCAAAGCAGCCACAGGCCGCCGGCCGGCGCCACGGCTATAGTGCCAAGCATGACCAGCAAGCCGGGGCCGAGGCGGCGAAAGTGCAGGTACAGCAGCACGAAGATAGCCGCCAGTGTGAGTGGCACCACCATGCGCAGGCGCTCGGAGGCGCGCTGCATATACTCGTACTGCCCCGACCACACCAGCGTCACGCCGGCGGGCAGGCGCAGGCGCTCGGCCACAACCTCGCGCGCGTGCTCAACGTAACCACCGACGTCGCTGGTGTCGAGATCCACGAACACCCAGGCCGTGCGCCTGGCGTTCTCGCTCTTGATCGCGGGCGGTCCCTTGGTCACCGACAGCTCGGCCACCTGGACGAGCGGCACCGTGTGTCCCATGGGCGTGGGCACTGCCACGCTGGACAACGACTCGAGGTCGCCTCTGAGCTCGCGCGGAAACCTCAGGTTGACCGGGTAGCGCTCCAGCCCCTCCACGGTCTCGGTCACGTTCATGCCACCTATGGCCGAACTCACGACTTCCTGCACGTCGGCAACGTTGAGTCCGTAGCGCGCGGCCTCCTCGCGCCTCACGCGCACGTCGATATAGTTGCCACCCACCACTCGCTCGGCATACACCGACGCGGTACCGGGCACTTCCTGCAGGATGCCCTCGAGGCGCTCGCCCACGCTGTTGAGCACCTCGAGATCGTCGCCCAGCAGTTTCACGCCCACGGGCGTGCGTATGCCGGTGGCCAGCATGTCGATACGCGTCTTTATGGGCATGGTCCAGGCGTTGGTCAGGCCGGGAAACTGCAGCATGCCGTCGAGTTCGGCCACCACGTCGGCCATGGTTTTGCCGCGCGGCCACTGCTCGCGCGGGCGCAGCATTATGGTGGTCTCCACCATGCTGAGCGGCGCCGGGTCGGTGGCGGTGTCGGCCCGCCCGATCTTACCCAGCACGTGCGCCACCTGCGGGTGAGTAGCGATGATGCGATCGGTCTGCTGCAACAGCTCGCGCGCCTTGGTGATCGACAAGCCAGGCGGCGTAGTTGGCATGTAAAGCAGGTCGCCCTCGTTGAGCGGCGGCATGAACTCGCTGCCCATCATACCCAGCGGCGCCAGTGCCGACACTGCCACGAGCGCGGCCGCGGCCACCACGGCGCGCGGGCGGCGCACCGAGAACTCTATGGCCGGCCGCAGGGCATTAACCAGGGTCCTGCTGACAAAATTATTGCCCGCTGTCCGACCCGCAGGTGGGCGCGCGAACCAGTAGGCAAGCACCGGTACCACGGTGATGGCGAGCACGGCCGAAGCCGCCATGGCAAAAGTCTTGGTCGCCGCCAGTGGCGCAAACAGCCGCCCCTCCTGCTGCTCGAGCGCGAACACCGGCAGGAAAGAGACCGTCACTATCAGCAGCGAGTAGAACAGCGCCGGCCCGACCTCGAGCGCGGCCTCGCGCACGTTGTCCATGTGGCTACGGCCGGGCTTGTGCTCGTGGTGACGGTGGACGTTGTCGACCATCACCACCGACGCGTCAACCATCACTCCTACGGCTATGGCAATGCCACCCAGGCTCATGATGTTGGCGTTCTGCCCCAGCAATCGCATGATGAGCAACGAGGCGAGTACGCCCAGCGGCAGCGCTACCAGCGCCACCAGCGACGAGCGCAGGTGCATGAGGAACACCAGGCACACCAGCGCCACCACCACCAGCTCCTGGCCCAGCTTGCCGGTGAGCGTCGATATGGCTCTTTTCACGAGCAGAGAGCGGTCGTAGCTGGTATGAATCTCCACGCCCTCGGGCAGGCCGCGCTTGAGTTCCCCGAGGCGTTGCTTGACGCGATCAATCACCTCGAGCGCGTTGCCCCCGAACCTGAGCAGCACTATGCCGGTGACAACCTCGCCCTCACCGTTCATCTCGACCAATCCACGGCGCGGGGCAGGACCGAGCTGCACGCGCGCGACCTGCCTGAGCAGCACCGGCGTATGTGCGCCGTCCACTATTTTTACGGGTATGGTGGCGAGATCGTCGATAGAACGAATGTAGCCCTGGCCCCTGACCATGAACTCGGTCTCGGCCATCTCGATCAGGCGCCCGCCAACGTCGAGGTTGGCGCGCTGTATCGCGCGCCTGACCGCCGGGATGGTGACACCGAAGGCGCGCAGTTTCTCGGGGGCGACCTCGACCTGGTACTGGCGCACAAAGCCACCCACGCTGGCCACTTCGGCCACGCCCTCCTGGCTCATGAGATCGTACTTGAGGTACCAGTCCTGTATGGACCGCAGGCGCGCGAGATCGTGTCCCATGAAGGCAGCCGCGCGCGCGAGTTCGTCGCGCGAGATGCGCCGGTCGCCGTCACTGTCAAAACCGTCGACGAGATAGCCCAGCGAGTCGTCGACAAACTCCTCTGCGCTGCGCGTGGCAGCCGGGCTGTCGGTAGCAAAAAACTCGCGCAATTCGTCATCGCTGTAAACCGGCAGCTCGTTTCCGCCTTCGTGGCCGGACCACCAGCAACGACCGACAAACTGAAAACCGCAGGTGCTACTGCCACCCACCACGCTGATCGCGCCGGGCACGGGCAGCTCGTCTTCTTCGAGCAGGCCCGAACGGTCCGTGTCGAGATTGTCGCGCAACACCTGCGCCCGCCGGCTGAAGTCGCTCAGCGTGTACTCGTATACCCAGCCCACGCCCGTGGCGTCGGGGCCCAGCTGCGGTGTTGTGCCCTCGGGCAGCCTGCGCTGGGCGTAGTTGAGATACTCGAGCACACGCGACCTGGCCCAGTAAAGATCGGTGCCGTCCTCGAAGATGATGTAGATCATCGAAAAGCCGAAGAACGAGTAGCCGCGCACCGAGGTCGCGAACGGAACCGACAGCATGGCCGTCGACAGCGGGTAGGTGACCTGGTCTTCGACCACCTGCGGGGCCTGGCCGGCGTAGTCGGTAAACACGATTACCTGCACGTCGGATAGATCGGGAATGGCGTCCACGGGCATGGTGCGTATGGCCCACCACCCGCCCAGCACCAAGGTGGCTGCCAGCGCGGCCACGAAACCGCGGTGCTGCAGGCTGAGTTCGGTAAGTCGCTTGATCATCGACCCTGTCCCCGCGTGCTGTCTTTCTTCTCGAGGAACATGCCGCACTCGGGGCAGCGGCCGGGTTCGTTCGAAACCACCTCGGGGTGCATGGGGCAAGCATAGATTTCTTCTGGTCCCTCGTCATCATCATAGCCCTGCCCGCTGCTGCCGGCGGTTTCGGAGCGCCCCAGCATCTTGCGTATGGCCTCCTGCAGCTGGCTCTCGGAATCGAGCAGGAACTGCCCGCTGGCGACCACCAGTTCGCCTTCGGACAGGCCCTCGAGGACCTCGGTCACGTGGTGATCACCCACCAGGCCGGTTGTTATCTCCCTCGGTTCGAAACGACCGCCGCCCCTCGCCACGAACACCAACTCGCGTCGACCCGAGTGCAGTATGGCCTCGGTTGGCACGGCCAGAACGCCGTCCTTGCGACGAAACTCTATGTACACGGTGGCAAACATGCCGGGCTTGAGCAGGTAGCCCGGGTTGTCGAACTCGAGTCTCACCCTGAGCGTGCGACTACCCTCATCGAGCGTGGGATACACGTAGGCCACCGAACCTTCGACCACGCGGCCCCGCGCGTGGGTCAACTCCATCTGCGCCTTCTGACCGGGCTCGACCCAGGGAGCGTCGTACTCGTAGACGTCGGCCGTCACCCAGATGCGGCTTAGATCGCCCACGTGGTAGAGATCGCTGCCCGCCTTGACACGCGCACCCTCGACGATGCTCTTGCGCAGGATAAAACCCCTGCGTGGTGCGCGCACCGTGAGCACGCGGTTGGCCCGGCCCGCTTCGGCGATGGCCGCGATGTCTTTCGGCGAAAGATCCCACAGCGCCAGCTTGCGCTCAGCCGATTTCGCCAGCTCGCCGGTAGCGCCGCCCGTGCGAATGCCGAGCAGGTACTCCTCCTGGGCCGACACCAGCTCGGGCGAGTAAATGTCAAACAAAGCCTGGCCGGCCGTGACCAGTTCGCCGGTCTTATCGGCGTAGACTTTTTCGACCCAGCCCGAGAACCTGAGGTTGACGACCGAGACCTCGCTCTCGCCGACTTCAACCTCGCCCACGGTGCGTATGTGCCTGAAAATCGTTTGTCGCTCGACGCGCTCAAGGCGCAGGCCCATGTTCTGCTGCATCACAGGGTCTATTCTAACCACCGTCGCACCGCCCGCCTTGACACCGGCCGGCGATGCCGCCGCGTCCAGGTAAACGGGCACGAGATCCATGCCCATGGGCGACTTGCCGGGTCCGTCGCGTACGTAGGCCGGGTCCATGGGTGCCACCCAGTGCGAAATTTTGCGCTCACCACCGGCCGCCGGAGAGCTGTCGCCGTGGTCGGCATGGTCGACGTGGTCGGCATCCGTGCCGGTATCAATGGCGACCAGGTCCATGCCGCACTGCGGGCACTCGCCCGGCTCACTGCGCATGACCTGCGGGTGCATGGCGCAGGTGTAGACGCTCTCGCCCAACACGGCGGTACCCTTCAACCCCGCGCTGTTGTCTGGACCGCAGCCGGCGACCTGCAAAAACAACAGGGTTGAAAACAGCACGGTCAGCGCGCTCGCCAGGACCGTTGATTTCATCTTCAGGGGCTTCTTGTTCTGGTTCATCGTAGTTCTCCCGTGTGGCTCACGCCGGTTTCGGCTACCGCCGCCGCCGCGTAGATGTGAGTTCCGACTGCTGCGCGCAGCCAGGCTTCCTGCAAGCGAAGCAGCTCCACCTGCGACTCGTACAGCGAAGAAAAGTCGGCCTTGCCAACCGAAAAATCCGAAAGCGTTGTTTCGAGCGTCGCGCGCGCGGCCGGAATGAGCGTGCGATCATAAGTGCCGGCCTTGCCGAAGGCGCGTGTCCAGTCGGCGTTGATGACCGCGAGCGTGGCGGCGATTTCGTTCTCACGATCGGCCAACATACTGAGCGCCGAGAGCTCCGCATTCATGTAGGCCCGCTGTCGGCCTCGCTCGCGCGCGCTGCCCGACAGCGGCAAGGGCACAGAAAACCCGGCCGACACAAAGTCGCTGCCGTCGTCCAGCGCGGTGTCGATCTCTCTCAAACGGTACCCCACCCACAGCGACACTCCGGGACGGGCCTTGACACCCGCCATGCGCGCGCCTGCCCTCTGGCTGCGAGCACGCTGCGCGAGCGCCGCGAGCACCGGGCGCCTCTGCTGCGCCAGTCGCGACCATCCCTTGCTGTTTCCGACCGGGGCCAACGGTTCGACACTATCGCCGGTTACAAAATCCTGCGCCGCCGGGCTCGCCAGGGCGCGGGTCAAGGCCGCGACAAGCGTGACCTCGCGCCTATCGAAGTCACCCAGGTCGTCTCGCAGACGGTCCCTGAGGACGGTCAGTCGCAGCACGGCGTTCTGGCCGGCTTTACCCACCTCGTAGTGCGCTCGCACGGCCCTGAGCAGTTCGCCGGTGCGCGCAATGTGCTCGCCGGTGATGCGCCGCAAGCCGCGGGTCAGCACCAGTTTCCAGTACAGCGTGGCTACCTGCCGCCGGAGCAGCAGCTCGGCTTCGGCGCTCTCGTGGCGGCTCCCCTGCAGGCGGGCGTCGGCCAGCTCGCGCGCCGCGCCGGTCCAGCCCAAGCGCGGTATTTTCTGGCTGAGCTTGAACTGCAGACCCGACATGGGCGAGTCATCGAGCGCGAGCGAATCGACAGGGGTGTTGAGATAATCAACCGACAGGCGCGGGTCGTCCCAGTTGGCGGCCACCTCGGCCAGCTGCTCGAGTTCGGCGCTGCGCTGGCGCAGGGCTGCCAGGCCGGGGTTGGCGCTCACCGCCTGGTTGGCCAATTGCCGGGCCGGCTGTGGCACGATTGCCGCCTGCTCGATTGCCGCGTTATCGGCGGGCGCGCTGTTTACGGCGGCAGAAGCGTGCGCACACAACAACAGCACTACGAGTGCCACGATGATCGAACTGTTTAAATTTTTCATTCTACTTTCCGTTTCCGTTTCTGTTCGCGACTGGCTCGTTGTCGGGCGGCAGACGCGGTCCTGCTCAAAAGGGTAACGCGAAAGGCAGCGCAGCAGCGCCGTCCATCCGCGAGTCGTACGCTACACCCCTGGGTGCGGCGCGATTGATCGATGCTTGGGTCAGGCCAGGAAACTGGCGTTGAGAATGTAGAGAGGTCGGCGCTTGATTTTGCCCGGTGGCCCGGTGGCTGTCGCAGCTCTTATTGCCGGCGTCGCGGCGACGACCTGCATCGACGCGAGCAATGCCACCGTTACGGTGGCCGGGGAAACAGCCGTCGCTTCTTGCAGCGAAGACGGCCCCGCAGCTAGAACAGTGGGCTGCTCACAGCAGGCGCTGTCATCGTGACCCGTTGTGGCAGGTGTTGTGTCGCCGTTGGTGGCAGTACCGGTAGGCTGGCTACCGACGGGCGAGCCGTGATCGCCGTGGCAGGGCATATTGCCCGCAGCCGAATCCACCGCCGCTGACTGCAGCGGCGCGCTTGCAGCCTGTGCCAATCCCGCGCCCGGAAGAGCGCACAGCAGGCCGCACAGCCCCGCCTGCTCCATCAGAAGCAAGGCGGCCAACGATATGCAGAGTCGACGCATGAGATACATCATACCCCTGATCAGCGGTTTCGGCCAGCACTTATCCGTTCCTGCTGCCGGTGCCGAAAACAGGCGAGCGTTTCTCTACGAAAGCGCGCACGCCCTCGCGGTAGTCGTCGGTTGTCATCATCTGCCGTAACAAGCGGTCGGCCTCTTTGAGCGAAGCGCCTACGTCGCGGTGCAGGTCGTCGTAGAGCTGCCGCTTGCTGGCCGCAAGCGACGCGGGCGACACCCGCTCGGCCAGACCCGAGGCATAGTCCTCTACACGTTTGCCAAGGTCGACGGCCGCCAGCGATTCGTTGACCAGGCCCATGGCCGCGGCCTCCTCGCCGCTGAAAATCCGGCTGCTGAGCAACAGGTCGGCCGCCCGTGTGACACCGATCAGTCTCGGCAGCATCCAGCTCAATCCGTACTCGGCCGGCAGACCCAGTCGGCCATGGGCAGTTGTCATGCGCGCAGTGTCGGTGGCAAACCGCAGGTCGGCAAAGCAGGCCAGCGCCAGGCCAACGCCTGCCGCCGCACCGTTGATGGCGGCAATGATCGGCTTGCTCATCGCCAACTGGAAGGCGAAGTCGTGTTGGTAGCGCGGGTGAGCGTCGGTGGCCGGGCGGGCGTGGTCGCTCGGTAGCCCGTCTTCGTACGCGCCGCGCTCGCTGTGGCCCTCCAGCGCTCGCGCGTCTGCCCCGGCACAGAAGGCGCGCTCGCCGGCACCCGTCACCACCACCACGCGCACGGCCGTGTCGCGCTCGGCCTCGACCATGCACCGGCAGTACTCCTCGTGCATGCGGCCGGTCCAGGTATTCATCGGTGGGCGGTCGAGCGTGATGGTGGCCACCGCGTCGGCCACCTGGTAGCCCAGCACCTTCAAACCCTCGATAACTGTGCCCAAGGTCACCGGCTCCCGACGGCCAGCTCGACAGCCAGCACCGCCCTGAGCTCGGCCAGCGCCGGCCCTGGATCGGACTCGACCAGTATGGAGTGCATGCCCAGGCGGCGGGCAGCATCAACGTTGCCGGCAAAGTCGTCAAGGAACACCGCGCGGGTGGGATCAACGTCGCCCAGTTGGGCCAGCGCGAACTCGAACATTGCCGGATCGGGCTTGCGCACCCCCAGCAGACAGGAGTCGGCCACGGCGTCGAAGAGCTCGCGCACGGGCAGCAGGCTCTTCCAGGCGTCGCCGAACTCGCGGATATTGTTGGTGACAAGTGCCGTGCGTAATCCGGCCGCGCGTACTTCGCGCACGCAGTCAATGACCACCTGCCGGCCGCCGTTGTCGCTGGCCAGGCTGGCGAGTACCGCGAACAGGTCGACTTCCAGGCCGTGTACGCGGCCTAGCTCGGCTATCTCGCCCCGCGCGGTTTCCAGTTCGGTCTCGCCACGCTCCAGGCGATGCCAGGGGTGGTCGGTGTCCTCGTGGTAAGGCCCGAAAACTATTTCCATGAGCTGGCCGGGAGCGGCACCCATGTCGGCGCCGGCCTTCTCGGCCGCCTCGAAGGGCGAGGGCGTAAACACCCCGCCGAGGTCGAACAGCACCGCCTCAAAACCCATCGGCCCTTCTACCACCCAACACCCGGAAGGGGAAGACCTACCTTTTCGCCCTTTTGACAAGGCGTGCGCGCAACAGCAAAACTAACGGTCGCGTCATGGTCAGCAACAATAACAAGCGCGGCGAGCAAGCGCGCAACGTGGCCATCATCGGCTCGGGTTTTTCGGGCCTGTGCCTGGGCATCAAGCTCAAGCGCGCGGGCATCGACGACTTCACCATCCTTGAGAAGTCCGACCGCCTGGGCGGTACCTGGCGCGACAACACCTACCCCGGCGCCTGCTGCGACGTGCCCTCGGTGTCCTACTCGTTTTCGTTCGAGCAAAAACTCGACTGGACCCGCCTGTTTGCCGAGCACGACGAGATACTGGCTTACATGGAGCACTGCGCCGACAAGTACGGGCTGCGCGAGCACATACAACTGGATACCGAGATCGCCGACGCGCGCTGGGACGAAGACGGCAACTGCTGGCAGCTCACCGACAGCAACGGCGAGCAGTACGCGGCCGCCGCGCTGGTGTGCTGCACCGGCCAGCTCAACCGCCCCACGACGCCCGACCTGAAGGGCCTGGGCGATTTTGCCGGCGACACCTTCCACTCGGCCCGCTGGCAACACGGCTGCGAGCTGGCCGACCGCGACGTGGTGGTGGTGGGCAACGCCGCGAGCGCCATACAGTTCATTCCCCGCATAGCACGCCGGGCGCGCAGCGTGACCGTGCTGCAGCGCACTCCCAACTGGATGATCCCGCGCAACGACCGCGAGTACAACAAGGCAGAGCTGCAGCGCTTTCGTCGCTACCCCTGGCTGGCCAGGCTCATGCGCTGGTTTACCTGGGCCATGCTCGAAGCGCGCTTTCCGATGTTCCTGCGCAACCGCGTCTTTGCCGGCTACGTGGAGCGACAGGCCCGCCGCCACATTGCAGACAACGTAAACGACGCCGAGCTCAGGCGCGTGCTGGTGCCCGACTACCCCATAGGCGCCAAGCGCCTGCTGGTGTCGGACGACTACTACCAGTCGCTCAACCGCGACAACGTGCACCTGGTCACCAACGCCATCGACCGCGTGGAGAAAGACGCCGTGCTGACCGCCGACGGCACCCGCCACCCGGCCGACGTGCTGGTGATGGCCACCGGCTTTGAGTCCACCGGCTTCCTGGCGCCCATGAGCATTGTCGGACGCGGCGAGGAGTTGCTCAACGAGCGCTGGGCCGAGACTCCCTGCGCCTACCTGGGCATGACCGTGCCCGGCTTCCCGAATTTTTTTACGATGTACGGACCCAACACCAACCTCGGCCACAACTCGATTATCTTCATGATCGAATGCCAGGCGCGTTACATAGCCTCGTTGATCGACCGCCTGTTCAGCCACGGGCTGGCCAGCCTTGAACTTAAACCAGGCGTACTCGAGTCCTGGGACCGGCGCGTGCAACAGGACCTGGCCAACACGGTCTGGTCAGACGTTGACCGCAGTTGGTACAAGAACGCCAAAGGGCGAGTGACCAACAACTGGTCGGGCACCACCACGCGCTACTGGTGGCTCACGCGGCGCAGCGATTTTGATCTGTACGACGAGGTGCCGCGCGGGTCATAAACCGGGGATAACAACCATGCAACAGGCACACGATTTCAAAGAAGAGAGCGACGTCCTGCACGAGCTGCTGGCCGCCATGGACAACGCGGCACTGGCGCGCACGACGCTGTACAAGGACTGGACCATCAACGACGTGGTGGGCCACCTGCACTTCTGGAACCACGCAGCCGACCTGGCGTTGGCCGACGAAGACGCCTTTGCCGGGCTGATGAAAGAGTCGCTACCGGGCATTGTTGAGCTGGGCCACCCCGAGTTCACTCGGCGCTGGCTCAAGGGCTGCGAGGGAACGGACCTGGTGGCCCGCTGGCGCGGGTTCTACCTGGAGATGGCCGAGCGTTTTGCCACCGCCGACCCGAAGCGACGGGTCAAGTGGGCCGGTCCCGACATGAGCGTGCGCAGCTCTATCACCGCCCGGCAGATGGAGACCTGGGCACACGGCCAGGAGGTCTGGGATCTCGCGGGCCTAGAGTTCCTGGGCAAGGCCTGCCCCAACAGCGACCGCGCCAGGAACATAGTAGTGCTGGGCGTGAAGACACTGGGCTGGGCCTTTGTAAACCGCGGCCTCGAGCTGCCCGACCCCGCGCCATTTGTGAGCCTGCGGTCGCCTTCGGGCGAGCGTTGGGATTTCAACGACCCCGCCACGCCCGACCGCGTGGAAGGCGACGCGGTTGATTTCTGCCACGTCGTGACGCAGACGCGCAACGTGGCCGACACATCACTGGTGGTAACAGGCGAAGCGGCCACGCACTGGATGCAGATAGTGCAGTGCTTCGCCGGCCCGCCCGAAGACCCGCCCGCCGCCGGTACGCGCCACGCCGCCTGACAGGCAAACCAGCGAGGAACACCAGGATGATCGAAAGAACCGTATACCAACCCGAACACGAGCAGTTTCGCGACAGCGTGCGCAAGTTCCTGGCCGGCGAGGTCGCCCCCTACCACGAGCAATGGGAGTCCGACGGGCAGGTGGATCGCGCGCTGTGGAACAAGGCCGGCGCCCAGGGGCTGCTCTGCCCCACGGTGCCCGAAGAGTACGGCGGCGTGGGCGCCGACTTTCGCTACAACGCCATCATCGACGAAGAGATCGCCACTCTTCACCTGTCGGGGCTGGGCTGGGCGGTGCACTCTGACATAGCCGTGCCCTACATGCTCAATTACTGCTCCGAGGAACTGAAGCAGAAGTTCCTGCCAAGGTGCATAACGGGCGAAATCGTCACCGCCATATCGATGACCGAACCCGGGGCGGGCAGCGACCTGCAGGGCATCACCACCACCGCGGTCAAGGACGGCGACGACTACATAATCAACGGCTCGAAGACCTTCGTAACCAACGGACAGCACGCCGATCTCGTGATCGTGGTGGCCAAGACCGACCCCGACGCAGGCGCCGCGGGTACCAGCCTCGTGCTGGTCGAGGCCGATCGCCCCGGTTTCGAGCGCGGCAGTAATCTTAAAAAGATAGGTATGAAAGCGCAGGACACCTCGGAGCTTTTCTTCAACGAAGTGCGCGTGCCACGCTCCAACCTCATGGGCAAAGAAGGCGAAGGCTTCGTCTACCTCATGCAGGAACTGCCCCAGGAACGACTATCGGTGGCCATCTCGGGCATAACCGCTTCCGAGGCAGTGCTCGGCTACACGGTAGACTACGTCAAGGAACGGCAGGCCTTCGGCCGGCCACTTGCCGCCTTCCAGAACACCCAGTTCAAGCTGGCCGAGTTGGACACCGAGATCAGCTCTGCACGCGTGTTCGTCGACCGCTGCCTCGAGCTGCACGTGGACGGCAAACTCGACGTGCCCACCGCCGCCAAGGCCAAGCTGCTGGTGAGCGAACTGCAGGGTCGCGTAGTCGACGAGTGCGTGCAGCTGCACGGCGGCTACGGCTACATGAGCGAGTACCCGGTGGCCCGCGCCTACCTCGATGCGCGCATACAGCGCATCTTCGCGGGCAGCAGCGAGGTCATGAAGATCATCATCAGCCGCGCGCTCATGGGCTGAACGCCTGGCCGCGGCGGCGCAAGCGCCTCAGTACAGCGCAGGGCCGCGCAGCAGCGCCTTGTCAAGGTCTCACGGTTTTGTCACCTGGAAGTGCTTCATAACACAGCCTTCGGCTGTCTAAGAAACCGGGGGAAGTCCATGCTCTCAATCCAGTTCGCATATACCCCACGAAACTCCCGGGGCTTGGCATAGTAGACTGGTTCCGCACCTCGTATTGCGAATCTTCGGAGGACCGCAGGACATGATATCAGCGCAGTTTATTCCAGATTGAACAAGCGGATCCGTACAGTTATCAATGATGAAAGAGTCAAACGCCCTGACACGCACTGTCGACACTATGCCGATACGACCGTTCTGAGCAACCGTAGTATTTTTGACAGTTAATACCCCGCCCGCCGCACCCGCTCCCTCCCAGCCATTACCTGTTATCGTTGAGTCCTTTATTTTCAATCGCTGTGTCAAGCTCACTCCGGTCAGAACATTATTGGTAATCGTTGACCGTTGAACCCGCCCCCCATGGGCAGCTGCTATTCCATTAGACCCGTTGCCCGTAACCGTTGAGTCCTTGACAACAATCCCGCGCGCCAAAGCCAGCGCACCAATATCGCTATTATTTTTAATGGTAGAGTTTAAAAGCGTCAATTTAATACCAGCCGAGACGCCGATAAAAGTATTTTCGATCGTAACGGAATCAAGGATGGCTCGCCTGGATACCTGGACACCCATCATCTCACTACCCGTGATTGTCAGATTCTTGAGTTTTACCCGCCGTGCATCGTAGCTAGCATAAAAGCCGGTAACACTACCCTCGATGGTACCAGGGCCCGTAACAGTGCACGAGGCAGAGCAGAATACGACCGATTCTGTCCCGGCCGGGTAATCTAGATTGCCGGTCACAGTATAGCCGTTCAGATAAAGCGTCCCACCCGCTACCGTCACGGCTGGCCCTTGGTGAGTAGAACAGTCGAGGTCTCCGAGTAACTCCCCTTGCGTCTTCGCCTCTATCACTTGTCCACATTCAGCGACAGCAAACCTCTGGGCAGCGCTCGCAACAGGAGTGAGCAGAAGTACCCCAACCAGCACGCTGCAAGTGGTAAACCCCGTCACTGGTTCATCCTTTTTGGCACAGAGGAGCCGAGAGCCAATTAACAACCCCGTATCCGACTGGATCGCGCCCTACTGGCATACGCATTCGTTGTTTGTGCAGCCCGGCGAGAACGGAGCAGGGCAGATCGGCGCGGCGGGGCAGCAGACCGGGTCACTACACGTATTTCCTCCCCATTGGTTCGGATCGAACATAAGACTGGTGTTCTCAACAAGACACGGAATGGTGTGGGGGTAATTAAGATCGGTGATCTTGTTATCAAAAAACCGTATCTTTTTATCCTGCCCGACCTGGTGGAGACCTGTATTCACAACAGACATAATGTTGCTGGAAACATCTGGACCCCGACCACTCTTGTTGGTGTCGCGACCGGTGATCTTTATGCCACCAATGCTTGACGCTATTTCATTAGCCCGAATGAAAGACGTACTGTCGGGCATTACAACGTCAACACAGAATGCACCACAGCTCATAAAAGGATTGTTGTCTACTTTCTTTGTGTAATCCCCGGGTTCGGGGTCTCCCAGAACCCCCGTGGTCGGGGAGTTGATAGACATGGTATGAATCCGCTTCGCGTTGTGGACGGCCACGGCAATGTTGCCAGTGTAGCTCTGAATGAGGCCGCCGAATACAGTACTGTTAGGCTTAGACGCGTGGACTGCTGTAGCGCAGCCTTCAGGACTCACACACCGAATCCAGTGGTTTCTGAAATCCAGGTTAGCCCCGTCCTTCAATCTAATGCATACCGGGTCGTCTTTTGTCATCTCCACATTGCCCGTCAGGATAGTATCTGACCCGAACTTACCTCCCGGGCAGCTCGGACCGGAAATCTCATTCTGAGCGTAAGCACCCGGCGCGACGAGCAAGAGAGCGAAGACTAAGAAGATTCGGAAGACGTTCCAAAACACGGTCGTGTCTCCGATGCGGAGAACTCCGCCCCGGGACTTGAGAAAAAACATGACACTCATACAACCTCCTTCGCCCTGGCGGCGAGAATCAGATGCCTGCAATCCCTTTCAAACCATGCCACCGGCTTCTAACACGCC
>Ga0114934_10000152_pt1 | contig 41263 bp, 63 predicted proteins | sample 4SBtaG_2_FD_99695 | JGI IMG/M metagenome (GOLD analysis project Ga0114934, IMG submission 99695) | Deep subsurface microbial communities from Kolumbo volcano to uncover new lineages of life (NeLLi) - 4SBTROV10_white metaG | ecosystem: Environmental > Aquatic > Marine > Volcanic ...
ATGGCGAGTAGGTGCAGGTGCAGCGGAGATGTTTTCATGATTGACTTTTTAAAATCTTTATTATGTTTGATAGGTTTGCACAATAATCCTATATTTAAATATCAATATTATGAAGAAGAAGTAAGGGAGTGTTCACACTGCCATGAGCAATATTCAATAAGACCTTTATTTTAATTCAAACTTTGTATAACTAAAATTATACCCTTACGGCTATAAATCCAAAATATACCCGTACGGCTATAAATCCAGAATATAACTGTAAAGGTATATCTAAACAATTTAAATAGGAGGCTACCATGTTCAAATTTATTTCAAATTATTTTTCATATAGAAAAGAAAAAGCCCAGGCGGAAGATTACTTATCTGGATTCGGATATGCTATGTCAGCGTATTGTATAGAAGAATTAAGCATTTCTGAATTAGAAACTTATATTCATACCGCTAGAATAATGGGTGATTATGGCCCTTTTGATGCTGGATTTAAGGAAGCTATCCGTACTATCCGGGAGTTTGATATTAAAAATGGCTAAAATAAACCACACCCTCAATACATTCCTGCCACTCTACCTGGAATATGCAAGGGGTAAGCTAAAACATAAGACGGTCAATGAGTACGAAAGGCTTATAAAGACTAACTTACAGCCTGAGTTCGGGGTAGAAAAACTGACCTCTTTTTCTACCAAAAAAGTAGAACAATGGCACATACGTATTAAAGCCAAAACACCTCATTTAGCAAATAGGGCCTTAGCGGTCCTCAGCGGCGTTTTAAAGCTCGCTGCTCGTTGGGGGTACATTCAGTCGAATCCCGTAAATGGAATAGAATACGCTAAGGAAAAGAAGCGAGAGGTGTACTTAGACCCCGATGCCAGAAGCAGACTGCTGGGTGTCACCTACAGTCAGGACCCGATTGATTGCGCTTTCCTTTTAACAGCATATTATACTGGGGCCCGACCAGGTGAATTGCAGAAGGCAAAGAAAGCCTGGATTCAGGGAAATGTTATCCGCTGTCTGGATGCTAAGACGGGGGACCGCAATATCTATTTACCGCCAGAGGCTCAAAAAGCCATCCTGAGCGTACCAGCTCACGATTCTGAGCTGATTTTCCCTGGGGTGAATACTTCTGTCCTGTGGAGGAGGGTACGCAAGGAGGCCAAATTAGAAGGTTACAGGCTGTATGATTTACGTCACACCTTTGCATCTGCAGCATTGGAGGGTGGCGCATCGCTTGAAGCCATCAGCCAACTGCTCGGACACAATGACCCCAAGACTACCCGAAGGTATACACATCTAACTAATAAGGCTGGAAATGAAACTGCGGCCAGGACAGCCGCAGTATTGAGTGAACTAGATTAAACCCTTTTCAAACTTCTCGATGTTATCCTTTACTTTATCAACGTATCGTTGATTAACAAAGGCATTGCCTACTGCAGTTCGCCGTGGGCTTCCTGCATTGTATGCGGCGATTACACCGTCTATTCCATGCTTGTCATAGAATCTTTTCTCCAGGTTGTTAAAATGTTTACATCCATATTCTAATCCTTTAGGGCCACATAACTCAGGGAAGGCACCATGAAAACTAAGTTCTCTAGCAACAGCACCCATAATTTGCATTGGACCCCAGGAGGCTTGTTGACCCCACCACTCTGTATGCCGTGAGCTGATACCTTTTATGTAAGGGAAGTCAATAGGTGCAATTTCAGACTTAATTTCTGCAGGAGTTAGCTTCCTAAAAGGCCCCTCATCAATGACATTAACCAGGTAACGATAGTGGGGCTCAACTCGGTAGGCATATACATTACCGCTACTTTCAGTATGCACTAAACCTGCCACCAAAGAGGTAGGCAGACCATGTATACAGGAAATAGATTTTATATAAAAATTTAAATCTGTCTCGTTCAATTGTTTTCTCCTAAAAAGTTATTCTAGTTTGTTCATCAGGCTGTATCTCGGATTCACAGGACCCTAAGTTTGGCCATTGCCATGTAACAGGAAATCCAAATTGTTTAAGAAAAGCATCCTGGGCTTTATAAGACTGAGCTTCTGCAGCTTTCCTTTGGTCACATTGGGAAAAGTCAAAGCCATTTGCATACTGAAAGTAGTGGACAAATTCATGTACCAATAACCCGGCAGCAATTATTGCTGGTATGTTTTGTATGCTTTCCCCTAAGTAAACTGTATTAGTCTGATGAGAATAAATACCTCTCGCTGTTCCATCTTCCGGTATTTTTAATATTTGACTTAATGCAGAATCCTTTATAATAACGACAACCGGTTTACTCAATCCGTTGCGTGTATAACCAGTATACTCCGCAGCAGATTGAAATGCTAATGCAATTATTGAAGGAAAGGTTTCTGCTGGAATAGGGACCGGTACTTTATGAATTGGATGGTCCTTCTCTGCAGCTGCCACTGGATGACAAGCTGCAGTAAAAAGTAGTATGCTAATTATTAGGGATACTGACCCATTTAGTAGTTTTCTCATTATGCTTTTTCCTCTCTGTATAAACAGGCATTGAAATTGTAATCCCTAGTTCAGGGTGCGTTAGCCACAATGCCTGTGCTGGTACTTCAAAAGAAAAGTTACCTGAATAAGCGTATTCATCATACCCCTTCAGAGAACCATTTACTATTAATTTAGGTAACATCATTAGTGTGTGAAAGTGACCCACTAACATGGTGTCATACCCTAAACCTATATTACTATTCCTGGAACGCTTTTTATTATCTCCTCGTATTATAGGTCCTATCGGTCCTATAATACCATCGCCACCTCTAAACTGGTCACCATGAGTTAAAAGATACGTATGATTAAATACTTTGTATAATGCATCAGGTCCATCTGGAATATAAAAAGTCACACGTTTATCATCTTTAAAATGCTTTGCTAATAGCTGATAAACTAACCAATCGAAACTGGTATAGTGCCTTTGCTTATTCTGAATCTTCTTGGTATTTCTACCATGATTCCCAGTTACACAAGGTACAAAAACATTCCCAAAATTGTTAGCTATTAATTCAATACCTTCAGCTAACACACCGAACAAGTCAATGATAGTTGGCATTATAGGCATATCATTTGTATTTGTCAACTCTTCATGTATATCACCTGTTACCATATCGCCACCCAGGTTAATAACAACCCCCGGATAATTAGGATTAACCGTATAGTTTTTTAACAAGTCAACAGTCGATTGAAATAATTGCCTTGCGCGATTATGCGCGATTTTAATATTAAACGCATTCTTATTTGCAATCTCTGATGAGGAAACTACTTCACCCCAGTGCCAATCAGACCACATTGCACAAGGTACACCTGGGGATTTCTTATCTTTACTGGAAGGTTTAATTAACCAACCTGGTAATGCAGTCGGCTCTTCAGCTAATCCAAATATAAATTTCCTAACATAAGATGTAGTCAACTGTTCTTTTTGTGCGGACCTTAATTGTGCCTGGAGTGATTTAACTTCTACTTTAAGTGAATCAACTTTATCCGGTACAGTCACTGAAGCAGCATAACCTTTTTCAATAGCTACCTTTAGTCGATGTACATAAGTACCTCTATTTAATTTCAGTGCGCGTGCTGCAGCTTCCCTTGTGCCATGTGCTCTTAGTGCATCAACCGCAGCTTGCAAGTCTTTTTTAGATACTGGTTTCTGTGCCATATTTTGATTCCTAATCTAAGGTAATAAAAAGCCAAGTCTATAGTATAGACTCGGCTGTGTCAAGAATTAATTATATTTACTTGTCAGGTTTAGGCCCTTTGTTAAACAACCTGGCAAATGTTGAACTATAAAAATCCAGGCCATATATCTTTTCCCAGATACGAATGCCTATCCATATAATAGTGAATAAAGAAGCAATAGCCGGTAACCATTCTAACAGTGTGCTAACTGCAACTAGCCCAGCCGAGGCATCCGTAATTTCTTTTACTAAGTGTTCTGTGTTTTCCGTATACATTATTTTTTATTTCCTATTCTTCGTTTAATCATATGTATTACTTCAGGCACAATATCGTCCAGATGTTTCAGGAATGTAGAATGCGGATTGAATCCATCAAAGTGTTTCTTTAAATTATAATTTGAAACTAATGTACCTGATTGAGGTTTTTTACCATAGTTACCCCACAAATGTCCGGGTCTAAGTTTACCTAAGTTCAGTACCCAATCTCCACCATGGTAACAATTAATCACCCAACAATCTTTTCTAAATTCTAAACCTGAATCAAGAGCACCGTTGAATGATACCACACCTACAACATTTTTGCATTGTTTTTGTGCTAGATAGGATAAGGCTAATCCATTACTATGGCAAACTATCACAACATCTTTGTGGTGTTTATCAATATGTTCAATTAATCCGTTAGCCACTTTCCCCATTCTTATCCTATTAGCAATCACATTACCTAAAGTGGTACGTGCAGCCTTGCCATAAATATAAGGATAGCATTGCATATGGTGTGCATTAAAATACGGACAAAAAGAATAAACATAATCACCGTCAGAATTAAATCCTGGTACGGGAATTATATCGGGTAAATCATTTACTTGTTGTTCCACTTCACTTCCTGTTTGTTAGTATTACAAGTAATTTCCAGTTTACTGTTTTGTACATTCTTGCCTACATAAATGTGAGCACCGTTGCCTTTACCTTTTGCATACTGAGTTAGCGAACCATAACGCGCTTTACCGTCGACATAGGTACAGCCCGCCCGGTCCGGGTCAGCATCATGTGCTGCTGTAGCGCAGCCTGCTAAGATTAGAGCGCCTAGCGTGAGGGATACTGTACTTATTTCTTTTTTCATATTTGCTTTTCCTTTCTATTTATTTAATTTTAGCTCTTTTAGCCTTTCTGTCAGCCCACTTATCCTGAGCACCTTTAGGTAAATCAGTTAAAGCTGGTAGAGTGCCATTAGCCACTACATAATCCATAAAGTCTTCAAACACCCTAGCTACAGATTGGTCAGTTTTTGCTAACTCAACTACATCAGCTTGAGCTATTAAATGGGCTGCGTATTCAACTTCATATCCATCTACTAATTCTTGTGTTAAAGTGGGGAGGCCTACAGGCCAGCCAGTAATTTTACCAGCTTTAGTAGTGATACCGTCTATTCCCGGATGTTTCCACCCCAATGAGTTTGCATTTTGTACTGTTATATTCATACTCTTATCTCCGAAATTGTAATTGATGAAGAACTAACGCCCCCATTTTTTCTAGCGCTACTTGCGCCATTGAATGTTAAAGTACCGGCACTTGAACTCCCTATCCGTACTTTAAAAGTGGTACTACTTACAGTGCCTGCTGTCATATAGTGTGTTATATTCATGCTTGTGGGAGTATTAGCCACTGGAAGTATTTGACTGGCAGCAAGAGCATTAGCCGTAGAATCTTGGAATAATGCGCCGGTGTATACCGACCCTGACGTATGAGCAAATACCGCAGTAACTTCTATCAAAAGAATATTGTTCGTATTAGTCGGAGTAATAGAGAGTGTCATAAACTCATTACCCTCAGTATTTTGAGGGATAGTATCATCATTAGGCATTGTAGTAGTTCCCGTTGCTACAGCACCATCCGTTACATTTACTACTTGCACTAAACGGGCGTGCTCATTACCATTGCTATCTGTAATTGTGTCTACCGTTAATCCACTCATAGTAGTTCACCTCGTATATAATTAATTACTCGGATCATGATGGTTGATACTCCGTGATTGTGATTGAGTAGTGAGCAGCCCCACCAAAAGTCCTTGCGCTAGTATTCCCGTTTAAATAACCTGTGCCTGAATCTACCCCCACTCTTACTTTAAAGGTTGTTGTAGAAGTTGTTCCTGCAACTTGATTATATTGCATATGTAAATTCTGTGGATAGTTTCCAGAGTTTTCAGATGATACGCCTACTTGTATTGCGCCGGCATCAGAATCTTTAAATAATGCGGCAGAAAATATATTCGTTATGCTTGTTGATATACAAGGAAAATTAACTTCTATTTTTAATAGATTTGAACTATCTTTAGGAGTTATGCTTGCTGTTATAACCTCTGCTCCTTCGGTATTTTGTGGTATTGTATTATCCCAAGGAATTACACTTGTTGTTGTTGAATAGGCATTATCAGTTGTATTAACTACCTGCACTACTTGCTGCTTCTTAAAAGCACCAGCTTTATCATAAATATCATCTACATTTAATTGACTCATATTTTATATTCCTATTATGAAGATGGTTGGTATTCGGTGATTGTTATAGAAGAAATCATAGTTCCACCATACTTTCTCCCTGCGGAATCTCTATTGAAATACAAAGTACCTATAGAACCTCCAGCTCTAAATTTAAAGGTAGTAGCGGAGGTTGTCCCCGCTGTCATTTTATGTATAAACCTACATGTATCCGTATAGCTATTATTATGATTTCTTTGTGTTAAACACGATAGAGCATCGGCAGTTGAATCTTGAAAGAGAGCAACTGTTATTCTATCATTTGTTGTTCCGTGCCCAATGTGGAGCATCGCCTCAATAACCAAAATATTACTAGTGGACTTTGGAGTTATTGCCAAAGTCATATATTCATCACCCTCAGTATTCTGAGGTATGGTATCATCATTAGGCAATGTAGTCGTGCCTGATGCTGTAATAGCATCTTCTGCCGATACAACCTGCACTACCTGCTGTTTCGTGTAAACACCTGCGCTATCCTGAACTGTATCTACTTTTATTGTACTCATATTAGTTCCCCACTATTACCCAGTTTTCGCCAGAACCTACTGTAACAGTATGACCACTTGCTATTGTAAATGGTCCTCCAGTAACTAAGTTCATAGCATTAGTAACAGTAAAATTCCCCGCTGTTGTTTGTGCATTCTCAGACCCAACTATATTACCACCTGCATCTTCAAGACCGCCAGCTCCGCCGCCTGCTCCCCCTAATAATCGCCACCTGGAAGCTGTACCATCGTAACGTAACCTAACTGATGCACCTGCTTTAACTTCGGTGTCAGCATCATCCCCAAAATCAAAACGGTTGGCAGCAGTTGATGTAACATTATGCTTAAGAGTAATTGAAAAAGCACCATCGTTAGTAAATGCTATTTCTCTACCATCGGTTTGACTTGCAGATATACCTGTAATGTCCCTAGCGGCATCACTATCGACACGAATTTCGGCAGCAGTACCCACACCAGTTGGCGCGTAGTTATTTTGATTAGCGGTAATTTGTGCAGGACTGATAACAGTTGTGTATATTTCTAATGTTTCTTTAGCTGCATTGGCTGTAGTATCATCTAAGAATGTTTCAGTAAAAGCAGTAGTCACCACTGCGCCGAGTGTACTTATGTCTACAAGTTCTAACGCTGTACCGGCTGCATTCCATCGTACTAATTTTAAAGCGGAGGGGTCAGGGAAATCAACATCTGAATTAGACGAACCTTCTGAAAATTTAATAGAACGAGAATCAACTTCTGACAATTGTTGCAGACCCATAATTACTTTATCGAATGAGTCTTCTACTACTTCAGCATCTGATATAGAATTATTAACCAAGTCGACTAATTGCGTTAATGGCATAACACGCCTTATAATAAGCGTTTCACCTACTGCTGGGGCTGTAACCATAGTAACTGTACCGGTAGCACCTGAGCCACCAGATACACTGTAATTTGTAGTTAACGCCTGTAAAGTCTCAACTCCGGTACTATCTACTTTTAGAACCACTCGTAACTCTGCTTCATCAAAGAATATAAAAGTAGCGCCCAAGGCGAAAGCAACTGTGGACCCATCACCGGCCCAGGAATTTCTATTTACATTTGCAGCTACTGTCATATTATCACTCCACTTATATCTATATTATAACCCATGCTCTAATCGCAGTTCGTTGATAGCTTGTACTCGCTGTTCTGGAGGGAGAGCCATAATAGCACCCCTCTGTCTAGCCGCAGTAAACGCTCGCTCAAAGTACCTGCGTTGCACTAATGGGTTTAATTCTGCCCACCCAGGATTATTGATTGCTTGTTCCATTAATTGGTGTGCTAATCTTCCTGACTGCCTGGCATATACACCTTTTTGTTCCTGGTCTAATTCTACTCTGGCACTCTGACCTATTAGGCTACCTGCACTTAATTTATCGGGTGTGCCTGAAGTCGATACACCTAATCTTTCCGCTTCTAGACGTACCGGGTCTGAGCTTCTTGGTCGAACAGTAGAAGGGGAACCTGGCCATAAGGGTTCAGCTCTTAATACTTCTTCACCAAAATCATCTATCATTATTGGCAAATCTTCTCGCACACCGGGTATTCTGCTTTGTACAGCTGCAACTACGCCATCTATCTCACGTACATAAGGGTCCATTTCTCTTGCCGGTTGTCCTAATATTCCAGGTACAAAACTCCCTACAAAAGATTCAGCCCATCGGTTACCATATCGATAAGGGTCTTGTATTGCATTTATAAAAGCAGTAGTTGATTTCAACCACGTTTTATTTTTAACAACTTCGACAGCAGCCCACATTAATGCTTCAGCCGCTTTGTCTTGCTCCTCATCATTCATCAAGTCCCATGCTTGAGATACATCAGCTGTTAAACCTATTAGTGTTCCAGCTGGTTCATATCGGTTGTATGAAATATATTCACCATCAGAAGTTTGGAACGAGTAAGGTTGGAATCCAGCATTATATTGTGCTCTCTTTTTCTTCCTGTCAGGATGGCCCGCTCCTGTTATAGAACCTTCTTGGGCTAACAAAAATAAAGGTACAGATAATGCGGTACCCATAGTTACTTCTGCTATTGCTCTATCTTTAGCTACACCACCTTTTCTAAAGTCAGCTCTCCATTGTTTGATTATAGGAGCCATAGGGCTATGCCTGAAAAATTCTCTGAATATTCCGCCTGGTGCTCTTAAGAAAGGAATTAATAAATGCATACCAGGTAACTCATGTCTTAGATTTTCAAGTGCTTTAATGATAGGCCCTTCTTCCAAGAACACATAGCGTAGTGCATCTGCTTCTGCAGCAACTGTCATTTCTTCAGTTGGCTTTTTAACGAGTTCATTTACTCTTTGATTATATTCTTTTGAGAAAGGTTTTTTACCTTCAGATAATGCTTGCCTTGAAGCTTCAGTATATAATGAAGCACGCGAGTTCATTGAACGAGCAAGTCCATCAGTTAATGTTAGTACTTTAAATGGTCCTCGAATTACCTGCCCTAATGCGCCTGGTATCTTAGGCTGTATCTCTTGCTTACCTTTTTTAGAAACGTCAATACTTTTATAAGCTTCCCATAATCCTTTTGAAAATCCTTGCTCTGTTATATTCCTGTTTAAAAATTTACCTGCTAAAGTTATAGAATCAAAAGCGCCCATAACTAAACCATTAGTTAAAGCTATAGCATCAGTGTATGCTACTCGTTCAGGACTATTAGGTTTTAATTTACCGTAGGTTGCTGCAACTATTTCTTTAGGTACACGCGTTGCTGCAAACATTATATTACCTAAAAAGTTAACCTGTTGTGTTGAAGGTCCAGATACCATAAATGATTTCCAACCTTCAACAATCATTTCAAAAGTAGTAGGCTTAGATAATATTCTTCCTAATTCTACCGGGCTTGTTATTTCTTGTGTTACTTTTATTAATTCTTCTACAGCAGTTTTGCCACCATATTCACTTAATCCTTTTAATGCTTCAGCTTCTTTTATTTCAATTTCTTTTATCCGACTTGTATCTTTTAATTTTTGTAATGCTCTACCTGCTTCAGCTTTACGATTAGTAAAGACAGCTTGTGCCTGGCGTGTTCTTTCCACACTGGCCATTAAATCTAATAATTCAGTCGGTGTTGCTTTAGAACCTTTTGCATTAAGTGCATTTGCTTTTTGCCACGTTTCATTTAATAACATGGTTGTAATTTCTTTACGTGCGCGAATCTCTGCCGTCCATTTAGCAGAGCCCGGAGCATATACGCTTTTTAATCCTTCTTCGCCTAATAATTCTCGTAAGAAAGTTGCCGCTTCTACATCAGATTGTTTCCAAGGTACTTTACCACCCTGAGATTCTTTCATCTCTAATTCATATGTTTTTGCTAATTGGTCAGCTGTTCTTTTAGGACCACCTTTCATATCAAACAAATCATGGTTTAGTTGATGAGGCTGCCTATCACTTTTGCTAACTTGATTAACCGGGTTTAAAATATCATTAACTATTTTAGGGTCAAGTTGTACTTCAATATTTTTATTTTGATTAATTCTTAATGGAGATTTAACATTAGCCCTATATATTTCAGGTATAGCTTCCATTCTGGGGTCTATTACCTGCTGCCATACTTGAGAATCTTTAGCGGCATCCGCCACTACTTCTTTGGGCGTTTTACCTGTTCGAGCGTATATACTCCTTAATTTAGAAGCTGTTGCTATAGAACCTTTAAATCCTGCTAGGAGTATGGCGCCATCCAGAAAATCATCTGCATCTGGTAATTCACCTTCTAAAGCGTGAGCTACTGTTACCATAGTTGTTACCTCAGCTGCTGTTACTGCAGTGAATTTTGTTGCTGAACCTAAACCAACTTGTGTTGCTACTTGTGCAGTCTTACCACCAGCTCCTCCAGTGAAGGCACCTATGGTTGCGCCTTTAGCGGTGGCCCAGGCAGTTGCTGCTAATCGTTCTGATATTGTTTTTTTAGAGTGACCGGAAGCATACTGCTCTAATAGCCAGGTTCGGGTACCTTCTGTTAATCCAAAAGCACCAGCACCAGAACCTGCAACACCAGCGATAGGATTAACAGTAACTGCAGTGGTTGCAATACCCCCACCTATACCCCCTAAAATTAAAGTAGGTAAATCACCTAATACTGTTGCAGTTATCGAAGTTAGTCTTTCTGCACGAGATGCATCTTCTGCTAATATAGTATCTGGACTTTCACCACTAAATACTAATCCAGTATTTGATTGTTCCCATCCTGCTTCAAAAGATTCCCATAACCCTTTAGCTTCTTCTACGGGGGGTGAAGGTATAGCGCGTTCAGAAAAGCCACCTACATCCAGGAAAGGAGTAAGTGCATTTCGCCTTTGATTAAAGTCAGCTACCTGTATTCCTTCTTCAGGTAAACGCTCATCAGGGCCTCCGAAAATTGCCTGCCTTCGGATTTGTTCTTCCGTTAATTCAGACATTATTCAAGTCCTTGGATGGTGCCGCCTAATTCTGTTTCTTCGCCGAGACCAAAATTCTGCTTTTCTTTAGTAGAAGGAGCCCAGCTATTAACTACATCATTCGGGTCTCCACCTATGTACTCATATCCATTTACTACATCACCTACTTCTAAACTTTGTAATGATGTTCTAAGGCCAGTACCTGCAGAAATTAGATTTAGATTTCTTCCTATACGTCTTACATCTTTTTCAAATTCACCGTCTTTATAATAATCGATAGGATTTTTACCGTTATCTTTATATTCTTGTTCTCGCTCACGAGTTAATGTTTCTAATTCTACGTTAGCTTTAGCAAAACCTGGAATCATCTGTGCCATTTGTGGTGGCACATCCATTAAGCCCGGTACGTTTCTTAATGATACACCACGTACAGCTTTAAGAGCAGTATTACCCTCCTTAGCTTTTTCCATCCATCGTTCATAATCGCTGCCTGACATTGGCCTGTCGGGGTCTGCCATTATCTCAGTTAATTCTTCTGGAGTAATGGTATCTAATCTTGATACTACATCAAGAGATACATCATTTGCAGTTTGTATACTTGGTGTTTTAGCTTCTTGCTCAATTACATTATATAAACCTTGAACTTGCCCTGGTGTTAATACTGGGTCTCCATCTGAATGCGATTGTAAAGCTAATTCAGTCACTTGAGCTGCTGTTAATTTTTCATTAGGGTCTTGACTGAATGCACTTATTATCGCATCATTCATAACCTGGTTATTCGTTATCGCTTTATTTTTAGCGAACTCAGCTTTTTCAATTCTCTTTTCAGCAGCTAAACCTTTTATTCTAGTATTAGCTTGACCTATTAATACTGCTTTATTATCCGCTTCAATGAACTCATCAAGTTCACCGTCTTGTAATAATTTTTTGGCACCTTCCGGGTCTAACTCTATCCATCCTCTAGCAGCATTTTTAGCAGCTTCAGCATTTAATTTTCTTTTTAGTTCACCTTTTAAATTAGGTGGTATATCTAATTCATCAACAAAATTATTTTGTTCTGAAACAATATCAAGAAGAACATCTGGGGTTTGTTGTAATATAACGCCGTTAGATTGTATAATTTGTTGAGAAGCGTCTTTAGCTGCTTTGCCTACTAAAGCTACATCATGTGTTCTAGCTTCATGTAATGCCGCTGCTCTAATATTAGCACTCGTAGTATCGGCTAATATTCTTCCTCGTCTAGTTTCTCTATTAGAACGAATGCCACTAACTTCTTCATCTAATATTTCTTTTGTTCTATCTGCTAAAGGTTGACCATCCTGTTTTAATACATCTATTTTTTCTCGGATACGTTCCCTGGTTAGGGCTGCATCTCTATACGTATTTATTAAGTCACGTTGTTCATTAGCTTGTAAAACTCGTCTTGATTCTTTAGCTAAAACTTCTCCAGTTTCAACAAGACCGGCAGCACTACGCCCTCCAAAATCAGACTCTGTAGCAGAAGCTGAAGCAGGTATTATTTGGGGGCCTGGGTCGGCTGTGTAATTTTTAAAGACGCCCATTATCCGGTCCTCGTTAATTTAGCATCACCATATATGTCTCCATATTGGGTATACCCTTGCGAAGCTCCACTTAATAAAGCTGAACCTGCTTTGAAATAACTTGCTGTGACTGCCTCATCGCCTCTACTCCTTTCTAGATTTGCTGTGTCAGTAAAACCTATTGCTCTTAATTCTCCAGCATAAATAGCATTTTGTTTATCTAATTCCCCTTGTGTTACTATATCGCCTAGTACTTCAATAGCACTTCCTTCCTGCCTTATTCCGGCTCCACCAATCTTAGCTATTATAGAACCTACTCTTAAATGATTTATTCTACTTATTCTGTTTGCTTCTGCAGTAGCCTGGTCTCTCGCTATATTAGCATTCCGGGTAGCTATGCTTGCATTATACTCGTGCGCTCTCTTAGCTGCCCTACCTTGACGTATAGCACCTATTACTCCTACCGCTGTACTTATTCCGGTTAATATTAGCGGAGCCGCAGCCATTATTTATTTATCCTCACGTAAGCAATATGGTCCTCACCTTCAGGCCCATACTGTTTTAATATTCCAGGTTTATTTTCTATTTCAAAGCCTAACATCTTAGCCCATCTATGCCCCTCTTTAAAATCTGCTCGTACTGTTATATCTATTCTACCTTTTACATCAGGTATAAATATCTTTAGTATACGAGTTAATCTTATCATATATTTGCTGGACCGTTGAGTTACAAACATCCAGCCAATATACCTCCTTTCCCATTGTTTTAGAAAACCTCCGCAGGCTATTACTTCGCCCCCATTATCAAACAAAGTCCAACAGTCTTGTGTTTCTAATAGCCTTGTTGCATTTTTGTCTGTTACTACTCCTTTTGAAAAACCATCTACTGCATCGGTGTTTTCTAGAGCATCCATATGCCATGCTTCAAATGGTACTAATTTAATTTCATTATGAGTCATCTTCAGTGGTTCCTTGCGGCATGATAGCTAAAACAGTCGCTGGTGCTGTCGTATCCGCTCGAAAATAAACTTGACCTAATCTGTCTGTTTGAGATTCGAAAGACTTACGAACAACTCCAGTAAACAATTGTGTAGCTTCTCCCCACTTTGCTCCCCACTCTCTTACTAATATTTCTGTTAAGTTATCGGCATCCTTACCATACTTTATTCCTAAAGTATCCATTAACCAAAATCCAATTCTATTTATCTTTTTCTTTTTACCTTGGGAGGAACCATCTTTCGCTCCTGCATCAAAAGGCATTAATTCTCCATCACTATTAAATCCATAGCCTAGTGTAACTACACTGTAGGTTGAATCTAAAGTGGCTTTACCATTCGATACTGTAACATCCGGGTGAACAGTTCCGTCAGCCCATACAGCTAGTGTTTCACCTTCTAAATAGTGTAGCCCGGTAACTCCACTTGCTGCTGGACTTAACACATACGTAGCACCACAATCAACATGAAAGGCATCTATTTGCTCATCCCCACTTTCCCATACTTTAGATATTATTTCTATATATCTTTCTGTGGTTCCATTCACGTATCTTTTAACTATAGCATAAACTTCATCATAAGTACCATCTGTAGAAGGTATTGTCTCTATACTTTCTATAACAGAGTTGCCCCCACTTGCATCACCATCTCCTGATAAAACATGTCTTCCCCAGGCTAATACATTTTGGTCTCTTACATAAGTAAAAGATAAAAGCACACCATCAGAGCGTAAGCACCATATTATAGATTGGGGTTCTTGCTGATATGATAAATAATTTAACTGAGGTCTGGTTATATGTTCTGCTAGTAGAGACATATCAGGTGAACGGAATCCATCAGACTCAAATACATAGGCTAACTCTCTTAACTTTCTCCCTGATTTTTGTACATATAAAACAGCATTACCTACCTTAACAGGTTGAATGTCTTTACTACCATATGTAGAAGATTGTTTAGCTGTAATGTTGGAAGGTGTTAATGCTTCACCTAATGATGAAGGTCGCACTACCCACTCACCACCTATCGTTCCTACAAGTAAACCTTTTTCATCTATTTGTAACCATTTAATTATATTTATTTGTCCGCCGGCTAAAGTAAACGATATTGCATTATCATCTGCTACAGTACCATCAGGTGCTGAAGGTGTGAAGTCTGCATATAATGCAGTCCTTGAACCATCAATTCTTAATCCTACAGTTTCAGCTCCTGCTAACCATAATCTGTCTTCATAAAAAATAGCTGTTGTAGCGTGTCCTGTAGTATCAGAAAATACACCTAAACGCCAATCTTCTGTTGCTGTCCCGGCAGAAGCATTAGGTCCATATATAGTTGCTGTTATAGAAGTTGTTGATGCTCGTGCTGTTATTTCTAACCAGGTCCAATTACCAGCTGGGTCTTTCCATCTTATCAATCGACCAACATCTGTTGTTAAAAATCCCTGACCGTTATTTATTCCTGTTATAGCGGATGCAGTAACAGTTACACTTCCTGAAGTTCCACTTAATGCTAGTGTTGTGGTTGCCGCATTTAAGGGTAAGTAAGGCCCATCTATAAAAGACACATCTAATAAGGACCAAGATAAAGCTGAATTACGTATCAGTTTAGCCGTATGATGGTCTGTATGTAATAAATATAATTCATCAGCTGATTGTTGAAAATTTATATCACCTACTTCTGTTTCAGTATACGTTGTCGTTATTTCGAATATTTCAGCTGCAGTTCCACCAGATGAGTATGCATCATAGTTTGTTGTATTTATGTTATTCCCATAAATATCTGTTAATTCAAAAGTGTTTGTTGCTTTATTAGCAACTATTACTTCTCTTTCATTTAACTGAGATACGCCTCCTCCATCAGGAAGTATAAGCCTATCACCATTATTATATCCATGTCCAGCTATGGTGACAACACCTGGGTTTGCTGCAGTTATATTCGTTATGTTTTGGGTTGCATTAGTTAATATTCCACCTTGAGTAAAGAACCGGATATATAAATCACCAAACTCAAGCATGTAAGATTGGTCTGCATTAAATTGAAATCTGATTAAGCGGGATTCTTTTGTGCCGCCAAACTTTGTTGATTTAAGATAGGTAGAACCACCTCTCCTGGTCCATGCCCCTTGAGCTAATAGTAATGCATTAAGGCACGTAGCTAATCCACTAGCAGACTTATCTATATCTTGTCTACCGAGCATTAGAGGAGATAACTCTCCTGCATTAAAAGCGTGCTGTTGAATACTTGCCTTAGCCATAAGATTACCTCATCGCTATTAGCCAATCATCCTCAAGCGGTATACTGGAATCATTTTCTATGGCATTTGTTTGTCTAGCAGAAGCAATAACACCTCGTAAGTCTAGCACTAAATCATTTTTTCTTTTATTGCTTCCGGTTACATCTAAACATGTTTCTGATGCTATAAGCGTTGCTAATGCTTCATCAAATATAGCATCGAATAAAGCAGTATTAGTTACCTTGGCTATGTATCTAAATTGAAGTGGGGCAGCATCAGCAGTAACAATATAATCACCTTCTATTGTCCAATCATGCCTAACATCTTGAGCGCTAGATTCTTTGTTTCTTAACAGACGTAAAAAATCATTCGGTTTTTGAAAGCGATTCAATTCTCCGTAGGTTGTCTGCTCTGAGCTGGCGGCAATAGAAGCCCTGGCTTTACAAAAATTCCAGGTGTACTGCCTTTGCAATTTATCTCTTAAAGGAGTGTACGCAGTATTCATACTACGCGCATTTGGACTGTCTTCAGTAAGACTTTCGATTCCAGATTCACCCATTTTTTGGAGTGCTCTGTTTGCTATGGAGACCTCAGATGTAGCCATTAATGGCCTCCTTTAATTAACTTGTTGCTTTAAATAAAAATGATGCGTCTACGTCAGTTCCGGTACCACCAGTTGTTTCGGGCCTAAAGCTTAAAGTGTTATGCGTAGGTGTAATCAACCCTGCTGCCGTTAATCCTGTACCTTCTACATCCTCATAATTAGTGCCATCAATAGACCCTTGGGCCTTTACAGTAGCACCTCCAAATGTTCCAGTTACTTGTGCCGAAACTAATTCGTAGCCGGTAGGAGGGGTGTAAGACGCGCCTACATCAGCGTTTCCTAATCCTTCCCATGTTACAACTAAGTACCCATGTTGCCTGTCCTGGCTTGCTATATTAACAGTAGCCATGTATTAAGAACTCGTTGTTACGGGCCAAACTTTAGCATTTTCGATTCTTTTCTTTATAAGGTCAAGAGCCGCTAACAGTCTTTGCTTACCTTCTTGAGTAGAACCATAAACAGAATCATCAAATACAACTTGTGCAGTTTGACTTCCTGATAGGGTACCACCAGACGCAGCAAAAACCACATCACTTCCTACAAGTTGCGGACCATCAGCTGCTACTATTCCTGCATATCGTGTTGCCATTTACTTTACCTCTTTAGTTCTAGGCTTGGTGGCTGGGACTATAATGTAATCCCAGACCACCCGCTTCGAATTCTTCTTTATTCAGGAAGAACGTATTCCACCCACAAGCTGACTGTACCAGTAGAAGCTGCGCTTGCTGAAGTAACATAAATATCAAATTCTTTAGATTTGTTATCTACGGTATTAGCAAGTCCTAACTGTTCCCAAAGTGCTTTGCCTGCATTTTCTGCAGTAACTACACCTGACTCATACGTAATATCTGTACGAGCTACAGCGGCTGTCGCAACATCTAGGGCACTAGCGAAGAAGTCTGCATCTTCTACAGCGCTATCTTCCACATCATACAAGCCGACATTGAAGGTAACAGCCGTTCCCTGGTCATCACAAGCGTACTCTACTCGAGTAACACGCGCTCGTGCTGGTACCCGAATAAATCGGTACGTACTTCCCAAGTCACCACCTGCTGTTTCCAGAGTAGCGAAGGCAGCTCGGACAGAGCCACCTAGTTCTAATTGACTTGACTTAACGATAGGAGTTGCATCCGCATTAGTCACAGCCGTTGATTTAAGGTCTTCAGTAGCCATTTTCTAATCTACCTCCTAATTATATTTGGTCGTCACAAAGAACTTGAATTACTTTACCCTGTTGCAAGCGTGTTGCACCTATGGTTTCACATAGATATACCTGCCAAGAATTACTCTTGTCAGCACGTTTGTCTACAGAAGCATTCAAATCTTCCCATACACCTAAATGTACACCTGTTGGAGTCCATATAGGGATTAAACGGTTACCACTTGAAATGTTCAAGCGCTCGCTTATGATGAAATCAACACCCAGGAAGCGTTTAACTTTACCATCTTCCAGTACAGGTTGCCCACCATTGAAATCCTTACTTGTAACCTGGATTTCTTTCAGCAATGCATCATGCTCGTAAGATGAAATACCACCGAAGATTTGTTCGGTAACTTCACCTTTATATGCAAGCATTAACTTCTGCAGTGCAGATTGCAATTTTGCTACGTTGATACTTGAAGCTGTACCCCCAACATTGACTCCTACCTGATAATTCGTAGTGTCAAAAGCTTCTGCCGTTGTACCATTTTCACCGGTATTTGCAGAAGCAAAGAATGCAGCTATAATTTCATCATCGACTGCGCGTTCCATAGCATTCTTACCATTGATAGCGTAAGGGCTGGTAGGGTCCACAATCATGCGGAGTTTATCCACATTATCAATCAAGGAAGCCCATTCGTAATCGACAGGGTAGACCCATCGTTTATCTTGTGGAACGTCCAATAAAGGTGTGTCAGCATGTCGGCTCGTGCGCTTGACAGCTGAAGTGGCACCGAATTGTTCTACTGCACTACCCGCTTTACCGGTATAAGTATCAGTCGTAACAGCGCCACGAAATCGAGAGCCTGCCTGTTGTAGCAAAAGGTCGACTGTCGCTTTATATTCTTGCACAAAGGCAGTTGTAATTGAATCAGGCATTATGCCCTCCTAACTTTTTCTAAATTTTAAAAGTAATAAACTATTTTTCTTTCAGCTTATCCTCTTAGGAGGGGCCTAAAATTTAAGTTACTTTTTGCTAGTCGCCTTACCAGGTTGTGACTTAGTAACCTTTTCTCCATTTACAAAATTATTATACCATGTTTCTGCAATAGCATGTGCTTGAGCAGCCGCAGATTTATCATCTGTTTTTATTCTAACAGCTGGAAGCTGTGCTGCAGCTTCAATTAACCTTAGACGAATTTCCCTTACGTCCAATACCTGTTGGCTTAAAATTAATTCTTCAGGCATATTTTATTCCGGGTACGCTAGTTTGAATAATGCTGCTTTTTTATTAAGTGCCTCTTTATGTGCCGGGTTATTTTTATCTACTAACGCAGCTTTAACATTTGGGTCAGTCAACATGTTTGCATAAGCAGTCTTAGCCTCAACTGGCGTCATTTGCCCATGAAAGCCTTGCTTTTCTATTTGCTCACCTACAAAATTATCTTCACCTAGTTTTGTTCCTAAGCCATTAAATAATTCCATAGTCTTTTGATAACCCACAGATTTTTCTACCGCATCGATAACATCTTTATCAAAACCTAAAGTCTGTGCTGCATTAGAAGCTAAAGATAGTTGACGCTCATAACCACTGCCCCACTTAGCTTTAAGATTATTTTCTTCTATTGCAAAATTAGTTTCATAATCAGCTGCTTGTTGCTCTAATACTTGAGCTACATACTCGTTATTTTTTGTTACTAATTTATCAGCTAAGGATTGAGGTAAGCCAACTTCATGAAAAGTTTCTTTGGCCCAGTTAATATACCCCTCATCAACTCTCGTACCATCAGGAATATTAAATTGGTATCCCTCTGCTTTTTCTGGTAAACCAAGTTTTGTTAGTACACCACGTACTGTATCATCATCAGCATTGGCTGGTAGTCGTACTATCTCATCAGAAGGTGCACCTACCATCTTTTCTAAATTAAAAGCGGATTTAACTACTGCTTCAGGATTAGTCCAGCCTTTACCTTCGGCCCAGGTTTTTAATTCAGCATCTTGAATTGAATCTACTAAACTGGCCGGTTCTGCGGGTGGTGCCCCTGCCCCTGCTGGTGGTGCCCCTGCTGGTGGTACCCCTGCCCCTGCTGGTGGTGCACCAGGTTCACCTTCTTGATAAAAATTATTGATATGGCCGTTTAAAAATTTACTTACTAGATTCATTTGTTCTCGCTCCTTAGAGTTGTGAGATTATAATTTATTGCTGATTATCTTCTGATTGTACCACAATCGTTTTACTATCGGTTGCTCCTGTTACTAATTCGTATATCTCATCTTGACTTAATTTTAAATGATTTTGTATTCTTAGCCACACTTCTCTACGTCCATTAAGTGCATCAGATATTCCTTTGTCAGTATGAAAAGTCGTTTCTGATGCCCTACAAAAAGTAGCTAAATCGCGTAGTACTTCTTCTGCTAAAGGCCCATTAAACGTAACCTTATAAGCATGTTGCCTACGGAAAATAAAATTCTTTAGTGAGTCAACTAATGTGCTCATTGTGCGCCTACATCAGCTGCTGTTTTAACTACTGATGCCGCAGCAGGTGCTGCTTCTATCATCTGTTTCTGCTCTGCCGCTTCCTGCCGTTTTTCTCGAATTTTTTTAACAGAATCTGCAGTGTTGGTCCATTCAGTTGGAGCGCCATTAATGTCTTGGATGGCTGGCATAGCCTCATCAAAATTAAACCAATCAAGTGGTTCTGGATTCTGAGTCACATTAAAAAATTCTACAGCCATATCCAATGAACGCATAAAGCCTGAAGCATTTTCTGCTCGTGCCATACGTGCCATAGGAGAATCATATTCAACAACAAAGCCGCCACCTGCTTCTATTAATTCACCCGGTATCTCAGGTAATAAATTCTGTTGTCCTAATAAATCTATTTCTCTTTCGATTAGTGGTCCTAAGAACTCAGCTTGAAGTCTACCGGCTGTAGGTGCAACCAACATACCTTTTTCCCTGGTTCTTTCAAGAACTTCAGTAGCGGTCATCTGAGGATTGTCAGTCAATATCTGGAATAAAGTTATCAAGAAAGCATCATTAATTACCGCTCTTTCATCATCCATTAATTCTTTGCCAACAGCTATATTACCCGTAGGCAGGGCGTGTACCAAAGGTCTACCTTGTGCATTCACTCCACCTGAATTTACCGCTCCATTACGTAGAGAAAAAGAACCCACGAGGCCATCGTCATGAGCTAAAAGAACCGGGTCAACAACTCTATGGCCTTGCTTAATCACCGTTTTCTTTTCTTCGTTTAGAACTTTTATTGCAGGTAAAACTAATTGTGCAGGACCCCTTCCATATATCTCATTAGCATATTGTGCATATCGTGCAAGACTTGTTGGGAAAGAATTATAGCCCCCTTCTTGTAATACACTTTTTGTTTTTACCAGGAAGTATAGCGAAGCAAATGGCATACCTTTACCATCAACTCTTCGGTTATCATAATCTTCTCTTGGGTAAATACAATGAACTACTTCATAATCCGTTTCAGCTTTCTGTGCGTTTTTAACTTCATCCGCTATTTCTTTTGGGACCGCATCACCAAATTGAGAAACTAATTGTTTCGGTTTTAATTTAAAACATCGATACATCGTGTCAACAATACCCTGGTGATTTTCAGCAAAGTATGTTTCACCTAAATGTAAATTTTTATAACGTAGTCCTTTTTCGCCGTTACCTAATTCATCTGTAAAAAGAGAACCATTACCATAGGCTCCATAACTTGCAAATACTTTTTGTATTTGTCCGACGAAGTTTGCTTTAGGACGATAGCGATGTTTGAATAATAATCTACCCACCTGGTCCATGAACAATTTAACATCTCTACTTTTTCGTAGGTCATCATTCTCAGGGACGAGTCTATGCCAAGCTTGCCCCTGTGGCGTCGCTAATGATTCTATTACAGAACCAAATCGATGTAAGGCTAACGCAGCGGTGGAATCAAACATCCCCTCTACATTTTTCCTACCTTGGTTATACGTCGAATTAAATCCGTTACTTTGGAAAGTAGAAACATGAGCAGGTATCAATCGAGCAGCAGCTTCTTCCCACTGATTATCGAAGTTACCTCTAGCAGTTCTAAGGCTTTGAAGCCTTTGTACATGGAATTGAATATCGGGCATTTACATTAACGCGGCGCTTGCGCGGCCTCCAAGCAAAGATACAGTGGCTTCTGCAGTACCAGAGCTTGAGACTCCTAGCCGGTTAGCTGCTCGCCTGGCAGCCCACCTCTGAGACTTTAGGGATTTATTAAAGCGTGTTTCTTCTTCCTGTTCAATCTGGAAAGAAGTCTTTCGCTGTGGCTGAGGTGCTGGCTGAGGTGGGGGTGATGATGACATTTAATTTACATTCCTTATTGCTTGATACCCTCTTCGAAGAGGAAGTACGCCTGTCTCTTCATTTCTGCAAAGACAAGTTTCTAGATTATGAACAGCTTTATCAACCTTATTTTTCAGGATTGATTTATGGTTTCCTTTGTGATTCTTTTTTCTATCCAGGGAAGACCTAACTTCTCCTATACCATTATCAGCCATTATTTTATCCTAATAGTCGTTTAGCGGCTTGTCGTTCTTGCCTATCAGTTAGTGCAAGTAATCCTCCTGCATGAATAGAGCTCGCGCCTGCTATTCGGCGCTGTTCTGCTGCTGCTTTATCTTGTCTACTCTTTCTCAACTCATCATCTGGCGCAGCTGGTGCCACTTGCACTTGTTGATGAAGTGGAGATGAACCTCCTCCAATTAATTTAGCCATTTATTCTTTCCTAATTTCCGCTGGTCATATATCTTTGATTATAGCATTTTTATATTTCGCATTCTCCTACACCCGCTGCTATCTTTGGCTGACTTGCAACACTCCTTCCTGCAACTCGTTTCATTCGCCTTGGTACCTTCGGATAAAAAGTTAAAGCAAGGGCGTCACCATCATCCGGGCTAGGTATCCCATCCTTGGCCATATCTTTCTTACTGGTTAATATCTTTTTACCATCTTCTCTGCCAAAATATTTCCACGTTCTCGCAGTTAAGTCATTGAATAACCTAAGAGCAGGGTCATCATCCTTCCCAGAATTTAATTTATATTGGCTTTTATCTTCAGCATCAATGCATCCACCCGGTAACCAATCTCTGAGTGCACCCCATAGCTCAGTGCCCAGTGTAGCAAATTCCCCTTCCTTGTTTTCAGCTGCTGTACCCATCCAGACTTCAAACACTTTTACTTTTCTTTTTTTGAGATTATCTATAACGCCAGTACCCATACCCGCATCAACTGCTATCCCATCCGGGTCATATTTATTTATCAGTCGAACAATGGTATCAGCTATCTCGTTATTATCTTTACCATTTAAAATTGTAGGTGGGATACTTCTGGCGTCGCGCCCCTGTCTAAATCGTATAGCAGTTCTACCTCTAGGTGCAGGGTCGACTCCCATAATCAAAGGTTCGGTATCATCGAATACATCTATCACTCTGTTTTGCGCAGCTCGCACAACCAGGTTGGAAATGAACTGGTCCTCTGAGGATTCCGGGAATTGGCCATAAACTTCTACTCTGGCTTCATCACTATCAGCACCTTTTGTATCGATAATCTTTTGATAAATCCGCTGGTCTGTCCCCCCTACTGTTCTTGCATCTATTTGCTTTGTCAACCAATATTTCTTATACGCCGCTTTATGGAAGCGGTCATAATATGCACCCGCATTACGCCTGGGGTTACTGAATGCTAACCAATACCGGTACGCATTTAACTCCGTAAAGAACCCTTCGGTCACATCCCAGATAGCAGCCGGGATACCACTTGACTCATCGTACAGTACCATTAAGCCATATGCATTGTGCGTGCCGGCGAATGCATCTGGATTTTCTTCAGACCAGTTAATCCCGGAAATAGTCCAGTACATCGGGTTTATCTTCAGCTGGTCATTTACAATTTTTGAAATCCAATCCCGGGGATATATCTTCATCGAGTCAATTTCGAACCAATGCGAATTAATAGCCATACCAACCCACCGGCCAAATTCTGGAAATGTTTTATTTCTCAGCTGGCTTTCTGTATTGGCTGTAACAACTACGCTGGCTCCAATATGGCAGGATACATGCCAGTGGGCTATCCATCCGAATAATGCCGATTTCCCAATACCACGCCCGGATGCAATGGCTTCCTGGAAAACTTCTAATAAATCTTCCCAATCATTTTCAAAATTAAATTCCTGCTTTTGCGTGTGGTCCCTAATTTCTTCAAGCACTTCGCGCTGCCAGGTGCGCGGACCTTTAATTTTAGCGAGCGGTGTACCTTCGACTCCCCAAGGGTATGCATACAGCACAAAGGCCAGTGGGTCATTCGCAAAGCTGATTACATCTGCCAGCAATTCTACTTCTTGTTCGACTTTATATTTCATCGAAGTTCTTTTTCCGCTTCATCAATTTCATCATTTATTTCTTTAGCTACTCCTGCTATCGGAGCTGTCACTATGCCTGCTGCAAGCCCAACTGTTTTTACAGGAACCTTTACTATTTCGACTACATCTTTTATTAAACCAAACATTATATTAATCCTCTAAGTACTATGGTATTAAAAAACTGGAAAAACATTCTGCAAAATAAAATCTGCATGGAGTTCCAGACTACAATCATCGTATATACGGGGGGGCGCCATGTTTGGGGGTACCCGCCCCCACACCCCCCGTATAGGTATTTGTTTTCGCTCGCGCTCATACATTTTATTATGTCGACGGTATTATTCTAGCAGGCTTGCAAGCGCTAATTTATTGATAGTTGGTGTGTTCACTGATTCCTTATCAGTGAACACACCATCGCTATCTTGTTTTAAATCAATAGGTTGTGCTCTATCCCTCACTCTTTGTCTAGCCATATCTAGCGCTTGCCTCATATCTAGCGTTCTGATAGTAACATCAATACGCTTGCCATATAGCCCAGGCCATCGTAACTCTAAGTAAGTTCTGAGGGCTTCAATCTTGACACGTGCGCGTGCCGCGTCCATTTCTTTATAAGGAACCTGCTTAATATCTTCTAACACCATGATAGATGCTGATTCCATAGCTTGCTCTATCTCTGACTTAAACTTGGCATCATCTAAACAGATGTTGCGTAATGTATTAGGGCTTATTTTTAACTCTTTGGCTATTTCCTTGTATATTTTACCGGATGAGGCTAACTCTAACGCCCTATCGTGTATTTCCTGAGCGCGTGGAATTAAGTACTTTTCAGAAACACGTTCTTTTTTCTTGACAAACTTGGAAATCTCAGCCATATTTAACTTTGTATGATTTTATTAACTAAATAACGAGGTTTATTATCATGAAATACGCAACTAAAAATAGTATTAACAAAAGCTTTCATATAGAAATACATAGTTCTATATCTGAAGCTAAAAAGGCAGCTAATGGCGGCCAAATTGTTCCTGTATCTGAGTCTTTAGAGCCTAATGTACAAGGCATTATAGACCTTTTCGACAATTCAGAAGAAAGTGACATAAAGTAGCCCGTCTGGAAAAGGCGGGCGGTAGAGTGTAGTAATGCATTCATATTAATTTATCTAAATTCACTTATTAATTATCCTATGAGGTTAATACAATGATACCACAAACAAAGGCTTTCCAAATCGCTTGCGGTTGCAATGCGTCTATTATTCTTTTTTTCATCGTGTTTGGTAACCAGTCACTTATCGACTTGAACGACTTATACACTTTTCTATACTGGAGTAAATAACATGCAACAGAAAGCATACACAATAAGCGAAGCAATAGCAGAGCTTGAAAAAATACAGGACAAAAACCAATTGATTTTATTATCAGAGTGGGCGGCCGAAGATATAGATGCCCAGCTTAATGACTTAAAAGAGGTTGGACGCGTGCCTAAATCTATTAATTTCACTGAAGAGGATTATACCCTCATATTTAGTCTACTAGATAAGTACCACGATGCTAGCATTGGCTTAAATTGGCATTTTATAGACTCTATCATTGAACTTTATCTTGAATCTAAATAATATATTTTCTAACAATAGGATTAAATAACATGCACAATACAATCACATATCCAGATAAATCATGTCAGCCGAGATGCTACATAATAGCACTAAATCTAGACTCAACTTTTAAAGAAACTAAAATACTTAAATCATTAGGCTTAAGTTTTAAACCTGTAACCGGATTAGGCTTAGTCAAAGCAGGCTTTTTAATTCAACTTGCTTTCGGCGAAATAGGCTGTATTGACTCCAGAAACATGGAACAATTTGGCATTAATCGAAATACTTTGAGATATGCGAAGACAACAAGCAAAGCAATACGATTAAGAAAAGCTGATAATTATATTAAATTATGCGCTTCAATTGGCTCCTGCTCTTTTCTCTGGGACAATTGGTGTAATGAATTAGCATTGAACAATCCTGAGCGATACAAAAGCGGGCATTTTGTCAGCGCGGAACATGAAAGGCTCATAAAAACGGCTTAGATAATATTAGCCATTAAAACAAAAATGGGGCATTGTTTTTGTTTTAGTCGGGCGGCTCTATGGCGAGGTTGTATATATATTAAGATATATATACAAACTCACCCGAAATGAGAGCACGCGCTCCCTTCGCCAAGGCTACGGGGCGCTCGCGCGACTGAAAAACAACAAAAACAACTAAATGCCGGGGGCTATGTATATTATAGATAGAAAATAAAATTGAAATAATGCTTGACAAAAGATAGCTTTTTTCTTACTATCATTAATAATAGATAGAAAGCACCAAAAACGGAGGCTCGAAACAAAATGAAAACAGAATCATGCACAACGGCGAATCAAATAACATATTTGTATTTTTGCACGTTAAAAGGGTTGAGTCATCCATGCTGCAGAAAAGTACAGCGGCATAACGGAACGCATATTTATTTCACTTATCACTATTTGAGGTATTAATATAATGAGCTATCACACAACAAAAAAAGAAACGATAAATGAAAATGAAGTTAATGGCGAAAAGATACTTTCTTTCTGTGCTTATTCTAATACTATAAGACAGCTACCGGAAAACTATTGTATTGCTGTATTTAAGAGGCCTTACCATAGCACAAATACCGGTTGTTGGGTTTTAGAACCCGATTTGGCAGCAGACTCTGACTTGGTTTGTCGGGTTGCTCGTGAACTGCTTAATTTCGATTCTAAGTATGAAAAGAGCGGTTTAAAATTATTAGCCAAGCTCTAACACCTAATTTATTATTTAAAACGCTAGAAGATGACTTAAGGGTGATTTACAGTAAGAATGAAGTTAAAGCAATACTAATTCATCAACAAATTACGGGTGGCAGTATACGTGATTCTTCTGACTATTTTACGATTGGTAAGAAAAAATGACTATTACAGAAAGGACATACCAGACCTGTATTACGGGTTGTGACCAAGCAGGGAAGGTCGCACAATATTTACTTTCTAAAAATATCTGGTTTACACATGAGCATTGGTATCATGGAGTCTATGCTTTCTATGTTAAAGAAGAAGACAAGCAACTCCTTATTGATATCATAGAGAATGTAAAATGGGATTCTTGGGGTATTAAATACCCCACAAATAAATTATGGTGGTAGTAATTGCAAATAATATTTGACATTATTATCATATTAAAATATAATCTGTATATATAATGGTGAATGAAGGTATCTATAATGGCGAATGAAGAAAAGAAACGAGCTAAATCTAAATATGCTAAAAAGGTTGCATCAGGCAGTCAATTGTATGGCACCGGCAACTGGAAAACGGGTTGCTGTGGCCATAGAACTCCACAACAAGAACTCCACACCAAGAAAAACGGGAGGCGCTAGTGGCTAAACATAGTAAAAATATATTTTTAGGTCGTAAAAATTATGTAAATATTAAACCTAAATATAATAAAGATGGCGAGTGCATTGATGAAGGCGGTTTTTTAAACCCACCAACTGCTCTTGAAATTACCGCTGTACGTTTAAATAAGCGTGATGATAGAAGAGAACTAAAAGTAAAACGACTCATCGAAGCAAATAAACTTTTATTAAATGGTCCTGACATTAACAGAGTTCATGCTGTATGAGTATATACAAACCATATGAAGGATTAAAGAGGGGCACCTTGGTTGATGTACCCTATAATCAAGCGGGGCGCTTTTTGCATTTCGATGCTGAAAATCCTGAAAGAAAATGGGCTGGTAACATTACCTATTATTTTTTAGATGGTGTTGAAACTGGATATAAGTGCGATGGTTCAATAGATGTAATAGCTATCAGTCGAGAATGGGGCCCCTTAACTTCTGAAAGAATTGATTTAAGGACCTATGATGAAATATTTAATGTCAAGGGCAGAGTGATATGAATAACTTACAACGAAATATTTGGTTAATAATATGCCTTTCACTTATAGGTGTTATATCTTATAGCGCTGTGCTATTAATAAATAACATTTTGAAACGTGAAAAGGCTAGTGTATATGCTGAAGCGCGACAACAATGCTATTTATTAACGGATGATTTACACTGCCTACTTTTAGAAAGCATTAAACATCCTGAACTAAATAGTTTTGTACCAACACAATACTGGGCAGAACAAAAAGGTATAGATAGTGGGGGTAAGTAACCGGCTAACGACAGGGGCACCACTATCACCTGACAAATTAATTGCATCTCATCCAGATGGATGGGGTTTATTTTTAGCGTCAAGTGCAGTTTCTAAAACAAAAAATCACTGGGTTAATGTGAAATTAGTGAGGCCCGGTAGTCATAAAGGTAAGACCAATTTTTGGTTATCTTACTGTACTACCGGGCAGCATTTTAGAGAAGGAAAAGTCTATCATGCATTGTTTGCAATCGGTGGTGATTTTACGCCGGCACTTGATACTTGGGTTGAAGAACAAATTAATAATTGGATAAATAAGGGCGAAGCAGTCACACCTACAATTGACAGCATTCTAGAATGAGGTAATTAAAATGAGTAAAGGAAAATATGAAGGTTTAGATTTTAATAAACCAATTGTTGCAATAGACGAATACACCGGAGATATAGCATATTTACTGGTCCCTAGTTTAGTAAAACCGGGTAGCTATAAAGTTAAGGGCTATAATTGGCTCCGTTTTAAAGATGGGATACATAACAGCTGTACAACATGGGAAACTAAAGAAGAGGCTTTAGATAGCTATGATGATTCTTATAATTTTGAAAACATCGAGTGGATTGAAGTTGAAGACACTAATTTATGGGCCCGAATAGGTAATGACGTACAGGTTATTTATCTTCCTAAGCAAGTTGAAGATTTAAAAATTGAATTGGAAAACGAAAAGCGAAACAATTTCAATTTAGCTAAAGAGCGGGACCATGAAAAAGAAATATCCTATAATGAAGGACTGAAAAAAGGACAAGAACGAGTAAGTAAAATACTTCGTGATTTTTGTACTTTATATTTTGGTCCATTGTTTAGTGGATATGTTCCTATCCCAGGTGATAAATTTACCTGCAGTGTAAACAGAGCATGTGGCGACCGCTCTTATTCGCATGATATATGGGAATGTGTTTCTAATAATGGTGTTAGCTTGCAAATGAAAGGCGAGGGTAGAGGATGGTGGGCCAAGCAAACACAAATCATAACAATCTCTGAATATTATTTTGCACCAGCTGAACATTTCGTAAACGATTAACTGAAAATCTGGAGGAGTAATAAGATGGGTGATATACGAGATAGTTGGGATGAGCAGGGGGAGGATGCACATATAGCCCACTTAAATGGGGAATGTGGCAGCTGTTGCCCTTATTGCAATAATCATTTAGCTGAAGAAGCTATTGAAGACCTCTTTGATGTTATAAGTAATACTAACAATGCCTAAAGGATATTCAAACAAACCTCGTAAATCCATAGGTAAGCCCCCACGCAATGGGGGCCTTATCATTGGGAATCACGAATACGGCTGGATTCTATACGAGCTTAGTACCAAGGAATCCGATATGAATGACACCTGGGTTAATGTAAAGCTAATATCAAGCTATGAAAGAAATGGCCGTTGTAACTATTGGATATCTTATAATGTTACTAAGCAAGAATTTAGAGTCACCTCTGACTATAAAAAACTTGACTTGGATTATAGTGATATGTTAATATGGGCCGGTAGAGTCATTCAGGAATGGCATGATGCAAAGGATGAACCATCGATAGAGGATTTATTTTAGTACATGTTCGCTCGTATAATAGATGCTATCATAAATATCATCGACCAATTCTTTTTTCTGGTAGTGGTCGATGAATTTGAAGGTGGTGTCATTTTAAGAATAGGAAAATACCAGCGTGATTTAAAACCCGGTATTAATTTTTATTGGCCATTAGGTATAGAAACCTATATGTCCGATAACATAGTTTTAAAAACAGAAGGTTTAAATTCTCAATCATTAACAACTAAATGTGGGGCCACTGTTCTTATTGGTGTCTTCATCTCATATTGGATAAGGAATAAACGCCGCTGGTTGCTTGAGGTAGAAGATGCTGATTCTGTTTTAGCCGATTTAACTTATGGAGTTATAGGTAGACAAGTTGCTAAACACCGATGGGAAGAAATTTACCAGCAAGAATTTCAAGATAAAGTTTATGATGAATTAAAAGAAGTTGCTTCTAAAAAGTTAGGTGTAACATTAGACGGAATCCAATTCTCTGATTTAACTAAATCAAAAACATTACGCATTGTGCAGGAATAAATTATGGCTAAAGAAATAAAACCTCTCTATAAAAATGTCGAAGCGGTACTGCTACAACATCGTGAAGATATTACAACGTGTACCTGGGATGGTGAATATCGCGAAGAAGTAGAAATATATGAGTAATATAACGGTAAACGCCCACGGCGAGTTAGACTTAGGCTATCTCTCGTCCAAATAAATTACTGGTTAAAGATATTAAAGGCAGCTAAATCAGCTATTATAGAAAGAATGAATAGGGATGCAGTAGAATGATTTTAGGATTTGACCCAGGCATTACGGGCGCTATAGCTGAGTATCATCCTGACGGTGGAATTGTTTTGCATGATATGCCCACCACTGCAAAGCTAACCGGCAAAGGATTTAAAGTTAATGAAGATTTGTTATGTAATCTACTTGACAGTATAGGCGTGCCCGATATATACTGTGCTTTTGTTGAACAAGTAAATGCAATGCCACCAATAGGTGGAAATAGGAGTGCCGGTGCAACGTCAATGTTCGGCTTCGGCGAAGGGTTCGGAATCATCAAAGGATGTTTAGCCGGGCTCGGTGTCAGGAGAGAATACGTAGCCCCGGCAACCTGGAAAAAACAATTTGGATTATTAAAGAAGGAAAAAGATGCAGCGAGAACTTTTGCACTACAAAGATTTCCGCATGTATCAAATGAGTTAAAACGTAAAAAAGATATAGGTAGGGCCGATGCACTTTTAATTGCAAGTTACGGTCACGATAAATTACTCGGAGAAATAATGTAATGAGCAAACCTTTAGTTTATTTAGCTGGCGCAATAGCTGGCCAGGAATATGATGATGCAGCTGATTGGAGAGTAAAAGCAGCTTCAATACTAGAAGATAGTCATAATATTAAAACACTTAGTCCTTTACGTGCTAAGGCAACTCTCGGCCAAATTAATAATGGTACTATATCTAAAGACCATAATCATTATAAAGATTGTGGACCTTTCTTTACACAAAAAGGAATCTTAACACGCGATTTTAATGATGTTAAACGTGCTGATATTCTTTTAGTTAATTTACGAGGACTAGAAAATTTTAGTGTGGGTACCTGTATTGAATTAGGATGGGCCTATTCTTTTCAAAAACCTGTAGTGGTTTTAATTGATAAAGAAAACATACACCATACACATCCAATGGTTGCTGAATCATTAGGCCCTTTTCAATTTGATAATTTATATGATGCTATTGATGCAGTTCATAATATATTAGGAGAAGAGTAGATGGTAGCGAAGAAAACAGATTCAGGTTTAAAAGATTCAGGTAAACGTAGAAAATTTGATACCGGTGCACAAAGAGACCGAGGGGAATTAAAAGGTCGACCTGATTTAAGACCAATACATGCACTACATAAATTTGATGTTCATACTGAAAAAGGTGCCATTAAATATGATGCACGCAATTGGGAAAAAGGTATGCCACTATCTGAATATTATAATTCAGCTACCAGGCACGCAGAAAAGATACTTGCAGGATATACTGATGAAGACCATGAAGCAGCCTGGTTGTGGAATGTAATGTGCTTCATTGAAACAAAACATCGAATTGAAGTTGGCATACTTCCAAAAGAATTAAATGATATGCCTACTACATTCGCAGCATTGGAGCCTAATTTCTGATGACACATACTTTTAGAGAGATATATAAGCCAAACCCTGCCCACGGGCCTGTTGTTGGTATAGTCCAATTCAGGGATAAAGTATTAATAGCGCAAGCTAATGGACCTTTATTAGAACTTGAGTATGACGAGGCCAGTGATGAATATGGAGCTAAAGAGGTTCCAGGTATATGAGTGAATCGATATTGGAGTTGTGGAAAGAAGTTCTTAAAAAAGCAGTAGCCGATGCTAAAGAAGGACCGAGTGAACGTGACATAAAAGATTATGTTTATTGCACTAAGGCGAATGCTAAAGAATGGATACAAGGTAAATCAGAAGAACCAGGTAGCTTTATCTGGGTGTGTGACTTACTAGATTTAAAGCCAAGTGCTGTACGCAGAGAAATTTTTAGTAGAAAGAAAAGTGAGAAAGATTAAATATTTTTTCCTGGCTTTATTTATTGCTCTGCCTGTGTCACCCTTATTAATAATAGGAGTATCGTGGTTAATACAACATTATGGCTAATGAACTAAAATTTTTCCAGGAAGTAGGACGAGATTTCCTAGCTTCCAAAACGCGTGCTTTACTCGCGGACCAGATGAGATTGGGTAAAACTCCCCAAGCTATTACGGCCTGCGATAAAGTTAACGCGAGTAAAATTCTAGTTGCCTGTCCCGCTATTGCCCGGCCAGTGTGGAGAGAACATTTTAAAGAATGGTCACCTAGAAATAGGACCATACAAACTTTATTAAAACCCGGTCAGTATGTAGAATCAGAAAATACAATAGTGATCGCTTCCTATGATTATATTAGGACCAATAAGGATGATTTAACAAAAGAAAGATGGGATGTTTTAATCCCGGATGAATCTCACTTTTTAAAATCGATTAGTGCACAACGTACTAAAGCTATCTTTGCTAAAGGTGGTTTAGGTTGGTTTTCTGATAGAATATGGTGCCTCTCAGGAACCCCAGCGCCTAATAATGCAAGTGAGTTATGGCCAATATTAACAGCTTATGGATTAATTAAGATGAGCTATTATAATTTCATCAGTTATTTCTGTACGCTTAATGGAGATGGTAAGCCTGTGGGTACTCGTGCAGACCATGTTGGCGAACTTCGTGCTATACTAAAGAAATTTATATTAAGAAGATTGAAAAAAGAGGTAGCTCCAGAATTGCCAGAATGTAGCCTAGAAAAAGTACCCGTAGAATCCAGTACTGAATTTTTAGATTTAATCAGACCGATTGAATGTGATGATATGCTTGCTACGGCCTTACAGCAAGAAAAGGATTTGAAGTTAGCATTAGATAAATTACCAGCGAACCAGCACGCACAATACCTAGCCCTTAATGCTGGTAATTACGTGACATTGCGCCGAGTTAATGCTACATTAAAAACGCCGGCTGTATTTAATACAATTAAATTTGAAATAGAAAATAATTTAGTTGACAAGCTCGTTATCTTTTGTTATCATCGTGAACCTATAAAGCTGTTAGGAAGTTTATTACCAGCTAAAGGAATTAAAACAGGTGTATTGTATGGTGGTACTCCAGAAAAGAAACGAGAGGCAGCACTTAAAGCGTTTAGAAGGCCGACTAAAGAAGGTGGTTCAAGAGTTCTTGTTTGCCAAATACTCGCTGCAGGTACAGCCATTGATTTATCAGTGGCCTGCGAGGGAATCGCTCTCGAAGAAGATTGGGTACCAGGTAACAATGCCCAAGCCTTTGAAAGAATGGGCGGATATAAGCAAACTAATCCCATTACCATAAGGAAAGTTTACTTGCCAAACAGTATTGACTTAGATGTTAGCGAAACATTAAGTCGTAAAGAAAGAGAACTGAGTTCTATATTTGATTAATTGGAGAACAAAATATGAGTATTAAAGTTACATTTGAATGTGATACAGTTGAAGAAGCTATCGTTTTACTAGGTAAGCACGTGGATGAACAAAACCCACCTGTCGTTACGACAACTAAGCCAGGACCTGCCGCAGGTGCGGCTGATGACGCAAATAAAACTGTTGCTAAATTAGCGCCAGCTAAAGCAGCTCAAGTATTGATTGATGAGCACAATTTAAATGTAGCAGACATTACCGGGACGGGTAAAGGAGGACGTATTACTAAAGGTGATGTAGAAAAATATTTCAAAAGCATAGCACCTGAACCTGTGGACCCTGTGAAAAAAGAATCAGGTTCTGAAGAAGGTGGTGAGTCTGAAGTAACCATTGACGTAGTACGAGATAAGCTGAAAGAACTTAATGGTGCTAAAGACATGGATACGTGTTTAAAAGTACTAAGTCATTTTGGTGTTAAGCGAGTCAGTGATTTAGAAGTTGACCAGTATCAAAAATTTATTGATAAGTGTAATGATGTGATTAATGGTGGTAAAGTGTGAGCAAAGATTTATCTACAGAAATAGCTATAATCCTGGAAGAAGTAGTGCAGGAATTTATTTCTGCTCAAAAGCAGCACCCTCACTGGCCTGACGATTTGATACATGGTGCTACCATATTAGCAGAAGAATCTGGTGAAGTTGTTAAGGCAGCACTGCAGTACACTTATGAACCTCATACAGCACTGCAGTACACTTATGAACCTCATACAGCACTGCAGTACACTTATGAACCTCATAAAGGCACAAACCTATATGACTTAGAAAAAGAGTTGATTCAAACGGCAGCAATGGCTATACGTAATCTAGTTCACATAAGGTTGAATCACATTGCAGTTAAGCCAGATAACGGAGAAGTAGTAAATGACTTTACCTAAGCCAGAGCAAAATTCTACACACGCAAAGTTATCTGCTTCGAGTGCACACCGCTGGTCGGTGTGTACAGGAAGCGTAGCTTTAAGTGAACACGTACCTAACACTACGTCAGAATACGCAGCGCAGGGTACATTTGCACATCACATTGCAGCAGAATGTTTACTTGACCCTACAAAATATCAACCAAGTAATTGGTTAGGTGAAGTAGAAGTTATAGATGGATATTCTATTACATGTGACCAGGAAATGGTTGATGCAGTAGAAGACTATTTAAGATTAGTTCGACAACACATAACATCTGATGATGATATTCTTTTAGTCGAAACTGATTTTACACCTGAGTTAATTAAACTGCATCCTGATTTTGGAGGTAGCTCTGATGCCATTGTTATTTCCAGGAAAACAAAAACGATTTATGTATTCGATTTAAAATACGGTGCAGGTATAAAGGTAGATGTCTATGACAACATTCAATTAAAATATTATGCATTAGGTGCACTCCTGGCTTCTAAAGCTAATGTTGATACTGTTGTCATAGGTGTTATTCAACCAAGGTTAAGTTTAGAAGGCGATGCACTAAGTACATTTGAATTTGATGCAGTGGACCTAATAGACTTCTCTGCAGATTTAATCGATGCAGCTAATGAAACAGCAGATTTTGATGCGCCATTAGTTCCAGGAGATAAGCAATGTCAGTGGTGCCCGGTAGCAGATTGCCCTGCACTTAAAGCAAAACAGGACCAGTTAATGACACAAGAATTTGAAATAGTAAATCAAGAATTATCTGATGATACATTAGGTAAAGCGCTTGATATAATACCTTTAGTTGAAGCACGCATTAAACAGTTACGTGAATTGGCTTATCAAAATGGATTGAAGGGTAGCCCTCCTCCAGGATATAAAATAGTTGATAAGATTGCTCGTCGTAAATGGAAGAGTGCTGAAGATGCTGAAACTAAATATGAAATTTTATTAGGCAGTGATGCATTCACTGAACCTAAGCTAAAGACTCCGCCTCAGATAGAAAAAATTTTATCTAAGGCAGATAAAAAATCTCTCGAAGAAGATGTTGAAAAGAAATCAAGTGGTTTCACATTAGTACATGAGAGTGACAAAAGGCAACCGGCTTTGCTGGCTGCTCCCGATGACTTTGATATAGTGGAGAACAAAGAAGATGAGTAAAATTCGTTTAGAAAATGTTCGCCTTACCTTTCCTAACTTGTTTGAAGCTCAACAAGTCAATGGCCAAGGTACAGCGAAATTCAGTGCAGCATTTTTATTTGGTGCAGAACATCCTGCCACTGCTGTTGTTAAGAAAGCTTTAACAGAAGTAGCAAAAGAAAAATGGGGCGCTAAAGCAGCAGAAGTTTATAAGGGTTTAAAAGCTGCGGACCGTTTATGTTTACATGATGGTGCAAGTAAAACTCAGTATGAGGGTTATGAAGGTAATTTATTTGTTAACTCAACAAATGAACTTCGACCTACCGTACTTGATGGTAACCGTAATCCATTAGTAGCTGCAGATGGTAAACCGTATAGTGGTTGTTATGTTAATGCAGTCATTGAAGTATGGGCACAAGACAATAAGTTTGGTAAACGTCTTAATGCTTCATTACTTGGTGTACAATTTCACGCTGATGGTGAGCGTCTAGCAGGTGGTTCTGTTGCATCTGAAGATGACTTTGAAGAAATCCCTGATGCAGGTGGTGATGGTGCAGCTGACGTATTTGGTGATGAAGCTGATTCTGGTTCTGCTGAAGAAGACCCCTTTGAATAAATAAAAGTTTTCATGTAGTACTCCTCCCCTTTTTCCCGCCTCTAGTAGGCGGGATTTTTTATAATAAAGGAAGATATGAAAGACGAATTATTCACTGACTTTGAAACATTCAGCACGTTAGACCTTCGCAAAAAAGGTTTATGGAATTATGTTATAAGCCCAGGTACTGGAGTCTTATGTTTATCCTATGCTTTTGATGATGACCCTGCTGGTATAGTTTACTTTGATGAGGACCTATACCCGGATGATATGTATGCATTAAAGAAAATGTTTGAACATGTCAAAGCCGGTAAAACTTTTATAGCACATAATGCTTCCTTCGAATTAGCCATATGGAATTTATTATTTCATAAAAGATGTAAATGGCCGAAGTTAAATCCAGAACAAGTAATCTGTACAATGGCAGAGTGCTACGCCATGAACCTGCCTGGTTCGTTAGAGAACGCTGCAGCTGCATTAGGCTTACGTTTATCTAAAGACACCGATGGTAAAGCTTTAATGCTACGTATGTGTAAGCCAATAAATAATAGTAAATTAATTTCAGGTGAAGATAATGCCCCATTATGGTATCACGATTCTGATTCATTTACTTTTATGGGTAAGAAGATATCAGGTGCAGAAGCAGTAAAAAGATTAGGACAATATTGTGCACAGGATACAGAAGTAGAACGGGCTATCCATAGGCGCACTTTACCCTTGTCTGCCCATGAAAGAAAAGTATGGGCAATGGATTACAAGATTAATCAAAGAGGGGTTCTATTTGACCCCGATGCTGTTAAAGGTGCATTAGCAATTAGAGATGAAACAACTGAATATTTAAATAATGAAATGAATAAATTAACTGATGGACATGTAGCTAAGTGTTCTTCAATAGCTGCCCTTAAAGATTGGGTTGCAGATTTCGGTGTGATTAAAGACAGTTTATCAAAGGACGTAATAGTAGAAATAATAGAAAATGATGAGACTAACATCGAAAGAATTAAATTGCCTGAAGAGGTCAGGCGTGCTCTCGAACTTAGGAGAGAAGCGGGTCGCGCAACAAGTGTTTCTAAACTCGCAACAATTGGACTCCAATCCGATAAGAAAGGACGAGTCCATAATATGTTCCAGTACCATGGAGCCGGCACAGGACGGTGGGCAGGAAGAGGTGTCCAGCCTCACAACTTCACAAGAGACTTACCAAAACCTGAAGTGGTTGAGGAAATTATTAAATATGTTAAAGAGGGCAAAGCATCTACCATTGATATGCTTTATGGTCCACCATTAACTACTATCTCTAAATTATTACGAGGCTTTATAACAGCAGGTGAAGGACGGTCTTTTATTGGAGGGGATTATTCTAATGTTGAAGGTAGAGGTTTAGCCTGGCTTGCTGGTGAACAATGGAAACTTGATGCCTTTGAAGAGTATGATAATGGTACGGGTCCTGATTTATACAAATTAGCTTATGCTAATACATTTCATGTTGATGTAAATTCTATTACTGATGAGCAAAGACAAGTCGGTAAGGTTGAAGAATTGGCATTAGGTTATGCTGGTGGTGTGGGCGCCTTCCGCCAAATGGGTGGTGATAGTTTAGAACTAACTGATGAACAGATAGATGGTATTAAAAATGGTTGGAGAGATGCACACCTTAATATAAAAGCATATTGGAAAGAGTTACAAAAAGCTGCGATAGCTGCAGTGCTTCACAAAGGTTCAACTTACGAAGCCGGTTCACCAGGTAGACAAGTTAAATTTAAAACAGCAGGTTCTTTTTTGTGGTGTTTACTTCCAAGTGGTCGCGCTTTGTGCTATCCTTATCCTCAAATTAGACATGGAGATTATGGTCCATATTTAACGTATAAGATTGCACCATCACAAGATGATTTTAAAAAAGGTAGAATCATTGACGACCCAACTAATACAAGACAATGGGCTCGTGTTAGTACATATGGGGGTAAACTATCTGAAAATATAACACAAGCTATCTGTAGAGATTTATTAGCAAACGCCATGCTGAACCTTCAAGACGCAGGTTATCTAATCGTTTTACATGTGCATGATGAAAGTGTAGAGGAAGGAAATTTTACAGAAGATGATAGAATAAAGGTTGAAACTATAATGAACACTGTACCCAGATGGGCTAAAGACTTTCCTCTAAAAGCAAAATGTTGGTTGAATAAGAGGTATATAAAATAATGGCTGAAGTCAGAGTTAAAGTAGGACGAGATGAAAGAGTACACTTCATGAACCCGGCTGAAGAACAACGCTTTGTAATAGCAAAGTTAAAAGCAGCTGGTGTACCTTTCGAAGGTGAAGCATTATTAGTTGGGTTAGGCAGTGGAACTTTAGCGATTACACATAATCGATTTGAAGATTCTTTTCTTTACATTTACAAAGGATAAAATATTATGGCAATAACAGCAAGAGTAGAAGAAACTAAATCTCCAAAATACAGAGGCCCTGAAGTTGATGCACCTTATGCCCTTTATGTAGAATGCGGAGAGCGAGCTTTCTATGTCGACTTCGATAGTAAAGAAGATTTTCCTTCAGCTCTAACTAAGGCTGGGGTAGCATTATATAATGCAGCTAACCCAGACCATAAGCCCGTCATAGTAGACACCTCTAAAAATTAAAAATATTGGATTTAACATGGGGGATATAGTCGACAAGGCTGAACACGCGTCTAATGCTTTCTTTAATGAAGCATTAAATAACAAAGCCGAAGAAGCCCCAGAACATACTGGAGAATGTTTCAATTGTGGCGAGCCATTAGCTGCGCCAATGAGATGGTGTGACACAGACTGCAGAGATGATTGGGAAAAAATAAATAATAAATATATAACTCATTATGTCGAAGACTGACTATGCAAAAGACCTGATACAACGTGGCTTTAAAGTATTCCCTGTAGCAGCGAATGCTAAAGTCCCACCTGTGTTTAAAGGTTGGCAAGATAAATCAGAAGAGTGTGCTGCGTTTGTTAATTCGTGGTGGGCTGTTGACGATTTTAATATAGGTATCCACTGTAAAGATTTAATTGTTCTTGATATAGATGTAAAGAATGATGGTCCTAATTCGTTAACCGAACTGGAGGAAGAATATGGTTTACCAAATACGCTTGAATTTAGAACTGCCACAGGTGGCAGGCATATTATTTACTCGCACCCTGGAGGTGTTAAGAACTCCGTTGGCGAGATTGGGTCTGGTATCGATGTACGTTCAAACAAGGGATATGTCGTCGCACCAGGTAGCAAGGTTCCAGGAGGAAGTTACAGCATCCTTAATGACGAGCCAATCGCGGAAGCACCTGATTGGTTAGTTAGCTTATGCAAGCCTGTAAGAGAAGTCGAGAAACTTCCAGATTATGGAAGTTACACCAACCAATCTATTGCTACGACTCGTGCAGTAGAGTACCTACGACAAGCTCCAGTAGCCATTGAAGGTGAGGGTGGAGATGCTAAAACATTTGCTACCATTTGTAGAGTACGAGATTTAGGAGTCGATGTTGACAACGCATTAGATGTTTTATCATATTGGAATGATAGATGTGAACCACCCTGGGGCATAAACGAACTAAGAGATAAAATAATTAATGCTTATAAGTATGCACAAAATTCTGCAGGCTCTGATTCAGTTGAAGCCATGTTTGACATTGTTCAGGAAAATGAAGCGTCCATTAATAATGAACAACCTGAATTATTGAACGACGATGAAATCTATACACCTGATGATGTTGAATTAACATCTGTACTTAATACAAAATACATTGTTAAAGGATGGTTAGATAGAGATTCACAAGCGTTATTGTTTGGCCATTGGGGTGCAGGTAAAACTTTTATATCATTACATATGGCAGCACACATTGTATCAGGTGATGATTGGTTCGGCAGTCGAGTTAATAATGGCGGCGTATTATACTATGGCTATGAAGGTGCAACCGCTATGCGCAGACGCGTCTATGCACTTAGAAAAGAATATCCCGATTGGGATTTTGAACAGTTTAAAATTAAACCTATGCGCTGGCCTCTCGTAAAAAGAAATTCAGAAGGTGCAAGAACCATAGGTCAAAAACATTTTGAACGTGCATTAAAAATATTTAAACAGGATACCGGTGAGTATCCTTCTTTAATTGTTATTGACCCACTTCGAAATGCATTAGGTGGTTCGGATTCTGACCCGGAATTGACTTCGCCCTACTTAGCTTACCTCCAGGAAATAACTAAAAAATACGGTTGTGCTACCATGACAATACATCATCCAGGTCATGGTGATGCAGAACGAGGCCGAGGTGATTCTGGTATTGAAGGTCATATGGATACTGTCATTAAAGTTGATGGTGTGCGAGGTTTAATTGAAACACGCAAACAGCGCGATGACCCAGCAAGTAATTTATTCTATAGATTAAAAGTAGTTGAGATAGGGCAGGATGAAGATGGCGATACGCGAACTACCTGTGTCGTTGAACCCGTTGCAATGAACGAACTGGACCCTGGCCTGACCAATGAGCAACAATCAATCTACGATAAGCTCAAAGAAATTGCAGGTCCTAAAGGATTGATAACTAAATCTCAATTTAGTAGAGCAGCCCAGGGAATAAAAACCGCAGTTAAAACTGAGATATTTGATATACTTATTCAGAAGCGATACCTAATCGCAGACGGTAAACAATGGCGAGTAGGTGCAGGTGCAGCGGAGATGTTTTCATGATTGACTTTTTAAAATCTTTATTATGTTTGATAGGTTTGCACAATAATCCTATATTTAAATATCAATATTATGAAGAAGAAGTA
>Ga0114934_10000153_pt1 | contig 41229 bp, 35 predicted proteins | sample 4SBtaG_2_FD_99695 | JGI IMG/M metagenome (GOLD analysis project Ga0114934, IMG submission 99695) | Deep subsurface microbial communities from Kolumbo volcano to uncover new lineages of life (NeLLi) - 4SBTROV10_white metaG | ecosystem: Environmental > Aquatic > Marine > Volcanic ...
ACGATTAACAAACTTGCTCGTAATATGCGCCGCGTATTTGATTATCTGAGAATGACTAAAAATTCTCAACCACCACGAATGAAATCCTCGTGTCAAGAAGTTTAGAACCGTTTCGCCGTGGCAAACTGATCGACGAACTTGTATTAGTGTACAAACTAAGAACGGACATTGATACCTATTCTCGGCGAAATAAAAGTCCTGCAAAATGTGATATTCCGGTAGAAATGGAGGGATGTGCGATCCGGCAATCGTCTGGCGTATCGATGGTGGCATGACGCTGGCTGAACGAGAGGTGTCGTACGGATAAAAATGCAAAATTTTTATAACCGTAAAATTTGCAGTTTGAGCCATCGGCATTGGTGTGATACCGCTCTGATATTGCGCATGGAATAGAGGTTATATCGCACAGTCTTTTGGCTAAGGCCGTATTCGAGTTTAAAGTAAGACATTCTAAGCAGCTATTAAATCAGATAAATATTATTTGAGCATAAAAAATGCGTAAATCATTTCTGAAAAGTGGTAAGATAAGAAGATAAGGGGTCATGTTCTTTTTACTACATATTATATGACCCAGACGCAAGATCTAACCCAAATTCAGCAGAAATCTTAGTTCTCTACGTTGCAAAAAAATACGGCAGCAAAAATCTAAAAAAAGTGAGTTGAGGCCTTGGGTTTCGATAATACCGGAAGCGCATCATCCTCAATACAAAATATCAGAATGAACTTTGAATGAAGCTTGGTTAGTTGGTCAGTTAAAAGTCATATTTAAGTATTCGAATGACATTAGTATATAGTTAAATAAACTTGACCCGTTTTCGCTCGTTTGCGATCCCTCGCTACGAAAGTTGTGAGAAATGGGAGCTTGCCATACTTTATTACCGATGATAGTTATTTTTACAGGGTAATTTTAGCCTTTTTTGTAAATAGGTGTAATGGTAGACCTGACCCCAATTTTTCTCTTGAGCATTGTCCCTTATGCAAGATCACCCCGAATTGTAAAGAAAAATGAAGATCCCTGGGCATTATTGTTTTCGACCCAAATCCTGCCACCGTGTAACTCGATAATCTTTTTACAAATGGAAAGACCAATTCCTGTTCCTGGATACGCGGTACTAGTATGTAAACGCTTAAAAATATGAAATATCCTTTCGTGGTATTTCTCTGAAATCCCTATTCCATTATCATCGATTCGGAATTGCCAGTCGGCCCCAATTGAACGACAATTTATATCGATTTTAGGGTTCGTTTCAGGGTTTCGGTATTTTATTGAATTTGATATTAAATTTTGAAATACTTGCGAAAGTCTACCTTTATCGCACGATATTTCCGAGAGTTCTCCAACCGTGATCTCAGCTGAACATTCCTTAATCTCCTCATCAAGAATTTCAAGAACCTCAGTTGTGAGGTCATGCACATTGCAGTGTTCAATGGTCAGTGAAGTTTTACCCACTTTTGAAAATTCTAATAGGTCATTAATGAGTATTTTCATTTTGTCCGCACTAGAACTAATAAAGCCCATCGCATTTTTTAGCTCATCATTTAAGCGCTCAGGGGGTAATTCCTTCTTTAGCACATCGATATAAACTGAAATATGCCTTAATGGCGCCTGTAAATCATGCGAAGCGGTATAGGCGAATTGCTCAAGTTCTTTGTTTGATTGAGATAGCTCTTCTTCTTTCTTAGCAAGTTCATCGATTTTGTTGTTGAGTTCAGTAAGGGCTCTTTTTCGTTCCTTTGCATACCTGATAGATCTTGTAATTAGTAATGATGTTAGTTCGTCCTTGGGTATGTAATCTAGTGCGCCTGACTTAAGCGCGCGGATAGCAACCTCTTGGTCATTTAATGACGTTAGAACTACAATAGTAGCGTCCGGATGTGCTTCGTAAAAACGCTCAACTGTTTCGATTCCACTACTGTCTGGCAAGGATAAATCTAACAGGACTATTTCAAAAACCTCGTTGTCGTAGGCAGAGACAGCCTCTTCTAACGATTTCTTTCGAACTACATTGTAAAATACTTTGGCACTATGAAGAGAGGAAATTGCAATTTCCGCGTGGTCATCATCGTCTTCTACGAGAAATAGATCGTTACTCATGCCTGTTCCCGACTAGAAACAAATTGATTCCGCCGCCCCCAATAAACGCCTAGATCCTCTACCGTTTGCGAAAATTCGTCGTAGTCCATGGATTTAACGATATAGCTATTAGCATAATTGTCATAAGCCCGCTGTTTATCGCGAACTGAATTTGAGGTCGTTAATACAATAACCGGTATAATTCTCAATTTTCGACTTTTTTTAAGCGCCTTAAGTAATTCGATACCATCAATTTTTGGAATGTTTAGATCCATGAGGATAATATCCGGAAAATTCTCACCATTACCTTTTTCAAAGCTATAAAAAAGCTCAAGCGCCTCCTCACCATCTTTAGCCCGTTTAATTTCCCGCGCCACATCTTTCTTATTCAAATTGTATGTCGTCAATTCGGCGTGGTCATCGTCATCTTCTACCAAAATAATATTTAGTCTTTTATCCATCTAGTTCTCCAAACATTTAGAGGGTTGCTTGACCGGAAATTCTAACCAAAACGTACATCCGCTACCATCACCTTTAGAGTCAATCCAAACCTTCCCTTGATGAAATTTCATAACCTTCTGAACTATTGAAAGGCCAATTCCAGTACCTTGAGCCGAAGTCTGCAAACGTTGAAACAGACCGAATACTTTTTCATGATATTTTTCGGGAATACCTGACCCATTGTCTTTTACAAAAATTCGAACAATTTCCTCGTTGCTTGTTCCCCCAATAAAAATTTCTCCATTTCCGTCATCAGGCAAATATTTGACCGCATTACTTATCAGGTTTTCAAAGACCTGAAGAACTCTAGACTGATTTCCCTCGAATTCAGGGAGTCGGCCCTCAATAGACGCATTAATATTTCTTTTCGCCATTTGATTCCGCCAATTAGAAAGTAGATTTCGAATCAGTTCATCCGTTCTTAGAGGAACAATGTCCATCTCTACTCGCCCAACCCTACTCAGATCAAGAAGGTCCTGAATCAGCTGGCTCATACGCTTATTGGATCGCTCCAAAATTTCAATTTTTGAAAGCGCTTCTTGAGTCTTACCGGATGCAGCCAGATCTTTCATCATACCGATAAATCCCATGCTCGTTACTATGGGAGATTTCAAGTCATGAGAAACGGTATAAACAAACTGGTCAAGTTCATCGTGGGATCCTTCTAATTCTTTTTCGTGTTCCTCAATTGCGGCTAAAAGCCGTTTCGTTTCCGCATTCTTTTGTTTGAAAACGTTTGCTGCTTTTGCCATTGTACCGATCTCGTCATCATTCTCTATACCCGGTATTTCAGCTTCTTTCCCCCCCTGTGATAGCTGGTTCAATACGTTAGTCATTGCGGTGAGAGGAACGGTAATACTCCTAGAAATAACGAGAGCAATAATTAATCCTAAAAACACAATAGCGACTGAGAAAAACAGCCCATATATTTGGAAGCTATTGGCGGTTCGGATGATTTGACTCGACAATGGTTCCACATCTTTAGTTAAGAGTTTTTTAAGTTGAGACGAAACATTACTTAGTTCAAGGGCTTCCCCTGACATAACTACGTGAATAAGAAATAGGTATCCACGTGTAGCTTGGCCAACTTGAATCAGTAATCTTTTATAATCTTGAATAAGGGATTTTGTATTTTCGGGGACCAATTTATTTCGTGTCCATATAGAGTCAATTTTATCAACACTATTTGAAATCAAGCGATAGTCAGGATCTGACAAATATTGGTATAAATCTCTATTTGATTTTTGAATCAGATTATTGAGTTTCAGACCGAGCTGAGAACCCAAGTTGTCTTGTTGGAGAATTCTCGCACTGATTGTATTAAGGTCTTTTTGGACAAGTTGATCCCTTCGAGAGCGTTCGTCAACAGCAAACTGAAAAGTATCAGTATAAGTAGTAAAGTGTTTCCCCATCCGAGCTAAAAGATCGACTTCTTTTTTTGACTCCAGTATTAACGTTGCCGCATTAAGGCCTTCTCCAAACTTTTGAACGCTACCTCTCACCCGGCCTGCTTCCCCGGGTTGCCCGGTCAGAGTAAATACCTGAACATGTCTTTTTAGAGATTCTACTTCTTTGTCCAATTTTGAAATAAGTGAAGCCTTGTCGTTAATTTTTTTGAAGGTTTCAAAATTATTTCGGGTAACTTCCATAGACCAATAACCCATACCCGCAACAATAATGAGTGAGATAATCACGGTTGTAAATCCGAAATAGATTCTTGTCGAAATCTTAAATTTGCTGATGAAACGATTTATGTTCATATTCCATACATCCTACGAAGCTAAGAATTCTCCCCACTTAAGCAGGCTATATTCGTAATTGTCCATAACCGTATTCCAAACTGCAACGCGGCTAAATCGGTTTTCATACCCTCCCCCCGTTCTCATTTCTCCCGCTTGAATAGCTTCTTCACCGAATGTATTTTTCAATACGGTTTTGGTGGGTTTGCCGGCATACCAGTAATTCCACTCGTCTTCCGACAAGTACTTCTCGCTCAAATGAGGTGTTGAGATGTAATAACCTTGGCGGGCAATAAATGCACCTGGCCATCCTGATAACCACCAATTCATATATGCGTAGGCAGCATCTTTTACCGCCCCCGTGGTTTTGGATGAAAGACACATGACGCCATGCCAAGCCCGGTAGCCTTCTTTTGGCGCGGCGTAAACACAGCGAATACCTTTACCGTTGAGCGCTGCTACTCCAGGTGAAAACATACTTTCTACCGCGACACCATCTCTCATCATGAATTCAACCGATTGGGGCACCGATGTCCAAACACCACGAAAGTGTCCATTTTGCTTTAACTCGATCAAAATCCTGAAAAGTGTATCGATTTCTTCTCGGGTCATATTGCCCATATCTTTAAACTTCATCAATCCCTGAGCTTCAGCCGCTAGGGCTGCATCGAAAATCCCTATGGTCGGGGCATTCACCAATGCGACATTTCCCCGATATTTCTCATCAAAAAGCCAACCCCATGATTCAGTTTCGTAAGGAATTCCCTTTGGAATAACAGCGGTGTTGTACCCTATCGAATCGACATTGTGCACATAAGGCAAAAAACTGATTTTGGAAGTGGGATTGGCACTAAGTTTTCCATTCCTTTGAACAAAGAGAAGTTTATATGGGGCATCCCCTCGACCAACTTTTGCTTCCTGCGTCAGTTTTCCTGTCTTTGTTAAATTGTTGATTTCGTCCCAGTAATGCAACCTTTTTGTTTCGATGGATTGAATTGCTCCGGCAGCCCAAAGCACGTTAATGCTATTAGACCACTGCTCATAAAGGTCAAAAGTTTCGGGTCGTGTTGATGCTTTGTGAAGTACTTGAGCACTTCCTCCAGGTTCAAAAATTATTTCTATTCCGAGGTCTTTTTCGGCTTGGAGACGAAGCTCTTCCTGTAGGGTAACGTGTGTGCCCAAGACTCGTATTCGAAACCGCTGTTTAGCAAAAACAATAGGTGCGGAAGAAAGAGCCGTTAACCCTGCTGAAAGGGAAATAGATTTTGAAACAAATTCTCGTCGTGAAATCTTTCGTTTAAGTCCGGTCAAGACCGCGGGTTTTGGATCATTCACCTTCTCAACCATCTATTTTTTCTCCACACTAAAATATAACTTAAGCGTTCACGGTTATCGATAAACAGCCCAAGATCCCATGAATCGAGGGGACCGAAGAACCAAAAACCACTAACCGATACGATATTACCAACATCAACTTGAATTAAAATACAAAAAACACAATTCGTTGTTGGGTCTGGGGTTCGGACCCCGGAGAGGGTACCAACTGTTAAGGATCTTCTTTGCAATCGATTTTACCCCTACCCCTTGATTTCTCTAAATAATAGCTCAATTTCGGACTCTGTTGCAAAAAGCCCCAAATTTAGCCAGACTTAATATTTTAAGGATATTTTGATCAATGTCAGATTTCAAATGGCGGCATTTTAAAGGTGAAATGATCCTCGGGTGCGTTCGATGGTACTGTAAATACGGAATCAGCTACCGCGATTTGGAAGACATGATGCTGGAGCGGGGAATGGAAAAGCGCCTGCGGTGGTACTGGAAACCCACCATGGGTTATAGTTGGAAGGTCGATGAAACCTATGTGAAGGTCAAAGGGAAGTGGAGGTATTTGTACCGGGCCATTGATAAGCGGGGGCACACGATTGTTTTTTATCTCTCCCCCACCCGCAATACGAAAGTGGCCAAACTGTTCTTGGGCAAAGCACTCAAAGGCATGAAGTCATGGGCGCAACCACAGATGATCAATACCGACAAAGCCCCAACTTTCGGACCCGCGATTGCTCAATTGAAAGAGGAAGGAAAATGCCCGAAGGATACCGTACACCGACAGGTGAAATACCTAAACAACCGCGTTGAAGCCGATCACGGCAAACTCAAACGGCTCATCAACCCTGTGCGCGGGCTCAAATCCCTGAAGACAGCATATGCCACCATCAAAGGGTTTGAAGTCATTCGTCTGTTTAGAAAAGGAAAGATGAATACCTGGATAAACGGGCAAGGACTACCAGGAGAAATCCGCCTTATTGAAAGACAGTTCGAGACCTACACCGCATAATCAATCCTATCAAAGACATTTCTCTGGCTTTTCTAAGTTTTTGCAACAGGGCCATATTTCTTTAGTGCTACAGACAATTTAAATTTACAGAAAATGTTGTGAACTATTGCGGCTTATCATTTCTGAGTGTCCCGAAATTGTCCCGCAGACATAAAAAAAGCACTTCGATTTCTCGTAAGTGCTTGAATAATTTGGTGGGTCGTGAGCGATTCGAACGCTCGACCATCGCCTTAAAAGGGCGGTGCTCTACCAGCTGAGCTAACGACCCCACTGAGCCGGGATATGTTACCTTAATATTAAAAAAACGCAAGTATAAAGCAAGAATCAGCCATCGACATCCAGATCAAGTCTCCATTAGACATTAACTTTGGTAACGCGTCGGGTCGGCGACTCCGGCTGTGACAAACCCTTCTTTTCTTAATCGGCAGGATTCGCAAACACCACAGGCATACCCGGATTCATCAGCGGAATAGCAGGACACTGTGGTCGAATAATCCACACCCAATTCACTACCTATTTTGATTATTTCGGCTTTACTCAGATCAATCAAAGGGGTCTTTATGGCAATACGCTGGCCCTCGATTCCCGCCTTGGTTGCAAGATTAGCAAGCTCCTGGAAGGATTGGATATATTCCGGGCGACAATCCGGATAACCGGAATAATCCACAGCATTCACGCCGATAAAAATATCATGCGCATGCAGCACTTCAGCCCAGCCCAGTGCAAATGCAAGAAATATTGTATTCCTGGCTGGCACATACGTGACGGGTATTCCATCTCCCGGTTGGCTGGGAACAGCAATACTCTCATCGGTCAATGCCGACCCACCAATCGAATTCAAACCAACTGGAATCACCTTACTCGATTGCAGAGCGTATCTTTTTACAATCACTTTCGCTGCATTGAGTTCCGCACTATGTCGCTGGCCATAATCAAAACTCAAGGCATGACAATCAAAGCCCTGCTGGATAGCTAACGCCAGAACTGTTAAGGAATCAAGCCCTCCTGACAATAACACAACCGCTTTAGGTTTTTCGCGACTGTTCATCGTCCGGCAATATCTCCCCACAAAATTTTATGCAGTTGAATCTGAAAGCGTACCGGCAACTGATCACTGAGGATGTAATCTGCTAACTCTCCCGGAGGGCATCGATCCGCAACAGGAGAAAACAACACTTCACAACGTTCGTTAATACTGTATTTTTTCAATACGCCTTTAGACCACTCATAATCTTCCCGGTCAGCTACAACAAACTTGACCTGATCTTTTTTATCCAAATATTCCAAATTGTCGTAACGATTACGCTGCTGCTCACCCGAGCTGGGCGTTTTCAGATCCATAACCTTTGTTACATTAGGATCAACCACGGAAATATCTATCGCACCGCTGGTTTCGAGTGCAACGTGAAAACCCTCTTGTAGCAATCTATCGAGCAATTCAGGACACTTTTTCTGTGCCAAAGGCTCGCCCCCTGTGACCGTCACATAGGGAGTTGCGTATTGTCTTGTCTGCGCCACAATATCATCGATTGACACACGCTCACCACCAAAAAATGCGTATTCAGTATCGCAGTATGTACAACGCAACGGGCAACCCGTCAGCCGAATAAACACTGTGGGCATACCCACTGTATTTGATTCACCCTGGATAGAATGGAATATTTCGGTAATTCGCAGCACTTCAGGAACTGGAATATTAAATTTTTCTACAGTCAGACAATATCCTAATGCCTTTCACTTTTTATGCGTTTTAATCTTTGATCTGCCAGGCGAGCGGCATTGCTTTCCGGATAAGCCTTAATGACCGACTTCAAGTTCTTTTTTGAAGCTTTCCATCGCCCTTGCTCATAATCAATAAAGCCCAGTTTTAGCATTGCGTCGGGTACTTTTTCACTTTCCTTGTAATTCTCGATAACCGCGTCGAAACTGCCTCTTGCCGCATCAAAATTACGCAGCACATAGTAAGTTTCACCCAACCAATATTGAGAATTGTCTGCATAATTACTGTCTGGATATTTATTTAATACCGCGGTAAATTCCGCAATCGCATCATCATAGAGACCATTGTTTAATAATCCAAAAGCCTGGTTATAGGCATCCTCATCACTGCCTGATTTGACAGCAGGACTTTTTTTAGCAAGCTCTGTTGCATCGACGACTTTATTGGGCTTTTGTACTGGCTGTTCTTCTTTAACCTGCACAGGTGGCGCAGCGTCTACATTACTCAAATCCTGCGTATTATCACCCCCCTGGCTGATACTCGAGCTGGGTGCGCCACCATTTTCCAGGTCAAGCAGTCGCTTATCCAAATCAAGATATAAATCTTTCTGACGCTTTTGCATACCCTCTACCTTATGCATCAAAGTTTCCATTTCACCACGCATCTGCTGAAGGTCGGATTGCAATCGCTCAGTTTTTTCCACCATATCAAGAAAGACTTTACTGGAAAGCCTCTGCTCCAGACGATCAAGTCGTCGAGCCATATTCTCAGAGGTCGCGGATTGAGCAAATACTGCTGCTGACATAACGGTCAGCAGCATCCCTAACAAAATTCTATTCATATTCAATATCCCGGATATTTAATCTCCACCCGACGATTCAACTGCCAGGCTCGATCATCGTGCCCACCAGACGCAGGTTTTTCTTCTCCATAACTCATTGTACGTATCTGGCCGTCTCGGACTCCTTGAATCACCAACATCCGCGCAATTGACTTCGCCCGCTGTTCACCCAGGGCGATATTATACTCCCGTGAACCACGTTCATCGGCATGACCTTCAAGAGTCACCTGGATTGACGAATTAGCAGCCAGATAGCGTGCATGCGCAGCCACTACAGATTGATATTCGGGTTTTATTTCCGCGCTGTCGTACATAAAATAAATAACGCGCTTGTATAAAGGACTCTGCGGATCGTCAAGTGGATTTCCCCCTCCAGAATAGCCAGAATCAAGCCCCTGGACATCCGCGCCCGATGCATTCGCTCCACCACTGACAGAAGCATCTGAACCCGCCTGTCCGGATTGATAATCCTCGTCGTCAATAGCTGTGGTCTCGCAACCACCAACAACGAAAGCAAATACCACAATAAACAGTCCAATGACGATAGTTTTCATTAATACTCTCCTCAAACATTTGTTGGATCAAAATAGATCCTGATGCATTTCGATTGAAACACACTTAATTTTTTATCTTCACGCGACACCAGACTATGGAGACCAGGCGGGTTCCTGTACCTCGCCTGCATCCAAAACCAGGCGTTGACGTACACGCCCATCCACAGAAACTGCGGAAAGCTGGCCCTGACTCCCTTTCCTGGTTGCGTAAAGGATCATGCTACCATTCGGTGCGAAACTCGGCGCTTCGTCCAAACCTCCGTCGGTTAGTACTCGAAAAAAACCGCTACTCCGGTCAAGCACACCAATTTGATAACCCTGACCTCCACGATGCACCATGGCGACCAGATTACCGTCTGGAGATAAAGTCGCCGCCGCGTTATAACTTCCTTCAAAGGTCAATCGCCTGACTGTCCCGCCATCCAGGGCGACCGAATAGAGCTGGGGTTTGCCTCCTCGATCAGAAGTAAAGACAATACTGCGACCATCGGGGGACCAAACTGGTTCCGTATCAATTGAATAGCTGCGCGTCAGTTTGCGTAAGGATCGAGAATCTATATCGAGGATATAAATATCCGGCTCACCGTCTTTGGACAGCGTAAGAGCCAACTGACGACCATCCGGAGACCAGGCCGGAGCCCCGTTTATACCAGGATAGGAAGCCACCAATTCACGTTGCCCACTACTCACGGTCTGAATATAGACCGCTGATAATTTCTTCTCAAAAGACACATATGCTATACGGCTTCCATCCGCTGACCAGGCGGGTGACATGATGGGTTCACGTGATGTCAGTATCGTTTGTGGATTGTAACCATCCGCATCGGCCACCTGTAATCTATATTTTCGTGACTTATTCTTTCCTTGAGCAACAGTCACATAAGCAATCCGTGTACTGAACACTCCCGGAGTGCCTGTGATGGTCTGATAGATTATATCGGCTATCTTGTGAGCAGTTCTTCTCAATTGGGATTTGGAACTGGGTATGCGCAAACCACTCAACCGTTGCTGCTTAAAAACATCAAACAAACGAAATTCAATAATATAATTTTTGGCAGACACTCGTTCCACACGACCGATGACCAGATTTTCCTGAGCCAAAGCCTGCCAGTTACGGAATTTAATCTGGCTGGCATCAACCGGATTCGACAACATATCGCGCAGCGCTAAAGATTTGAAGCCACCGGTACGCTCCAAATCCGCCTGAATGATTCCACGCACATACTTAGATACGCCTTCCGCTCCCTGATCCTCCACAAACGGTACAATTGCAATTGGCACAGCACCCTCGGCACCACCTGTAATTTCTATCGTCAGTTGCGCATTTACCGATCCTGAAAAAATCAAAATCAAGCACAAATTTATGATACGAATAGCCGATCTATACACGCCGAACTCCCAATTTTTCAAAATCAATAGCTTCAATAGACACCTAAATCAGACACAGCAAACTCACAGATACCCAGCCTATAACCAGCCGCGACCCGAGCCCAAACCAGTACGATTCACGAATCAGGCTTAAACTCAAAATCAAAATTCCTGAATAATGAAAATAACTCACTCCCAGCAGGCAAGGGCAAGGGGGATGCTTTTAAAACAGCCACTTCGGCTGATCGATCAAACGCTGAATTACCACTGCTTCGAGTCACACGGGCGGCGATGACTTCTCCACCGGGAATTAATTTGACTTGAATTCGGCACGTTAAACCCTGTAGAGCCGTAGTCGGCCGCAACCAGTTACGATTCACTTTTTGCTGAATCAAAGCTTTAGCATCCGCAATCGCTTTTTGTGAACGCGCTGCAGCAGCACGCTTTTGTTCTTGTACCTTTCTGTTTCGCTCGGCTGCTGCCTTTTTCTCAGCAGCTTGTTGAGCAGCCGCCTTGTCCCTGGCTGCCTGCTTATCTGCAGCACGTTTTTCCGCCGCTTTTTTTTCTTCGGCCAGGCGTTCCTGCTCAAGCTGGCGTTTTTCCTCTTCGGCCTCACGTTTTTGTTTTAACTCAGCCAAACGTTGTGACTCAATTTGTCGCGCCTTTTTTGCTTTTTGGTTTTGTCGTTTAATTTCCGCGAGTCTTTGCTGTTCCTGTTGTTTTTCCTCCCGGAGTCGCTCAATACGTTCTAATTCGGCTTGTTGCTCAAGTTTGTTTTGTTCCGCTTGCTGCTGAGCGCGCTGCTTTTCGATTTTATTTTTTTCCTGTAGTTGCGTCAAACGCTGAGCTTCGTCACGCCGAGCCTTTTCAACACGCTCTTGACGTAACTGTTCCTGAGCCCGCTTATTTTCCTCCTGCAGTTTTAATTTCTCGACTTCTGCCTGTACCTTGGTTTCATCCAGAACTGTCGCATTGACAGTTTCCGGGATCGGCGGTTGCGCAAGTTGTTGAGTGGAATTGGAAAAACTGACAAAGAATAGTGCGATGATCAACCCATGAAACAATACTGAAAAACTGAACGGTGAGCCAAAACGTCTCAGTGTCTCTCTCATGGTTGCAACGGTTGCGTCATCAGACCGACGCCCGTGACTCCTGCCTGTTTCAATACTGCCATCACCGTAACCACTTTACCGTAGCCTACTTTGGTGTCACCACGGATTAACACCGCGGTATCGGGTTTATGACGCAATACCGCAGCCACTTTCAATGTCAATTCATCGCGACTAACGGGTTCATCCTGGCGATCTCCTATATCCAAAAAATAGTCACCATCGATATTTACTGAAACAACCAGAGGCGGGCTTTTCTCATGCGAAACCGTCTTTGCCTGAGCATTTGGAAGTTCAACGTCAACGCCTGTTTGCAGTAAGGGCGCCGTTATCATGAAGATGATCAGCAAAACCAGGGTTACATCGATATAGGGTACTACATTGATTTCCGCCATGGGCCGCCTGCGAGAAGTACGCCCTATCATGACGCATGAGCCTTGCGTTGCAAAAGACTCACAAATTCTTCCATGAAGATTTCATAACGATTGGACAGACGATCTGTACGCGTAACAAAACGATTGTATGCGATCACAGCAGGTATCGCAGCAAAAAGCCCCATGGCAGTGGCCACAAGCGCTTCTGAAATCCCCGGAGCGACCATCGCCAAAGTCGCCTGTTGCACATTGCCCAAGGCTCGAAAAGAATTCATAATTCCCCAGACCGTACCAAACAAACCGATGTATGGACTTATTGAACCCACGGTCGCAAGGAACGGCAGGTGTTCGTCGAGCAGTTCCAATTCCCGCGCCAATGCAATTCGCATCGCTCGCTGCGAACCTTCCACAACGGCGTTGCTATCAATATCCGCTTGTTGAATTAAACGTGCGTATTCCCGGTATCCCGCCAGGAAAATGTTTTCAACACCTTCACTTTCGTAGTGTTTGGTCGACAATTGCTTGTACAGATCAGCAAGATCTATCCCTGACCAGAAGCGCGCTTCGAAAGATTCAGTAACAATAATCGCTGCTTTTAAATCCCTTCGCCTGGAAAAGATAAAAGTCCAGGAAACTAAAGATGCCAGCACCAGGAGCAGCATAACCAATTGAACAACAACGCTGGCATCCAGAATTAATTGAAAAAACGAACTTTCAGGAGTCATTTCTTAAATGTTTCAATAACCGATCGGGGATTCCACATGGCCGCATGCTTTGCTCACCAACACAGGCAATTCGGATCTCTCCCTGACACAGAACCTCATCATTTTTATCGCTAAGAAAAACCTTCTGATTAAACACCAGGCTGGCTCGCCTGACAGTAACAATATCGGCGCTAATCGATAAGCTCTGGTTAAATCGAGCCGGTTTGAGGTACTCTGCCTGAACCGAGCGAACAGCAAAGATCACACCCTCCCGGTCACGAAGAGTATCCTGCTCGAAACCCAGGCTTCGCAACCACTCTGTACGCGCACGCTCAAAAAACTTAAGATAATTTGCGTAATAGACAACACCCCCGGAATCCGTATCTTCGTAATAGACCCGAATCGGCCACCGAAAGTTCTTGTTCATTCGAACAACTCCTGATTGGCCTGAATTTCTTTCGGCGCTTGCAAATCAAAAATTCGATAGCCATTACGGGTGACCATTCTGCCGCGCGGAGTACGCATAATGTAACCTTGCTGGATTAGGTAGGGTTCCAACACGTCCTCAATGGTACCGCGCTCTTCACTGAGTGCCGCTGCAAGACTATCCACACCGACCGGCCCGCCCTCGAAATTATCGATCATGATCTTCAACAGCCTTCTATCCATGGCATCAAAACCATTATGGTCTATATTCAACATGGTCAGTGCGCGATCAGCAATTTCACTGTTTACCCGACCATCTGCTTTAACCTGTGCATAATCCCGCACTCTGCGCAGTAAACGGTTGGCAATTCTTGGGGTACCTCTGGATCGACCTGCTATTTCACGTGCTGCATCGTCATCCAGTTGAATATTCAGTATCCCGGCTGATCGCCGTAAAATTTCTGCAAGTTCATCAACCGAATAAAATTCCAGGCGCTGAACGATACCAAACCTGTCCCTCAAAGGCGAAGTCAGTAAACCGGCGCGGGTTGTCGCGCCGACAAGGGTAAACGGCGGCAAGTCAAGTTTTATCGAACGCGCTGCCGGACCTTCACCAATCATGATATCTATCTGATAATCTTCCATCGCTGGATAAAGGATTTCCTCAATGACCGGACTCAAGCGATGAATCTCATCGATAAACAACACATCGCCCGATTCCAGATTGGTCAGCAATGCAGCCAAATCCCCCGCTTTATCCAGTACCGGGCCGGAAGTCTGGCGCAAACTCACATTCATTTCATAGGCAACTATATTAGCCAGAGTGGTTTTACCCAATCCCGGTGGACCAAATATCAACACATGATCCAAAGCTTCTTTACGCTGTAATGCGGCCTGAACAAATATTTCCATTTGCTCTCGCAACGGCTGCTGACCAATATAGTCATTCAGACTTTTCGGCCGTATCGCGTGATCCATCTTGTCTTCATCTGCTCGTCCGTTAACACTAACAAGCCGATCCTGTTCAATCATTCTGTAACCACCCTATTAGCTCGCCGATTGCAGTGCCAGGCGAATAAGTTCTTCAATACTTTTACCTTGATGATCAACTGCTGCAACCATACGGCGTGCGTCCTGTTCTTTATATCCCAGGGACAGCAACGCACTAACGGCCTCATGTTGAGAGCTACGAATCGTGCCACTCGACCCCAAATCAGCAGAGGAATCTGTGTCCAATGCAACGCTTTGAGGCAAACGATCACGGATTTCAATAATCAGCCGCTCAGCCGTCTTTTTTCCAATTCCCGGTAACTTCACCAATGCAGCGGTATCATGGTCTTGTACGCAACGGTAAAAAGCCTCCACGCTGAGCCCTGATAACAGGTTAAGCGCTAATTTCGCACCGACCCCATTAATTTTTATCAAGCTGCGAAACAAGCTACGATCGGCCAGTGTTGAAAATCCAAAAAGAAGTTGCGCATCCTCTCTCACCACAAAATGAGTATGTAAATGAAGCTGCTCTCCCACTTCAGGTAAAGAATAAAAAGTCGTCAATGGCACTTCCACTTCATAGCCGACACCATTCACATCCAATACCAATATGGGTGCTGTTTTTGCCACCAGTGCGCCACGCAAAAATCCGATCAAAACAGCCTCTCGCAAATCATTGCTGCTCCATGAATCTTTGCATGTTTTTTAATGTCTGTTGATTGTGTATATGACACAGAGCGACGCCTAAAGCGTCTCCCGCATCTATCTGCAGTTCACCCTGTAATCGCAAAAGAACCTTTACCATATGTTGAACTTGCCCTTTGTCCGCATTTCCTTTGCCGACCAGAGCTTGCTTTACCTGCCTGGCTGCATATTCGTACACTGGAATATCAAAGGCAAAAACAGCACAAATAGCGGCGCCTCTGGCCTGGCCTAGTTTTAATGCCGAATCAGCGTTTCTATGCATAAATACCTGTTCGATAGCCAGTTGATCCGGCTGATAGTCGCGAACCACTGTTGCTATTCCATCGAAGATTCGCTTTAAACGCTCTGGAAAGCTGTCCGCATCGACACGGACACAACCACTGGAAATATATTCCAGTCCAGCGGATGTTTGGTCAATCAAACCATAGCCAGTAATTCTTGAACCCGGATCAATACCCAGTATACGGGACATAAGTAAAAACAGGAAAAAGAGTCTTCACAAAAAAAAGGGATTTAGGGCCATTTTATCGGACAATGTCCCAGCAACGTATCCGAGATAGGATTAGGATATCTCACTCATAATCTCTTCGCTGATTTCGGCATTCGAATAGACATTTTGCACATCATCAAGATCTTCAAGCGCCTCCACTAAACGAACCATTTTCTCAGCATCTTTTGCATCCAGTTCCGAATTGGTAGTCGATTTCATAGTCACTTCAGCATGCTCAGGCTCTAAGCCCTGCTCGATCAAATTCTGCTTTATCGAAAGAAAATCTTCTGCAGCAGTCAATATATCGACAGTCTGATCATCATTATTGACAACATCTTCGGCACCTGCATCCAATGCGGCCTCCATCAACATATCTTCATCGGCTTCGGACGAAAAGCTGATGATACCCACTTTGTTAAACATATAAGCCACCGAACCTTCGGTACCTAGATTGCCGCCTGCTTTGGCGAAAGCATGACGCACCTCGGCAACTGTACGGTTACGATTGTCCGTCAAACAATCGACAAGAATCGCCACACCCCCGGGACCATATCCCTCATAAATAATTTCGTCGTAGTTGACGCCATCCTGAGCACCACTGGCTTTCTTGATAGTATTGTCGATTGTGTCGCGCTTCATGTTATTTGACAAAGCTTTATCAATCGCAGACCGAAGGCCTGGGTTATTTGCCGGATCTCCACCACCACCTTTCTTAACCGCAACGCTGATCTCACGAATCAATTTGGTGAAAAGTTTGCCGCGCTTGGCATCCTGCGCACCTTTACGAAAACGAATATTCGCCCACTTACTGTGTCCTGCCATTCTAAAACTCTATATCAGTTAAATTAAAACAATTAGGTTACTATAACGAACCATTAACAAATTTGCCTGTTAAACATTTCGGATGCCTAGGGCCAGACAACACCACTCATGATGACCCTGCCGCGCAATTCCAGAAAAAACCTGATCTACCGATCCATGCCTTCAACAAATAAACTGTGAATAGCCTGCAACCCTAGAAAATATGCAGTGTATCATCCTAAATAACTGGAATCGACGCTCGACACTATTCTTAGCAAAAAACTGTTAGATGACTACTGATCGCAAAATCGACTTCTTAATTATTGGCCAGGGCCTGGCGGGAAGCATACTGGCCTGGCTATTGATCAACCGCAAACAAAAACTTTTAATCATCGACCAGAATCAAGCCATGTCTGCCTCGAAGATTGCTGCAGGCATTATCAACCCGGCCAGCGGTAAACGGTTTTCAATAGCTAATAACACTGAAAGACTATTGAGTCACGCAACTGACTTGTATGCATCATTTTCTCGGGCTTTTGGTGAGCAATATTATTTTCCCAGGCCCATGATACGCATATTTAAAAACGAGCCTGATCGATCTTTGTGTTTAAAAAGACTAAGCGACCCAAGTGTCGTAAATTATTTTGGAAACGAATTGGATTTTTCAGAAAAAACCTGGAATCTGCAAACTTCATGTGGCGGGATTTATCAAAATTACTGCGGCCACCTTAATACCCGTCCATTGTTATCTGCACTCACCATGCATTTCAAACAACTAGGAATTCTCAGACAACTTGATTTTTGCTGGAATGATTTAAGTTTCGATAAAAATGGCCTTAGGTGGCAAAACCACCCGATCCGTAATTTGATCTCATGCGAAGGCTATAGAGGAAACCACAGTGGGTATTTCTCCTGGCTTCCATTCCAGTTATCCAAAGGGGAAATCGCTACAGTCAAGCATCACTTATCACTGCCAAACGCGATTATCAATAAAGGTCATTGGCTCCTACCAATGACCCAACAACAATTCAGATTCGGCGCAAACTACGAAACAACACAGCTTGATGAACATCCGACTCTGCAAGGGAAAAATGCTCTGCTCGACGGAATGAATCGATTGTTGAAACAACCCTTTGCCAGCGAGTGGAAAAATCACACAGCGGGAATACGTCCGGGAACACAGGACAAAGCACCGTTTCTGGGAACCCACCCACAACACCCACGCATTCATATATTTAATGGCTTCGGTTCAAAAGGTGCATTGACAATCCCGTATTTCGGTGAGCGTATGGTGCGTTTCTTACTCAATTCCACGCCACTACCAATTGAAGCAGATATCAAGCGTCACTATAAATCATATGCGCCAGGTTGATGTTGCCAAGCAGTTTATAGGCGAATGTTTACAACCAGGCGATTTCGCCGTAGACGCAACCGTTGGCAACGGTCATGACACACTATTTCTTGCTAAATTAGTCGGCAATAGTGGTCTGGTGTATGGCTTTGATATCCAAATAATGGCAATAGAACTAACAAATGAAAAATTGAGGCAAGCAGGCTTACACAATCAGACCAAACTCTACCAAACAGGCCATGAAAAACTCAGTGATTATATCTCTGCAAGTATTCCCGCCCCGTTAAAAGCAGTCATGTTTAACCTGGGTTATTTACCAGGAAGTGATAAGCAAAAAATAACCACACCAGAAACCACTCTCAGCGCATTGCATACTTCGTTAGAAATGCTTGCCGTGGGGGGACGTATTAGCGTTATCGGCTACACCGGCCATCCCGGCGGACAAACTGAAACTGAAGCGTGTAAATTACTGGCTTCCAGGCTAACAAAGGATTTCAGAATTTCTATTAATATTCCGCAGAACAAAGTAACTCACCCACCAGAATTGATACTGATCGAGCGTATTAACTAGGTTTTTATGTTTAGGGTGCAAGCAATTGATTATCTGAGATACGCAAACACACTCATGGTTGCTCTACTACTAAACCCCTGTTACAGAGGCTGAAAAACTCAATAGCATAATTCCCATTGAAGAAGTCACTGTATAACTGGGCTAAATCTTAACAACCTTTTGCTGAATAATTTGCAAAACGTTGGCCAACGTCCAATAAAGCACCATAGCTGCTGGAAACGGATAAAAAAGCACAAAAAAAACAGCGGCCATCAAATAGAGGTTCCGTTTCTGCCGCTTCAATTCTATTTCAGGTAAATGGCGATTCTGGAATAACAAGGTCGCAATTAATGCCACAACTGTCATACCGAATGGCATCAGGCTAATTTTATCGCCTAACATCGGTATACTAAATGGTAAATACCCAACTACATCAGGATAGGCCAGATTTGCCATCCATAAAAAGGAGTCCCCGTCCAATTGCGGCATCTCTCCCAGAGCATTAAAAACTGCTATTAATACAGGAATCTGGACAAAAGAACCCAGGATCGGTTTCAAGGTATAAAAGGGTGAAACCCCCAATTCTGCATGAGCAGCCATCAAACGATTATGTGCTTCTTCACCGTCAAAATGTGCCTTTATTTCTGCGAGTTTAGGAGCAAGCTTTGTTTGAATTTGACTTACTCTGCGCTGATACTGCACAGTCATCACGCTGACAGGTAATAAAAGCAACTTAAGTAACACGCTAAAAACTATTACCACCATTCCCCAATTACTGACAAAATTAGCTTGTAAACCAAGCAGAATAAATTCAACTTGTTTTGATAGCCATGCCAAAGGTCCAAACAGGTGTGCATATCGTATTTGGTCAAGTTCTGATGCAATTGCTGTCAGTTCAGGTTTTGTGACAATTTTAATGAATGAATCCGAGCGCCAAACCTGCTGTTTATTTTGCAATAAAATATTCGTATCGGTAAATTTTATTGCTAAACCAGGCGACTTAATTAGCAGCACTTTAAAACGACCTGTCAAAACAAACCATTGTTTCTCTTTCAGAATAATTTCTGATTGCTCTTCCAGTCTATTCGCTCCACTCGCATCAACCATATAAGCTGAAACTTGATTGTAGTATAAAGCCAAACCAAAAAATTCTTTGTCTTCAGCAATATCGGCATTCGATACTACGCAATGGCTTTCCTGACAATAGTGGGATATATCGCTGCTTTCTACTGATTCTCCGCCAATTATTGATGAGGAAAACAGGAAAATAAAAATTAATAAGCAGGTTTTAATGAAAGTATCTATTCTGTAAACCACAAACCTCACCAATTTTTAGCTCCCTCTGTCCATATGCCATAAGCCCAGGTACTCCTTTTGGGATCTATTTGCTTTTGATCGACAAGACCCAAATCATATGGCGGTGCTCCATGAACCAAAAATTTGTACTCTTGTCCATTTGATCGATAGAGATAATTTAAGGCCCTATCATTACTTTCACGAGGATCTATGGGTAAGACGTTCATATATCCAGGAACCAATCCACTTATATAGTCGAGCTTGGATTCGCCCCAATTGGTATGTATACCATCCCAACCACTACTTATCGGGTATTTACCATTATCCGAATAATATCTGGATAATGCAGTTTTTATATTGTTAATATCCGACAGGCGTTTTATAAATTCCGCATTATTTTTTGTACCTATTGCGGGTTTCTTACGTTCAATCGATACAACAGCTTCATCTTTTGATTGCTCTCCATGTGTAGAAAGGCTGATCAATTTTGATTCTTTCATTGCATCAATTAAACGAACTTTCCTTGAAGGTACTTTAACTGATACGTGATCGTTAAAACGAAAGGTACTCGATTGATTCTTTACCACGTACAAATAATATGGCTCGTCACTATCTAAAGAATCTCCCAACAGATCAACTCCCGGAACCTTTTTGCAATCAATATTAGTATTTGATTTTATGCACAAAGTTTTAGCCAAATCATTAAGTAACACCAATTCTGTTTTTATTGTCACCAAAGGCTTATTAACGCCAAAATCTTTTATCATTAAGGTCGGCCTGTAGCGATTATAACCCCACATTTTATTTCCATTTATAGCCTGATTATTAGGATATTTTTTATAATAGCTTACAGGTTTGCCATGATCTGACTTAAAAACAATTAAAGATTTATCATATATATCAAGTTCCTTAAGCTTTCGTATAAATTTTGAAAACTGAGTGAGTGCACATTTATCTTGTGATCTTATACCATTTTCGTTCTGATTAGATTTAAACCAGGTTTTGCTGTCCCCTCTATACCTACAATATTCATCAAAATCTACGGGATAATGGGTAAAAGTAAAATGCAAAAACCGCACACTTATGTCTTTATCCGCTACCGAAATATTGTCTACAAATGACTTATATTTACCGATCGATACAATATTCTTTTTATCCCACTTTGGCCCATTACTATTTTGTACTCTTGACGCAAGATTTATAGCATTATCTGAAATAATATAGGGTTTCATAATTCCGGAAACCCAATCCCAGTCAACAAAAGTAAGTACTAATCCGGTAAATAGTCTGGTCAAAGAATATCGAAAGAAATCGAAAGTTTCTATTTGATTATGGCTATCCAGTCCAGCAGCTGGCAAGCGAAACTTTTTTACAGGAGTAAGGCTGTAATAGCCATATTGATAGCTATCATCCACTTGGTTTAATGATAATTTGTTGGCTACCTCTTCATTCTTTAATACTTTTGTAACATCAGAGGTTGCCTTTCCCTTTTTTTTGTAATCATGCACACCGTAAAGCTCCCCCATTAAAGAAGCCTGGGTCGCTGGCGATTGAGACACCGCATTACTGAAAACCACAAAATCTTTTAATAGACTTGAATATGTCGGGGTATTTTCTATTAAATCAACAATAATATTTCCAGGTAAGCCATCAAAGCTAATAACCAGAATATTTTTTTTTCCCGATAATGAAAGTGCCTTTTTTTTTGTCTTTTCTGTCGTTCTATCCACAGCATTGGATACCGAAACAAGTGTCGGCACCAGGGAAGTGATCAATGCCACCAATACAAATACAGTTATATACCGCCTTGCCGCAGTCATACTTGCAATAGACAGGCAGCCAACAATCACTATAGATACGATTAAATTAACCTTATCAACAGGATTGTTTTCAGGATCAACCATTCCAGTACTAACCGAGACTGGAAGAAATAATCCGGTAACTAATACCCATAAAAGTACAAAATAAGGAAAGATTCTTGCGAGTCGATGCAATCTGAGGAAAGACAAAATAATACATATCAGTCCCAATAAAATGCAGAAAATTAGTGCGCATAAAAAACCACTCTTGAAAAATACGGGGAAAACTATAAAGTGATAATCCTCAGGGCTGTTCCCTAACATAAACAGTGGTACAAAAACAAAAGCCACCAGCGACGATAAAAAGCAATAAAAAATATTTAGCGAGAACTCAGTCTTCACCACAAATTCTCCGAATTGCCTCACACCCCACTATTCCGGATCGACCAATATTAAATACATATTTTGATTTATCTTTTATTAATTCTTCCGATATTTCCAGTTGACTTAAAGCTTGCCCACAATCAAACGAATGACTCACATCTAATATACCACCCAACGATTCTCTTATATCTACTTCTAAGGGTTGTAGATTAATATCTTTGTATTTTTTATTATTGATCTTTCTTGGAATATCGACAAAAAGCACTGGCTTATTTAACCCAAATGCGTAATCCAGGGCAGCACCTGACCAATCACTGATCATTAAATCGGAGTCATGAAGTGAATTCTGCCCTGCCACATTCCCCTCGTATGAAAAAAGTGGGCTATTGCGATGCTTTTGCAATATTGGTTCTATTTTATCTTTAGCGAACTTAAAGGTTTGCGGATGGGGCCGAAGAGTTACCTGATATCCTTTTGTTATTAATTGATCGACTATGGTTTCACCAATACCGGTTTCGATTGTACCGTGTTCACCCCAGGAAGGCGCTATTAACACATGTTTGGGAGCATCGATGGGCTTTTTTTTCCTGGGTCGTTTCGCAGACTCTTCAATTATTGAATCCAAACGACTATAGCCATGTTCCACAAGATTTTTTTCCGGCAGATTGTATTGTGACTCGATCGCTCGAATTTCTTTTACATGATGGGGCCCTACACAGAAAAAAGTATCAAAATAATCAAAAGCGCCTTCCCGATAAACCATGTGCAGACTCACCATGGAGTGATGTACATAAACATAATGCACTTTGTGTTTCGAACGCTTCACCTGATATTGGTGCAAATCAGGCATAGTCATAACCATCACATCGGTCTCGATGTTCTCAAACAGCCAGTCACGAACAAAGCCCTCATCGATCTTGAATGACCGGTAGTTTGGATGTTCCAGTAAGCTCCCAGGATCACCCTCACCAGAACTGATATAACAAACGGGTATTTCTGTCTCGGCCAAAATGTTTGTAATCAGGCTTTCCAGGTGAGGCCAATAATTTATTCCTTCTGAATAAAATACCAGTCTACGCTGTCTTTTTGGCAGCTGTATGAATTCAATTGTGTTTTTTATGTGCGAAAGAAACTGAAAAATTTTAGCCATTATTTTTTCCGAATGGTTAAGCGGCTAACAAAAGGGTCTTCCTTCTTGTACTTGGCCATGCCTTTACCCGTTATAGAATACTCAATTGAAAATCCAAGCTCACCTTTCAGGATTTGCTTAAATTTTTCCGTATCCACAAAACGGCGATAATGACCATCAAAATGTTTTTCTAACGCGGCATCCTCTAAAGACCTGAATTCAAAATACATGACTTCATTTTCCTGAATAAAATCGGACAATACGTTCAGAAACTTCAATTCCTGCTCGTCATTTAACGAGTGCATCACAAACCGCGAATAAAAGACGACGTCTCTTCCCGCCGACAATTCTCGTGCATAATCCACAAGCGTTTTCATGCATTCGCTTTTAGTTATATCTCCTCTAAAAAATGTTGCATGTTGAATATTTCTTGACTTCGACTCCTCATTGCAACTCTTGATGGCTTGTTCAGACAAATCCATAGCTAATGTAATATGTCCCTGACTGGCAAAATAATGCGAGTCTCTACCATTACCACTTCCTAATTCTACAACTACAGCATCAGGCTTTATTTCAGTCAGAACAGAAATACAAAATTGTGAAGGGATATTTTTATGGGTTCGCGCATAAAAGCTGTCCCAATATTTTTTGTTTAATTCAACATTCTCGATGGTCATATTCCTATTCCTTACCAAAATCGGAAACTGCGATTAAAATACACAGCCCCTCTTTTAAAACGCATCTCATGATTTTTCTTCTCAAAAACGATCAAAACAGAATAACTCACCCGTTTTAATCCAGACCGGCAATAACTCCGAAATTATTAATCAACCTGGATATTGCAAGTGTAAGAGTTTGACTCAATGATTCCGATCATCAGAAACCTCCGGACTGCTAACTCGCGAAACCAGTTTTATAGAATCAAACAAGATCGCGAATGCACGACCTTCATCACTGTTCGTCTCCTCTTGAATGAAGTGAAATTCTATCTTACTGATAGCGTTGCGGCCTGCACTGGCAGGGATGTAAGCGTAATACTTAGCGCTCTTCTTTCTCAACCGCCAAGTCGCTATTAATTCACCATCGACCAATACATCAACAGTTTGTCGAAGTTTGGGGATTGAGCGCAAGTGTACATCCAGCAGTGCTTCCCCTACTGGCAAATGCATGTGAAAGCTGGCCTCCGAATCCACCACCCGAAGGCTGTCAGCTTTAGTCAACCCCTGGCTCCATCCTTGCCCATTCCGTTTAACAATTTCCAGTAGTGACTGTGGCGCAGATGGATGCGTGGGTGCAAAATAGACCTTAGCCCTACTCCAAGATTCCTTACGATTGATCGCACCATTAATGGAAAATTCTTTCAGTGCATCAAAGTACTTTATCTTGTAACCGTTCTTATCCCACTTATACTGAAGATATGTTCGTTCTGTCGGCTGGTCTTCCTGTGACGTGAACATCCTGCTTTCCCCAATACGTGTCTTTAAACCAAGATTTGAAAAAACCATATTGGGAATATCAGCGAGCGCAATCGCAACCGAAGATGTAGTCATTGGCCCGGTAGCATTGGGAGGTTTAATTGCAATCACAGGGCTTGCTCTACTAAGCGGAATTCTAAATTGATCCTTATCTGAAACATTCTCGATGTCAGAATCCAGTAGTTGTCTCTGCCCACCTGCACCATGGTCGGAATGGATCAGAATCAGCGCAGAATCGTAAATGCCAAGTTGCTTTAAACGATTTAGAATGAGAAATGCGTTATCCATCGCTGCTTTCTGCTGGTTTTTTATGTTAATACGATTCACTTTCCCTGCCTTACCGAGAAATTCTCCCTTTACATTCATGATCCACGGCGGGTGAGAAGTGAACAAATGAATAAGTTTATAAACCGGATGAGTTCTTTCAGTTGTAGATTTTGCAACAAGATCCTGTACAAATCGAAGGTGAGAGAATTGACTAAACTGGTCGGTTATTGTTTTAGCAACGTATTGTTGTAGAAACCAGAGTTGGTCTCCATAAATCAATTCTTTCACATATTGCGGAGAAGAACGAAACAACACCAGATCCAGTATTTCGATTGCTTCCAGCCTGGCATTCTCGCGCAGGCTACGATAAAGTTTTGGGATTTGGTAAAAATTAGTGTACTGGCTATCTCGGTAAAAACCTGGCCCCACTATAAAATCGACATCAAAGCCCTCCTTAAAAAATACATTACTCAAAGTTGGCCCGCTCATAACAGCATGCACAAATTCTGAAACAGGAAACTGATTCCGATATAACCGACTCGCCATGTATGCAGGCACACTGACATAGGTCGTGGGAAAGTGACCAGCAGCATCATCAAAAAACATAAAGCCCTGGAGCAGGGAACGGTAGTAATCCCTATCCTCCTCGACTATCTCGGCAAATATATCTCCTTGCAATGCATCAAGAACGATGTGAATGATATTCTGCTTGGCAGAAAATTGATAAAGTTGTGGTTGTGGAATCTTGTGCTTTTTTTCTTCCTGGGATTTCCACATATCACTGGACTGGTATCCAAGCAGGACGATATAAATGAGTTGGCATGTGATAAGGCCTAGAGCCACGCGATGGCTTTGCCTGGCGATATTTTTTGCGGCAAAGACAGACACGATTAGTAAACTGCCCCAAACTGCAAAATCCACACTCGCACTGAAGCCAAACTCATTCCAATGGATAGGCTTACCATCCAGCAAACCATAGTCCCAAAGCAACACATTCCCCTGAACCCACAGAAGTATACCAATCGTTGTTAACAGAGAAAGATAGTAATGGAATAAGTTTGACGGGATAACTAAGCCAACGGCAAGGGTAATCAATACCAGTCCCAGAGCTGGTACCAGATAAAGAATAACGATACCCGTAAAGGGCGTTGCAAACTCTGCATGGTTACCCTGATACAGGATAAATGGACCCAATACAAAAAGGAGAAACGGCACGAGCAGTGATACCGCAAGGAGCGCGAACCCCCGTTTTTTCAATCTTGAAAGCATCGAAGAATTTTACAGCCTTTTGACATTAATTTCGGTAACCTGCGCTAATTCCTGTAGAACATTTTGGCTGAATATTCAAAGCTTATTTGTTACAAGACGCTAGCGTAAAGATGAAAACAGGCGAACAACCTATTTCAATCACCCCATCTTCGCAACGACCGATATTCTCGGGTATCCTTCCAGCAATTGAATTTAGGACGCGTCTGAGTACACTCTAAATTTTATCTATTGCAAAACCTCCAGCAAAAACACGCTTCACACAGATAAATTTACGCCGAACATAAACAGGCCAAGTAATGTAGTTAAAGATTACTGTGTAAAAATCAGGAACAAGTCCATCTAAACTTCGATGAGTATGACCTTCTTGGCCTATTCTTCAGATTGGTCGCCAGATTCTGCTTTTTGAGACCCTTTTTTTCCTGTAAAGAGAGACTTGATCTTGTACCAGTAGGTCTTAATAGCAAGACCTGCTGCAACAAAAAAACCTATAATCGCAGACATAATTGCACTACCAGAACCGGGATCAATATATGCCATGGCTGGTTGTATCCACAGCCCAAGACCCACTGCCAGAGCTTTTAAAACAAGATTTTTCATATTCATTTTTCCTGAAGTATCTGCACAATCATAATATTCGAGCGCGTATCTTAGCCGAATCATTGAAAAATTAGAACCTAAACGTATTTTTGGGCATTTGAAACCTATTTACACAGCTAAATAATGGAATCAACTCAAAACCGCCCTAAAATACCAGCCTTATTATCTGACAAGCCACCAGCAAACTAATAATGAGTATTAACACTACGAAAACAGATAATTAAATCCATAAACTAGAAGAAAAGCCCTAATTAGACTAGAATAATCTCCTAAACAATAAAGCTAGATGCAATAATATCTCACATCAAGGATACATTAATATGAAAAGTCTTCGTCGGATCCACTACATTATACTGTCTTCGACATTATTGTTCCTGGCACCACAAGCAGGATATTCAGACGACTCTCAGACACTTTCAGAACATCCGCAGTCTATCGATCAACACGATCTTCAGCATGGACTAAGCATTGATGAGTTGAGATTGAATGCACAAAACCCCGTCAGCCCTATATTAAATCTGCCAACAAAATTTACTTTTTATGAAGGCGCACCCAACGGAGACGCCTGGGTATTGAGTACACGACCCACATTCACGTTTGAAGTTGCCGGCTGGAATCTGGTAAACCAGATGGCTCTCAACTTTATCGATACGCCCACCGGTGGTGTGACCGGCATTGCGGAATTACCCAACCCCTACCCTGGCAGCGGCTCAGTTGGACTTGCAGACTTGAATTACACACTGTTGGTCTCGCCAAATACCAGGGACGAATTATCCTGGGGAGTGGGTGGAACCGTAACCCTACCAACCGACCACCCCTCACGAGTACTGGGAAGCGGCAAATGGAGTGCTGGCCCGGCGTTTGCCGTAGTGTATCAACCCGATCCGTGGTCAATCGGTATAAAGGGCAAACAAATCTGGTCAATTTTTGGCAACGAAGGCCGTGTAGGCGTCAGTCAGATGCTTCTTGAACCTTTTATAAACTTTAACCTCGCAGATGGTTGGTACCTGGTTTCCGATATGGCCATTGTGTCCAATTGGGATAAACGCTCCAGTGAACAATGGACTGTACCTATTGGTGGCGGCTTTGGCAAAATGTTCCAGATTGCCGGGCAACCTATCAATACCCGTCTGGAAGCTTACTGGAATGCTGTAAAACCGGATGCAGGCGCAGAATGGACACTCAATTTCACACTGCAATTTCTGTTTCCGTCAACATAAGCACCTATCAGATCCCGGATATTCCTGTCGGCTGACACACCGCAACAGCCGACAGAAAAATATCCCTATCCGGCTCAACTTCTCTACGATATAAATTTACCAAAGCCTACAATACTGCCCGTCCGAAAACAGACTGATCTAAGCAGATGACCCTGATTAGCTCTAATCCCCGTAAATTGATCAACTATTCGCCGTAGAGATCGGAAAATCCGTCTCAATCAAACCCGCCTTCGCTATGATAGGTATTTCCTGAAATCTATTATATATTCACCAGTTGAATCGTAAAAACCACGAACAACGAAAGCAACGATAAACCTTCAATTCGATTGATTTGTTTATCATTCATTACTGTATTTACAACAATAAACCCAATAAATAGTGATGCCGCCAAAAAACCCAGCAAACCCGCTTCCATCGACAAAGGTTCAAACAGGCTAATCAGCCCGAGAACCCCAAGAACATCAAAGATATTTGATCCAATAATTTCGCCGAACAAACTGTCCGCATTATTTTGTCGCACCAACGCTATCGCTGTAGCAATTTCTGGAATTGATGTACCGACAGCCAGTATTGTAGTCGCCAACTTCGCACCAGAAAAATCCAATATCTTTGCTGATTCTATTAGCGAAGAAACAACAAAATCGCCCGATATAAACAGAGCACCAAGATTAATCAACAAGAATAAAATTACGGTTACTGACACTCCCTTCGAAACTTCATCTTCGTGGCTATTTTTGATTTCTGACCCATCATCTTTTTGTGATTGTATTACATGATGTAGATAAAATATCAGCAACACAACCATAATAATGCCTTCAAACCAAAGCAGCACTCCATCATATAAACCACCTACCGCGAGTAAAATAGCAACCAGAAAAACCGACATCTGTGTGCCAAACACGTCTTTATGCACCGTAAGCGGGTACCCTGCTGCCAAAGCCCCAAATCCTATACCAAGAAGACTATTCGCAACCACAGTACCCAAAATATTGCCAACAACCATATCAGGCTGATGTTGTATCGCTGCACCGATTGACGCAAACAATTCCGGGGCGGATGTACCGATTGCAATAATAAGAATTCCTGTTGCGAGTTTACTTAAACCCAGTGAGTTACCCACAGTCACCGATAATTCTGTAAATTTCCCCGCTGCGCTGACCAATACATAGATACTTATGCAAAATATTAATATTTCCAGGTATATCGTCCCGACAGTATCCCTGAAACTCATCAATCCATAACAGAGCGCTAATGCAAGCAGATTCAGTAGCGACGTTGTCATTGTTTTTTGCATAAATTATTTCTCACTTTCTTCTCACATAATCAAAAGATATACGGTAACTGCTCGCCCCTCTATGGGCGATCTGTTCCGGAAGACGCCGTAAATACATCCTTGTAGGCTTGGATGCGGCTTCCCTGCCGCATACACTTCCTCCACAGATCTCCCATAGAGGGCTGTTTCGATTAGGGGGCAAGTCGTTACGATATACGAATATATTTTTTCAACTGTTAAAAAATAGATTAAGCCGCTCGCCACGATGTTTTCAAAAACATCCATCAGGAAAACACAACCCACATGACGCCAACAAGCACAAGCAAACCAAAAGACAAAACTCTATCCTTGTTGCGCGCCACCGCAGATGATGCGGTCAGATGCTGGTTTAGGCTCGAATCCACTGTCAGATTTTCCACTTGCTCAGCAGAAGGTTCCGGTGTCAGTAAACTGACAACAACAAGCACCAGCGTACAGACAACAAAGAGAAAAATTGCGAAATGCAAAAAATTAATCTCCGCATACCACAACAAACCAGAGCCCAGCGCGTCCTTATTCAACTCGGCAATCAAGCGACCCATTCCCAGTACAAATCCACTAATCAGAGAAGCAATCGCACCCGCAGCATTAACCCGCTTCCAGGCAATGCCAAATAGGAATACAGCCGCTATCGGTGGTGAAATATAAGCCTGGACGCTTTGCAAATACTGATAAATCTGCCCGGAGATGTGTTTCATCATCGGGATCCAGGCCAAACCCAATAATACCAGAACGATGGTCGCTATCTGCCCGACCAAAACCAGCTTTTTCTCTGACGCCTGCGGATTCAACTTTTTGTATATATCCCAGGTAAATAATGTAGAACAGGAATTAAATACTGATGACAAAGAACTCATTAAAGCTGCCAATAGCCCCGCAACCACCAGACCTTTAAGCCCAACAGGCAATAACACACCAATTAATGTAGGCAATGCCTGATCCGGAGTATCCAGTGTAATCAGAGTTTTTTGTGCCAAAGCGTAGGCAATTACACCTGGGATCACAAATAAAAACAACGGCAAAAGCTTCAAATAACCCGCAAATATCGTCCCTCGCCGGGCCTGATCCATATTACTTGCCGAGAGCACTCTTTGCACAATGAATTGATCTGTACACCAATACCAGACCCCCAGTATCGGTGCCCCAAAAAGAATACCTGTCCAGGGAAAATCAGGATCCGAAAGGGGGCGCCATAAACTAAAAAAATCTTCTCCTGACAGCAAAATCAGTTCATCCCAGCCACCCACCGCGATCAATCCGTAGGCCGTGACCGCAACCGACCCACCAATTAATACAAACATCTGCACCATATCCGTATACAACACAGCCCGTAAGCCACCAAATACAGTATAAATCCCGGTTACAACAACAACGACCAATGCACCCGTCCAAAAATCAATGCCCATTAGCGACTGAAATACTATCCCTCCCGCTGCAATAGTGACAGAAATTTTAGTCAGAACGTATCCAATAATCGAAATGACGGCCAAATACCACCGCGCTGCAGCGGAATAACGGCGCTCCAAAAACTCCGGCATGGTAAACACGCCGCTGGATATATAGAAGGGTACAAAAAACCAGCCTAGAATCAGCAAAATTAGCGATGCCAGAATTTCAAACTGAGCGACGGCAACTCCACTGGCAGCTGCAGTACCGGCCAATCCCACCAAGTGTTCAGATCCAATATTAGACGCAAACAGAGAGGCACCAATAATAAACCAGCCAACATTGCGTCCGGCCAAAAAATACCCCTCGCTGGTCTGTCGTGTAGCCCGCTCACGTATCGTTGCCCAAATCGCAACCCCAAACACCAGGCAAAAATACAGTCCTATTACAATCCAATCTAATTCTTCCAGTAGTGGCACAACAGTTCTCCTTTAATCACATGGAATGGCTGTCTATCTACGCTACCTTTTGGCTGCGGTGATATTGTCCGGCAATAGGCAGCCTTCTGGCGACGGCACTATTCAGCCTCGCATACACTTAATAGTTGAAAGAATCGCACACTATTTAACCCAAAAATCTGCAACCAGCGGTCCGACTAACACTTGAAATTGCCCTGGCTCAACAATGGCTTTGTTATCCATGCCGATAAACGACAAAGCCTCCGGATCGATAGCGAAAGTCACTTCTTGTGACTGCAAAGGATCCAATTCTATCTTTTCAAAACCTGCAAGCTTTTTCACCACAGGGGTAATCGATGCATATAGATCCCGCAAATAAAGCTGCACAACTTCCTTGCCTCTTCGCTTGCCGATATTTTTGACCGTCACTGACACCAGCAATCTATTATCTTTATTTATCTCGTTACTGTCCAAACGAAGATCGCTGTATTCAAAGCGTGTATAACTCAAGCCAAAACCGAATGGCCACTGAGGCCTGAACGCAGTCCAGGCGTAAGCCAGATCCTGGGATTCCGAGACTTTGTGGTCGTATGTTTCAGTCGAACCACTATAGCGTGGATAAGTGAAGGGTAACTTGCCGCTCGGATTCACATCTCCGTACAATACCTTGACAATCGCTTGCGCACCGAACATGCCCGGATGGTAGGCCATAACGATAGACTGTGAGCCGGGTTCGATTTCGCGAATAATCATTGGTCTATTTTCCAGCAAGATCAAAACAACGGGTTTTCCTGCGGATCGAGCCGCCTTCACCAGTTCAATCTGTGCATTTGGTAAGCGCAAGTCTTCGATAATTCCAAGCTGCTCAACGGATGGCTTTTCGGCAACCGCCACCAGAATGACATCCGCATTTTCAGCAGCCCGCCGAACGGCATCTAAATCAATCACGCTTGAATAAGAAGCACCGGCAACATATTGGACTTTGTCTTCACCCACCTTTTTGTTAAGCACCTGCAATAATGTTTGGCTCGTCTTCGGATACAAAGCCTCATCAGTACCTTGCCAGGTATAAGACCAGGATCCGTGCAAAGCTGGCAAGGAGGCTGCACCCGGGCCGGTAATTAAAATTCTACTCCTGGTGGTTAATGGCAACAGATTATCAACATTTTTCAGCAGTGTTATTGCATCCTCTGCTGCATTTTTGCTGGCTTTAAACGATTCACTTGAACCCGGCTTTGCGGCAGACTTATCAAACGAATATGGATTGTCGAATAATCCGAGTCGGTATTTAAATTTGAGTATACGTCGAACAGACTCATCTATCCTTGATTCTGTGATCTCTCCCTGTTGCACCAGATCTTGTAAATGATCCTGAAACGAAAGCGTATAAGGCGTCATACTCATATCTATCCCTGCCAGTATTGCAAGCTTAACAGCGTGTCTTTCGTCGGAAGCGACCCTGTGCACTGTATGCAACTTGATAATATCCTCCCAATCACTCACAGCGACACCATCAAATCCGAGCTCATCGCGTAATAATCCAGTAAGTAGATGCTTATTTGCATGAACCGGAATACCGTTAACATCGCCTGAATTAATCATCATCGTCATTACACCCGCTTCAATGGCTGCTTTAAATGGTGGCAAAAAATATTCCCGCATCTGCCGCTCAGGGATCCACGCAGGAGTCCTGTCTTTTCCACTCAAAGGAACGCTGTAACCGAGAAAATGCTTTCCACAAGCCGCCACTCGATCTCCGGCGATTACTCGCCCTTCTCCCTGTTGCCCCTGAATCGCCGCCACTCCCATCTTCGTGACCAAATACCGATCTTCTCCAAAGGTTTCAAAAAAACGCGACCAAAGCGGCTGTCTGGCAACGTCCAGTACCGGCGAAAAATTCCATGGTATCCCCGAGGCCCGAGTCTCTATTGCAGTAATCTGATTACTGATGCGAACATGCTCAGGATCCCAGGTCGCTGCCAGAGCAAGATTATGTGGAAATACCGTGGCATTTTTTAGAAAATGGTGTCCATGAACTGCGTCAATGCCATAAACTACAGGTATTCCCAGGCGAGTCTGTTTAGTCGCCAAATCCTGTATCGAAGAAATAACCTGATGCCATTGTTCCAATGTTAAAGAAGCATCCCAGCTATTTAGTATTGATCCAACATGATGATCGACAATCGCCTGCTTGAGCTTAACCGAATCGATCTGGTGACGTGTCTGTGCCGATTCTTTTTGTGACGATATGGCTTTTAATGTCAATTGAGTCATCTGACCGATTTTTTCCCGGAGAGTCATTTTTGCCAACAACATGTCTACTTTAATATCCATATCAATTGCAGAATTCGCCCATACCGAGGAACATAAAAACCACGACACCACGAAATTACATAGCAACACATAAACGATCTTTCCTGTCTTCATTTTCTATACACCCTCATCATTGATATTCCCTTAATCGTAGTTGTCGTTATACTAATCCCGTTTCTCGGCCAATTCTAGAAAGGATTCGGAATCTGAATATTTCCAGTCATTATCACGCTCGCTCAGTAATGACGGATTACAATACATTAATAACTCACAAAGTCAGTGCTCAGCGCAAAATTAAACATGCTTAATATCAGAAGCTTCCTGACAACCCTATGGCTGTCATCTAACGTCCTGTCGTGTAATCTAAACGAACCTGTACCGGTGTACCACATCGATCACAAACAAAATCTGCTTGCATCCGCGCAACCCGTTTGTTTCATTGGCGACTCCGGCACCGGCGACGCCAACCAACTGGCAGTCGCCCGTGCACTGGAATCGATGAACTGCAGCCAAATTCGAATTCTCGGCGATATTATTTATCCATCAGGGATCACATCTGCCAACGACCCGTCATTAGGCCCTAAATTCTTTCGCCCGTATCAATACTACTTGAAAAACAATATTCCAATTTTTCTGCTACTGGGTAATCACGACCACCAAAAAGAATCCAGCGCGTGGTTAAACGTTGCTCAACAGCACCCTTCGATTTATTTTCCAAACTATTATTATTCAGAAAACTGGGATGGGATTTGCTTTTTTAACCTGGATACATCCTACTATGAGAAAATCTATTATCACCAAAAAAGATGGCCACAAACAAAATGGCTCAGGAAAGCACTTCGCACCCAAAGAAAATCTTGTGATTTTACTATCGCTAGCGGACACCATCCATTCAAAAGCAGTGGATCGCATGGCAACGCGCAGTGGCAACTGGGATGGTTTTTTGAAGACGAACTGATCGGCAAAGTCGACTTGTACATATCGGGACACGACCATCATTTATCCGACGAGGGGGAAATAAACGGCACGCGCCTTTTAATATCCGGCGCAGCAGGACTACTGTACGACCTCAAGAAACCATCAGCAGATCGTCGATTCGCTGCATCCAAGCTGGGATTTATTACCCTGAATTTCGTCAAAAACCCGAACAAAAAAACTGTTGCGAACTATAAAATTTATACTCTGAAAGCAGGTGACCAAAATGGCTTTACTGACTTATCAATAGCCTGGGAAGGCCAGATAGTTGGCGGTGGTGTCAGATAAACAGGAATTCATCTGAGTAAATTTAAATTCCTACAATCCAAAGCATTACCTTAGATATCCATTCTCTACATCATAGTTTCCGCTATCAAGCAGCGTCGCCTATATCTTGTAGAAGCAACTCTGATCTCAGACACCAAGTCAAAAAGCCCCAACCCACTATTACATTAAACTTTCGGCTGATCTTCGATACAGACACCGCTCAAAACCCAGCGACACTGTCCTACTCTAACGAAATCCCGGCTCGAATATCAAGGTAATATTTCACAATCCTAATGTTAATATTTGACCGAATTTTCAGTTAGCTTAGCGGTATTCTATATGGGGGGGATATTTATGAATACTGTATTTTTTATTATTGGTGTACTAGTGCTACTGACTGCCGTTTGCTTATTCGTTTCGAGTCGATTGGATATTAGGATTCGACTACCACATTTCAACTATTTTCGAAACAAAAATTCTGCGTCAGACAACCAGTCAAGCGCAAAGTGGCGCGCAGTGAAAATCCTCCCATCATTAATTGCCTGCGAAATGGCGACTAAATTAGCCGGGAGACCCTATTTATCTACAGAGGCGCCGCACCTACCACTGACAGGATGCACTGAAAGAAAATGCTATTGTAAATATATTTTTCTTGATGACCGGCGCGATATTGAAGATCGACGCGAATTGCCCGAATATCTGACCACGTTATTCCTGGCTAATCGCTCGGATCGGCGTACATCCGACGGCCGTCGCATCACAGATGTAGAGTTTTGATTGCCAAACAAATATAAGCTTGCCGCGTTTAGGAAACTAAAACTTTTAATATTCAACCCAACACTGGATTGAAATACCAATGGATCCGCAATTTATTTCATTAAATTGCGACCCTTTTATTCCGCCACAGAGCTCTAAATTCAAATCCTCTCATATTTTCTTCAATGCTATGGTTAACCAGGCAGGTGCAGCTAGCTAACCGCCAAATTTACCCTGGCGTTAAATAAATCACGTCCTAGCACTTGCAATGACCACCCTAACTGCCGCAAAATCCGTTTTAATCCAATGTAATTATATTCTCTAAAAAACGTGGCAGATTCACTGGACGACAAAACGCTGACTAGCGATATACCAGGCGATTCAACGGTTGTTAAACAACGATCAGACGAATACGGACTGGCGCTGGGCATGGTCTTAAAAAATCGCTTCATTCTTGAAAGTGTTTTAGGTAAAGGTGGAATGGGAACAATTTTCAAGGCACGGGATCGCTTGAAAGATGAAATGGAGGACAACAAACCCTACGTAGCTATTAAAGTCCTGCACACTCACCTTCAAAACAACACTCTTTTAGTAAAAGCCCTGCAACGGGAAGCACGTAAATCTCAAGAATTGTCACATCCCAATATCGTTAATGTACACGATTTCGACAGAACCGAACGCCATGTATTCATGGTGATGGAATTTCTTCACGGATCCCCACTTGATGTTCTTATTAACAATAAAAAGTTGGTCACCATGCCAATATATGAGCGATGGGGCTTAATTCAAAAAATTGCCACCGGCCTGGCTTTTGCACACCAGAAAAAAGTCATTCATTACGACATTAAGCCTGCGAATATATTCGTTTGTGACGATGGAAATATTAAAATTCTTGATTTTGGAATCGCCAAAGCAATGAGAACCAGTACGGAAACCGATATGACAGTTTTCGACCAGTTTTCTCCTGATGCATTAACACCAGCCTATGCCTCCTGTGAAATGCTGCGTTGGGAAACTCCTGACGAGCGCGATGATATTTATGCGTTCGGCTGTGTAGCCTTCGAAATTCTTACAGGCCACCATCCATTCAATAAAATGCCCGCATTACAGGCCTGGAAAAACGACCTGCAACCCGAAGCCATTCAAGGTATTTCGAAAAACCAATGGCAAGCCATTCGTTCAACATTAAAATTTGATCGCTCTGAGAGAACAGAAACCATATCACTGTTCATAGACACAGCGTTTAATAAACCAATCAAAAAAAAGCCTCGTATTGCGCTGTTGTTTACATTTATTCTACTGCTCACAACGACCACTGTGGTTATCCTCAATCGTAGCAACCGGAACGACGAATTTCCTCCAGAACACCGAACCAATCCATTAACCAGCGAAGAACAAGAAAAAATAAAGCGCTTGCTGGAAATCGCCGATATGCACATGGCAGTACAGCGTGCAGTTCAACCAGAAGGCAGCAGTGCTCTGGACGCATATCAAAGGGTACTTAAGATTGACCCGACTTCACGCCCGGCACGTCAGGGAGTAACGAAAGCAATGAAAATATGCAAAAAAGAAATCCACCGATACCTCGAGGATAATAATCGCCAAAATGCGAAAAATCTGGCGGAGTTTTGTCTTAGAGCCCGACCTGGAGACCGCTCTCTGCAAAAACTTAAAACACAGATTTAAACTAACACTATATACATACCTCCACGTAATTACCCACCGTATTTAAATAAAGGGTGCGAGTCATTGATTATTCGGGCTTCTGCAACAAGGACGTTGCAGCAGAGCTTACAGGGAAGTATTTACGCGTCCCGAATAATCAATGACTCGCACCCTATCTACCAAACTTGCTGAGTAGATACACCTCCACAAATACACACAAACCATATAAATAAAATTCAAACAACCAGAGTGATAAATATTTCTACGAATGCAAACCATGCGGGGTGTAAACAATGAGTTATTAGCGCGGCTACAAACTAATGTTGCAACAAATATACATGGACAGACTCACGCATTATTAAATATCAATAACTTACGCTCCATGTATCGAACTCTTCGAATAGATACAAAACTAAACACCAATAATCGACTCTTATGATATATAGTTAGTCTTTGCGCAAACAGGCTTTTCCGCAAAAGTCGGCAAAAGTAACAGGAATCTGTATGAAAAAGATCATTTTCTCTAACTCTTTATTCGTTTCTAATACACCATCGTTGGTTCAACGTTGGTTCATGGTATTTCGTGCCACAATACTCACAATAGTGCTTGCTTTGATCAGTGGATGTACAAACAACGAAATAAGATCTGATACTGCCTCCTCCGGTTCACCAACATCCAGAAATCCCGAAGACCTTTTCGTTGTCGATTGCATGCTTCCCGGCCAGGTCCGTCAACTGGGGCAAAATTTTACTTTTATCGCCGCTCGACCCGCGATAAAAACTACAGCGTTTAGCTGTGGCCTGAGGGGTGGGGAATACACCGCATATAACAGAGCCAGTTATAAAACCGCCTTAAACGTTTGGTTACCCCGCGCCGAATCTGGAGATGCAGATGCACAAACATACGTTGGGGAAATCTATGAAAAGGGTCTGGGTATAGCCCCCGATTACGAACGCGCAGCCCAATGGTATGAAAAAGCGGCCAAACAAGGTTCATCGCGAGCAAAAATCAACCTGGGTTACCTCTACGAAAAAGGTATCGGTGTCGATCAGAATATACCAAAAGCGCTCAATTGGTACCGCGACGCATCAGGAATCGAAGATGATGAATTGACCTTTGCGTCCACCATTGAAGTAGAGACACAATCGCGTGTTGGAGAAGCGCGTCGCCAAATCGAAAGTTTACAACAAGATCTTCATAACAGTCGCCTCGAATCACAGGTTTTGCGAAAAAAACTGAGCCGATATCAATCTCAGATCAACAAAGAAAGAAGCAAACTGAACCGGGCACTGGATGAACTTGAATCTGCACGACAAAAACTCAAGTCAAGCCATCGATCACAACCCGGACAACAGCAATCTCAACAGATCCAACAATACCAAAAAGACCTCGAAACCGCACAAGCACTCGTACTAAACGAACGTAGCCGACTGAAGAGTATTGAAGTCTCCCATAAAAACGAAACCGAGATGCTAGCTGACAAACTGGAGTCTGCAGAAAGGCGAGCCAATATATATCAGCAACGTTTGGAAACCACCACACCAGGCAAAAACCAGAGAGAACTTGAAACAATCGCAAGACGCAAACAGGAAGCAAAAATATTAGACGCCAAATTAGCAAAAGCGGAAAACCGGCTTAGAACAAAACTCGATCAAACCCTGGATGAACTGGCTGACACCCAACGAAGATTCGAAACGCTTAAATCACAACCCTCTAAACCTACGCAGCCTCAACTCAGCCAATATCAGGAAAAGCTGGATAGACAACAAGCAGAGATTCTCGACAAACGGGCACAACTGGATGCCATGAAAAAACAACATAAGGCTGAAAAGAGCGCCCTGAGAAACAAACTGGAATCAGAGCAGCAACGGTCATCCGCATATGCACGAACCCTGAAAAAAAATACTCTGGATCAGGCATCGTTACGTAAAAAACTGACTACGACTGAACAGCAGCTTGCGGATCTAAATCAACGCTACGATGCAGAGAAATCGAACAACCCAAAACCGTCCAGTCAAAACAAGGATTTACTGGCCCAAATCAATAACAAAAATCAGCAACTGGAGCAACAAAAGGCACTCAGTTCTAAACTTATAGAGGAAATTGAGTTACTCGCGAAAAAAAACAAAACAACCGAAGCACAACTGGCACAACGGGAAACTCCAAGAAAGGATAATACACTTTCACTGCAACTATCCCAGACAGCTCAGGAATTGCAACAACACCAAAGAAAAATCAACCAGTTAGAAACAGAAAACAAAAACCTGATGAATGAGCGGAATACACTGCAATCGTCGCATAGCCAATTATCGACTCAGCAGCAAACACAACTGCAATCAATTCAATTACAACTGGCTGAACAGTCCCGAAAACTGAATATTGAAAAAGATGAGACTCGTCTGTTGGTCGAACGAATTGACCACTTAACAACAGAAAATGAAACTTTGAAAAATCAAATCAGCCAATCGGGTTCGACCGCCAATAGTAGTCTTCAATCTATCGCCGCACAACTAACCACAACCACAATAGACTTAAAAAAACAGCGCTCCGTGATCGCTAAATTGGAAGCAGAAAAACAGCAAATTGCGAATCAACACAAACAACTGCACTCATCCCACAAACAAACAGTGGCGAATAAGGATGCAGAGCTTAAAAAACTCCGAAGCGAGATTGAGCAGCGGGAATCCAGGCGCAAACAGCTTGAATCACAGCTCGCACAAAAACAAAATAATGTGCCATTTATTGCTTCTGCATACACCCCCCCAAAAATTCAGTTGATCGACCCTCCCTTGTCGACAACTCGAGGAGCGCTAAGCTTCAAACTGCGCTCAGCTGTCAGGTTTCGAAATATCACCGGTAGCGCCGATGCATCTGCAGGCATCATGTCGTTCACTATTAATGACCGTGTGGAAACAGTCAACGACGCAGGGCTTTTCAATTCAAAAATTTTATTAGAGAAGACAAAAACACCTGTAAATATCACATTGGTAGACAAAAAAGGTGGCAAAGCAATCCTCAACTTTGTTATGGTACCGGGTAAGAAGCGTGGGAGTTCACGCAAACTACCACTGAAACAAAACACGCCACTTCAAGCCGCATCTAAAATCGATTTCGGTTCTTACCATGCATTGTTGATTGGCAACGAAAAATACTCGCATTTAACCACACTGGACACGCCTATCGACGATATTCGGGATATTGACAAATTACTGCGCTCCAAATACAAATTCAAAACGACAGTACTAACAAACGCCAATCGCTACGCAATACTTTCAGCATTGAATAATCTGCGCGCAAAACTGAATGAAAAATCAAACCTGCTCATCTATTATGCCGGTCATGGCGAAGTGGATAAAGTTAATCAGCGTGGCCAATGGCTACCGGTGGATGCGGAAATGGACAGTACCGCCAACTGGATTCCGACGACAGCAATCACTGACATAATCAATACCATGACTGCCAAACACGTAATGGTCGTAGCCGATTCATGCTATTCCGGCGCAATGACCCGAGCGTCACTCGTCCGACTCGACCCCGGCATGTCGGAGGATCTTAAATTTAAGTGGTTAAAAACCATGGCTGTTGCCAAATCACGCACTGTTCTCACTTCAGGTGACATCAAGCCTGTATTGGATAGTGGAGCGGATGGACACTCTATATTTGCTCGTGCATTTATAAAAACACTGAAAAAAAACCAGAAAATTCTTGAAGGCCAATCTTTGTATGGACACATTGCCGGTGACGTCAGAAAAGCAGCCCGTCGGGTGGGTTTCGAGCAATCGCCTCAATACGGTCCAATTAAACACACCGGACATGAATCGGGTGACTTTTTCTTTGTGCCGCGAACATAATCGCAAAAACTCCGCAGCAAAATTTCAACGTGTCTAAAACAGTCCCTCTTGAATTTTCGAAAATAAAAAATCCGGTATTGATCCACCCCTCTGATAAAAAATACACCAAAGCACTCGAAAAAAAACAGCTAATTGCCAAAAATAACGGGGGCTTTGTCAATCCATTATTCTTTCAGG
>Ga0114934_10000156_pt1 | contig 40953 bp, 41 predicted proteins | sample 4SBtaG_2_FD_99695 | JGI IMG/M metagenome (GOLD analysis project Ga0114934, IMG submission 99695) | Deep subsurface microbial communities from Kolumbo volcano to uncover new lineages of life (NeLLi) - 4SBTROV10_white metaG | ecosystem: Environmental > Aquatic > Marine > Volcanic ...
ATTTTAGGGGACTTTTCAGAAGATCTATTGATGACTGCACCTATACCGACTATTTCACCGCCACAGTTTTTTACAATATCCGCGATTTCTTTTACATATTTTCCTGTAGCATATACATCTTCAACAATAAGTACTCTATCCCCTGGATTAATCTCAAATCCCCGCATTAGTTCCATGTTTCCATTTTCATTTCTCTCAGCAAATATTGCTCTTGCTTCCAGTAATTTAGCAACTTCATAAGCTAATATGATAGCACCAATTGCAGGCCCAATTACGACATCAACCATATCTTCTTCAAATAATGCAATAAGATCTTCTGCGATTTCCATTGTAATATCATAGTGCTGAAATGCAAGTGCCATTTGAAAATAGGTATCACTGTGTTTTCCAGAACTCAGCACAAAATGTCCATTTTTAACCGCATCAATACTTTCTAGTACATGCAAAAGACCGCTATTCAAGTTACCCCCTTATATATTTTAATGTTTATATTGATAAGAATTTTTAACCATAGGTACAATATCAAATCTTACCTTATATTTGCAATGATAGCATTGCATTAGATTTTCTTCAATTAACCAATCAACTGAACCACATTTTGGACAATTCATTATTCCTCCTTATCCCTTTTTAACTTCATATTTTCTTTTCTTCCAATTCAAAATTTAAAATCTAAAATTTAAAATTTCTTCAATGTCATTTTGCCTACAAAGATTATACAGTATCTTTAATATTCTTAGTATCGGCTATATTCAGACAATATAAATAGCCTTTTAGCTTATTTGTTTATCAGTTACTGTAGCAAGGGATAAGGGGAGTGAACAAATGCGTATATGGGAAATTTTGAATTTTGAATGGGAAACATTTGAAAAACTTCTGAAATAAATCCGGAACAAAATACTGTTTATCAATTACTCTTTTAGAGACTATTAATGATATCATTAAGTTCTCGAAGCTCAGATTTTATATCATCAATCTTATTATATATTATCTCGGGTTTTTTAGTAGATATTTTCCTAAGTGTATCCGCTATTACCGATTTTACTGCAGAATCAGAAATAAATAATTCTTTAAATAAACGCTTAACAATTTTTTCATCTGGGTTAGCAGAAAGTGCATATGTGGCAGATGAAAATAAAACTGGATCTGGGGATTTAAGCATATGGAAAAGCTTTTCTGTAAGGTCCGTCCCTGTTTTAGATAAAAGATCTATAGCATTTACTCTAACTCTTGAATTGTCATCTTCTATCAGTGGAAGTACCAAAGAAGTAATTTCTTTAGCATTTTCTTTAGTTAAAAGCATATCAAGAGCTTCAATTGTATTAGCCCTTACCCTCGAATCAATATCTGATAAAAAAGGAGATATTTTTTCTATCAAAGAAGATTTACCATAGGAAGCGATTGATTTTACAAGTGAGGCCTTAATATATTCATCTTTTTCTAATTCAAGCATTTTCAGATATTGTTTAAGTAGTCTTTCGTCTTTAAGTTTATTAAGTACACGAAGCGCTTTGAATCTAATAGAGGCTGATGAGTCTTTTAACATCCTAATTAGAAGAGGAACAGAATAATTTTTTTTGATCTTTGAAAGTGCATCAATAGCAGCATCCTTCAAATTTTCATCATCTGAAGCTATCATTTCTCTTATAGAATTAATAACCTGATTCTTGCCAAACCTTGATATTCCTTTTACTGCATATGCTTTAATATTGTCATCTTTATATTTTAAAAAAGGAAGAAGAATAGGTACAATATCAGTAGAATTTATCATGGAAATAGCTTTGATAGCTGCTAAAAGGTATTTTTTATTATCTTTTTTTATCTCATTTTTAAGTATTGGAAATGCCCTTTTATTATCGCATGAAGTAAGAGAATAGAGCAATTGTTCTCTATCAACATCTATTTTATGATTGTTGAAAAGAGAAAAAAGTGGTTCATAGAGGCTTTTTATCCCGATTTTTTCAGCACATTTTATTGCAAGGTCTCTGACAGATTTATCATTATCTGAAATAAAGGCAGAGATACGTTCAGTATTCCTAATATCTTTAATAAATCTTTGTTTAAAATCAAGAGTATCTAGCTTTATAAGAGTATCTTCTAGCCAGAATTTTACTTTATCATCACCATCTGATGTTTCTACTTCTATCCATCTCCCCTGTTCGTTTCGAGTCCAATTTTCAAGATAATACTTGACAAATTTAACATAAGCGAGCCTTCTCAAATCTTTATCAAGTGCTTCTAAGAGACTTGGTATTTTTGATTTTGTAGGAGTATAATTTACGAATACAAGCCTTCCAACTATCGTTACATATCCGCCATCAGATAGTAATCTAAGTTTTGTGAAATCGATTTTTCTACGTATCAATTCGACTCTTATATTATTTATTATTCTAAGATCATAAATATTTTTCATTGCCATAATGTATTAATATAGCATATAAATACAGCGTTTAAAATAACTTGAAAAAAATAATAGTATATTGTAAAATAAATAAAAATTTTAGGGGTGTCTATGAAATATAAAATAGTTGAATCTGCAGAATTTTTAGCTGAAAAAATAGAAAATGAGAACAGAATTGCTATGGTTCTTGGATCTGGGCTCGGTTTTCTAGCTGATAAAGTTGAAGATGCTGTCAAAGTATGTTATGAGGAGATCCCACATTTTAAAAAATCTACTGTAAAGGGTCATGAAGGTGTACTTATTTGTGGTGAACTTGCCGGAAAAAGAGTAATACTTATGAAGGGAAGATATCACTTTTATGAAGGACATACTATGGAAGAAGTAACATTCCCTATAAGAGTTCTTAAAGAAATTGGTGTAAAAACCCTCATACTTACTAATGCAGCTGGAGGAATCAATCCTTTCTTTGAAGTTGGAGACCTTATGATGCTCAATGATCATATAAATTTTGGAATAAATCCACTTATAGGTAGTTCTGAGAATCTGGGAGATAGATTTCCATCTCTTGATGGTCTTTACTCAAAAAGGCTTGCAAGGATAGCAAGAAGAATTGCGGAAGATAAAAATATTCCTTTAAGAGAAGGAGTATATCTTTTTACTTCTGGGCCAAGCTATGAAACAAAGGCAGAGATAAGAATGTTTCATAAGCTAGGAGCTGATGCAGTTGGAATGTCAACTGTACCCGAAGCAATAGTAGCACGTCATGCAGGCATAGATGAAGTTGCAGCAATATCATTAATTACAAACAGGACTTTGGGAAATTATGTGCCTACTCATGAAGAAGTAATAGAGACTGGTAAAAAAAGCAGAGAATATTTTGCTGAACTTGTATTAGATATCTTAAAGCAGATCTAAAGATTAGGGAATAAAATGTTTAAAAAACTAGAAGAATTAGAATCAAGATACAATGAAATCACTGATAAGCTTTCTCAAGGGAATATAATCAGTAATCAACAAGAATTCCAAAAATTGGCTATAGAAAGAGCCGAATTGGAAGAGGTAGTTATCAAGCTTAATCAATACAGGAATCTTGAAGAAGAACTCAAAGGTGCTAAAGATATACTTCAAACTGGAGATGAAGAGCTTCGTAATATGGCAAAAGATGAGACAGAGCAACTTGAAAAAAATATCTCAAAGGTCAAAGATGAGCTAAAAAGGCTTCTTATCCCAAAAGATCCTAGAGATAAGAAAAATGTTATAATAGAAATTAGAGCAGGCGCAGGTGGTGAAGAGGCTGCTCTTTTTGCTTCTCAGCTTTATCGTATGTATAGTAAATATGCTGAAAAGCATTCCCTTAAAATGGAAATAATATCTATTAATTCTACAGGACTTGGTGGCATGAAAGAGGCTATATTCTCTATAAGTGGTGTCAAAGTATTTAGTCTTCTTAAATTTGAAAGTGGCGTTCATAGAGTACAGAGAGTTCCTGCAACTGAAGCATCCGGGAGAATTCACACATCTACAGTTACCGTTGCAGTTATGCCGGAAATGGATGAAGTAGAAATACAAATAGACCCTAAGGACATAAGAATAGATATTTTTCATGCTGGAGGACATGGTGGACAGAATGTCAATAAATTAGAGACTGCTATCAGAATAACTCACTTTCCAACCGGTATCGTAGTGAGTTGTCAGGATGAGCGTTCTCAATTACAGAATAAATTGAGAGCCATGCAAATTTTAAGAGTTAGATTACAGGAAAAATATGAACAGGATCAGCATGATAAGATGTCAATGGAAAAGAAAAAACAACTTGGAAGTGGAGATAGAAGTGAAAAAATAAGAACATATAATTTTCCACAAAATAGAGTAACTGATCACAGAATTGGTTACACTGCATATAATCTTCTAGAAGTCATGGATGGTGATATGGATGAACTTATAGATGCACTGCAAATAGCAGAACAGGAACAGAAACTCAAACAACTTGGCAAAGGTGGGGAGGAATAATGCCTCTAATTTTTGAAAAACTCATTGAATACGGGATTTACTTAGTTGCTTTCTTTACACCACTAATCTTTCTCAAAAATACAAAAGTAAATTTTCTTCTTCCTAAAGAATCCTTTCTTACTATGATGATACCTCTTCTTCTCTGGCTTTGGCTGAGTAAAGAAATTGTTATAAAACATAAAAAATGGCGTTTTTCACCTATTATAATACCTATACTGATTTATACACTTAGTATTTTCCTTTCATGGATAAATTCAACCAATTTATCTTATTCTATTTCAGCAAGTACTATAATGCTTAATTATATTACAATGTTTTTTATTATATTTTATAATGTAAGAAAGGAACGAATAATAAATAATACGGTATTTCTTCTTATACTTGCTGGAGGTCTGGTAGCTTTATACGGTATTCTTCAATACTTCAGAATAGATCCATTTTTCGGTAAGGGAGAAGTACAAGGAAATGTAGGAAAAATGGAGGTTTTTTCTACATTTGGAAATCCAAATTTTCTTTCTCCATATCTTGCTGCAACACTTCCACTTGCAATCACTTTTATTTTTCATCGTATGCACAAGATTTGGATGGCTACAACCAGTGTAATACTATCTATACTTATTACGGCATGTCTTGTATTGGCTTTTGCAAGAAGTTCTTGGGTTGGGGCTGGCTTGTCCTTTATGGTGATGTTCGGTTTGATGTTTATTTTCAATAAATCATTTTTAAGATTACTATTTAGTAAAAAGGCTATTATTCTATACCTTATAATATTTATAGGTTCTATCGCCCTGATATGGGGATTTGCCTCTACTGAAGGTAGTTCTTCTGGCAAGGGAATAAGCTCCATAATATATTATTTCAAAGATAGGTTTACACAAATGGATAATGTTTGGGAAAGATTTTTGCAATGGAATATTGCATTGCATGCTAGTTTAAAGCACCCAATTATAGGAAAGGGAATTTTCGCCTATAAAATGCATTATCCAGAACTTCAAGCTGATTTTTATAAAGACCCTGAAAACTTTAAAAATTGGTATAAATATGGAGTGTGTTTTAGACATACACATAATGATTATATACAGACTCTTTATGAACAAGGCCTTTTAGGTCTTCTTAGTTTTCTTTCGATTGTGGGTGTATTTTTATACATGATTATAAAACTAATTAAAACCGATAAAAAGAATTTTTATCTTTATTTGGGATTTGCTGGAGGTGCTGTTGGTGTTTTGGGAGATGCACTTTCAAATTTTCCTTTCAGACGGGCTGCGCCACAGCTGACATATTATATTATTCTGGGTTTTACTGCTTTACTATTTTCAATTAAAGTAAAAAAAGAAGCTCCAGAAGAGCCAGAATTAAATGCTGGAATCATTAAAATACTTTTTCAATTACTTATATTTATACCTATTTTCTTTTGGATAAAACAATATTCATTTAATTATCTTATTGGCAATCAGTATCTCAAGGCTGGATATGTAACTTTGCTTTATTTTCACAAGCCCAAACAAGCAATAGAACTTTTTGAAAGGTCTGAAAAATTGTATCCGGATAATTCCGATCTTTGGTATTGGAAAGGTGTAGCTTATCATATTCAGAAAAAGTATGATAAAGCACTATCAACCTTTGAAAAAGCACTTACCTTTAGTACAAATAATCTTATTTATTATCAAATTGGTCTTATAAAAAAAGAAACAGGCCATCCTGAAGAAGCAATAAAATATTTTCAAAAATCTATAGATATTATTCCAAGATTTATGAGTGGTTATATTCAATTGGCAGAATACTATCAAAGAAAAGGTGACTATAAAAAAGCAGTAAAATACCTTGAAAATATAGATGAATATAAATGTCGTGCACAAAGGGACAGTCGTGAAAAACAAAGGACATACCTTATGATGGCACAACTTCATTTTAATCTGGGTAATTATGAAAAGTCTATTATTAATATAAAAAAATACCTTCCATATTCTTCTAATATTGAAAAGAAAAGTCTATTTAATATGCTTGAACAGATTCTCATGAAATTAAAAAAACAACCTGATGAAATTGCTGATATATTTGATAAAATGGATAAATATTTTCCTGATGATTTATTCTTTGATGAAAGGCTTGGTGCAATAAATTTTAAAGCCAAAAGATATAAAAAATCTATATATTATTGGAGCAGACATCTTAATGATGCACAAAAAAAGGGGGCAATATATTATAATATAGCAGCTTGCTATTTCTATCTTAAAGACTATGAAAAAGCCGAGAAATTTGTTAAAAAATCATTAATATATGAACCTAATTTTAAGAAATCTATTGATTTAAGAGCAATTCTTGAAAAAATGAATAAGTGAGGAAATATGGAGCAAAACATAAATAAGCAGTTTGTTATAATTGGAATGGGACGTTTTGGTACATCATTAGCAGAAACAATATATAGCTCTGGATATAATGTTCTTGCTGTTGATAATGATGAAGAAGTAATTCAGAAACTAGAGAGTGAAAGGATAGTCACCTATTCTGCTATATGTGATGCAAAAGATAAAGATGCACTTCAAAAACTTGGAATAAATGATGATTTTGATGTAGGAATTGTATGTATTGGAGAAGATACTCTTGCTTCTATTCTGGCGGTACTTATTCTGAAAGAGCTTGGAGTTAAAAAAGTTATTGCTAAATCAATAGATAGGCTTCAAGTACAAGTTCTTAAAAAAATAGGTGTGGATGATATAGTTTTTCCAGAAATAGATACTGGCAAAAGACTTGGTTATAATCTTATAAACTCTCATATACTTGAAGAACTTGAGGTTTCATCCGATTATAGTGTTCTTGAAATTGAACTCCCCAAAAATATGATAGGAAGCAAACTTAAAGATCTTAATCTTAGAGAACGCTTTAAAGCAAATATTCTCTGTATCAAGCATGGAGAAGAGATAAATCCAAATCCAAGAGCAGATACTGAACTTGCCGAGGGAGATATACTTGTCATGTTTATGCCAAAGAGTGAACTTGAAAACTTTAAGTAATGTGAATACTTCAGAGCTTTTGAAAGACATAAACTCTTATAAAAGAAAGCCCTCTAAAACAGATTTTTATATTCTAGAAGGGCTTCGATGTATAAGTCAGAGCATAAATAATGGCATTGTTCCGCGTCTGATTGTCTTTAGTAAAGATTTTCAGAAAAAAAAGGGGAATGAATTTTATTTAAAAATTAAAGAGCTCTTCCCTATTATGATTGTATCTGATTCCATATTTAAAAGATTGAGTTCTACTGAAAATCCTGCGGGTATTCTTGCCTTATGTGTTAAGCATAATATTAAATTATCAGAAATTCTTTATTCTTCACCCTTATTCCTTCTTGACAGTATTCAAGACCCTGGAAATCTTGGTACTATATTCCGGACAGCAGTTGCAACTGGATTTGCAGGTATATTGCTTGGAAAGGGTTGTGTTAATCCATATAATCCCAAAGTAGTCAGAGCAAGTCTTGGAGCAATAGCTACCTTACCTTTTGCGTTTGTTGAAAATATTGATGATACAATAGATAAACTTAAAAAAGAATACTCAGTTTTTGCAGCAGACAAAAGAGCAGAAAAAAATATATGGAATTTCAATTTTTCAAAAAATAAAATTGTGTTCCTTATTGGGAACGAGGCTAATGGTCTTGCAAAAAATACAATTAAAAAATGTACAGCATCTTTTAAGATCCCTTTAGAACAAGCCATGGAATCATTGAATGCTGCAATAAGTAGTTCTATAATTGCATATGAGTATATAAGACAGCAATAAATTTATAATTCATTGTATTTTTTTGCAAGGCCCTTTGCCTTCTGAAAAACATCTCCAATTTCCTCTTTGAGATGTATAAGGTCTTTTTCGCAGAGATTTTTGCTCTGTTCTGATGTGAGCCACTGAAAGATTTCGACTATTTCAGAGGCCTCTACACTTAATGCCATTGCAATATTTTTCGGTGTATGAAATTGCTCCCAGTCTCTATCTGAATTGAACTTTCTTAATTTTTCAATTATTTCGTTCATTTTGAATAAGTCTTTACCAATTCCTTGAATTTTTTCTCATTTTCAAGGCCTTTAAAAAATACTGTATCTTTGAAATTATTAAGTATTTTTGTATTATTTTTTTCTTTTGCAAGTTTTAAAGCCTTTTCAAGTTGTATCAAAGCATTTTTATTATCTTTATTCATACAATATGCACATGCGAGATAAAAATTTATTTCTTCATGAGGTTGTTCAACATACTTTAGACATGACTTAAGGTCTTTAATAGCATTTTTAAAATTACTCTTTGAAAGGAAATAAGTTCCTCTTTGATAATATAAAAGTGCATTTTTAGGATTGTTTTTGATTTTTTTATCTATTGCTTCAAGTCTATAAGGCTCAATAAGCTTTTCAACCTCTACTCTTGCGTCTTCTCCCTTAAGTATTGTACCATCTTTTTTGACAAACCAAAGATGTGGTATGGACTTAAGATCGTATTGAGCAGCAACAGGTGATTTCCAGTCAATTCCATGTACATCTTTTCTATTAATATTTACTTTCAATAGAAAAATATCATTTCGTGATTCGGAAAGTTTTTTAAGCATTGGTGCCATCTCCATACATGGAGGACAGAAAGGACTATAGAAATCTATAATATTTATCATATCTTTTTTTATGAATTTATTAACATCTACTTCCTTCCCAAAAGATATCTCTTTTTCTTTAACATTTTCTTGAGAATAAGCTATTCCAATAATCATTAGAAAGACCAGTGATAATACAATTTTTTTCATTTTTTCTCCTAAAATATTTTTATGTTTATTACTTTATATTATATTCCCTTAAAAATCAATAATTTTACATCAAACTTCTTGCAAGCTCTATAATATCCTGATCAAAACCCATTATCTCAGCAACTCTTAATGCTTCTTCAGTAATTTCGTTAGATTTATCCATATATAATCTATAGTCCATTTTGGAATGAAGTAATTTAAGTCTTTCTTCCATATTATACGAAGAATTAGGTAATGATTTTATATCTTTTTTCAGACCACCAACTTTAAAAAATCCACCTTTTTTTAGATTTAATTTGAAATGCCCAGTAAGTATAAGTGTGGAAGGAAGATCAAGAAAAGTCATAAAAAGTGCTTTATTTAAAGCTATTCCCTCATGAATATTTGTAGTTCGGGAAAACTCATCTATTAGAAATAATGCTCTTTTTTTTCTATTCATATTTTTGATTAAAAAATCTATTTCCGCTCCAAAACTGCTAAGGCCCTTTGATTGTTCAAATTCTTCGCTTGAACAGAAATGAATATCATCAAACAAATATGAACTAAATGAATCAGCTGGAACAAACATACCAAGTTGAAAAAGAGCTTGAAGAAAACCTATACATTTGAGAGCTTGAGTCTTTCCTCCCATATTTGACCCTGTAATCAGATTTGAATGATGATTTATTATAATATCAATTGGTACATAATCCATATTATTATTCATAAGAAATTTTTCAAGTGGTATATAGCGCCCATTTCTAATTTTTATACTTTTAATAGAGATTGATGGTTGCTTCATATTAAAATTTAAATACATATATGCAAGAGAAAATAGTCTTTCCCATTTTATGAGTTTTTCGAAATCTTGTAATATTTTTTCTTTGTATTCTGATATTTTAATACTCAATCTCTTAAGCACTTTATTTTCTTCTTTTTTGTGATCTAAAAGGAGCTTATCAATTTTTGAAAAATATTGAATGATTTCTGAAGGATAATTTATGCGAAATTTAAAAAAACCATTCTTTTTCTCTATAAGTGTAAAAATGTCAGAAGAACAAATACGATTAAGATTTTCTGATTTCTCAAATAATGTAAATTCATCACTATATATTCTTTTTGAGAATCCAAACTCCTCTGCTAATGATGAAAGGAACTCTCTTTTTAAAGAATTTATCTTTTCTTGCAAAGTCTTAATATTCAATCTAATTGAGGAAAGCTTTTTTGAATAAGAATTAGATACTGCAAAAATATCATCGGACTGATCTTTATTAAGAAGTTCCCAGAGCTTATTATAATTATTTTTAAATAATATATGCTTTTTTTCAGCTTTTGAATATATTTTTTTGATAATTCTTAAATTTTTAATGAATTTTTTTATTTCAAATATTTCAAATGCTTCCATAAAATCTTTAGTAATAATAGATTTTATTTCAGGAATATTTTTAAGTGCTTCCTTTATTTTTGGAATATCTTTAGTATTTTTAGAAAGGAATTCAAGAAATGCCTTCTGTTCTTTCCAGAACTTTTTAATAAGTTTTTCTTCTCCATTATAAAAAAAACGTAAAGCTTGTGATCTTCTATATTTACCTGGTTCAGAGTACAGGATATATTCATTTTCCAGAAATTCATTTATTCCAAGTGAATTAAAAACTGACTTATCAAATCTTATGCTCATAAATATAGTATAACATAATAGTAATTTCTTTAAAATTAGCCTCTTTTCTTCTCTTCCAATTCAAAATTCAAAATTTAAAATCTAAAATTTAAAATTTCTTAAATGTCCTTTCACCTACAAAGATTATACGGTATCCAAAGTAAAAGGGATATCTTGACAAGATATCCTTTTTTTCCCTTAAACCAGTATTTTATTTACTTGTCTTTTTAAATTCATTTTCAGGTACTCCAAGCTGTTTCATAAATTCCTTGAACATCTCCTTTTTCTCGTCTTTTGAGAGTTTACCATCATTATCTTTATCACAGATTTTCGTGAGAATATCTCGGTCTTTTTTGATAAGTTCTTTCTCTTTTGTATCAAGTTTTCCATTCTTATTAATGTCATATTTTTTCAAAATATATTCCTTTAATAAACCATCATGTTCACTATTTTGACCACTAATAAATTGCCTTATTTTCATTAGGGTTTTTCCCATCTTTATCATGATTTTTTGAACAGCCTTGAATTCATCTTTATCAATCACGCCATCCTTGTTTTTGTCAAACTTATCAAAGGATATCATGTCTTTAGCCTTTCCTTTTTGATTCATATTAAAACCAAATCTGTTTTTTCTTGCTCCAGGGCCCATTCTTTCCCCATTAAAATATGGGGTATTCTGAGTAGTTCCGGATGCATACACCATTAAAGAAAACAATACTAATAATAAGATTGCACTTTCCTTCCAAATTTTGTTCATACTTACCTCCTGATTGATTTGGTAATATTATAGCATTTGGCATGCCAAAAATATAAAGTCCTTGTTTTAAGTACTTTTTAATGCAATTAATCGGTAAATATTATATTTTTTTTGACAATTGTCAAAAATTTGACTAAAACTTTAACATTCCTGGATTGAAAGTAGCAGGTTTTGTAAAAAATAACTGTCCTTCTTTTTCCCAAAAATAAGATCTTTGGAAAGCAGAAACAATAATTTTTTTTGTACCTATTTCATTTTTCACAATTATTTTTCCTGCTTTTACAACTATTGATAATGGCTTTATACTTCCTGACTCTTTAATAGGCTTGGAATCTTCTACTCTAAACTCACATCTTTCATTGTTTGCCGGGGTGAGTATGCCAAATTTTGTATTGAGCATAAAACTCCCCTTTATATTTGGAAGAGCTACTACAAGAGCACCTTTTTCCAAAGTCATCTCTATATTGATACCAGAATTTTCTGGATCTGAACTATCTATTAAAGATAGATCTTCAAGTTTTATTTCTCCACCGGAAAACAATTTAAAATATGACATATTATCAAAATCAGCTTTAATTACAGAGTCTTTTTTTGCTCTTAAAGAATCGCCACTCTGAAGTACTGAGTCCGGTTCAATATTATCAAAGAATCCTACTTTTACTTTATTTATCTCTCCTTTTCCAGAAAGTTCAGTTATCTTACAAGATTGCCTAATAGATGATATTTCTTTCCTTTTATTTGTGCTGAAAATTCCAAGCAAAATAACTATTACACTTGTAAGAATAATTACAATTCCAAGTGAAAGTACCATTATCTTTATTTGCCTTTTTTTCTGAAGAGCTTCTTTTTGCTTTTTTTCCTGTTTGATTCTCTCACGTCTTTTGATTCTTCTATCACGGGCAGTTTCTACTTTTAGTTTAGACCAATCAGCCACTTATATCCTCCTGATATATATTTTTTAAAAATCCTTAGGTGAGTTGATATTTCTTAGTATACCAATATCATCAACATTTACAAGTATTATTTTTTCTCTATTATTCCTTACAACGAAGCGTGCACCAATATTCAGTGGGGCATTGAGTAGTTCTTTAAAAAAAGCCTCTCCAAAAATAACTGGGTGCCCCTTTTTCCCTTCATATGTAGGGATTATAATAGAGTCTGGATTATCCGAATAGGCCTTTATCATAGAATTTATGGTTCTATCTGATACCATGGGATGATCTACAGGAAATAGTAGTAATGGCATATTTTTTTCAAGGGTCTTCATAGCACATTTAAGTGATGATAAGGGACCATTTATATAATTATTATTTATTATAATATCAATACCGTCTTTACCTATAAAGTATGGAGATATTTTTTCATGTTTATATCCTAAAACAAGTATTATCTTTTTAAAACCACAATTATTAAGAGTTTTTATAATACGATCTCCAAAACTCATTCCAGAGATAGTTGTTAATATTTTGGGATGACCCATGCGTTTTGATTCACCTGCAGATAATATTATGGGTATTATTCTATTCATGCTAAAATATTGACAGTTTTTTCGTGATAGCTTCAATTATATACACGCAATAATTATAACACAATAATGAGACAATAAAAAGGGATAAGGGATAATTAATTGAAATATTGTAAAAAAAGCATTATAATAAAGAAAAAATACGGAGATAATTATGAAACAAGAATATATTTTCAATCTATCATATATAATTACAGTTGTTATCGCGGCATTTTTTTATTTTCAGGGGCTCAAAAAATCCAATCTTTCAAAAGAAGTTTGTAAAAAAATATCTAATCACTATAATAATATCTATTTCTCTTTGGGAATTATTGTCTTTCTTTTATCATTGTTTATAACCTCGTTTTTCTATCAGATAATCGTTATTATGATTTCGGTAGCACTTATTTTTTTCATGTTTTATTCAAATATGTTTGCATATCTTGCTTCTGAAATATTTAAAAAAGTAGATCTCAGGCTTCATATTTTACATCTTATATTCCAAATTTTTCTTGTTATTTTCTTCGAAAAATCAAGGGGAGCATTATAATTGGCAAAAACGATTTTTTCCTGTCAAAAATGTGGATATCAGTCCTTAAAATGGCAGGGTAGATGTCCGGACTGTGGGAGCTGGAATTCTTTTTCAGAAGAGGTCCTAGAAGATAATAAAATCAATGTTACTCATAGCAAATCAGCTGAGGTATTGGAACTATCTAAACTTGATGCAGATGAATATTTCCGTTTTAAAACTGGTTTAAGTGAATTCGATAGAGTACTTGGCGGTGGAATTGTACCAGCATCAGTGGTTCTTATTGGTGGTGAACCAGGAATTGGTAAATCTACACTTCTTCTTCAACTTGCTGCAAATCTTTCAAAAGAAAAAAAAATACTATATGTAGCTGGCGAAGAATCTCCAAATCAGGTGAAACTTAGAGCAGATAGACTTAATATAAATAAAAATATACTTATTTTACCCGAAATATCTCTCGAAGGTATATTATGTAGACTTGATGAAGTTAATCCTGAAATTGTTATACTTGATTCTATTCAGACCCTAAAGGCTGATAGATTATCTTCTCCTCCAGGTACAGTATCTCAGATAAAAGAATGTACCCAATTACTTATACAATATGCAAAATCCAAAAATATTACTTTTTTTATAGTAGGGCATGTAACCAAAGAAGGTGTGATAGCAGGTCCAAGATTACTTGAGCATATGGTAGATACTGTTATTTATTTTGAAGGTGAAAGAAAATTTAATTTTAGACTTTTAAGGACTGTTAAAAATAGATTTGGCTCAACAAATGAAGTAGGTATATTCGAGATGTCATCAAATGGTCTTATGGAAGTACTTAATCCTGCCGAGCTTTTTTTAAGTGATAATACAAATAATAAATGTGGTATTCATGTTTCTGCTTCAATGGAAGGTACAAGACCTATATTGGTAGAAATAGAGGCTTTGACAAGTTATTCTTCATATGGTAATGGGCGAAGACTTACACAAGGCCTTGATTTAAACAGAATGATTATGATTATAGCTGTCCTTCAAAAGTTTATTGGCCTAAGGCTTTCTGAACATGATGCATATGTAAATATTGTTGGTGGCATGAAAGTCTCTGATCCTGCTTTAGATCTTGCTTGTGCAATGGCTATATTTTCTTCTGTAAAAAATAAAGCTCCTTCATATCTTTTTTCTATTGGTGAACTTTCACTGACTTCAGAGATAAGGCCTGTACCTTTTCTGAATGAAAGAATAAAGGAAGCTGCTAAACTTGGATATAAAAAGATGATAATACCAAAAATCAGAAAGAATCACACACTACCAAAATTAAAAGGATATGAGCTTGTTCAGGCTTCATCTTTAGAAGAAGCAATTGAAATAGCATTTTAATTAATTCAAAATAATTGGGAAATAAGTACTAAATAACATTTCCAAATATTACTATGGCTTCATATTTAAGTTTATTAAAGGCTATTATATCACTAAGTCTATCTAGCTGTGCTTGAGTAAGTTTATTTTGGGCATCCTGAAGATCAAGTGATGAAATAAGTCCTTTTTGTATGGCTATTTTTGCATATTCATAACTCTCAGTTGCACTTTCAAGTTTTTTTTCTGATATTTCAAGGCTTTTTTTAAGTGTATTAAATCTTCTAACTATCTCATTCCGTCTGCTAATACTTTTAAGCCTTTCTAAAGCAATTTCCTGTTTGGCACTTGAAAGATACCAATCAGATATTTGTATATCAAATTTTGGATTTGTCTTGCCAAAGTCAAAACTATATGTAAGAGTTCCTGTATAATCACTAGATGTGCCAGAATCTGAATATTGAGATTTAAAATTAAGGTTTCCAGGTCTTTTCTGCCTGCTTATCTTAAGATCAAGTTTTTTTTGAGCAAGATCATATTCTGATAATCTAAGAGAATAATCCTTTTTTTGAGGTATGCTTGTTATATCAAATTCATTGAGTATAATTTTATCACCAATTTCGAGAGTTCTTTCCAATGGATATCCAATAAGTATCTTGAAATCCTCAAGTGTATCTTCTAATTCTTTTCTCTGCAGATTAACCTGATTTTCCTGTTGGAGATAGTTTATTTCTGCATTAAGAAGTGATATTTTACTTATTGTACCAATATCAAACTTTGCACGATAATATTCTCTTATATTTTTCCAATGTTCAAGATTTTCTTCAAGAAAAGAGAGTTTTTTATTTGCTAAAAATAGATTATAAGCTGAATTAATAACATTTAGTTTAAATTTCTATCTATTATAAATAAAGTTTAGTTCTTCTTTTTCTCTTAATAATCTGTATTTCTTATAAGTATAATTTGTAAAAAGTTTATTTATATCTATATTAGCTTGAGAAAGCGTGTGATTTTTGACACCTGAATCAAGATAATCATATAAATCCATCTGAACACTTGCCCAGTCGTTAAGGTCCTGTTTATAAGAATAATCCAGAAATTTCGAATTTGATGATATATTACTTCCTGTAGATGCAGAAATACCAAAATTTGGCTTATATACATAATAAGTTATATCAATATTCAGTAGATTTATCTTGTGATTGAGTTCGAGTTTAATATATTCAGGGCTGTGAATTAGTGAATAATCAACAAGATACTTTAGTTTTTTATAGTCATTAGCAAATAAGGATACAGCTAAAATAAATATTCCTATTAATATGATTTTTTTCATTTAAACTTAATAAGCATTTTATATTAAAATTAATCTCCACCTATCATACTTGCTATACCACCAAGTAACGACCCCTCTCCTACTTGTTTTCCACCACCCTGAGGAGCAGCTGCAAATATTCTTCTTGCCATTCTACTGAACGGAAGTGATTGTAACCATACCTTTCCAGGACCTGTAAGAGTTGCAAAAAATAAACCCTCTCCTCCGAAAAATGCACTTTTTATACTTCCAACCATTTGTATATCATACTGTACATTAGATGTAAATGCTGCAATACATCCTGTATCTATTTTGAGGGTTTCTCCTGTAGCTAATTCTTTTTCAATAATACTTCCACCTGCATGTATGAATGCAAGCCCGTCTCCAGTCAATTTTTCAAGGATAAATCCTTCTCCACCAAAAAATCCTACACCAAGTTTTTTGCTAAAAGTCATATTGACATCTATACCATTAGCAGCACATATAAATGAGTCTTTCTGACATATTATTTCACCATTATATTTACGAAGGTCCATTGCAACTATATGACCAGGATATGGAGCACCAAATGCTACCATAGTCTTTTTACTTCCTGATGCAGTAAAAGTAGCTAAAAACAGTGATTCTCCAGTAAGCATCCTTTTTCCTGCACTCATAAGCTTTCCGAATATACTTGTATCTGCTCCTGTACCAAGCTGTGTATCCAATCGTACATCACTATTCATATATATCATGGCACCTGCTTCTGATATAACTGTCTCTCCAGGATCAAGATAAACTTCTAATAATTGAAGGTCATCCCCAATTATTTTATATTCTATTTCATCAGCTATTTGGCCTGCTGGTTTTTGAGTAAATGTTGTATCCATAATATCCTCCTAATTTTTTATTATTATACACTTTATCTATCCTTTTCACCTAATCTATTATAGATATTTATTATTTTTTTCAATGCAGTATCAATATCAAAATAATCTTCAATAAATTTTCTGCCTTTTTTCCCCATAGAATTAAGTTTTTCTCTATCATAATACAATTCTTTAATACATTTATAAAATCCATCCTTATCTTCAGGTTTAACCATAATACCACCACCATTATCTGAAAGTATTCTAGTATCCCCAACATCATATGCCACAAAGGGTTTAGAAAAAAATAGTCCTTCTGATAAGGAAAGAGGAAGTCCTTCGCTTTGAGATGGTAGTATCATTAGATCACACCCTTTTAAAAAAGGACGGACATCTTCAATTTTTCCATACATTATAATATTTTTTTCTAAGCCATATTTTGATATTTCATTTTTTAGTCTTTTTTCTTCTATACCATCCCCGATTACATGAAAAGTTATATTTAGATTATCGCTCAAAGCTCTTTTGGCAAAATAAGGTATTTGTAATATTCCCTTTTTGGGATGAAGTCTTCCTACGAATAATATATTAAAACCATCAGGATAACCTGAAAAAGCTTTTATATTATCTGTCATATTTGGAAAAACCGGATTATATATTAATGATATTTTTTTACGAGAAATACCAAATGATTCAAAATAATCTACCATTCTAGGAGAACAGACTGTTATCTCATCTGAAAACCTTGCATAAATATATCTTGTAAAACTCTGCATACTTGAGAGAGTAGGTATTTTAAGAAACTTACCTGCAATTGCGCCTAATAGGGAGGCCCTATTCATATGAAGATGAAGTATATCAGGTTTTATTCGCCTGAGAAACAAAATAAGTCTTGTAAATCCAATAATATCTATATTGTCTCTTAATGGAATTATTTTTGTTTTAAATCCAGCTTTTTTAAACTCTTCTGAAAGATATCCACCATTACAAATAATGAGAATATTATATATTTTTTTTAATGCAGAGGCTATTTGGAGAGCATTTCTCTCTGCTCCACCAATATCTGAAGAGGATATTATAAATACTACAGTTTTTTTATTCAAGTCAGTTTTTTATGCCTTTTATTTATAAAATATTCAATAATCATGCCTGTAAAATAGCCATCGACCACAGAATAAATAATTCCTGTGAGTATTCCCCTGTATTTAAAAGGGTCAAAACCAAAATATACTTCTTTAAAAAATTTTATTAGTCTCTCATTATGTCTATTCTTCCTATAATTAAATGTTAAAAAAAGAAATAAAATTGGCCACAAAAAACTAAAATATTTTGAGATTTTCATAATTCTCATTTCCCCTTTTTATCCTTATCTTTAACAAATAAATCAGATAGTTTCTTATTCAATGCCTCTGCCTTATATGATGCGAGTTTATATACCCAGCCATTAGTCATTTTATTGAATTTCTTTGCTGCCTCTCCAGCATCAAGTACCTTACTCTTATTCTTTAGATCAGATTCAGTATCATTTTTTGAGATTCTCCTGCTATTTTCTATATCCGAATATTTTGGTTCCTCTGCTTTTGCCTTTATCCATGTATCTTCACCTTGTTTTGCAATATAAATATGATATTTGACTTTTCCTTCAACTTCACAAATTACTTCACGCTTAAAATCAAGACTCTTATCAGATGCCTTTGAAACATCATTAAAATTAAGTGATGTGATTGAATTGAATACAGAATTTAATGCGCCTTTATCAATTTTTTTGTCTTTAGGAGCATTTAAAAGAACAACTTCACCGCTTGAGTTCTTATTTATAGAATAATTTCCTGTATTATCAATAACATCCAATCTTTTAACATCACTTGTCTTAAGTTTTGTAATAGTCTTATTCAAATAATCAGAGGGTTCACAATTAAAATATTGAATAATATCAGATATATATACATCGCTTTTATTCATTAATCTTACATAATTCCCACGCCCATTATCACTAGTCTTTCCTACTATTAATCCTGAAATAAGCTTTCCTTTATCATCCTTAAATGAAATTATCGTCGCATCCTTAGAATCATCAGATACACCAAGCTCTTTGTAATTAGCTTTTTTATTTGTAATAAAATTTTCTACTTTTATATCAAGTACTTTTGTATAGAGTTCATTGATTTTTCTTGTATCTGCAGGATAATTATTTTTTTCAGTTACAACAAAGCCATTATCCCTTTTTTTAAGTGTAGTTTTAATTTTTCCTTTTGATATATTTATCGTGGCAATATCATCAAGAGTCAATCCGCCAGCAAGATAACTGCCTTTTGAAAGAGTTATTTCCTTCTCAGGCCTTGGAATATAAAGAGATACTGTAATAATTGTAAGCACAATTGCTATGATTGTAAGCATATTTAGTTTTTTATTTGTTATCCTCATTATTCAGCCCTCCTTGAAATATATGCTTTTGCTTTTTTTACTCTCAATCCTGCAAGTAATACAGCAATAAAGAGTATTATCGAAGGGGTTATAAGCAAATTTATAAGTTTTAATCTAAATTCTAGTGATTCAACACTTTTTCTCTTCTTTTCCTGAAGATGTCTTAATTGTTTATTGGCTTTTCTTATTGATTCCTCAATTTCTTTTCTTTTCTTTAAAGCCTCACTATTAATAAGATTAGGATTATCTCCATTTTGTCCTATCTGCTGTAATTGGCTTCTATAAGCACTTATTTTCTTATTAATATCTGCTATTTCCTGTTGAGTGGCTTTTTCTGCATTTGCTTTAATCGCATCAATCACCTTGAAAGGACGACTATAATTTCCTCTTGTTCTAACTAAGATAAGATCTTTTGCTCCGCTTAGAAGGTCAATTGAGTTCATGACAAAAGATGCATTATCACCAACTTGAGCTGTTCCAAAAATAGTGTCTTGATATGCCATACTATTAGTAATCATATCAACATCAGCTACTACAATAATAGAGTTATTATCCTTACATTCAGTTAATGCATCAAGATGTTTTTTTTCAGTTTTTACTTTCTTTTTATCTTTATTTCCATTCTTAGGCTCTATTTTTTTCTCAATATCAATACCATTAGGATAATTACTCTTAAATTTTCCCTGAAGTCTACATGCTATCATTATCTCTTTAGTACCATCTGCAATGGTAGATTCCAATTTTCCTGGATTAGGCATCATCATCTCATAAACTCCTGATGGTCTCCAGATATTACCCTTCTTTGTAGTGGTAAGTATAGGAATTACCTTATTATTAGATTTTGTCTTTTGAAGTATTCCAGAATATATCATTTTAATATCATGAAGATTGGCACTTTCAACTTCATTTCTATTAAAGCATTCATCATTAAGAGCAATATATGGCATAAACCTTTGAGGTGGTGAATTCCTTCTTAATTGCACTATCTGCGCAAGAGATCTATCAACAGCTATCTCGCCCTTTTTCATAGTTACTCCCCACTTTTCAAGTAGAGAATTCAGATTTGAAGACGAATCATATCCCATAGCTGCATATGGATTGGATGAGTTTTTGGGTCGGTCAGCCATGCAATATGGATCTTCAAAGACTATAAGTTTTCCACCTTTCATTACAAATTGATCAATAGCAAACAATTGACTCTTTTCTAATTTTTTTGGATGTATAACTATTAAGAAATCAATGTCTTTTGCGATTTTTCCATCTTTAGCATCCACTTTACTGATAGAATATGTTTCTTTCAACTGTTTAACAATATTCCATCCATTTTCAGGTGTTTTCCCTTGCATTCTCATCATCTGAGCAAGATAAGGAGAAATATCATCACCAATAACATTTAATGAAGAAAGTATTCCGATATGTTTTTTATCTTTATGAACAAGATCAGATATTATCTTTGACATATCATATTCTACGAATTCTTGTCTTTTAGGATCAAAGAAGGGAATATTCTTTGTCTTGCCTAATTCATTTGAAGCAACCAGGCCAAAGAAGAATGTCTCATCTTCTGATAACTGGAATTTCTTCAATCCCTCTTTAATTGCTTCCTCTTCTTCATCACTGTATGGGCGTGGATCTATTACTTTTAATTTTATTTTTCCATTAGATAGTTTTGCATACTCTTCGAGCAATTCTTTTACATAAAGAAAATACTCATTCCAGTATCTTATCTGTTCTGGCCCCTTTCTTGCTGCTACTTTTGAATAATAAAGTTTAAGTGTGATCCTCTGATTAAGCTTTCTAACTATATTTTTTGTACCGTCTGAAAGTGTATAAAGCTTATATTGTGTGATATCAGCAATTCTAGCTCTCCCAAAAACTTTATTTATTATCAATATTGTGCATAGAGATATTATCCCAACTAGTATTATTGCCATTAAAGTCATTTTGCTATTACTCATCTATGCCCCCTTTCTCTCTTCAATAATCATGGAATTCGCAATAAGCCATCCAGCACTCATAATAATAAAGAAAAGTACATCTCTAAATTCAAGCACTCCTCTCATCATGGATTCAAATCTAGACTGAAAAGAAATAAACTCTGAAGCAGAAAGAAAACCAGATGGGAGAAATGAACTCATAAAATCAAGCACACTTGGACTTGATGAATAGAGAAATATGCCTATTCCAACAACGCCCAGTATAAAGGCTATAACTTGATTCCTAGTAATTGAAGAAAAGAAAGAACCAATGGCAAGATATGCCGAAGCCATTAATACAAGACCAATATAACCTGTAATAATGGGACCTGGATCTGGGTCACCAAGATAGGTAACAGTCAATACCATTGGGAATGTAAGTATTAAAGCTATAATTATAACACTTAAGGCTGCAAAGAATTTCGCAAGTACTGCCTGCATTGTAGTTATAGGAAGTGTAAATAGAAGTTCAATAGTATTACTTTTATGTTCTTCTGACCATAATCTCATGGATATTGCTGGAACAAAAAAGAGAAAAAGTAAAGGCATATTATTAAAAAAGGCTCTCAATGAAGCCTGCCCTGCTTCAAAAAAGCCACTTTGAAAAGTCAAAAAACTTGAAAAAAACAAAAATATTACTAAAAATACATAGGCTACAGGTGTAGAAAAATAACTTTTTAATTCTCGCTTATAAATTGAAATGATATTATTCATTAGCACCTCCTACTGCCTCTTCTTCGTGTAGAGTATATTTTCTAAATACTTTTTCAAGAGAACCATCTTCCTGCTTCATAAGTTCATCAGGAGTAGAGTCAACAAGAAGTTTTCCACGATCAATTATGATTATTCTATCGCAAAGAGCTCGAACTTCTTCAAGTATATGTGTTGATATTATAATGGCCTTATTCTTTGATAAATTTTTTATTAATATTCTTACATGATGTTTTTGATTAGGATCAAGTCCATCAGTTGGCTCATCAAGAATAAGAACCTCAGGATCATGAATAAGTGCCTGAGCAAGGGCAACTCTTCTTCTATAACCTTTTGAAAGTGTTCCTATTATTTGAAACATTACATTTGTAAGTTTACAGCTTTCTTCTACTCTCTTTATCGCATTTTCAATATCATCGACTTCCCTTATTTCCGCTATAAATCGCAAAAAATCTATTACCTGCATTTCATCATATAATGGGACATTTTCTGGTAAATAACCAATTCTTTTTCTAGCCGATATGGAATCAGTAATAATATCATGCCCTGAAATACTTGCAGTGCCTTTACCAGGAGAAAGGAAACCAGTTATCATTTTCATTGTAGTAGATTTCCCAGCTCCATTAGGCCCAAGGAAACCAAGAATATTGCCTTTTTCTACTTTAAAAGAAACATTATCTACTGCTTTGATAAGCCCAAAAGTTTTAGATAATCCATCAACTTTTATCATCTTATTCTCTCCTTATATAATTGCTTTTAATACAAATTAAGCAAAATCTATGCCGTATGCATATTTCAGGTTATATTCATAAAATAATATTTACCAATTTACCCAAAATAAATTATTTTGAAAAAAATATTCCAACTTCTTGGAAAATATTTTCTATTTAGAACTTAAATTGTACAGATTTTTTCTTCATATCAAAGCTAAAGTCTTTTACTTTCAGGCCATTATCAGAAAAAAGATCTGTAAGTATATCCTCTCCCCCTCCATCGACTATCCAACTCATGAATATTCCAGCAGCATCCTCTGAATTTTTAAAATTAATAACAACATCATTATTTTTCATAGTCTATTCCCCTTCTAAAAATTATTTTGTAGTATATCAAGATTGAGAATAAGGGGCAAATTCCCTTTTTGCCGAGATGCTGTATAATTTTTGTAGGTGAGTAAGCCATAAGGGGAAGTGGGAAGTAGGAAGTAGGGAGTGACAGTATCGGGTGCGGTATTGATATTGAAGAGTTATTTTAAATAATGTATAATTGATTTTATTTTAAATAAGGAGTTTATTTTATGATAGAAAAAATAAAAGAGCTAGAGAAAGAAATTTCAGATATACTTTCCCAAGTTACTGAAATAGACCAAGTCGAAAAGATTAGAATAGATTATCTTGGTAAAAAGGGTAAAATTACATCGATGCTAAAATCTCTTGGCTCTTTAGAGCTTGAAAATAGAAAAAAAGCCGGTGCACTCCTTAATAAAATTAAGAATACTTATATGGAAAAGATTAATAATCTAAAAGAAAATCTTATTTCCTCTATGCAAAATGAGATGATGAAAAAAGAATGGGTAGATGTTTCTCTTTCTTCAAACACTGAATTTATCGGCCATATTCATCCAATTACTACTATGAGATATGAAGTAGAAGACTTTTTTAAGAGTATGGGATTTATGATAGCTGATGGGCCATGGCTTGAGGATGATTATCATAATTTCGAGGCTCTAAATATTCCATTGGACCATCCAGCAAGAGATATGCAGGATACATTTTGGACTGAAGATGGGAGATTATTAAGGACACATACTTCATGCGTTCAAATAAGGGTTATGGGAAAATATTCTCCACCTATTAGAGCCATTGCTCCTGGAAGAGTTTTTAGATATGAATCAACAGATGCCTCACATGAGAACACCTTCAATCAAGTAGAAGGACTTATGATAGATAAAGGCATTTCTGTATCACATCTTATTTATACTATGAAAACTCTTCTCTCACATGTATTCAAAAAGGATATTAAAGTAAGGCTCAGACCTGGTTATTTCCCATTTGTAGAGCCTGGTTTTGAACTGGATTTTCAATGTCTTTTCTGTGGAGGTGAAGGCTGCTCTGTATGCAAACATACCGGTTGGGTTGAACTTATGCCCTGCGGTCTTGTACATCCAAATGTACTTAAACATGGTAATATAGACCCTGATGAGTATTCAGGCTTTGCTTTTGGGCTTGGCCTTGATAGATTAGTCATGATGCGTTATGGAATAAATGATATAAGATATTTTAATAACCCTGATATAAGATTTTTGAGGCAATTCTAATGAAAGCAATTTTTTTTCTTTTTATTGTATTATTGTTCCCATTTTATTCCTTTTCTGAAGGAGTTATAACATCTATATCCCCTGTAAAATTCTTTATTGATAAAATAGCACCCGGTACTAAGACACTCGTATTAGTAAAACCGGGTAGAGATGCTCATTCCTATGATCCGAAGCCATCAGAAATGATCGCAGTATCAAAAGCTGATTTATATTTGAAAATCGGTTTACCAGAAGAAAATATATGGTTAAAAAAGCTTATTAGCATGAATAAAAATATTAATATTTTAGATATTTCATATGGCATTAAAAGATATAATATGATTGACCGTGAAGATAATCATGCTCATTCAAGAGAAGGAATGCTTGATCCTCATATTTGGCTTTCTCCCATGAATTCTCTCATAATATGCCGAAATATAACAAAAGTATTTTGTGAAAAAAATAAAGAACTTTCATCCTCATATCTTGAAAATTTTAAAAGTCTTTCCAAACAAATAATTGATCTTGACATCAAAATAAAAAAATTATTCTTAAACAAAAAAGAACATGATTTTCTTGTCTTTCACCCTGCATGGGGCTATTTTTCAAGGGATTATGGGCTTACTCAGATAAGTATAGAAAAGGAAGGTAAGTCACCCAAGAGTAAAGATCTTATGCAATTAATTAATTATTGTAAAAATCACAATATCAATACCCTTTTTGTACAACCCGAAAGAAATTCTCAGGTTTCTAATTCAATGGCCTCTAACCTTTCTGCAAATATAGTCACCATTGATCCTCTTGCATATAATTGGATTAAAAATATCTATGATGTAGCAGAAAAAATTGCAGAGTCATTAAAATGAGCAAATATGCACTTGAAGTAGAATCTCTTAACTTTTCCTATTCTTCTCTTCCTATACTCGAAGATATAACTTTTAAACTTGAACATAGAGATTTTTGTGCTGTACTTGGCCCTAATGGAGGAGGCAAAACAACCCTTGCAAAGCTTATATGTGGAATTATTAAGCCTCAATCCGGTACAATTAAAATAAATGGTAAAGATTATAGACATTCAAATTCAGTTATTGGATATATACCCCAGAATATAATGGGTTTTGAGGGATTTCCAGCATCATGTCTTGATATAGTAATGAGTGGAAATGTCAATAAAAGCAAATGGGGTTTTCTATATTCTTCAGATCTCAAAAACAAAGCATTGGAAAAGATGGAACTTCTCAAAATACAAGACCTTGCTGATAAAAAATTTTCTGATCTCTCAGGTGGGCAGAAACAAAGGGTACTTATTTCAAGAGCGCTCCTTTCGGAGCCAAATATTCTTATACTTGATGAACCTACCAGCAGTATTGATATGGAGAATAGGAAAAAACTTTATCAAATACTTTTAGAACTTAATAAAGATATTACAATAATACTTATAAGCCATGATATTTCTATTGTCCTTCAATATGTAAAATCAGTTTGCTGCGTTAATAAAAGACTTTTTTATCATCCTAGTCCGGATATCAATCAAGAAATGCTCTTAAAAACCTATCAATGCCCTGTTGAGATAATAAGTTCTCATACTCACTATAGACCATTATCGGAGAAAAAACATGACTGATATGCTTCATTTTGAATTTGTCAGAAATGCTCTTATGGCAGGTTTACTTGTCAGTATAGCATGTGGACTCATAGGTACTCTAGTAGTTATAAATAGAATAGTTTTTATTGCGGGTGGTATTGCCCATGCTGCATTTGGCGGTATAGGGCTTTCAGTATATCTGGGTTATTCTCCTGAAATAGGAGCATTGATTTATTCACTTATTTCTTCAATAATAATGGGGTTTGTTACCCTGTTTGATAAACACAGAGCCGATACAGTAATAGGGGTATTCTGGGCCTTTGGCATGGCAATAGGAATTATTGCTTCAGATCTTACGCCGGGCTATAACAGCGATCTTATGGGATTTCTTTTTGGAAATATAATTGCCGTATCAAAGACTGATTTATTTTATATGCTTATTAGCTTATTTATTATATTTGCTACTATAATGCTTTTTTATAAACAACTCTTCTCTATTTCTTTTGATAGGGATTTCTCAATTAGCCAAGGCCTAAATGTATCTTTCATCTATATATTAATGATTGTTATAATAACTCTTGGTATTATGATGACAATAAAGGCCGTAGGATTAATACTTGTTATAGCTTTAATAACCATACCTGTTCATATAGCTGAGTATTTCTCTTCTTCCCTGCTTAGAATGATGTTTTACTCATCTTTATTAAGTCTTTTATTTATCATGTCAGGCCTCATAATTGCTTTTAAATTCAATATCAGTGCAGGAGCTACAATAATTCTTACAGCATCACTTTTTTATATGCTATTTTCTCTGTTAAAGCGACTTATCAAAGTATATAATTAAATACTCTTACTGTCCCATTTGAAGGTAAATCCTGAATAAGCACTGTGTTTGCGACCCCATTCATTGATATCTTCATCACGATAGAAGAAATTAGAATAATTAAAAAACCAGAAAATGTCTTTTTTGATCTTTATTTTTAATCTGTTGTCAAGTTTTATGCTTGTAATATCGTCTCCGGTAAATCCATGGAAAAGATCAAGATAATTTGACAGGTCAAAAGAAAAAATCGGCATTTCCTTTTTGATATATATCTGAACACCGGAACTCTCATCCTGATTTGCAAAATTCTTTCTAATGGAGTATCCCAGCTTGCTTTCCATAAAATTCTTCCATCTTAAGAACTTAAGTATACTATAGCTGATAGTAAGTGGATACCTGTCATTAGAAAGCTTATTCCAGCTTGTGTCTAATTTGAGTTCCTGCTGGAATCTTTGATCTTTCCTTTTTTGCAGGGCTTATAGATTCTAAAAACATCTTTTTCACAATATTACCCGGGATCTTTAAGTTCCCCGCCCTGTTTTTGAATACAAATATCCTTTTAAATTCTCTTTTTCTAAGCTCTTTACCGGAAATATTCGCTCTAAAGAATCCTTTATTGATAACTGCAATCTCTGATCTTGTTAATTCCCTAAGGATATTTGCAGTGATTTCCTGGAATCTTTCTGGTTCTTTTATTTCTACAATAAGATTATTACTTCTCGAATTTTTTATTTTCAAGTATTTCTCTATAATCTTTTTTGATTTTGCTTCTTTCGGAAAGTCACCTGCCATAAATACTGTTCTTGCTGCTTCATGTTCTACATCTATTACACTTCTACCTGATAGGCCTCCACCTATGGCAACAATTGTAGTAAGGCCTACTTTCACATATTCTACAGCATCAAGTTGTGGAAAAAGTATTATATCTATTCCTTTGGTCTTTTTAGCAATTAAAATATTCTCATCAAGCGTACAATTATCCAGCAGTACACAAATATCATGAGCTGGAGCATGTTCCAAGACATCAGAGATAGCAGAGTAATAATCTTTGACATGTATTTTATCCCTTATGCTTTTTTCTATTTTAAAATCAATATCTTTCGAGCAAAGACCGAGAAAGAGTATTTTTGTGCCATGTATATTTTTTAATAAATATGGTTTTACTCCCTTTATTCCGGAAATATTGGAGCTGATATACGGAAAATTGGATCTCTTAATTATCTTTTTAAAATATCCCACTCCGAAATCAAGCTCATGGAATCCTACATTTACAAGATCATATCCACTGCAGTTATATAGTTCAATTATCTCTTTTCCCCCAGTAATATCACTTTCAAATGCAGGAGAGCAGAAATTTCCAAGATCAAGTATAAGAGAATCAGGATAGTTCTTTTTAAAAAGAGTGTAAAATCCGCATACATTCGAGAAATCTACATTTTATCAAATACAGTTTTGCTTCTTATATTACTGCTGGGAAGAAAGAATATACCCTCTTTTGAAAAAGCAGGAGAAAATATAAAAATAACAATTATAAGCATTATTTTTTTAATCATAATCAAATATCTCTATTTCAATATTTTCAGCAAGATGCTTTACAGTATCCCTGTAAAGGATTTCATATTCTTTCTGAGAAAATGCATCACTTTCCAGCATTCTAAAATATATTATATCGTTTTTGATTTCAAATGGCCGATTCTTAAATGATGCCACAGTATCCACATTTTTATGGCTATATTTACTGCATATTCCTTTTATAAGCTCAACAAACTTTATTGCCTCTTCTGAATTTTCATTCTGTATAATAAATTGAAAGACAATATTTGGCCCCCATTGATTGTATTTATTTCTTAGTTTTAAGAATCCTTTAATGTTTTCAATAAGAAGTATAAAATTACCACCCCTGATCTTAGTGTATGTATCAGGAGATGCTGCATCAATAGATATTATAAGATTACCCGGATGAATAAGTCTGCTTTGATCGCATACTCTCAATATAGATTTTGCGTTTTTTTCATTAAGCAAAAGACCATTTGTATGAAGTACTATATATTCACATACAGGTTTTTCTAATGATGATTCATAAATATAATCCATAAATTCATTGAATTGAGGATGAAGAAGTGATTCACCACGAAAATATGGATTTATACTGCAATATTCATTGTTTTCTGATATCTCATCTATCAATTTCTTAAAAAGCTCGAAGCTCATAAAACCCTTTTTAAATATATCCTTATTGTGTTGTGAACAGAAATCACATGATAAATTGCATGCACTGGAAATCTCTAATGTAATATATGGTCTTGTATTCATATCCTTTTAACCTTGGACTCCACAACCTTTTTGAATGCAGGAATTATATTTTCTAAGGAATAATCTCCTCTGAGAATTTGTATTTTTTCTTTAAATATAGAGTATAAAGCAGGATTTGATATTTCTTTCATTGCATCTGGAAATCCATTTATATCATCAACTATTATTCCACATTCATATATATTTTTTGGATAGCCCTCAACACCTTTCCATGTAGAAATAAATGGAAGCCCACCTTCGAATACATGCGTTAGTTTTACTCTTGCTCCTGCTCCATATTCTACTGGATAAAGGAGAACATCATTATCCTTGAGAATATTATTTATTTCTCGAAATTCGCCAAGGTCTTTAATTTTTTCACTGGCAATATTAGCAGACTTCTTTCCGGCAATACATAATTCATATTTTGAATTTGGAATAAGATTGATAAGCTTTTTCATGCCTAAAAGATTTGGTGGAAAATCGAAATTCCCAATAGCTATAAATCTTTGTTTTTCACTATTTTTCAATTCTTTTATATTTCCATAAGAATGCCTTAAAAATCTTACATCTTTACAGAATTTAGAAAGATATTCCTTTTCTATTAAAGATGGAGTAAAAACAATATCGCATTTTATTAATCTAGCCTTCTCATAAAAATTAAACAGAAAAGACTCAATAAAATACAAGGGATTTCCTGTACATTTTCCCAATTCATAATAATATCTTGTTTCTATATTCTGAAGATCTGCTAAACATGGAATATGCAGTCCCTGAAAAAGATATAGAAGATGTGAATGGTCTATAAAAATACAATCATAATCATATTGTGCTCTCTTCACATAATCTTTAAGACTTTTGCTGAAATATTTTTTCACTGAGAATGGAAGAAGTCCTAATCTTCCACCTTTAATAGGGAAACTTTCTGAACTTGAGACAAAGCAGTTTTCCTTTTTTTTAAAGAATATCAGATCGACCTCGCCAATATTTTTCAGCATAGTCAAAATCTGTGCGCTCCTTCGTGCTCCTCCTGTCCTGTCACCCGGTTTAAGAGTCGAGACCATAAGTATTTTCATAAGATAATTATATCAAAGCCGAATGCTTAATAAAACCTTGAATTTATTTACAGACTGTTGAAAAACTTTTAAAATAAGTCCGGAGCAAAATACTGTGTATTTATAAAGAAAATGGGTGCGAACCTACCTAGGTTACTTTATAAAAGGGGGAAGGGATATGGGACAAAGGGTAAGAAAAGGGGAAGTAACCGGACCTAAAGCCCCTAAAGAGTATATTATGGTGTTTATGCATATCGATATATACAAAAGGGCCTGCTAAAATGTGTGAGCCGGGCACCCGTTTTCTATAAATATACAGTTTTTGTGAAGGACTTAAGAAATATTATTGGATTTGCCAACAAAGTCCTATTCCTTATCCTAAAACTGGTTCTTCTGATACAGGGAATTATAATATCCATCTTTTTCAATCAATTGCCTATGTGTTCCTTGTTCGACAATCTTCCCCTGTTTCATTACAAATATACGATCAACTTTTTTAATAGTAGAAAGTCTATGTGCGATTACAAGTGTAGTCCTGTTTTTTGCTAATCTCTCCAGAGCCTCCTGTATGAGTGATTCGGATTCATTGTCAAGGGACGATGTCGCTTCATCGAGAATTAGTATAGGAGGATTCTTCAGAAAAACCCTTGCAATAGCTATTCTCTGCTTTTGACCTCCGGAAAGTTTAACACCCCGCTCTCCCGTCAATGTATCAAATCCATCCGGACAACTTTGTATAAATTCAAGTATATTAGCATTCTTAGCAGCTTCAATCAGCTCTTGCTCTGTCGCATCCTGATTACCGTATATAATATTTTCCCTAATAGTGCCATCAAAGAGAAAGACATTCTGTTGAACTATTCCGATATTTTCTCTTAAAAATCTTTGTTTTAATCTCATTATATCATGCCCATCTATTTTTATTGTTCCACTATCTAGCTCATAAAATCTAGGGATAAGAGAAGCCAATGTACTTTTCCCTGCACCAGATTCTCCGACTATTGCAATATACTCTCCTGCCTTAATTGATATACTGATACCATCTAAAATAATAGGGCCATCATTTGTATAACGGAATTTTATGTTTTTAATCTCTATTTCACCATTTACTTTTTTTAGAGAATATGCATCATGTCGGTCATTTATTTCCGGCTCAATATCAAGTATTTCCATGAATCTATCAAAGGACACTGCGCCCCTCTGAAGCTGTTCTGCGAAGTTATTAAGTCTCTCGATTGGTTTCATTATTATATTTACATAAAGAATAAAGATGAGTAATTCTGATACATCTGCCTGCCCTCTTAGAACAAGCCAAGAACCACCTGCAATTACTAACCATGAATAAAAACTTACCCAAAACTGTATTCCAGAATAAAATAAAGCCATTGTTTTATAAGCTTTGTTTTTTGCAGTTAAAAAGTTTGAGTTCGCATTATCAAATTTATCCAATTCAATATCCTCATTTGCATATGATTTAACTTCTCTAATTCCTTGCACAGAATTCTCAACAGTACTGTTTATATCTGCGATCTTTTCTTGGACACGCCTGAATTTCTGTTTCATCTTAGGACCCATTTTTATTCCCCAAAATATCATTATTGGGAGAGGTATAAGGGCAAGTGTCGCAAGCCTATAATTGAAAATAAACATAAATGTAAATGCACCTAATATCGTCATAACAGAAATAAAGAAGTCCTCTGGTGCATGATGTGCTATTTCAGCAATATAATTTAGGTCATTAGCTATTCTTGACATTATATGCCCTGTCTTTACATTATCAAAATAACTAAATGAAAGTTTCTGAATATGCCTAAAAAACTCAGCCCTCATATCATATTCCATTCTCACTCCAAGAACATGGCCCCAATAAAGTCTTATATATGAGCAAATCATCGTGATAATAATAAGAAAAAATGATAAAGCCAATTTCTTAATAATAAGATCACTATTATGAGAAGGAAGATCTGTTTTCAATATGTCCCTTATTATAAAAGGTATAATTATAGAAGTTATAGAAGCAATAACTGCAGCAAACATATCAAGAAAAAATAGTGCTTTATGTGGTTTATAGTAGGAGATAAACCTTTTAAGATTTTTCAATCAATCACCTCTAGCTGTTATTCTAACATCTATGCCATACAGAATTCTACTGCATTTTTAAAAATCTTTAATCCTTCTCCATATTCAGGTATATCTTTTCCATTAGCTCTATTTATTGTCCAATAAGGATTATTCACACCATGAAGGAATGCTTCCGGATGAGGCATCAACCCGAAAATAAGTCCACTTTTATCGCATATTGCAGCTATAGAATCAATAGAACCATTCGGATTATATGGATATTTTTCCGTTATATTGCCCTTTTCATCTGTATATTTGAAAACAATCTGATTATTCTCTTTAATTTTTTCAAGTATATCCTTTGTAGTATAGAATTTACCTTCACCATGTCTAACTGGAAGGAATATTTTTTCTATTCCCTTTGTCCATATACATGGAGAATTTCTTTCATTCAAAAGATATACCCACCTATCCTCAAATACTGCAGAATCATTCATAAGTAGGGAACAAGTTCTTTTAAAAGAATTATCTTCAGTTCCAGGAAGAATTCCAATCTTAATTAAAGTCTGAAATCCATTACATATCCCTATAATAGGCTTTTTATTTGAAATAAATTCCAATATACTCTCTTTTATTGTATTTCTAAATCTTACTGCCTGTACTGTGCCAGCACCAAGATGATCGCCATTCGAGAATCCACCTATAAAAGCTAATATCTCATAATCCCTGATATCAGTCTCTCTTGATAAGATTTCAGTAATATGCTTTTTTACTGGTTCGGCACCTGCCAATCTGAAAGCATATGAAGTCTCTATTTCACAATTTAATCCGTCGCCAGTGATAATAAGTGCTCTGGGTCTCATCTTAACTCCCTATACCCTTTTTCCATATTTCTATTAAATTATCAAGTCCACAATCCACTATCTTCTTATCATTTTTTCCTGATATAATTACTCTTCTATCTTTTATTACTCTTCCTATTCTATAAAATTCATACTTACTCATAATCTTTTCAAATTCATCTTTTTTATCCAAAGATACACTGACTATGAATCTCCCATTTGATTCTGAGTACATGAGTTCATAATCAACTATGTTTTCAATATTCATAGAAGAAAGTGAAATTTCTACGCCCTTATCTCCACCAATTGCGCATATAGCAATACCCACAGCAAGTCCGCCAAGATCAAGTGCATGAGCTGAATGTATTAGACCTTTTTTTATTGCTTTATTCAATGCCATATAATATTTTTTCTCAATTCCAAATCCAAACTTTGGAACATCATTTCCAATATTCTCGGCCCCTAAACTTCTATAAAATTCTGATGCACCCAGTTCTGCTTTTGTCTTTCCAATAATATAAATTATATCATCTTCCTTTTTGAATTCTGGACTCATACTCGATTTTATATTATCTATTTTTGATAATGCAGAGAATAAAAGTGTAGGTAATACAGAAATAGGTGGGTCAAATAAAGTGCTATCATTAGACATGCTGTCCTTTCCTGATATAAGTGGAATATTAAAATAATTGCAAGCATCATATAAGCCCTTATTGGCCCTTATAAGCTGCATAAGTTTATACTCTGTGTCAGGGAGTGAGCGATTTACTACTGAAGGCCAACAAAAATTATCCAGACCAGATATAAAGTCAGGATCTCCACCTGCAGCAATAATCCTCCTTACAGCAATATCTACAACCGAAACAGCCATCCAGTAGCAATCTATTTGAGAATAATATGGATTTATGCCTTCACTCAAAACTACACCACTACTTTTTTCATGATCTATCATCATTACACTTGAATCAGAGGGTATACTGTTTTTCCCACATAGTGGCATTATAACGCTTAATCCCTTTACTTCATGATCATATTGCCTACATTTTTCCTCTCTACTTTTAATATTATTACCAGATAATATATGCATAAAAGTCTTTTTATGGTCTATTATATTTATAATAGGCTCTTTGAAAACTCTTTTTTCATATTTAGCCTTGAGCTTATACCCAGGATTTCCTTTATGAAGAAAATCAAGAGAAAGCATTGCAACAGGTTTATCTTCATAAAAAGCCCTGAAATATCCATCATCAGTAAATTTTCCTATTGCAGTAGCTTCTACATTCCTTTTTTTAAAGAGTTCCAAGAGTTCTGAAAGATTTTCCTCTGGGACTGCAAGAGTCATTCTCTCTTGAGCTTCTGAAACAAGTATTTCCCATGGCATGAGTCCCTGATATTTTAAAGGTACTTCATGAAGATTCAGTTCACAACCACCGGACATAAGAGCCATTTCTCCAATAGAAGAACTTAGCCCTCCAGCTCCATTATCTGTTATTGCTCTATATAAAAGCCTATTTCTTGCTTCAAGTAATACATCATTCATCCTTTTTTGTGTAATAGGGTCACCTATTTGAACAGCCTGTACAGGGGAGTCGATATTAAGTTCTTCCGATGAGAAAGTAGCTCCATGTATTCCATCCTTTCCTACCCGACCTCCTGTCATAACTATAATATCTCCCGGCAGTATCTCTTTTTCATAGCACTTTTTATTTTTGATATTAAGAGGCATTTTTCCTAATGTTCCACAAAAAACAAGAGGTTTTCCAAGATAGCAATCATCAAAAAGTTCAAAGCCTCTCATATATGGAATACCACTTTGATTTCCACCCTCTATTACCCCCTTATGCACACCCTCGCGTATTCTATTTGGATGCATAAGCCCATTAGGAATATTTCCTGAAAAGTTAGGATCAGCAAAACAATATCCCCATACATTAGCCAGAAGTTCAGATCCCAATCCCGTTCCCATAGGGTCTCTGTTTACACCAACAATACCAGTCATTGCACCACCATATGGATCAAGTGCACTTGGGCTATTATGTGTTTCCACTTTATATACTAAAGCTATATCTTCATCAAATTTTACAATTCCCGCATTATCAGAGAATACGCTTAATAACCAAGGTTTATTATTCTCTTTAGTGACTTTTTTGATATAATCTTTAAACAATGAATGAATTTTCTCTATCTCTCCATTCTCATTAATATATTCTATCTCCGCATTGAATATCTTGTGGCTACAATGTTCAGACCATGTCTGCGCTATCATTTCTATTTCTACATCTGTTGCATTTGAAGGCATACCAATATCCGTTCGCATCCTCTTAAACTCTTCATCTTCAAAATATTTTTTTATAGTCTTCATCTCATCAAGATTCAGTGCAAGAGTCCTAGAACGGCTTATCTTCATTAAATCACTATTACTTATATTCAAATCTATTGTTTCTACAATGGGTTTCTTCTCAGAAAAATGCTTTTTATCAATATCAATTTTATTATCTGAATATGCAATAATCATATCCTCTATAAGGGGATTATAAAGCATATTTTCAGCAATTTTTTTCACATCAGCAATATCTATATCCTTAAAAAGGTATTTTTTAGCGGAAAATACCTCTTCATTTTCTTGCAAAGGATAAAGATTTATCTCTTTTAGTGTTCGCCTAATAGTAGAAGCAATATTATCAGTAACGCCTGATTTAAAATATACAATAACAGATAAATCATGTCCTAATGCAGGAAGAGCTTTATTAATGGAATATTCATGTATTACAGGATCACAAAATATCTCTTCTGCAATTATTTCAAGCTGTTTTTTTGAATGACTGCTTTTAAAGATATAGAGTTCGCGGGTAATAATAGATCCTTCTATTCCAATAAAATCCTTTATTTCATTTTTAAGTTTTATTCCTATAGGATCTTTTAATTCGCTCTTATATCCTATCTCGATAAGGTTTTTCATATAAAAATTACTCTCTCTTTTTTTCTTTTGACAATTTTTCCTAATAAAAAAGCATTTTTGCATAAATTCATCAATCTTTCGACTTCCTTTTCGGAAACTATCATGACTATACCAATGCCCATATTAAATGATTCATACATGCCCTTATTTATTGGGTCGTGAAGAGGAATATTTCCTGCCTTTCTTATAATCTCAAAAATCTCAGGCACCCTCCATTTTTTATTTATCTCAAGCGAGACTTCTTCTGGCAATATACGCTGTATATTTCCTATAAGTCCACCTCCAGTAATATGAGCGACACCCTTTAATTCTCTCCCTAAAATTTTTCTTATTTTTAATATTTCTTCAGAATAATCAATATGAGGGCGAAGCAAAAGTTCAGCAATTGTATCATCTCCTACTCTGTCTTCATAAGAAAATCCACCCATTTCAAATAATGCTTTTCTTGCGAGTGAATATCCATTTGTATGAAGCCCATTTGATGGAAGAGCAACTGCTATATCACCACAATTAATATCCTTCCCCATTATAATCTCATCTTCTTCAACAATTCCAGCCACAGAACCACAAATATCGATTTGATTATTGGCATAACATTCTTTATCTTCATATATTAAAATATCCAGTGGACTTACTTTGTGATTACTGCAACATTCTCTTATCACATTCTCTATTCCTTGTACAGATGACTTATCAAAACAACCAATATAAAAAAGCATTCCAAGCGCTCTAGCACCTTGACAGACTATATCGTTTTTTGAATGCGAAATTATATCTTCCACCAACCCGGAAATACTTTTTACCGCCACTCCTATCATCGTTTTTGTACCAACGCCATCTATACTGAATACCCCTACAGGTTTTTTATATGAAGAGATAACTGAATCGTCTTGTGATTTTTCCAAAGAAAACGATGCTCCTACGATTTCCCATTTGCCGGTTTTGAATATACCCGGCATTTCTGCAGTCTCGCCACCGATAAGAGGGATACCTGATTGTTTTAATTCTTCAGATATGCCAGAAATAAGGTCTTTTATTCTTGAAATCTCGAGTCTATCAGTAGAAATATAATCCAAAAAAGCTATATTATTTTCATCAAACTGAATTGCAGAAGCAAGCTTTTTCCCAAATGAAAAAAAATCATTTTCAATATTACTTTTTATTATCCTCCCAGAAAAGACAGCATTCTTTATTCCATATGTGTTTAATCTTATAGCGCCACCAAAAAGTCCTGGCTTTATTAATACATCTTTATTATGTGTACTCAAAGTACATGTATTTATATGCTCTTTCAATGATTCTGCATTTGAAATATCAACTCCAGCATCCTTATATGTCACACTTTTTTTCTTCAACTTACCCCCATGAATTTGAGTTAATTGTTATTGTACTGTTCCTCTCAGGACCTACAGATATTATTGATATATGAGTTTCGGAAATCTGTTCTATACGTTTTATAAACTTCTTTGCATTTTCTGGAAGATTCTCAAATTTTCTGCATCCAGTAATATCTTCTGTCCAACCCGGAAATACTTCATATACTGGCCTTATTTTAGAAAGTATTCTTGAATCAGCAGGAAAACCCTTTATTTCTTTTCCGTAAAGAGTATATCCTGTGCATATTTTTATCTCATCAAGCCCAGTAAGAACATCAATTTTTGTAAGTGCAATATCTGTTAATCCATTTATTATCATAGCTTTTTTTAGCATCACACCATCAAGCCATCCACATCTTCTTACCCTTCCTGTTGTTGCACCGAATTCATGACCAGCCTTTTGAAGAAATTCTCCAGTCTCATCAAATAATTCGGTAATAAATGGGCCTTCTCCCACTCTAGTAGTATATGCCTTTACAACACCTATTATGCGGTCTATTTGATTAGGGCCTATACCAGATCCAGTACAAGCTCCAGCAGCTGATGAATTTGATGAAGTTACAAAAGGATATGTTCCATGGTCTATATCTAGAAAACTTGCCTGAGCTCCTTCAAAAAGTATGTCTTTATTTTTTTTCATGGAATCAAAAAGAAAATAAGATATATCTATTATATTTTCTTTAAAATCTCTACCAAATTTTAGAAAAAAATCTGTGATCTGTTCAATATCATCTATGTCAGTATTTTTCATCATCTCAGACTTGAAATATACAGGATCTAGAAGATCACCTACTCTAAGTCCAGTTCGAAGTGCTTTCTTAGCATATGCTGGCCCTATTCCTTTTCCAGTAGTACCAATTTTTTTATTACCCTTATTTGAATCACTTCTTGAATCCTCTAATTTATACCAAGGAAGTACAAGATGTGTTGCTGAACTGATTAAAAGCCTTTCTTTGATATTTACACCATTTTTTTCAAGCTCCTCCACTTCTTTAACGAGCTGATATGGATCAAGTACTACCCCGTTCCCTATCACGCATTTCTTGTTTTCATATAATGCACCAGCAGGCATCAAATGAAAAATATATTTAAATGACTTACCGTTTATCTCTCCTATAGAGGTATGACCTGCATTTGCTCCTCCATTAAATCTAACGATAATATCATGCTCTTTAGCCAGAAAATCAACTATCTTTGCTTTACCCTCATCTCCCCATTGAGCACCAATCACAATAGTATTCATATTCTTCCCTTTCTGCTTCGTCTTTTTGAGTTCTTTTGACTCTTAATACCTTTTATCAATCGCTTATAGACCTATATATAATTTTAGATTTTAGATTCTAAATTCTAAATTTTAAATTATTTCAACTTATCAATCTATAATCTATATATGGTAAAAAGGTTAAAGGTTAAAGGTAAAAAGGACATTGTATTTGGATTATTTCGGATTTTAAATCTTAATATTCTAATACTATAACCCTTAACCCTTTTGCCCTTTTACCTACTACCCTAATACCTAATCGGTAATTCAGTCTTATAATCTAAAAGATCATGTATTCCAGCTTCTTTCTTTCCGGCTTCGCTCATACGTTCCATAAGAATTAATCCATTATTTACATCTTGATGATATATATCAAGACTTTTTGCACCAACAGATTGAAGGCATTTTCTTATCCCCTTCTTTATTTTTGGTACCCATTGAGAGATTGATCCCTTTGATTTCAAAGTGCCCACGACGCCTTCTCCAACCATAGCATCCATTCTCTCTTCATCATATCTTGAGGAACTTCCTCGGGACATAGCTTCAATAGATCCCATACCCTTATATTCTTTCAATTTTCTTCCCTGACTATCATATATAGTTTTTCCAGGAGCCTCATCAGTACCGGCAAGCATTGAGCCAAGCATCACTACATCTGCAAACATAAGCCCTTTTCCTATTGCCGAAAAACTAGAATATCCACCATCTGAGATAACGGGTATTTTTTCATTTATACCCTTCTTTTCACAATAATCTCTCACCGCTCTAGCACATGCATATGTAGCGGTCATCTGAGATCTTGTACCCAAACTTACACGAGATGTAGAACATATTGAGCCCACACCCTTTCCTACTCTTATAGCATCTGCACCCCATTCCAGCCCTCGTATCGCACCTGCAGCTGTAGCCACATTCCCATAAATAACATCTATATCAGGAAAATTCTCCTTCAGATATTCAAGTACTTTTTTTTCATGTGTGGAATTTCCATGAGAGCTGTCAATACATAAAAAATCTACTCCTGCTTTTATCAATTCTATAGCCCTCATTTTTGTATCATTTATATCTGTTTTAACTGCAGCTCCGACAATAAGGCTTTTATTTCTGTCTTTTATACTGTCAGGATGCGCCTCATTTTTCTCTATATCAGTCCTTGTAACAAGACTATGAAAGCTTCCATCTTCCTCAATAATGAGAAGTACTCCCTGATGACCTTCAAGAAGTATCTCATTTGCCTTGTCAAGCCTTGCTCCTTCATCAGAAGGAAGAGTAGAAAGCTTGATTATCCTATTACTAAGTTTTTCAATAGGTATCATCCTGTCCGCTACCTTTAATCCTGAATGCAAAGATGCTGAAAAATCATTTTTTGTTATAAGCCCTACAAGCTTTTTACCATCAACAACAGGGAAAGTAGAAACTCCCATTTCTATTCTCATATCTATTACTTTTTTCAAAGGATCTAAAGGAGAAAATGTAAGTGCATCTGTAATAAATCCATTTTCGAATCTTTTTACCTTTTCTATTTGTGATACTTGCTCCGCAATATCCATATTATAATGGATAATAGTTGGAAAGCCCTGAAGTGCAGTAGCAATAGCCATTTCATACTCACTCACATCTTCCATTGGAGAAGCTACAAGAGGAGCCTTGATTCTGATATTTCTGGTAATATTAGTCGAAATATCTACTTGATCTACACCAAAATCAATGGTCTTTGTCTGGAGAATATTGATGTCGTCGAAAGTTAGGCTTTCGCCCCTGAATTTCATAAAGAATTCTTCGGCTGTTAAACCGAAAGGATCAAGTTCGTTAGTCGGCATTGTTCACCTCGCTTTGGTTCATATATATCTGACACTTGAGCGATTCTCACTAACACTGATTGACAAAAACACTATAAGAGAGGATTCAGATAGTGTCAAGTATTTTTTTTACCTCTCCCCAAACATAAAAGATAGGAATTTTTAGTACCGGTTCAAATTATTACACAAAAACATTTTTTTCCTTTATTTACAATGCTTTTAGCGATTTATAATAAAAATTAGAGTTTTTCGATAAAAATCTTTAAAATATAGCTTGAATAAAGGATTTAACCCTCATTTTGTGTAATGTGTAAAACCGGTACCCTAAACTGTTTTTTGTTATAAGCCCTACAAGCTTTTTACCATCAACAACAGGGAAAGTAG
>Ga0114934_10000159_pt1 | contig 40660 bp, 35 predicted proteins | sample 4SBtaG_2_FD_99695 | JGI IMG/M metagenome (GOLD analysis project Ga0114934, IMG submission 99695) | Deep subsurface microbial communities from Kolumbo volcano to uncover new lineages of life (NeLLi) - 4SBTROV10_white metaG | ecosystem: Environmental > Aquatic > Marine > Volcanic ...
CCGCGGCATCATGTCGGATCCCGAAATTGCCCTCGACGTCCATGCCCGAGAAGAGTTGGGCGTCGACCCCGACGGGATCGGGTCACCACTTGCCGTCGCGGCAACTTCTTTTGTCGCGTTTGGGATCGGCGCGGTAATCCCGCTGGTGCCCTGGCTGGTTTCCGAAGGCCCTGCCGCGACTGCTTTGTCGGTGTGCTTCGGTACGGTCGCGGCGGCTGCTGTTGGGATGGCGATAGGCCACCTGACCGAGCGCAGCCGGGTCCGCACCGCCATCCGCCAGGTCCTGGTAGCGGTAGCGGCCTGTGGCGCAACCTACGTCATTGGCAGCCTCCTCGGAGCCTAAAACCGTCAAATCGGGCTCAGTCCCGGGACTAAATTCCTGTCAAGACCCCGTTTTCGTAGGCCGATGACCCTAGAGCGGCCAGTCCATTGGTCGTAGCTTTTGCGATGGGGAAGGGCTAAGCGATGCCAGCAGGCGATCTATTGAGTTCTGCCGACTCGGCTCATTTGCTGCGTCGTAGCGGCTATGGCGGCACGGCGACGGAGGTTGCCTCGCTGGCCGGGATGACTCGAACCGATGCGGTGGACGCGGTGATGGGACATCGCGAAACCGACACCACTCCTGTTGGTCCGACGCCGGCCCCGCCGACCGGCATTGGTAACCCGTCGCAGTGGGAGGCCCATGGTGCGGTGATCGATTGGTGGGTTGGCCGTATGGCAACGATGACCAACCCGGCGGTTGCTCCCAGCCCCGTGCCCGCGGTGGCTGCGGATTTGCCCATCTACGATCGTTTGGCCTTTTTTTGGCACAACCACTTTGCCTGCGCCCAGGACAAGGTGAGTGACATCGACGCGATGTGGGATCAGCTAAGTCTGTTTCGCCGGGCCGGCATGGGCAGCTTTGCTTCGCTACTCAGATCGGTCTCCGTTCATCCGGCCATGCTCGTGCACCTCGACAATCAGCACAACACGGTGTGGGATCCTCAAGAGAACTTCGGTCGCGAGCTCATGGAGCTCTACACCTGTGGTGTCGGCAACTTCACCGAGTCCGACGTTGTCGCAATGACCGCGGCCTGGACCGGACACAACACGGTTGGTTGGAACAGCGTGCTGCAGTTCTGGAACAACGCCTACGTGTACGATCCGGCTCGCCATGACCACGGGTCAAAGACTCTTTTTGGGATCACGGCAAACTGGAACGGGGTTGCTCAAGACGCTTCGGAGCGCGACGTCATTGACGAACTAGTAACTGGCGTTCGCCAATCGGCCACTGCGTCGAGAATCGCGCGGCTCATGTTTCGCTACTTTGCGAACCTCGAGCCGTCACCGGCCACCGTGGATCAACTGGCTCAGTCCTTTGTCGCCGGGGGAATGGAGATCAGCAGTCTGGTTCGAGCGATCTTGTTGCATGACGATTTTTGGGCGCCCGAAAGCCGGTGGGCGCAGGTAAAAAACCCGCTCGACTATGTGGTTTCGATAGTCCGCGAAACTGGCGTACCGGCTGCCGACCTCAATCTTCGTTGGCGGATGCACCTGATGGGCATGGTGCCTCTCGACCCTCCCAGCGTGGCTGGTTGGGAAGTAGGGTCAGCCTGGCTGTCGACGGCTTCGGCATGGGGCCGAGGCCAGTTTGCCGGGTCTATGCGATGGGGCGGGAGCGGCTCGGGCGCGGCCTATGGACTTCTGGCGGGAGCTGCTGATCTTGGCCGCGACGCCGCGATCAATGCCATCTTTGACGTTTTCGGGCTCGACGAGGTCTCAGCCCCCACCCGCAATCGGCTGTTGGCGTGGTTCGACGAGGCCCACGCCAACCATCGATGGTCGATCGAACCGCAAGGCTTCATGCTCGGAGCGTTGGTTCCCGAATTTCAGGTCTACTGAAAGAAACCATGACAACTTCTTCTGTACTTTCACGATCTTCGTTGACTCGATCGAATCTCGGGCGCCGGGCCCGTCGACTTACTGAGGCCGATGTGGCGCTGGCGCGCCTGTCGAGGACCGACACGTCGTCAACCGGGGTGGCTCGCCGACGGTTCCTGCAGGGGTCCTTGGCCGCGGGAGGTGCCGCGGGACTCACGGTAACTCCGGGAATCCTCGATCAAATTGCCGCGGCAGCAACGCCGCTCCCGGTTACCGACAAGATTCTGGTGACGGTTTTCCTCAATGGCGGCAACGATCATCTCAATACGCTTGTGCCGGCTGAAGACGGGGCGTACCAAGCGGCCCGTGGAGCTCTAGCGGTGGGCGTTGATGGTTCGACCGCGGTGGGTGAAGGGCTGCATCTCCATCCCAACTTGACTCGCACCAAGGCTCGCTTTGATGCCGGCCAGGTTGCGCTGATACGAGGAGTCGGGGAAGCCAGTGATGACCACAGCCATTTCACCTCGACGGCAACCTGGATGTCCGGTGTGCAAAATATGTTGCCGCCAACAGGATGGTTGGGGCGATTCTCCGACGGGGTCGGTCTCGACAATTTGGGCGCAGTTTCGGTCGGCTGGGACGGCGTGCCGCTGCTGCTCCGAGGCGCCAATTCGTCGGCGGTGTCCTTACCTCCTGGCGGCAACCTTTATGGCGCTGGCAGTGCCGAACCCTGGGAAACCGCGGCATTCAACGTGTTGAGTGATCTAGGCGGAACCGGCGCGGGCATTGGCCCTTTCCGCTCGACGGTCGCCGACGCGTTTGCTGATGCCGTCGACACCGCCCAAAGCATTTCGCCGGCGTTTGTCCCAACGTTGGCCCAAGACGGGTTGGCCCGCGAGCTTGGTCTGGCCGCCCAGGTAATCAACCTCAATCTCGGGACCCAGCTGGTCAACGTCGCGCTCGGCGGCTTCGATACTCACGCCTCGCAACGCCCTGATCACGACAACCTCATGGCCGAGCTGGACGCGGGGCTCGACGCCTTTTTCAACAACCTTTCGCCGGCATTTGCGGCCCGCACCTCGGTGCTGGTTTTTTCTGAATTCGGGCGGCGGGTGGCCCGCAACAGCACCGGCACCGATCACGGCACCGCCGGTTTGATGATGTTGCTCGGGTCCGACGTAAACGGCGGGTTGCACGGGGTGCAGCCGTCGCTTACAAACCTCGATCGGCGCGGGGACATGCAACACCACGTCGACTTCCGTTCGGTTTATGCGTCCGTGCTTGAAGATTGGCTGGTTGCTGATTCACGCCAGGTGCTGGGCGCCTCGTACCCCAAGCTTGACCTGTTCGCCGCCGGCGGAGGCGGCAGTTTGTTCATGGATGTCGGCTCGAGCGCTTACTACGCACCGGCCGTTCGATGGCTGGCAACAACGGGTATTACCCAGGGAACCGGCCCGTCCATGTTCTCGCCGGATGATCCGGTCACGCGGGGCCAGATGGCCACTTTCCTGCACCGATACGTAGGGGAGCCCACCGGGTCGCCGGCCAACGGTTTCGTCGACGTTCCGACGGGATTCTTTTACTCCAACGCCATCGATTGGTTGGCTACGAGCGGGATTACCACGGGTACGTCGGCCACCACGTTTTCGCCCGAGGAACCAGTGACGAGAGCGCAGATGGCGGCCTTTCTGTGGCGCCTCGAAGGGAAGCCTTCGGCGCCGGTCGCGACCTTTAGTGACGTCCGCGGCGATCGCTACTACGCACCCGCGGTGGATTGGCTGTTCGACCGAGGCATCACCACCGGAACGTCGGCGGGCAAGTTCTCACCTGACGAAGTCGTGACGCGCGGGCAAATGGCAACGTTTCTTTGGCGCCTTGCCGGCAGTCCGGCCTAGCTCCCTCGCTGCGGCCGTCGTCTTGCTTTGCTTGTGGCGGTCGCGGTGGTGGGATCGTCGGGCCACGAGTGCTTCGGATACCGGCCCCGCAGATCTTTTCGCACCTCGTGGTAGCCATCTGACCAAAATGACGCCAGGTCGCTCGTGACCTGTACTGGCCGGTGCGCCGGTGAAAGCAACTGCAACACCACTGCGATGTCGCCTCGTCCAACTGTGGGCGATTCTGTGAGTCCAAAGACTTCTTGCAACCGAACAGCCAGCGCGGGTCCGCCGTCGGCGCTGTAGTCGATCGGCAGTCTCGATCCTGAGGGGACGTCGAGATGGGTGGGCGCCAGTTCGTCGAGTTCGCGCCCTTTTCGCCAATCAAGCAGATTCGACAAAGCGTCGCGGACCCGGATTTGTTCGAGGTCCTTCCGGCGTTGAACCCCGGCGAGGCTCGGCCCGAGCCAAGTCTCGGCATTGTCCACGAGCGACTGGTCGTCGACTGCTGGCCACGCGGTCGGATCAAGTTGGTGAACGAAGTCGAGCCGTGACCGGTAGCGCTCGTCGGCCTTGGTCCAGTTGAGCAAGCCGAGCCCTTCGCGCCTCAACCCGGCGATCAGCCCTTGATTGACCATCTCCGGGTTGACGTTTGTCTCCGGACGGCGGGCCACGATGATCGCGCCGAGACGGGTCTGGCGCTCGAACACGACGTCGCGAACGCGTCGATCCCATCCGCCGTGGGCCACCTCAGAGATGCGGTTGCCGTGATGTTCTTCGATTTCGTCGAGAGAAATTGGCACCGCGGACCGAATCCGGGCGTCGGAGCCGACCCCGTCGGTCTCGGCGATGGCCAACCATGGTTCACGAGCCAGTCCGTCCGAACTGTCGATCCCGACTCCGGCGCCGGCGGCGAGCAGATATCCCCCGATGTTCTTGCGCCGCTGGGCGATCCGTTCGGGGAACGCCAACGAGACAAGCAAACCGGCCAGGTCGGGGTCGACGTTGCCGGGTTCGCCCTCGAGCCCCTTGGATAGTCGGCGCTCCCACCGGCGTACCGATCGCAACGCCGCGTCACGGGCGGCGCGGTCGGTCGACGGGGTGGGGCGACCAAGCATCACTTCGAGTCGGGCTCGCAGGTCGGCGGGCCGATCGCGTCCTCTCAGCAGGTCTCGGTCGCTCAGAGCCGCGGCAAGGTGACAAGCCGTGCGCAACGCGCCGGCGACGCCGTCGATTTCGAGCTCTCGGCCGCGACGGAGCATATGGGCGAGTCGTGGTTCGACCCCGAGACTGAGCAGTTCGTGACCATGCGGCGTGACTCTGTTGGCATCGTCGATTGCGCCAAGGTCGCGAAGAACGAATCGAGCGGCGTCGTACGCGACGGTTGGCGGTTGATCGAGCCAGGCCAGCTCAGCGGGCTCGCGGGCGCCCCAAGCTGCCACCTGCAATGCGAGCGAGGTGAGGTCGGAGATGAGGATCTCGGGTGGCTCCTCGGCGGGGCGAAGTTGTTGCTCGGCTTCGGCCCATAGCCGTATGCACGATCCGGGTTGCTGGCGACCGGCGCGGCCGCGACGCTGGTCGGCCGCGGCTCGGCTGGCAGTAACGGTTCGGAGCCGGCTCATTCCCCGCCCAAGATCGAGTTCGGGTCGGCGGCGCTGGCCACCATCGATAACGGTGGCCACTCCGTCGATCGTTACGCTGGTTTCGGCCAGCGGGGTCGACAAGATGATTTTGCGGCGTCCTTCGGAATCAACTTTCAGAGCACGGTCTTGAGCGGCGCTGTCCAGACTCCCGTGCAAGGGTGTGACGACAAGGTCGTGCCCGATTCGTGATCCGAGTCGGGTCCGGAGTTCGCGATCGACGCGGCTGATCAGGTTTGCGCCCGGCAAGAACACGAGGATGTCGCCGCGATGCTCAGATGCGTTGACGGTCTCGAGCACCACCGAGACCACATGAGCGTGACGATCCAGGCCGGGCTCTGCGGGGCGGTAGGTAGTGGTGACGGCATGGGTCTCGGCCTCGACCCGGATGATGGCATCGGTTCGGAGTCGGGTTGCGAGCGCGTCGACATCGAGGGTTGCCGACATTATGAGTAGACGAAGGTCGGGTCGCAGGGCTTCGCAAGTTTCGCGGCTGAATGCGAGAGCAGTATCGGCATGGATGCTGCGCTCGTGGAACTCGTCGAAGATGATCGCCCCGACGTCGGCCAGGCCGGGGTCGGCCAACAGCATTCGGGTCAGGACTCCCTCGGTGACAACCTCGACTCGGGTGCTGTTGCTACGGCGGGTGTCGTCTCGGGTGCGTAAGCCGATGGTGTCGCCGACCGACTCGCCGAGGGCGTCAGCCATGCGGCTGGCCGCGGCTCGAGCTGCTACCCGGCGGGGCTCAAGCAGCAATATCCGACGATCGTCGAGCCATGGTTGGCCGATCAGCGAAGGTGGCACTCTGGTTGTCTTGCCGGTGCCCGGGGGAGCTTGCAAGATAACGAGCCGTTGGCGACCCAAGGCGGCATGGATTTGTCCGAGGGCTGCGTCGATCGGGAGTTTGTTCGACGCCGCGGTGTTCATCGGCTGTCGAGGCTGCGAACGATCGTGTCGACCGCCTCGGAAACCGATTCGGGGTTGGTCTTCATAACGAAGTGCCGGGCTCCGTCGACGGTGGTTCGGGTGGCGTTGGGAAGCTTCTTTTGCAGGTAATCATTCGCTCCCAGGAACGCCTTGTCTTGTTCTCCGATGACCAGCGCGATTGGCAAGGTGAGTTCGGTGATGTGGTCGATCACCAGCGAGTCGACGTGAAAGGCGATCGAAGCCGCCGCCTCGCTCACCGAGTATTTCGAGGCGTTGGCCGCGACACGCTCGTTCCACGAGGCCATTGCGTCAGGATCTCGAAATCCGGGTCCGGTAGAGACAAGCACGAGGCCGTCGATTCGTATGGACGCGTCGGTTCGGGTCAGCGCATGAGCCATCCCGAGATATCCGCCGAGGCTGTGTCCGACGTAAACAAGCCGCTCGGCTGGATTGGCGGTTCGAATCGCGCCGATCGTGTTGTCCAAGTCTTCGAGAACGGCGTCTCGCGTATAAGAGTCCGGGTTGTCGGGCGAGGGTGATCGTCCGTGCCCCGGTAGGTCGATAGCCAAGCACCTCTGATGTTTGGAGACTTGGTTGATTGCGTGGTCCCACACGTGCAGGTCGGAGTCGACGCCATGCACCCACATGATGGTTGTGCCGGTGTCGGGGCCGCGGGACTCGACATGAAGCTTGGTGCTCGTAGACATATCAGATCTAAAGGCCGCGGAATTGGGCTGGACGTTTTTGCATGAACGCTTGTATTCCTTCTTTGAAATCGAGACTGTCGTAGCAGGCGGCAATGGCGTCGGCCGCGATTGGCGAAAGGCTGCGTAGTGGCACCGTTTCGCCCGATCCGTGCGCGGCGATGGCGTTGACGGTCGCCTTCGCGGCTTTGAGTGACAGCGGCGAAAGCCGCGCGAGTTCGTGGGCGAACGTGTTGACCCGGTCGTCGAGTTCGTCGGGTGGGTGAACCTCTTGTACGAGTCCTATACGGGCTGCTTGTTCGGCGTCGAGGACCGGCGCGGCGAGGAGCAACATTTTGGCGTTGGCTGGTCCGACCAGTTCGATGAGTCGACGGGTTGCTTCGGGAGGGTAGGCGAGTCCGAGTCTTGCTGGTGGGATCGAGAACGAGGCGTTGACCGCGGCAAACCGAAGATCGGCATGCATGGCAATGGCAACGCCGGCCCCTCGGCACGGACCGTGGATAGCAGCAAGTACCGGGACGGGGATCGACGCGAGCGCCTCCCAGGACAGATGCTCGGCGCGGTCGTAGCCCTGAGCTTCTTGGCCCATTCGACGGTCGGTGAATTCGCTGATGTCGCTGCCGGCACAGAAAGCCTCGGTGCCGGATCCTCGAACGATCACGCACCGAAGGTCGGACTCTTCCAGCAAGGTCTCAACCGCGTTGGGAACGGCATGATACATCGCGGCGTTCATCGCGTTGCGACGGTCGGGATTGTCGATAATGAGGGTGCCGATCGAACCAACTCGTTCTTTGCCATCAAGGACGGGTTCGACACGGGTGAGCAGACCAGGCATTCGAGAAGCCTGCCAGAAGCGGGCGGGAATTCGGTGTCTAGCGACTATCTAGTGTTCGTGGTCTAGTGTCCGTGGCCCGCCAACGCCTCGCCGTCGCGTTCTTGGCTCAGCGTCTGCGCGATCGCATGGGCGGGCGCGGGTCGACTGAAGTAGTAGCCTTGGCCGAGCTTGCAGCCGAGGGTCATCAGGCGTCGATGCTGGTCGGGGACCTCGATGCCTTCGGCGATGGTCTTGGCTCCCATGCCTTCGGCGATCGACAGGACGGTGGAGACGATTGTTGAGTCGTCTTGATCTTCGAGTTTGGCAACGAAGGTCTGATCGATCTTCAAGATGTCGGCCGAGAACTCGTCGGCGTACTTGAGCGTGGCGTAGCCGGTGCCAAAGTCGTCGATGGCGACGAGCACGCCCGCGGCCCGCAGCGCGTCGATTCGAGCAACAACCAGGTCGGAGTCGTCGATCAGTGCCGACTCGGTGAGTTCCAATACCACCGCGCCGCGATCCATCTTGGCTTCGTCGACTATTGCCAAGATCTCGGCGACGATCCCCTCTCGCTGAAGCTGCACGGCAGACACGTTCACGCTGGCGTAGATGTCGTGGCCATCGCGACGCCATTGTGCGACTTGGGTGACCGCCTTTTGAAGAACTGCTCGTCCAAGGGGAACGATCAACCCATTGCGTTCGGCCAGAGGAATGAACGATGCCGGGCTGATCATCCCTCGAATTGGGTGATCCCAGCGAACGAGTGCTTCGACTCCGACCGATCGACCAGACTCGAGGTCGACTATCGGCTGGTAGTACACCATCAGTTCGTCGTTCTCGATCGCCGCACCGAGGGCGTTGGATATCTCGAAGCGTTCGAGGGTTTGGTCGGCCATGCCGGGCTCGAACATGGCCCAACGGCCTTTGCCTTGGGCCTTCGCCTCATACATCGCTACGTCAGCGGAGCGGAGAAGATCTTCGGGCGACTCTGTGCCTCGGTCGTCAATCGCGACCCCGACGCTAACGCTGAGCTGCACCTCCTGGCCGAGAAGGGTTACCGGCTGGGATAGTTCGCTGATCAGTCGGTCGGCCACGGTGGTTACGTCGGAGTCTCCGTACACGTCGGTCAAGAGAATCGCGAACTCATCGCCACCGAAACGGGCGGCGCGGTCGTGGAGTCGCAAGCGGCCGAGGAGCCGCGACGAAATTTCGACCAGGAGTTGGTCACCGGCCGCGTGTCCCAGCGAGTCGTTGACATTTTTGAAATCATCGACATCAACAAACAGCGCGGCTACCTTGCTTCCCGGTCGTCTGGCCGGGCCGAGGGCATTGGCCAGTTGATCGGTGAACTGAACCCGACTGCCGAGACCAGTGAGATCGTCGTGCATCACTTGGTGCCGGAGGTCTTCCTCGAGACGTTTGCGGTCAGTGATGTCGCGAATGTTCAGCACGAGGCCGCTCACTGACGGATCGTCGCGAAGATCGGTGACGGTGATTTCGGCCGTTCGCGAAGTGCCATCGGGACGGGCGAGGGCTAGTTCAAGATTTCGGACGCCTGGTGGGTCGAGTTGGATGGCTCGACGAACTTGGTCGAGGCCGTGAGCGTCATCTCGACGCAACAACTCCACGAAGTTGCGGCCTCGAAGCTGGGCGGGGCTGAGCCCGGCGAGTTGCACGACGGCGGGGGATGCGTAGGTGAACACCCCTGCTTCGTCGAGGACGGCGATTACGTCGGAGCTGTGCTGGACCAACCCTCGGAACCATTGTTCGCTTCGCTGCAGGCCGATCTTGGCGGCGCGTTCGGCCGTGATGTCTCGCGCGGTGATGACAACGCCGCCGACCTCGGGATCGTCACTGAAATCGCGCGTAGTGATATCGAACCAACGAAAGCCCTCACCGGAGCTGACCCGGGCCTCGACAGCTCGCGGCACTTCGGATGCTTGCGACGGGGAACGGATCAGTTCGGTAACGAGAGCCAAGTCATCGCGGTGAATCAACGCTAGAGGGTCAGCGGCGGTGAGGGTGTCGGCTCGGTCGCCGAGAATGGTGGGAGCGTTGGGGGAGACATAGATGACCTCGTGGTTTTCGTCGACCACAGTTACCAGGTCAGACGACTGTTCGACCAGTGCGGTCAGCCGCCGTTCGGCTCGGTTGGCAAACACTGATTCGGCCAACTGAAGCGACGAAAGAGCCTGCGATATCTGCGCCGACATCGTGCGTAACGCCAGACTGTGGGCGTAGTCGAGCGGTCCGACGATTTCGACAGCCATGACCCCGAACTCGGCCGCTTCACCGAGTTCCAGGTGGGTGACCAGATTGGACGTCGCCGCTTCGACCAACTCGCCAACGGGGGCTGGCGGGTCGACAGAATCGACCTTGGTGATGTCGACGGGCAGCCGGTTGTCGATACGTAAGATCAGACGAGGGAGGGTGCCGCCGACGCTGATGGTCGCGGCGTAGCGGCAACTGGGCGCCACGATTGTTTCGATGGTTTGGGCGGTGACCTCGGCTATTTCGTCGACGGTGTTTGCCGCGATCAGGGCTCGGCCGCTGTCGGCCAGCGCTCCCTCGAGGTCCGCGACGCGTTCTTTCGAGCGAAACAGCAGCGAGATGCGAATCAGACTGACGAGCGCCAGCACGCTCGAACCAGATACCAGGACCGGCAAGTCGGGTTCGGTATCGCGCAGTAGAGCCGCCAGCAGAGCCGCAGGAAGGGTCAACAGCGCGGTCGCCATCAAAGCGAGGCGCCCAAACGACAGCCGCGGCGGCCTATAAGGAGGCGCGGTCGTGAGGTCTGGTGCTTCGGGATGCTGGATAGCTCCTGCGGCGAAGAAGAAAGCAACCGGGGAGGCAAGACGAGCCAGGGTGAGAGCCCACACGCTGCCGGTTGTGTCGAGCAGGAAGAGCAGGTCGTTGAGCAATATCAATCCCGAGGCCACCGCCAGCAGCCTCCAAGCCGCGTTGCGGACGCCGGGACCAACGGCCAGTCGACAAACGTGGCCGATCAGGACGAGATCAAGGATCGTATAAGCCACGTTGCCGGCACGGGCTCCGATGCCGATCGAACCGTCGCGAACGTACTGCGACAAGATCGCCGAGAACACCACCACCGCCGTTGCCGCGGTGACGAGGAATCCATCGAGCGCGGCTTCTATATCTCGCTGACGAGAACGATGCGACCAGAAGCTACGAGCGGCGGCGATGAAACAGGCGTAGCCGAGAAACGCTGGTATCTCGGCGGGACTGGGAAACGGGTTGGGTTCGCCGATGCTGAGGCCGTGGACGAGTCGTACCAGAGCGGACACTAGTACCAGAGTCCCGCCGGCAAGGATCCACAGCCACGGTCCCCGAGCAATTTGGGGTCGACGGCGCAACTGAATGGCCAGCACGGTGAGGAAGTAGGCGCCACCCACAGCTCGAACGGCAATGAGCGCGCTCTCGCCCATTAGTGCAGCTGCCGAGACAGCAACACACCCGACCACAATCGTGGTCTGCCATGCCTTTCCCATGGGGGACCAGTCGGCCCTCCATCGACGATTGTGAGGAAAGTCCTAAATGACGGGGGCCGCCTGGACCCGCAAATCGATGACTTTGGCCTTGTGCTCGGGCACCGAGTCTCGGAGTTCGATCAACACGTCGTCGATTTCGCTGAGAGGGATATCGCCGGAGAAGAAGTCGAGGTTCTCGGGATGGTGCTCTTGGGCGTTGGCAATGGTTCGCGGTATGTAAAGCGACACGGGTGTGGACTCGCTGCCCATGTAGTTCGTTGAGGGCCCAGTGGCCTCGAAGGGGAAGTGAAACCACCGTCGCATGATTCGAAGGAGGCGGTTGTCCATGAAAGCCAGGAGGTATCCCCTCCGGTTGGTGAGAGCCTCTTGCCAAACCGCTCCGTAGAGAGCCGCCGAGATTGCGGTGTTTTGCATGCCGGTGCGAGGCGTTGCGAGTGCCGAGACTTCGACGCAGCGGTTCGGGTCGAGCCGCGAGAACACGTCGTTGGCTTCGAAATACGACTCGCACTCGTTGAACACGGGAAACCCGAACACCGACGGACGAATGATGCGACACGTGCCTACCAACTCGCCGACTTCGGTATCGAACGCCCCGTAGTAGTCGCTGACCGATACCCACTGGTCGTCGATAAAGCCGTGCTCGTCGAGATCAGACGTTTCGACGTAACCAGCGTCGACGTAGCAAGCCGCGTGAAGTCGCCGAGCCGAAAGGAGATCTTCGGTCGACTCGAGAACGCGGACTGAGAGTCCCTGAACGGCGGGCAATAGGGCCATACGGCCCTAGACCATAGGCCGGTCGTGTGGGCGTAAGTCAAGCCGGGTCTCTCTAAAAGCACCCACTGCGACGCGAAGGGTGGTGAAATCAGTCACTTCATCCACAGCTGCTACAGTTCCGCTGTGGAAAAATACCCCGCAGTCGGATGGATGGGAAAGGCCTGGGTTGCTGGTGTTTTCGGCTACGCAGTCCTGCGGGCGTTGATCGTGTGGCCAACGCTTGGCGACTACGGCATCAGCCCCCTGGCGTTTCTTGTTATCGACGTCGGCACGGCGTGGCCCTACGCCTACGGACAAGTTCGGGTGGTAAAAGGAGCGCGCTCCCAAGACTGGGGTCAGGTCCAACTGTGGGCCCTCATCACCCTCCTGTCGTTTGTCGCGCCCTATGCGTACATTGCCGGAGCGGGTTCGGGCGACATGCCGCTGTTGGCTTGGATCATCATCGCCGTTCTTATGGTGGCCTTCGGTGGAGCGTCGCTCTATCGCCTTCTCAAGCAAATCCGGGCCGCCGAATCGGTCGCCCAGCCCACCACATAGGGCCAAGCGACGTCAGTTGGCTCACGATCGCGCCGAGGTTGCCGATCACAAACTGGTGAGATGCGTGGTCATTGTCGAACTTGCGGGCCGGTAGAAGCAATGGCGTCCTGGTCCCTTTTGTCGCTTTCCAGTCTGCTGTCTGATCTGGGCGAACCTGAGTCCACATTTGAGCTGTCGGCAGCCCTCGATCGCGTTGCCACAACCCTTGACGCCGAGTTCGCGATCGTCGTCGACTCGTCTCGCGCCGATGGGCCCGGTCAAGGGCCAGGTCATGGGTTCGGCGCCGGTTCGGGGCCTTCGACACACGTCGTGTCAGCCAACATCGACGACACCGCAGATTCGTTGGTCATCGGTCGCTCCGAGCGCGACTTCGATCCCGATGAGGTGGGTTTTGTGATCGTCGTGGCCCGGGTGATCGCCATGGCACAAAAGATGCATGCCGCGCTCGTTGCTGAGCGGTCGGCCCGCCACGATCTCGAGAATCGGGTGGAGGACAATCGGAAGTTGGTGGGGCAGCTTCGTGAGAGGCAAGGGCTTCTTGATCGTCTGTTTCGGATTCAACAATCGATTTCGCACCGGTTGCCCACCCAAGAAGTTTTGGACGCCGTGACCGAAGGGGCCACCGATTTGCTTGGTATCGAACAAGCCAGTCTGCGCCTCGTGGATCCAGAAGATGCCGGATCGTTGCTGCTGGTGTCGCACCACGGCGTGGCGCCTGAGGAAGCGGCGCGCTATCGCGAGCTCCGGCTCGGCGACCGTATCCCGCCCGAGGTGATCACCGAGGGCCGCCTCGTCGTGCGCTACGACGTTGACGGACTTTCGCTGATGTCGGCCGCCGTAACCGTCGACGGCGTACCGGTTGGCTGTCTGTCGGTTGGCGATCCGCGCGAAAGTTACTTCAGCCCGCCGGAACAAGAAGCGTTGGTTGCTCTCGCCCAACATGCCGCGCTGGCCTTGCAAGACGCACGAGCGACCGACGCCATGCGCCAGGCTCTCGACCGAGAACGCCACCGCGCCGAACACGACTCTCTGACGAGACTCCCCAACCGGGCCACGGTTCGGCGCGATCTCGCTGAACGGCTCGAGCGAGTCGATGCCGAACCGGTCGTCGTGCTGTTTGTCGATCTCGATCGATTCAAGCTGGCCAACGACACGCTCGGTCATGCGTTTGGGGACGAAGTGCTGCGCGTGGTGGGAGAACGTTTGCGTACGGTGGTCCGATCTGAGGACTTGGTTGGCCGACTGTCCGGTGATGAGTTTGTTGTGATTTGTTCGGGAATGACCGAGGTGGGTGGAGTCGAGTTCGCCGAACGCCTCCAAGAGGTGATAGCCAAACCGGTTGCGCTCGACGGTGTCACCCATGTCATTTCGGCGTCGGTGGGTATTGCGTCGCCAACCGCGGACGAAACCGCGGACCAGATCCTCGCCAATGCCGATCTTGCGATGTACCGAGCGAAACAACGAGGTAGGTCACGAATCGATGTGTTCGACACCGAGCTTCGTGATCAAGTGGAGGAGCGGCTCGAAATCGGCCAGGACCTCCGCCAAGCTATCGACGAGGATCAGTTCGATGTCTTCTTGCAACCGGTCGTAGCCCTGCCGACGCGACGGGTGACGGGTTTCGAGGCGCTGGTCCGGTGGAACCATCCAACCAGAGGGCTGCTGCTGCCAAAGGCCTTCGTGGCGTTTGCCGAGGAGCTAGGAGTCATCGCGGAGATCGACCGGATCATGATGAGTCGGGTCATCAAGTTGCTGGCCGCCCACGACAACGCCCGCCCGATCGCTGTGAATCTTTCGGCGCGTACGTTTTCTGATGTTGCGCTCGTTGATTGGTTGGCCGCCGAGCTGTCGCAGTCCGGGGTCGACGCAGGCCGCGTAGTTATTGAAGTTACCGAAACGGTCTTGATGGACCAAAGCGGCGCGAACGCCGCACAAATGTCGGCCCTGCGCGACCTTGGTATTCGCATAATGATCGACGACTTCGGAACGGGCTACTCATCATTGTCGTACCTGCAGAACTTTGAGGTGGACGGGGTGAAGATCGACCGGAGTTTTGTGGGGCGGCTGGGCGAGGATGTGCGAGCCGAAGCGATCGTCGCTGCCGTCTTCAATATGGCCCGAGCATTGGACTTCGTAGTCGTTGCCGAGGGGGTCGAAACCGACAACCAGGTCGCCGAGTTGTTGCGGCTGCATGAGGCTGTCCCCGGCGTAGATCTGTTCGGTCAGGGATACTTGTTTGGCTACCCCGTTGTCGGTGAAGCAAGATTGGGTGGGTTCGTCGAAGTGCCCTTGGTGGCGAGTAGATAGTCTCGAGCTGTGACCATCGTGTTCTCGACCCCCGACGATCTTCTGGGCGCCGTTGGTCGCGATCTCGGGTCGAGCAACTGGATCACGATCGATCAGGACCGAATCGACACCTTCGCCGATGCCACCGGTGATCATCAGTGGATCCATGTCGACCCGGCCAAAGCCGCCGAGGGACCTTTCGGCGCACCGATCGCGCATGGCTACCTGACCTTGGCTCTGACCAACTTGTTTCTCCCCGAAATAATCAGAGTGGATGCGACCTCGATGGGAGTCAACTACGGAGTCAACAAAGTCCGCTTCCCGCAGGCGGTGGTGGTTGGTTCGCGTGTTCGAGCCAATGCCGTGCTCAGCGACGCGATCGAAGTCGCCGGTGGTGTACAGGCGGTGATAACGATGACCGTCGAGATCGAGGGACAGTCGAAGCCAGCGTGCGTGGTCGAGTCGGTGAGTCGGTTTCTGCGATGACTCAGGCGTTTCTCGCGGCGTAGGCTCTAAGGATGGCCAAACGTAAGAAGAAAAATCAGCGCTCTGCTGCCGTCGGCCCATCACGGCCTCCTGTCACCGCGGGCCTGCAGAGTCCGACCCGTCGGGTTCCGGCCGACATTGCCCGCCCTCCTTACGCTCTTACTGGCGATCCGGGGCCGTCGGTATCGGCATTGGTTCGTACGCCCGACGAGTTGGCCGCCATGCGTTCCACCGGCCAAGACGCCGCCGAAATCCTTCTTGCCGCAGGCGAACTGGTTCGCCCCGGAGTGACCACCGACGATCTCGACAAGTTCGTCCACCAAGCGACCATCGAATGTGGCGGCTATCCCAGTCCGCTCAACTACCGCGGCTACCCCAAATCGGTTTGCACCTCGGTTAACGAAGTGATCTGCCATGGGATCCCGGACTCTCGCCCCCTCGCCGACGGCGACATTGTCAATATTGACGTAACGATCTACAAAGACGGCGTGCACGGCGACACCTCGGCCACCTTCCTTGTCGGAACTGTCGACGACTCGTCGCTCCGGTTGGTTCGCGAGACTGCTCGCTCGCTCGCCTTGGGCATCGCCGCTGTTACCCCCGGGGGCTTGGTCAACGAGATCGGCAAAGCAATCGAGAACCACGCCCGAACCCACTCTCTGGGTGTGGTGCGGGAATTCATCGGCCACGGAGTTGGCACCGAGTTTCACTCCAACTTGCAGATCCCTCACTACTACGAACGTCGCCTGGCCAGTCGACTCGAACTCGGCACCACTTTTACGATCGAGCCGATGCTGACACTTGGTGCCCCCGATGCCTATATGTGGGATGACGACTGGACCGCGGTCACCGCCGACGGCACCCGGACCGCACAGTTCGAGCACACTCTGGTTGTTACCGAGGACGGCGTCGATCGACTCACGGTCACCGCGTCGGGTGATTGCGCTCACGATCTGGTCGTATCAGCACTCGCATGAACCTGTGCGATTCATGAACCTGCTACTTGGTTGAACCCGTGATGTGGCGGGCACCGGCGGCCACGACCGCCTAATGTCGGCGCAAGAATCCACCGCTAGGAGACAATCCCAATGGTATCCATCGAGACCATCGAAGGCATCGGAGTAAGAAACGGCAAGGCCCTGCGCAAAGCAGGTATCCGCTCTACTGCCGGTCTTCTCAAATCAGCGGGCTCCAAGAAGGGCCGCAAAGCGCTGGCCGGCGAATCTGGTTGCACCGAGGCCCAGCTTCTGGAGTGGGTGAACCGGGCCGACCTCATGCGAGTACGCGGGGTAGGCGAGGAGTACAGCGATCTGCTCGAGCAATCCGGTATCGACACGGTGAAGGAGCTCCGCAATCGAAATGCGGCAAACCTTCACGCCAAGATGCTCGAGGTGAATTCGGCCAAGAAGCGGGCGTTGGTTCGTCGGCCCCCGTCGCTTGGTGAGGTCGAACGCTGGGTCGCGCACGCCAAAGAACTCGACCCCGCGGTCAGCCACTGATTTATAGCCGCTGGGTGCGGGCAACGGCGCCTACACTGCGTCGACAATGACGCCTCAACCCGTGCTCAGCGTTGTCATGCCAACGTTCAACCGGCGAGATCGGTTGGAACGGGCTCTGGTAGCACTTGCTTGTCAAGATCTCGCCGAGCCTTACGAGATCATCGTTGTGTCTGATGGTTCAACCGACGGCACCCACGAGTATCTCGAGTCGCTCGATTTTGCCGTTGCGGTCAAGGTAGAGGTTCAGCAAAATCGGGGCCCGGCCGCCGCTCGCAATCGTGGGCTGGCATTGGCCCAGGGCGAGTATGTGGTCTTTGTTGACGACGACATCGTTGCCGACAAAGGTTTGCTGAAAGCCCATCTCGAATCACATCGGTCGGCAGCGGAACCCGTGGTGCTCACCGGACCGATGCTCACCCCAGACGATCACCCGATGAGTCCGTGGATCCAATGGGAGCAGGCCAAGCTCGAAGATCAGTACCGTGTTCTCGAGTCGGGCGAGATGGCGGCCAGCGGTCGCCTGTTCTACACCGGGAATGCGTCGGCGCCCCGTTCCTTGCTCGAGGAGGTAGGTGGCTTTGATGAGCGCTACCACCGGGCCGAGGATATGGAACTGGGGCTGCGCATGGCCGACCTCGGAGTCGACTTCGAATTTGTCCCCACGGCCAAGGGCTATCACTATGCCGAACGGTCATTTGAGGCATGGCGGACGATTGCCTACGACTATGGCCACAACGACGTAGCTTTTTCGGATCGTTGGGATTGGATCCTGTCGTTGACCTCAGAGGGTTGGCACGAGACGCCTATCGCCATGAGGGCGGTTGTACTCGTTGGGGCTCGATCGGTAGCCATCGAGAAGATCCTTGGACTGGTGCTACGGCCGCTCAGCAAGGGTCCTGGTTGGGTTGGCCATGGCGCCTTGAGCGTGATTTACCGCATCCGATATGTAGCGGGGATGGGCGATGCCCTCGGCTCGCGGCACGACCTCAAGTTCGTGCTTCGCCACGGCCGGCGGCCCTGAACCGCAGCCCCAATCAGGCGAGCTCGAAATCGATGTGGCGTTCGGTCGGATTGGTTCCGGCTAATCGGACTCGAACTTGTTGGCCCAGCTCGAGTCCGGCGGCCGCCAAGTTGGCCACGACGGCAGGGTCGCGGAGTTGGATGCGGCCGCGGTCGCGATTGGAGTCAACATTGGTGACGACCGCTTCGAAGGACTCGCCGACCCGGTTGCTCAAAACCACGGCTTCGACGTAGTCCACCATTGCCCGCTCGAGATTGCGGTCCTTGGATCGGGCGGACCCCATGAGGCTTGGTAGCTCCTCGAGCGCTTCGGTGGCCCAGCCCGGCGGTGGTCGGTCGGCGCACAATGCGACGACTACTTCGTTGGCGAACCGGTCGCAAAGGCGACGGAGAGGCGCAGTGACGTGGGCGTAGGTTGAGGCGATAGCCGAGTGTTCTGGGTGTTCGGGAATTTGGTGATTGTGAAACGAAACGTAACCGGCGCCGCGCAACCCGCGGGCCGACTGGCTCAACATTGCGGCCCGTTGCGGAGAGTCTGGACGTAACTGGCGGACGTGGTCGGCGTAGCTCGTATCGCGGTTCCACCGGATACCGAGCGCTTGTGCGGTACGTCGGAGCTGGCTGATTGTGTGTTGGTCGGGGGGCGGGAGTGTACGGAGCAAGCCGATGCCTCCCTCGATCATTATGCGGCTGGCGGCGATTCCTGTGAGCAGCGAAATTTGGGCGTTCCAGTTTTCGACCGGGACCGACTCGTCGTATTCGATGTCGTAAGTGCCGTCGGCGCGACGCACAACTTCTTGGGAGGCCAAGGCCAGGCTCACGCCTCCGCGCTCCGCCTCTTGTTGTTGTCGCAGCACTCCGATCTCGCGGAGAAGCGGTAGTGACGAGTTGATGTCGGCGCCAGCGCCGGAGCGGCTGTCGATCATTTGTTGAGCGGCGTGGTACGACAATTGCGCCCGGTTGCGGACGATCGCCCGTTCGAGACGAGCTGACCGCTGTTCCCCATCGGTGCCAAGCTCGATAGTCCAAAGCAATGCTTGGCGATCACGGCCCTCGAGCAAACTGCCCGCGCCTTCAGAAATTGATTCGGGATGAAGCGAGGTTCGCAGGTCGGGGCTGTACAACGTGACACCACGGCTCCGAGCTTCTTGATCGACCGCACCGCCAGCGCGGACCAGCGAGGCCACGTCGGCAATTGCGTAGTACACGGTGTAACCCCGCCCTGTGCGTTCGGCCGCGTACGCCTGGTCGAGATCGGTCGAACCCTGCGGGTCGATGGCGACGAACTCGAGGTCCCGACGGTCTATCGGGTCGTCGGGAGCCGAGTCGGGTAGGACAGGACCGGCGGTGACCGACTCGTGAGCCTCTTGCAGGACATCGTCGCTGAACTTTTCGGGCACTCCGAGCTGACGGCGAATGTCACGAAAGCCGGCCGACATCGAATCGTCGGGCTGACAGCGAAGGGAGGGTGACGGCACGCTGATGGACGCTAGCGCGCTCGGTCAGCGAAGGACGGCGCCGTCGACGCGGGGCATCTCGATCCACGTTTGCCCGGGCAAGATCTCGATGAAGTTTCCGCTGGCGTCCACGTACTCCATGGGCGCGGTCGACTCGGTACGCCGCCAGAAACCTTTACTGACTTTGCCATCGGTGAGGATCCAGGCCTCGCCCTGGCCGACTGTGTCGGCCTCGGGCGAAAGTTGATCGGCCGCCGATTCGCCGTAGTACGTGAATTGAACAATGACGGTGGTTGGGGTGGAGCGAACGCCGTCGGCGTCGATGGTTGGAGCTCCGTCTTGGCTGCGGTCCCATCCGGCGCCGTTCCAGGTGTAGGAAACGTTGCTCTTGCCGTAGTCGATGTCGACGCCTGACGCTGATGAAACGTCGCCTCGCAGCGGGTCGTCAACGAGTCGGAACCGAAAGATTGGCAGTGGTAACCCGGTTGGGTAGTCGTCGCCCACTCCCACTGACCAGAGGTTGGCGGGGTTGGTATAGAGGTTGTGAGGCGCTCGCCGGCTGCTGCGGTAATAGAGGTCGTTGTGGGTAGCGGCCCCGATGTCGACCAGTGTCGAGTCGCGAAGTAGGCGCCGTGCGATGCGATTCCCCCCGGAGTTTGCGAATAACGGCGAGTTGAACTGTCCAAGTAGGTCGAAGTCGCCAGTGCGCATGGACCGCACCGGGCCGATCGCCGCCGGTGTGCTCGAGTGGAAAATCGCCGCGAAGCGAGTTAGTCCGCCCTCGACCTCTTCGGTGTAGATGATGTCGGCCTGGTTGATGCCGGATTGGGGACGGGCCGCGGCGACGTTGTCGATCTTGATCGCGAGTACGGGCCGGGTCGGGTCGTCGAAGGTAGAGAGTCCGGTGAGCACCGATTTGTTCTCGAGCGCTTTGAGCCGTTCGATGCGGGCGATGGTGTCTTCGAGCTCGACATTTAGCTCGGCGCGGCGTTGCCCGAGATCGGTGTAAGTGCCCTCGACGCTGTCTCGTTCTTGGAGCACCGTCGCTACAGCTGCGCGCCGATCGACTAGTTCTGCCGCTAGCGCGCGCAGTTGTTCGTCGACCGCTTCGAGTCGCTTCTGGGCATCGTCGATGACCGCGCCGTAGAGCTCGCGGGTGCGGGTGTTTGCATCGGAACCCTGCAGGGCGAGCACCTCGTCGATGAGGGCATTTTGTCTAGGGTCGCCGTTGGTGAACCCGACGATGGCGATTTGCACGCGAGTGCGAGCTGGCTCGCGACGCGCATCGGCGATCTGTTCGAAGTCGTCGGCCAAGAGCTCGATGTCGACTCGGGCGCCGCGCAGCTGGTTATCGAGCGCGTCGAGGGCAACTTCGGTTGCGCCCAGGTCGGCTTCGAGCCGACCCAGCTCGGCGGTGATCTCGTTGCGACGAGCTTCGAGCGCGCCTATTTCGGCCTCGGTTTGTCCGGCCACCGGCGCAGCCATTGCCAGCAAGGCCGCGCTCATAGCGGCGGCGGCCCATCGCAGATGTCGATTTGGTCGATTCATGAGCACCTGATCGTGGCGTTACTCGCCACCCGCCACCTAAAGGTACCGCTTCGAGAGCCGTCGGCAAGGTCGCCAACAACGGGATTTCTGGCTGGTTGCCCCTCCCGCCGCGGTACGGTCGCCTTGTGGCTATGGAGACTCGCGAAATCTTGTTTCACCGAGACGAACCATCCGAAGTCGTCGAGGCCATGGCCGAACTCGCTCGGCGAGGCGACGGTGCGGGATGGATCAATTTTCGTCCGCTCCTTGACGAGGACGATTTGGCCCATGTTCCGGTTCGTACAACGCTTGGTGCGTGGTTCTCGGGTCGCGGGCCAGCCATTGCAATGGGCACTTGGATGCCGCCTACTACCGGGTCCAAGGCCAAACCAGCTCAGGTCGGCCTAGCTCACGGCACGGGTCCGAACGCGTTGGCGAGGCTTGACGAACTCGGTCTGGGACTGCCCGATGGATGGGTCAAACGCCAAGATCACGCCAAGCACGGGGTTGTGGCCGAGTTGCCCCGCGACGTCGACCCCGCGCAGGTTCTGACCTGGCTGATCGTGGCCGCGACCGTCCTGCGTACGGTTATCGAGCCCGGGACCCAGTGGGTCGCCGAGGTTCACTTACCGAACCCGTAGCGGGCACTGTTCCGAGGACCCGACCCAAAGCGTTGGCCTGACGGCGAGTCAGCGGTGTCCTTCCGGGGCCCGTCACGAGAGATAGCTGGTTGCTCATGACGGCTCATCGACACGTCTCGACCTCGCCATCAGGGAAATGAGCTGCTGGTCGGGGTGTGAGGTGACCAATGGGTCGGGCCAAAGGTCTGGGACGCTAGGACGGTTTACTCGGAGCAGACGCGGCCACGCGATCGGAGCGCCAGAACGGTTCGGCAGTACTGAGATCGATCGCCGCGTTCTCGATCTTGTCGGTATTGGGGTTGAGGCGCCGCGGCGGTTTCCCCGCACGCATCCGTTCCTGGTTATCGGCCCCCCACTTTTCGTCGGCCGACAAGTTTTTCCAAGCTCTGGACCGAATAGTCGCGGCGCTTGGGGGTTTGCCGGTATTGCTAGCCATGAACGGGTCGCCACCGAGCCGCCACCGCCCACGCGACGCCGGCACGGGGGGGTTGGGGTCATAAGTGGCGAGAAGGGGCTCGTTGTCATGAGAATCGTCGCGGAAAAACCCCAAGAGCCGAGGGAGACGACGTGGTTCGACCTCGGGCCGAGCACGTGGGTCGGGACGCACGAGCTGCTCGTCGGCGTTGAGAACTGCCGTTTCGTGGTCTTTGGTCCAGCTGAGCCTGAGGCTCGACGCTCCATAGGCATCGCGTAGAGTCGACCGAATCGCCGCATCTTCTTCGGCTCGTTTGAGTCGGTAAGCCGCGTAGCGTTCGCGCCACGTGCCGTTGATCCTTGTGCCTTTGGGTCGGAACCGACCCCGGTTGGGGTTGCCCAGCCAGTCGAGCACGAGCCAAACAACAACCGCGGTGATCCAGATCACGAAGAACGAGTAGACGACTCGGTCGCCGGCGAGGATCTCGTCGATCATGACGCTGATGGGGCCGAGGAACCCGTGTTGGGCGAGATCGAAATGATGGCGTCGACGATCGTGTCGAGCACCGCCTCGGCATCGGCTGATCTGATGACGTTGGCGTTGCCGACGATGTCGACGGAGCCGTCGATGCCGCCCGGTCGTTCGTCGACGACTGTCATTCCGCGCGTGAGAGAGCCAGACAGCTCGACGTCGACGGGCCGGATCGAACCTTGGAACAGCTCGGGGCGAAGTGCAGCGATCACCGCCGAGGCATCGTGGATTGGTGCCCCCGACCAGCCCCGGATCTCGCCAGCGCGAGCGACCGCATAGTCGAGGAGATCGGCGGCAAGGGTCGCGGGTTCGGTGCGAGCAGCACGAAGTCGATCTCTGTGCGGAGGTCCCATGAGGATCGTATGAGTCACATCGAGCCCGACCATCGTGAGCATCGGAAACTCGCGAAAGACGATGGCGGCGGCTTCGGGATCGGCCCACACGTTGAACTCCGCGGTGGCGGTCACGTTGCCACCAACCGCGGCGCCGCCCATGATCGTCAGACCGCCGATCAGGCTCGGGAGATCGGGATCGGAGCGCAAAGCGAGGGCAATATTGGTGAGCGGCCCGACCGCAACCAGCTGCAGTTGATCGACCGAGCGGGCGGCATCGAGCAAGAAGCCGACCGCGTCGCTCGACGCTTCGGCTCGTTCGAGACTTGGGAGTTGGACCGAGCCGAGTCCGGTCGCTCCATGGACGTGGGCCGCGTCGGCCATGGGGGCAATCAACGGTCGGCTTGCGCCTCGGTGAACGGGCACATCCATCCCGGCGGCTTGCATGACGCCGAGAGCATTGTGGGTCGTGTGATCTATCCCGACGTTGCCGTTGACGGTCGTAATGCCGACCAGGTCGGCGAGTTGAGCAGCGGCCAACAAAGCAATGGCATCGTCGAGGCCCGGGTCGCAATCGATGAGCATGGGCACGCGTGACATTTGGCGATGTTAGGGCCTGCGGTGCGCTCTGCCGCGGTCAGGTCGGTCCGACCAGCTGCTCTACTTCGGCCGGGGTTGGCAGCGATGGTTGAGCGCCGGCTCGCTGGGTGGTGGCTGCCCCGACCCTCACGGCCCAAGTTGCGGCCGCCACCAACGGTTCGCCTCTAACCAAAGCGTCGGCTAATGCGCCGCAAAACGAGTCTCCTGCGGCGGTGGTGTCGACTGGAGTTACCGAGGGAGCGGGTACGTGGGTGGTGGTGTCGTGGTCGACAACCATCGCTCCGTCGGCTCCGAGGGTTACGACGACGGCGGGGCACGGAAGCTGTCGAGCCAGCCGGGCCGCGACCTCGACATCAACGTCACCAACATGGCCGCAAATCTGGGCCAGCTCGGTTTGATTCGGTACCAACACGTCGACGTTGGCTAGTAACTCGGCCGGAAGCGGGTCGGTGGGCGCCGGGGCCGGGTTGAGTACGACCGTGCCGCTGCATTGCTTCGCGGCGCTAACAACCGCGGCGAGCGGGATTTCTAGTTGGAGCAATGTGACGCTGGCCGAGGCCAAGACGGTGGCCGCCGAATCGACATCAGCAGGCGACACCCGCCCGTTGGCCCCGGGACTCACGACGATGGCGTTGTCGCCATCAGCCGCGACTGCGATCAGGGCCACGCCGCTGGGGGTATCGGTGGTTGTCAGCAGCAAAGAGGTGTCGACCCCATCACGATCCAACGCGCCCCGCAGGATTGCGCCGGCCTCGTCGTCGCCGAGTCGGCCGATCATGGCGACGGAGCGACCCAACCGGGCCGCGGCGACGGCTTGGTTGGCTCCTTTGCCCCCCGCGTTTCGGGCCAGGTCGCCGCCCATCACCGTTTCGCCCACTAGAGGAACGTGGGCTACCTCAGCCACTAAATCGAGATTGGCGCTCCCGACAACGGCGATCTCGATTGGTGGATCGACCGCGGTCAGCGGACGACGCCCTCTTCGATTTCGTGAAGCCGTTTAACGGCACCGACGAGAATCTTTTTGGCTAACCGAGGGCTTTCGTCAAGCATCGAAGAGAACTCGCGGCGGTTCAGCACTTCGACATTCATGTCGGTTTCGGCGGTAACCGTGGCGGTGCGAGGGACGCCAGCGATGACCGCTAGCTCGCCAAAGAAGTCGCCGGGGCTCAGCGTGGCGATGGGTCGACCGTTGCGACGAACGCTTGCTTCGCCGGTCTCGATCACCATGAATTCGCGGCCGGGGGTTCCTTGCACCGTGAGATCGCGGCCCTTCTTCACGGTCATCGATGTCATGAACGAGGCGATCTTCTTTATCTCTTTGACGCTGAGTTCGGAGAAGAGCTCGATCTGCGATAGACGGTCGGTTAGCGATGACATTGGATCCTCCACTGACGCACAACATTTGTGCCGATCGGTTTGGTCGATGGTCTATCAGAAAACCGCGACCGGGCTGACCGGCGCCCCGCACCCACCGACGAACGGTTCGGGGGTGGCCGAAAGAAAGAACTCGTAGCGTCGGAGTTCTCGGCAGGCTTCGCTGAGCGGTTCGAGATTCCAGTTCTGGCCCTGGGTAAGTCCCATGTCGACGATCGCGAGACAATGAACCGCGAGCATGTTGTCGGGTTCGGGGCCGGGAAAGACTTCGAAAATGTAGGTGTCGTCGGCCGCGGCGGCGATGTTGTGGCGGTGAAACCACCGTGCCGCGTCAATGCCCGGTCCCGGTGACGAGGCGTCGCCGGCGGGACCCATCATGTAGCCCATGGCTCCACCTTCGAAGAAGGAACGAATCCGACCGGTGCGGATGAGCACTATGTCGCCTGACCTGATTTGGAGGTCGGCCCACGCCGCGGCCTCGTCCAGGTCGGCCCCGGTGATTTCGTAACCACCGTCGAGTTGCTCGACGCCTTTCGCCGCGGCCACGTCGAGCAGGACCCCTCGGCCAACCAGGCTTTTGACGTGTTCAATACCGAGCACAGTGGCGCCGTCTCGAGCCGTGATGGACGCGGCCGATACACCGTTGTAGAGCTGATGACCGTAGGCAACGTGGGAGAGGCCGTCCCAGTGTGTTGCGGCCTGCAGACCCATAAGCACATGGTCGTCGCTGAAGTGCGGGACCATCGCATTGCCGTCGGGGTCGCCCAGATCGGCGTTCTCGATGTAGTTCATGGACCGCAATGGGTTGACCCGTCCGGGAATCTGTCCCATTTGCACGCCGTCGTTGGATAAGGGCAGTACACACGACACACGCCTACCGGTGGTGATTGTTGCCGCGGCGGCGGCCACTGCCTCGTTGGTTATCAGATTGAGAGTGCCGATCCGATCGTCGTCGCCCCATCGTCCCCAGTTGCGGACTTCGGCGGCGACATCGTGAAAGTGCTGGTTGAACGACATCGCCGGATCGTAGGCGACTCAGTAGCCTGCTTCGACATCGACGATGCCCGTGAGCGGCTCGTCATTTTGGTAGCGACGATAATTGTTGCGGAACACGTCCAAAAGGTCGTCGAGCGATGTTGGCGATGCCCACGAAACGTGAGCCGACAACTTGACTCGGGGATCGCTGTACATCCAGTGGCCGTCGGGCAGAGGTTCGGGGTCGCTGACGTCGAGACTGGCCCGACTCACTTGGCCAGAATCCAAAGCCGCTCGTAGGGCCTCTTGGTCGATGAGGGCGCCTCGTGCGACGTTGACAAGGTGGGTTCCCGGCTTGAGGCGATCGAACATCGTGGCGTCGAACAATTGCTCCGTTTCGCTGGTCGCTGGCAGAGCAAGTACGACGTGGTCGGCGTCGCCAACCGCGGCGCTGAGGTTGGTCGTTACGTCAACGCCCACGATTGGCGAAGCGGCATTGGTTCGTCTGACCCCGACCACGTGCATGCCCAGAGCCAGCGACAGGCGGGCGACTTCGGTACCAATGCCACCAAGCCCGACCACCACTACGGTCTGGCCTCGCAGAGTGCCAACGAGCTTGGCGTCCGCCCAACGGTCGGGTTCGCGATCAAGCCAGATCTCCGGGAATGCTTTGGTGTGGGCCAACATCTGCGCGAGAACGAACTCGCCGATCGGTAGGCCGCTTACTCCTCGGCTGCATGTGAGGGTTTGGTCGCCCATGAGTTCGAGCGGGAACTCATCGATTCCAGTTCCGATTGTGTGAACCCAGCGAGCGCCGTTGTCGAGGAGCTGGGCCAGTTGGGGACTTCCGTCGATCCGGGTAACAACGACCTCGGCTCTGATCTGGTCGACGGGTTGGTCGCGATCGACCGTTATCCAACGGCAGCTGGGCAGATCGGGCATCTGGCCGCTTAGCTTGAGACCGGTACAGTCGGCCACGACGATGGGGCGGGTTTCTGACATGCCGGGACGCTACTCGCGTCAACGCGACGACGAATTGCAACTACTGTTCAAGAGGTGATGCGGGTATGACGAATCTGTACGTTTTTTTCTTGGCGCTGGGTGCGCCATTGTTGTTGTGGTTCGCTTTTGCCGGTGACGCCGATGCCGACGGACTCGGCGGTGACGCCGATGGCGGACCGTTGTCGGTAATTCCTTTGTCTTCGGTGGCCTTTGTTATGGCTTTCTTTGGTCTGACCGGCTTGGCTACAGGGGTTACCGGTGCCAGCGCCGCGTTGGCGCTGGTTCTTGCGATTGTCGTTGGGGTTGTGGCCGGAACGCTCAACGGCGCGGCGTTTTCGTGGCTTCGCCGTAACTCCGCCTCCAGCGATGTGGCCGATCACGAACTCGAAGGATCGATCGCCAAAGTGGCCCTTCCCATTTCGACCGAGCGACGGGGCAAGATCACGCTGAACATCGCCGGTGCTCGTCAACAGATGACGGCATCGCCCGCTGACGGTTCCCACATCGGGCTCGGCGAACGGGTCGTGATTGTGCGCGTCGACGGTGGTGTCGCCGTGGTTGCGCCGCTCGGCCCCGACCTCGAACTCGACTAGATTTCTCGTCTGCTCCAGAAGCCAGATTCGCCAGAAAGCCAGTTCCTCCCCAGAAAGCCAGATCCTCCCCAGAAAGAGAGATATTCATGGGCACCGTGCTCGCCATAGGTCTCATTGCCGCATTGGCCATGATCTTCGTGATCATGATCGTCAGTTCGCTGATCATTATCTGTCCCCCAAACCGTGTGGCCGTGATTTCGGGACGCAGCCGTCAGTTGTCCGATGGCCGCACTGTCGGCTACCGGATCCTTCGGGGTGGTCGCACGCTGCGCATCCCGATCATCGAGAAGGTGGCTTGGATGGACCTCAACACCATCCCGCTCGAAGTTTCGGTGACCAACGCCTACTCGGCGGGCGCGATTCCCCTTAACGTGCAAGGGATTGCCAACGTCAAAGTGTCGAGTTCGGAGGGTTTGCTCGAAAACGCCGCCGAGCGGTTCTTGAACGTTCCCACTGCGAGCATTGGTCAGATCGCCAAAGAAACTCTCGAAGCGAACCTCCGAGGGGTGCTGGCCACCATGTCTCCCGAAGAGGTCAACGAGGACCGGCTCAAGTTCTCTCAGCAGCTCATCGACGAGGCCGACGACGACATCAAGACTCTTGGTCTCGAACTCGACGTGATGAAGATCCAAAATGTCACCGACGACAACCTGTATCTCGAATCGGTTGGTCGCCGACTCACCGCCGAGGTCGTGAAAGAGGCGCGTGTCGCCGAGGCCAACCGCATGGCCGAATCCGAAGCGGCCGAAGCCTCGGCTCGCGAGCGGGCCCAAATCGCCTCGGTTCAGGCCGACAAGAACATTGTCGAGGAGCAGAACATGCTCAGGGTTCGCACCGCCGAACTCGACGCGATTGCTCGGGCCAAAGAAGAGCAGGCTCAAGTCGCAGGCGACATTGCTCGTGCCACCGCCGAACAAGAACTAGAGCAGCAGCGCATCGAACTCGAGCGGCGCCGTCTCGAAGCCGACGTGGTCACTCCCGCCAAAGCCAACCTCGAAGCAAAGCAACTGAAGGCCCAGGCCGACGCGGCAAAGATCATCGAGGACGGCAAGGCTCAGGTCGATGTGTTCCGGCGATTGACCGACCAGTACCAACAGGCGGGCGATGATGGTCAACGCATTCTGGTTTTGAACATGCTTCCGGAGTTGGTCGACAAGATCGTGTCGACCGTCAACAGCGTCAACATCGACCGAGTTGCAGTTGTCGACAACGGCGGTGGCGGTCAGGGCGGAATTCCCGGATTTGTCAGCCAGCTTCCCGGCGCGGTGGTCGCTCTTTCAGAGCAGATAAGCGCGGCTACCGGCGTCGATATTCTCGGCTCGATGCGAGACGACAGCGAGGATGGCCCAGAGCAATCCGAGCTGGCGCCCCCGCCCCCGCCTCCGCCTCCCGCGGCTGGCGAGTAGACGCCGTCAGCGGGCCATGGCGTGCAGAAGGTCGCGGTCGATTACCTCGACTCGGCCGCGACCGATCCGAATTGCCCCCTCGACCTCTGCGGCTTTGAGGGGGCGGTTGGCGGTTTGACGCCGAGTTCCGGCCATGGCCGCGATGTCCTCTTGGCGAACTCGGATGAGAATCTTTTCGGCTCCGTCGTCGAACACCTGCGCCAAGCGGTCGAGCACCCTGATCACTCGCTTTTCGACCGGCACAAACATTACTTCCATGAGCTGGGCGGTTGTTTCGGACAGCTTCGAAGCGAGAAGTTCGATCAGGTATTGATCGACCCGAGGATCTTCGGCTCGCAATTCGTCGAGAGTTGCCTCGCTGAACATGAGCGTCTGCGTGGCCTCCAGCGTGGTGACTCGTGCCGTTCGCCGGCGGCCACCGCCGACGATCGCCAGTTCTCCGATTACTTCGCCCGGTCCACGCACCGAGAGCGCGGCGACGTCTCCTCTGGCGGTGGTTACCTCGATCAGCACCCGACCTTTTTCGATCACATGAACCGTGTCGCCGAGGTCGCCCTCGTGAAAGATGACTTCGTCGCGGTTGAACCGGCGACGCTGCATCTTTTGGCGCCACCGGGTCGCTTCAGGGCCGAGGATGTCGAGGAGTCCGCTGGGCACGGCTTAAACCGTATCCTCGATTCGCTTCCTCGCTGACGTTCCGCCACACTCGACTATGGCCACCGATGGCTCTCGCCGTACCCAGTCCCAAGAACAGCGCCGCACCAGGGTGCTCGAGACCGCTATGCGGATGGCCGGCGAAGGCGGGTACGAAGCCGTACAGATGCGTGCAGTCGCCGACGAGTCCGGCGTTGCTTTGGGCACCATCTATCGTTATTTCTCCGGCAAGGACGAGATGCTCATCGCCGGTCTTGCCGGGTGGTTGCGCCGCACCCGTCGACGAATTGAGACTGGCGCGATCCCGGGCGCGACTCCCGCCGACCGACTTTTTGTGTTGCTCGAACGATCGGCGGAACGAACCGAGAACCGGCCGACCCTTATGGGGGCCTTAGTGACTGCACTCGGGACTACGTCGCCAACAGCCGCGCCCTACAAGCTTCAGGTCGAGCAGGAACTCAAGGCGGTGGTCGTTACCGCGCTCGGCCCCGCGCCGGGCATCGATACCGAAGGCGTGGGACAGGTGCTCATGCATGTCTGGGGGTCGGCGCTTACCCGTTGGGTTGGCGGAATCGCCCCCGACGGGAGTGTTGCCGCCGAGCTCTTACAAGCCGCTCGCCTGATGGTGGGTGCGAACGTGACGGCGGAGGTCAGGGGCGGCTGAGCGCTTGCTCGAATGCTTCTGGTTCTCGGGCCTTGGAGAAGTAGAAGCCCAGCGCCTGGTCGCAGTCGAGTTCTTCGAGCACCGCCAACTGTTCGCGAGTCTCGACTCCTTCGGCAATCACGATCATCCCGAGGGCATGAGCCAAGTCGATGATGGCGGCCACGATAGTAGAGGCGTTGGCCTCGGTACCGAGCCCCGACACGAACGATCGGTCGATCTTCAAGACGTCGAGAGGCAGCCGCTGTAGATAGGCAAACTGCGACCAGCCAGTGCCGAAATCGTCGATACCGAGACTGATTCCGAGCTCGCGGAGCTCGTCGAGTTGGGCCGTTGCGGCGTCGGTGTCGCCCATGAGCGCAGACTCGGTTATCTCGAGGCAGATCTCGTCGGTCGTGATGCCCGCGGCCTCGACGGTGTCTTTAACGAACCCGACCAGATCCGGGTCGCCGAGTTGGCGGCCCGACAAGTTGACCCATATGCGAACCGGTTCTTGTTCGGGCTTGCGATGAACCCGCCAGATGCTGGCCTGTCGACACGCCTCGATCAGCACCCAACGACCGATCTCGACGATGAGGCCGGTCTCTTCGGCTAGCGGAATGAACTCCCCAGGCGGGATCAGCCGACCGTCGGGGCTTTGCCAACGAACCAATGCTTCGAAGCCGACGATTCGGCCCGACTCGAGATCGACTTCGGGTTGATAGTGAAGACGAAGCTCGTTGTTGGCAATGGCGCGGCGGAGCGCTTCTTCGGTGTCGTGACGTTCGAGTTCGATGTCTTGGTCGACTTCGTCGTGGATTGCATAACGGCCGCGGCCTTCGTGTTTGGCTTCGTACATCGCGGTGTCGGCCCTATCGAGCACCGGGTGCGGGTCGTCGTGGCCCTGCGACGTGGCAATGCCGATCGACGCACCGAGGGCGACCTCGCGACCGTCGAGGACGAACGGCTGATCGAAGGCATCGAGAATGCGGCGAGCCACCGTGGATGCGCCCCGGGCGCCATCGGTGCCGGCACACAACATCACGAACTCGTCGCCTCCGATCCGAGCAAGAGTGTCGCCGGGACGAACAATCGCGATCAGGCGTTCGGCGACCTTGGTGAGTGCGGTGTCGCCGGCGTGATGGCCGAGGGTGTCGTTGACGGTCTTGAACCCGTCCAGGTCTATGAACAACACGCCGACCGGTTGAGAGGTGCGTCGGGCGATCGCGAATGCCTGGTCCATGCGATCTAGTAGCAGGGCTTTGTTTGGTAGCCCGGTCAGCTCGTCGTGAAAGGCCTGCTTGATGAGGCTCTGCTCGGTTTCTCGTTGTTCGGTGATGTCTCGGCTGGAGGACTGCAGTTGGCGCAGCGTGCCGTCGGTGTCGCGAATTGGGCTGATTGCCGTTTCGAACCAGCGGTAACCGCCATTGCGATGTCTTAGACGGTGACGAAAACGGGTCGGTTCGGAACCTCGTCGAGCGGAGTCTTCGATGGCGTTGATGAGGGCGTCGCGTGTCGAGCGATGGGCAAGGTCGACGGGATGGGTACCGATCAGGCTGGCTGGTTCGACATCGAGCAGTCGCCGCGCTGACGGTGATGCGTAGGTGAACGTTCCGTCAGTCTCGTGAAGGCACACGAGGTCTGAGGTGTATTCGGCTACGGCTTGAAAGATGTCCTCGGCGACGGCGAGGCGCTGTGTTGTTTCGGCGATGATGGCGTCGGTTTGGCCCTGATCTGTGAGCCGGCTCAGCTCGGCCAGCAACAAGACCGGTTCGTGCTCGTCGAATATCGGAGAAATGGTGACCCGCAGTGCGACTGCTTCGTTCTCGCCTGGCTGAGATGGGCCGCCTGGCTGAGATTGGCCACCTGCCTGGGCTGGTTCGCCGGTGTCGACCGTGCGGGAACCTATTCGGCCGGCTCGGCCCGCTTCGATGAGTGGACCGAGCACCGCCGTCGCGTCGGGGCCGTGCCAGAGGTCGCCTGCCCATAACGGGTGGCCGCGGAGGGCGTCGCGGTCGAGCCCGAGCTGTTTTATGAGATCGTTGCCGTCGAGCACCGTTCCGTCGAGGTCGACCAGCAAAGCAGGCTCGGTCAGATGCCCGAGCGCGATCCGCATTTGCAGGCCGCGTGTGAGGTCGTCGGTGGCGGGATCGACCAGACGGACCAGCAAATTGAGCGCGTCGGTGCGCGTCGGATCGGCGGTGACAGGTGGAATGTGGAGCTGGTCGCTCAAGCGACAATCCTGCTGATCGAAGCGGTTGGACGGACGTTGCTGAACGCTAGTGCTGACCTTCAGGTTGTCGGTGGACCCGCTCGCATTGCATCTGACCCTGTGTGGGCGTTTCCACTACTCGGAGCGGTTGTTTGGGTGCTCGTGTCGAGCACAGCTACAGTCCGGCCGATGGTCGATCAACTTCGACAACCCAAAGCTAGGAGCAACTCACATGGCCGGTTATCTCGACGGGAAGAACATTGCGATCACCGGCGCCGGCGCGGGGATTGGTAAAGCGGTCGCTCTTGCGGCGGCAGCCGAGGGCGCGAACATCGTCGTTGCCGACTACGGGGTGTCGATGGACGGTAGCGATCCGTCGAGCGAAGTGGCCGACGCCGCGGTGGCTGAGATCAAAGCCAGTGGCGCAGACGCAGTAGCGGTGGCGGGCGACATTTCTCAATTCGATGTCGGCGAGGCGGTGGTTGCTGCGGCTTGTAACAACTGGGGCACGATCGACGGAGTGGTATGTCCAGCCGGGGTGTTGCGCGAACGAATGCTTTTCAACATGAGCGAAGACGAATGGGACCATGTCATCGCCGTGCACCTCAAAGGTCACTTCAACGTTTACCGGGCGGCATTGGCCCGAATGCGCAAGCAGGAGACCGGCGGATCGCTCGTGGGATTTACGTCGGGGGCGTTTACCGCCTCGACGGCACAGGCCAACTACTCCGCGGCCAAGGGCGGCATTGTGAGCCTTACCCGTTCGGCCGCCATGACCGCGGCAAGCCTCAAGCTCAGAGGCGGTCCCGCGATCAACGCCAACTGCATCGCCCCGGTTGCCAAAACCCGGATGAGCGAAAACGTTCCGTTCGAGATCGAGACGGGCGAACCCGAAGACATTGCGCCGATGGTCATCTATTTGTTGAGCGACGCCGGCCGCGACGTCAACGCCCAGATCTACACGTGCGTTGGCCGGCGGATCTCGGTCTGGAACCAACCGGTAGAAGTCCGCACGATGATGGCCGACGGTGATCGCTGGACTCCCGAACAAATCGCGGCCCAGCTTCCGGGCGATATCGGTCAAGAGCCGAACCCGTTCATCGACGACCTCGAACGACGTATGGCCGAAATGCAGGGCAACGGCTGATGGTGGTCCCTGCCGAACCCGATGGGCGTGACCTGCTAGCCGGTCGGCGGGTAGTTGTTACGGCCGCGGCGGGTACGGGTATCGGCTCGGCCGTGGCCAAACGGTGTTTGGTCGAGGGCGCTTCGGTTCTGATCTCCGATATTCACCAACGTCGCCTGGCCGAGACTGCCGATCGACTCGAGACCGAAACTGGGCATCGGCCGGGTGTTGCGGTGTGCAACGTGACGGTTGAGGACGATGTGCAGGCCTTGGTGAGCGCGGCTGTCGATTCCCTGGGGGGCATCGACGTCATGATGAACAACGCCGGACTCGGGGGATCGACCAAGTTGGTCGACATGACCGACGAGCAATGGTCGTCGGTCATGGGTGTCACCCTCGACGGCACTATGCGCTGCACTCGCGCAGTGATGCGCCACATGATTGCCGCCGGTACTCGCGGAAGCATTGTCAACAACGCGAGTGTGGTTGGCTGGCGGGCCCAAGCCGAACAAAGTCACTACGCGGCAGCCAAGGCCGGGGTGATGGCGCTTACCCGTTGTTCGGCTATCGAAGCGGCCGAACACGGGATACGGATCAACGCGGTTGCCCCAAGTATCGCCATGCACGCCTTTCTCGAAAAGGTCAGCGACGCCGACTTTCTCGAGCATCTCTCTCGACAAGAAGCGTTCGGACGAGCGGCCGAGCCATGGGAAGTAGCCAATGTCATGGTGTTCTTGGCAAGCGATCTGGCGAGCTACATGACTGGCGAAGTCGTGTCGGTGAGTTCGCAGCGATCCTAAATTCTCGCCCCGCCCGACTTGTACGGTTTTCATAGAACGCGGCAACCTGCTAAACCTTGTGGCGCGAGTCACACCACCCGTTCTTCGAACGGGGCCGCCCTTGCGGCTTCCAACTTCCTGGGGGAACCAATGAAATCCCGATCCGCTTCTGCGACGCTGGCAAAGCTGCTGGCCGCCCTGCTGGCGTTTTCGCTGATCGCCGCGGCCTGCGGCGGTAGCGATGGCGACGGTGCCACCAACACCGCCGACGACACCACCGCCGACGACACCGCGTCAGACACGGCGGCTGACGACACCGCCGCCGACGAGCCCGCCGGAGACGCGGTAGTCGGCACGGTCGAGGATGCTCCAGTTGACGAGCCCGAAGAGGTCATCACCCCGGGTGGGGTGCTCAAGGTTGCCGTCGAAGCCGAAACCGACGGCCTGAACCCGGCCGTCAACCGCTTCGCCGTTTCGGCTTACCTCATGGGTCTGTCGATGATCGAGCCAGTGGCCGCATTTGACGCCGAGGGCAACTGGTTCCCTTACCTGGCCGAGTCGTTCACGCCGGTTGAGGGCACCAACTCGTGGCAGATGAAACTTCGCGAAGGCGTGATGTTTCACAACGGCGAAGAAATGACGGCCGACGACGCTATTGCCAATTTCGAAGCTCAGCTCGGCGATCTCGTGATCTCCTTGGCCGTGGCTCCAAGCTTCCCGCCCGAAAATCGCATCGAGAAGATCGACAAGTACACCGTTCAGTACAACTTGATCCGTCCCTCCGCGCACTTCCCCGCCAACCTGACGAGCCAGCTCGGAATGCTGGCCGCGGGTAGTTGGATCGCGGCCGCCACCGACGACCCATCGCTCAACCAAGCGCCGGTGGGCACTGGCCCATTCATGCTCGAGAGTCGCACACAAGACGATCGAACGATTGTGGTCAAGAACCCCAACTACTGGCAAGGCGCCGACAAGGTCTACCTCGATGGCATCGAGTTCATCGTCATCACCGACTCGGCCATCGCCGCCGAGCGGGTAGCAGCCGGCGAAATCGACGTGCAGATCACTTCGTCTCCCGACGCCATCCTCACGCTGCGCGATGCCGACACCGTGAGCACCATCGAGAACCTTCGTTCGGGCGTTAACGACGTCATGATGAACACCCGCAAACCGCCGTTCGACGACATTCGGGTGCGCAAGGCGCTCACTTATGCCGCCGACCGCGAAGGGTATTCGGCGCTAATTACCCAGGGAACGTCGCCGTTGGCCAACACGTTCTTTCATCCCGACCTGATCTGGAACAACCCCGACATCGTGCAAGAGGGCAACACCCCCGAGCTTGCTGCTCCGCTGGTCGAGGCTTATTGCGCTGATGTCCCGGAGAACTGCACCGATGGCAGGGTCAACATGGAGTTGCAGTACTCCGGCCCATCGGTCAGCCAGACCCGTATCGCCGACATCTTCTCGGCCATGTGGGGCGACTACTTCAACATCACCAAGCAGGAGTTGTTGCAGGACGCCCACATCCTCGATGTGGCGACCGGTGCGTTCGATGTGGTCACCTGGCGTCAGTTTGGTGCCGCCGACCCCGACAACGAAGTTGTTTGGCTCGAATGCGCCACCGCCGAAGGCTTCATCACCATCAACTGGGTGCGGGTTTGTAACCCCGACCGTGATGCCAAGTTGTTCGAGCAGCGGGCCACTACCGACCTCGATACCCGTGTTGGCCTGTGGCGCGAAGTGCAACAAGATGTTCACGACACCTACTCCTACATCTTCACCACCTACGCCAACTGGACCATCGGTGTGAGCGAACGAGTGCGCAACATCTGTGGTCAACGAGGACCGGGCGACGAGTTGATGTTCTGCAACAACTCGGGTAACCAGTTCTTCCACAACGTGTGGCTGGCCCAGTAATCAGCTGAGCAAAGGACGTGACACCGCCGGCAGGCAAAACCCAACTCGTGACCCATGCGGTCCACTAACCAAAGGGAACTTTTATGACCCAGTTCGTGGCCCGTAGGGTGTTGCAGTTGATGCTTGTTCTGCTGGCGGTGACCTTTCTCGCCTTCTCATCGCTTCATTTGCTCGGCAATCCGCTGGTCAATATCATCGGGGTTGTCGCCGAAATCGACTACTGCGACGACGTCGCCGCTGGCCTGCGCGAGGACTCGCATTCCGGGGCAAACATCGCCAAAGGCGATTGCGAGCTCATCGCCGAGGCCAAAGCCGAATACCGCCTCGACGAACCGGTGGTAAAACGCTACGTGCTCTGGCTGGGCGACATTGCTCAGGGCGACCTTGGCCGATCGTTCCAAAACGATTTGCCGGTCAGCGACATCGTCCGTCAAAAGATGCCCAAGTCGCTGCTGTTGATGGTGATGGCCGAGATCATTGCTCTGGTAGTCGCGATCCCGATGGGGATCTGGGCGGCCTACCGCGCCGGTCGACGGATCGATCGCGTAACCTCGATCGCGTCTTTCGGCCTGCTGTCGATACCCAATTTTGCTTTGGGCGTGATCTTGTTGCAAGTGTTCGCGTTCCGATGGCAGCTTCTGCCGGCCTCGTTTGACGACACGTCGGTGTTCACCCGGCTGCACTCGCTGCTGTTACCCGCCACCACGTTGGGCGTCGGGATCGCCGCCACCTACCAGCGGCTGTTGCGTACCGATCTGCTCACCACGTTGCAAGAAGACTTCGTGCATATGGCCCGCGCCAAAGGCATGCCTGATCGACACATCATGTTGCGCCACTCGCTTCGGCCCTCGATGTTCTCACTTATCACCGTGTTTGGCATCAACACCGGTGCTCTCATCGGCGGGTCGCTGGTGATCGAACGGATCTACAGCATTCCTGGCATAGGCAGCGAGATCGTTACCGCCGTCGTACGTGACGACTTTCCGGTAGTGCTCGGGGCGGTCGTTGTGATCGCGGTCGGATTTGTGTTGATCAACTTCGTTGTCGATCTGCTCTATTCGTGGCTCGACCCGAGAGTGAGGGTGTCATGAGCGCCACCATCACTCCCGACGCCATCGATGACGAGGTCGCGGGCGCGGTACAAAAGACGCTTGGTATTGCTTTCTGGGTGGCCATTGCTTGGATCGTGATAATTAGTCTCGCAGCGCTGTTGGCGCCCGTGCTCCCGATAAAAGACCCGCACGCTATTGCTACCGGTCCGCCACGGGTCGGACCATCGATGGACAACCTTTTTGGTACCGATGCGCTGGGGCGCGACGTATTCTCTCGCACGATTTGGGGAGCCCGAATCTCGTTGGCCGTTGGTTTTCTCGGAATCTTCTTGGGGGTCGTCGTAGGCGGCGCGCTCGGCATTGTGGCCGGCTACTTCAAAGGCAAGATCGATCAGGTCGTGAGCTTCGGTTTCTTCACTTTGCTGTCGTTTCCGGCCCTCGTCCTTGCTTTGCTCATTACCGCGTCGCTCAACCGCAGCCTGCTTACCGTCGCCATGACCCTCGGCATCTTGGGCATTGCCCCCATTGGCCGTTTGGCGAGAGCATCCACACTGGTCTTCGCCGAGCGAGAGTTTGTGCAGGCGTCGCGGGTGATCGGCGCCAAGAACGGTCGCATCATCATCCGCGAACTTCTGCCCAATGTCTTGATCCCCATGGGCGCCCTCACCTTGCTCGGAATGGGCATCTCGATTGTCGCCGAAGGCAGCTTGGCGTTCCTCGGCCTCTCGGTCGAGGGTGAGGCGATTTCGTGGGGCAAGTCGATTGTTGACGGGTCCCAGACACGAGACCTCGACAACAATCCTCACGTGGCGATGTTCCCGATCTTCGCCATGTTTCTCACGGTCATGGCCCTCAACTTCGCCGGCGACCGAATCCGCGAATACACCGATGTCAAGGAGACCGCGTTCTGATGGCCGAAGTCCAGCTCTCAGTTCGTGACCTCACCGTTAGGTTTCCAACCGAACGCGGCGTCGTCGAGGCCGTCAACGGTGTGACCTTCGATCTCGAGAAGGGTCAAACGCTTGGCATCGTCGGCGAGTCAGGTTCGGGCAAGTCGGTGACCGCCAAGACGCTGATGAATCTGCTTCCTCGAACCGCCGAAATCGACGGCGAGGTCACCTTCGAGGGCGAAGATGTGCGCAAGATCGCCGCCGAAGGACGCCAGCATTTCTGGGGCGTCAAGATGACCATGGTCTTTCAGGACCCGATGACCTCGCTCAACCCGGTCAAGAAGTGCGGCGAACAGATCGCCGAGACCCTCCGGTACCACATGGGGCGAGACAAAAAGACGGCGCTGGCCGAAGCCGTCGACCTGCTGGGCCAGGTCGGAATCCCCGAACCGGCCAAGCGAGTCGATCAGTACCCCCACGAACTGTCGGGCGGTCTACGCCAACGAGTCGTTATTGCCATGGCGCTGGCCTGCGAACCATCGCTGCTGATCGCCGACGAACCCACTACTGCGGTCGATGTCACCGTTCAAAAGCATTTGCTCGACTTGCTCGACCGACTGCGCCGCGAGCGCCATATGTCGATGATCCTCATCACCCACGATCTGGGTGTGGCCCGTGGGCGCTGTGACGACGTGGCCGTCATGTATGCCGGTCGCATCGTCGAACGAGCTCAGACCGAAACCTTGTTCAGCGATTCCCGTCACCCATACGCCGACGCGTTGCTCCGATCGATTCCCCGAATCGATCAGCCGAGCCACACCCGGCTCGAACCCATCCCTGGCCGACCGCCCGAGTTGATCAATTCGCCGGTGCAGTGTGCCTACGCCCCTCGGTGCCGGTACGCCCAGCCCGATTGCCTCGACTCGATTCCCGCGGTGCAAGGGGTTATGGGCACTCACGAGTTCGCGTGCCACCACCCGGCCAACACCGACCGCGGTCGCGAGGCCCTGGCCGCCAACGTGGCAGCCGGCCGCAACGCGGCCGGGCTCGAAGTCATCGGCTACGCAGGAGGCAACTGATGGCCGGATCCGGACAAGCACCGCTTCGTGACGATCCCAATGTGCTGCTCAGCATTGCCGACCTCGAGATCGAGTTCCCGGTTGGCAAAGGCGAGGTAGTTCATGCGGTGAGCGGTATTTCTTTTGATGTCGCCGAAGGAGAAACACTCGGCATCGTGGGGGAGAGCGGCTGTGGCAAGTCCACCGTGGCTCGGTCGATTATCCGGCTCAACTCCATCAAATCAGGGTCGGTCGACTATCAGGGCCACAACCTGGCGTCTCTCGAGGGCGAGCCGTTGCGCAAGATCCGTCCCGACTTGCAGATGATCTTTCAAGACCCCATTTCGTCACTCAACCCGCGGCGCAAGATCCGCGACGTGATCAGCGAAGGTCTTGCAGTGTGGGGTGACGAGCACGGTGCTTGGTCCCAGGACCGCATCGAAGAGCTGATGGTGGCGGTCGGGATCGATCCCAAGTTCGGGGCTCGGCGTCCCCACCAATTCTCCGGTGGTCAGTGCCAGCGAATCGGCATTGCCCGAGCGTTGGCTCTCGACCCCAAAGTGTTGATTTGCGACGAGCCGGTCTCGGCTCTCGACGTGTCGGTGCAAGCTCAGATCCTCAATCTCTTGCAGGATATGAAGGAGCGATACGGCCTGACCGTGTTGTTCATCAGCCACGACTTGTCGGTGGTCAAAAATGTGTCCGACCGCATCATCGTGATGTACCTCGGCAAGGCCTGCGAGATCGGCAGCGCCGAAGAGCTCTACGCCCGACCGCGCCATCCCTATACGCGAGCGCTGCTGGCATCGATCCCCGAACCGGCCCCCACCGTCGACGTGTCCGAGGGAGACATCGCCGGCGAATTGCCGTCACCCATCAATCCGCCCACCGGCTGCCGGTTCAACACCCGTTGCGGGCACACAACCGACATCTGTTTTACCGACGAACCAATGATGCAGCGGGTCGGCGACGCCGATCACTACTTGGCTTGCCATCATCCCGTCGAGATTGCGGTCAGCGTCTGACCCACACGGTCTTGGACGACAGCGGCGAATCTCCGGCGACCGCGACCTCGACAGTGTCTTCAATGGCCAGTTTGGCCAAGTGAGCCAACACCGATCGAGCCGCCGGTTTGTGCAGCTCCTTGCGTACATCGGCATACAGAACCGCGACGATCTCGGCCGCCGACTTCGGGCCGTTTGACAATTGTTCGATGATGGCGTGTTCGCGACCCTGGCGGTGGACCATCAGCGCCCGAACGAAATGGTGGTGCTGATCGATCGGCCCGCCGTGAGTGGGGTAGAGCCGAGAATCGTGGGGCCGATCGAGGAGCAGTTGCAACGAAGACAAGTAGGCCGCAACATCGCCGTCGGGCGGCGGAATAATGGTGGTCGACCAACCCATAACGTGATCGCCCGACAACACTGCTTGTTCTGCGGCCAACGCGAAACAGAGATGGTTGCTGATGTGCCCCGGCGTATGCAGCGCTTCGATTGTGTACGTCGGGCCCTCGACGATGTCGCCATGGGCCAGCGCTGAGTCGGGCACG
>Ga0114934_10000160_pt1 | contig 40554 bp, 51 predicted proteins | sample 4SBtaG_2_FD_99695 | JGI IMG/M metagenome (GOLD analysis project Ga0114934, IMG submission 99695) | Deep subsurface microbial communities from Kolumbo volcano to uncover new lineages of life (NeLLi) - 4SBTROV10_white metaG | ecosystem: Environmental > Aquatic > Marine > Volcanic ...
CCAACAGCAACTGTAACCTGAGCTAATTTTCCAGTAACATCACCTGCTGCAAAAACACCTGAAATATTAGTTTCTTGCTCTTGATTAACAATTATAAATCCTTTTTCATTAAGCTTAATTCCAGCTGACTGAGCCAAACTAGTTGAAGGCACGCTTCCAATTTCAATAAAACAACCATTAACATCTAATTCAGTAACTTCACTTGTTTCTTTATTTTTAATTATAATTTTCTGAAGCATTGGGCTTCCAACAAACTCCTCCAAAACAGAATTCATTATAAATTCAATATTACTTTTTTCTTGAGCTTGTTTCACATTAGCTTCTTCTGCCCTGAAAGAATCTCTCCTATGAATTAAATAAACTTTTTCAGCAATATCAGCTAAATAAACAGCTGAACTCAAGGCAGAATCACCACCGCCAACAACAGCTACTTTCTTACCTTTAAACATCGGCCCATCACAAGTAGCACAATAAGAAATACCTAAACCAACAAGCTTATCTTCACCTTTAACACCAAGAGTCCTATGCATCGCCCCAGTTGCCAAAATAACCGACTTCGCTTCAAAAACACCCTTATGCTCAGTTGTTATTCTCTTAACATCCCCCTTTAACTGCATTTTAACAAAATTATCAGTTAAAAATTCAACACCAAATTTATCACACTGTTTTTTCATAATATCAGTCAAATCAATCCCACTTATTTCTTCTACCCCAGGATAATTTTCAATACTTGTTGCTAAATTAATCTGCCCCCCAATATCCTTTGAAATAATTAAAGTTTTAAGATTCCTACGCCCAGCATAAATTCCAGCTGTCAAACCAGCAGGCCCTGCACCACAAATAATTACATCATACATTTAAGACAACCTCCATAATAAAAAAATTACTAAAAAACATAATTTAAACATGATTTAAAAAGAAAAGCATTAATAAAAAACAAACTATTTAAAAAAAAAATAAATTTAGCTTAACTTTTACAAGTCAAGTAACAAATCAATCCTTGGTTTATCAAAACCAACGATTATGACTCCATCAATATCAATAACAGGCACACCCATTTGTCCTGATTTTTGAATCATTTCCTGCGCCTTCTCTTGATTAACAGAAACATCATAATCAATAAAAGGAATATTATGCTCCTTAAGATACTTCTTTGTCCTTGCACACCATGGACAATTAGGTGTTGAATAAATAATTATTTCATGCTGCATTTTTTAATACCTCCTTTATTAAAAAAAAACTTAATTTTTTTAAAAAAACAATTATAAATAAAACAATTTAAAAACATCATTGTTTAAATATATTACTTAAGAAAGTTATAATACCTTTTTAATATAAAGGTTTTGTTACCAAAAAGAAAGTAAAAAAAAAGGAGAAAAAAATTAATGAAAAAAAAATTAAAAAAAACGTGTTTTATTAAAAACAACTACGAGCTAGTTAATAAAAAATGGTTATTTCAATTACTCTGTTGCTTTAAAGATGAAAAAAGCCATAGATTCAAGGACTTACTTAAAGTACTTAATGGAATAAGCACTAAAACATTATCACAACGACTTAAAGAACTTGTTTCAGAAGACATTCTTAAAAAAAAACAATTTAACCAAACACCCCCAAAAACAGAGTATTACTTAACTAAAAAAGGATATGAATTATTAGTTGCTCTTGAACCATTTGAGGAATGGAGCGAAAAATGGATGATAAAAAAAAAGTAAAACAACTTATTAAATTAACTGCTGACTTAAAATTAAAAATAAGCCAAGGGCAAGACAGTAATAAGAAAAATAATAAAATTTACCCCTCTTAATCAAATCAATAAGATATTTTATTGTTAAAAAACCAACGACAGCTGAAGTAAAAATACCAACAATTATATCAATTGAAAAAAATAACCCTACTTGCTTTGCTTTAAAAATAAAAGCACCAATAATAGCAGGTATGAAAAGCAAGAAAGAAAATTCAGCTGCTTCATTCTTATCAATACCCAACAACATAGCAGTACTAATTGTGCTTCCGCTTCTTGAAATACCTGGAATAATAGCAATCCCCTGTGCAATTCCAATAACAATTGAATCCAGCCAGCTCATCTTTTTTTTTGATTCAGCAAATTTAGTTAAAAACAATAAAGCACCTGTTAAAATAAAAGCAAAACCAATAACAAAAGAATTTAAAAAAAATGATTCAAAAAGTTTTTGAAATGAAAAACCAATTAAAGCAGTTGGTATACTTGCAATGATTAAAAACAAACTCATTTTTTCATTTTTTGTCTTAAATTTAAAAGTGAAAAATGCCTTTGTTAACTTAATTATTTTTTTCCAAAAAACAGCAATAACAGCAATAAGAGTTCCTATGTGAAGCATTATATCAAAAAAAACATTTGTCTTGATATTAAAAAAAAGTTGAAAAATTGCCAAATGCCCCGATGAAGAAATCGGCAACCATTCAGTTATTCCTTGAATAACCCCCAGCAAAAAAGCATAAATTAAGTCCATTTACCTCACTTTTTTAAAAAAAAATTCTTATTTTGATAATAAATAATTCCCCCCTTTTATCCTTATTGCTTTACCTTCAACAATAGCAGAAGCTATTTTTTCACGTGCAGTTGAAATCAACCTATTAAAAGTCGGCTGAGAAATATTCATCTTAGCAGCACATTCATTCTGGCTTAATTTTTCAAAATCACTTAACCTAATAGCCTCAAACTCCTCAACATTAAGAGTAACTTCTTCTAAATCACGCATAGCAATACCAGCTGGCTTAAAAAAAGCAACATCTGGCTCAAAAGAAATTCTCCTCTTTCTCCTCAAACGTGGCATACTTTCACATCACTTTTTTTAAAGCATCTTTTACTTTTAATGAAGAACTAAATTGCTTCATCTTAATACCCTTATCCTCTAAACTCATTTTTAAAACAGGCCCAAACTTACCACCTGAAACAATTAACTCCACTCCCTTTTCACTCATTAAATGAGCAGCACTATAACCAGCACCACCCCCAACAGTAAAAGGGTTTTTAATTGATTCAACTAATTTTCCATTTTCAAAAATCAAAAAATAAGGAGCCCTTGCGCTAACTTCACTTAAAAAACTCTCCTCATCTTTTCCTTTGCTTGCAACTGAAATTTTCATAAAACCACCTCATAAAACTTTTTCATCCTCTAAATAATTAATAATTAAACCTTGAATAATTGAAAAAACAATCATTACAAAAGTAAGCACTAACAACATTTTAAAATCAAAATAAATTAAAAACAAAGGCATCAAAGGAACCTTAATAGCACGATTATACAAAAACGTTGCAATAAAGCCCTGCTTCACTCCTTTTTTTTTCAAATCAGCAAGCAAAGGATACCACATATAAATAGGCCCAGAAGAAAGCACGCCTCCTAAAACCATTATAATCCAGCCAACCAAACCACCTGCTTTGTTAAAATGCTTCAAAATCAATTTAGGTGAAACAAAATAATTAACTAAAAACATTAAAATAAAGATTAACACAAGCACTGGCAGAATTTTAAAAATAATACTTGAAAAAAAGTTAGCTATTTTAATAAACTTATTAAAATTAAAAAAAGCAATAAGTAAATAAATTAAAAGCATTGTGATAAAAAATGCTTTTGTAAAACTTATTTTTTCTTTTAATTCACTAACAAACTTCATAATATCATCCAAATTGAAACACTTAATAAAGCAACAATAATAGCAAATACAAAAGAAGTTAAATTACGAATTAAAGCAAAATTCTTACCTAAAATAATTGATTCAGCTGGAAACTGAATTAAACCAACAGTAACCCAAGCTACAATAAAAGCAATAATAGCAATTAAAGAAATACCTTGTTTTAACAATTCTCCTCCAATTATGTAACTTGTAATTGGATTACCTGCTAAAACGCTTCCTACAACTGCTCCTATTATTGAATCAATTAAAGGATTACCAGTGAAAATTTTTGAATAAAAAGATTTAGGAATAAAAGAATTAAACAAAGCAATAAGCATGATGATACTTAACAATAATAAAGAACTGTTCCAAATTGACTTAAATGCTTTAACAGCTGACTGCTTTACCTTCACTTTATTCATTTAATAAAACAACTCCTAATTACTCCATATTATTATAACTCTTAATAATTCACTTTCCAACTAATCTAATATTACATTTAGGACAAACATAATAACTACAAGGAGTTCCTGGCTCATGATTTACTTCATAACCACATTGAGGACAAACACACTTACGCACAGGACCTAAACCCTGCCTTCTTCCTTCTTGTCCTAATCCTTCACCACGAGCCATTAAAATCACTCCCTCTTACCTTTTTTTAAAGTTAATTAATTTTCTTTTAAAAATTAATTAATCTTCATTCTTTTTTATTAACTTCTTTTATTCCTTTTATTCCTTCTCTTTCTTATTTAATTCTTCTAATCTTTTCTCAATAGCTTGTTTTTTACTTTCAAGCCAGTTTATTTCATCTTCTTTTGAAAAAGAAGAAGAAGAGGAATCGGTTGAATCACTTCTAAATCTTCTTCCAAAACCAATTCCTCTTCCACGTCCAAAGCCTGCTCCACGTCTAAAACCTGCTCCTCTTCCAAAACCTCTTCCTTGTCCCATTCTTGGTTCTGTTGAAGTATAACCAGGTGCATTTCTGTCAGAGCAGTAACCAAGTCCTCTTCCTGTTCTTGGGCCTCTTCCTTCAGGTCCTGTTTTATCTCCATAAGGCATAATTACCTCACCTCCATTATTTAACATAAAAAAACCAAATGAATTATTATTCAATTGGTTATTATGAATTATAATTCATTTAGTATTTAAACCTTTTGTTTAGTTAATATTCTGAAAAAAATTTCAGGCATAGTTGAATCAGATCATGTTGTTGTAGAAGTATGCATTGAATAACTTTTAAATTGTTAATAAACCAAATCTTTACTTGCATTCTATTTTTATTAGAATTAGTTAATAAATCGTTACTACTGAAAACATGTCATCATATTGTTCCATGCTTACCCTCTCCCCTGTTTTTGCTTCTTTTATTTCAACTCCTATTACTGAAGGTTTTTTCATTTCCCTGCAGATAATTGCAGCGTGGCAGAGGAAGTTCCTTCTTCTTATTAACACTGCTTTTAGTTTTGGAAGGAATGCAATATGGTCAAGTAAGAAATTATCACAGTATAATATTGGATTGTCATACTTGTCAATGTCTTCAACATCAAGTATGAGTGTTCCTTTTAAATTGCCAGGGTAATTGGTGTAGGCTTTAATTTTTTCCATGATTTTAATGCCTCCGTATATTTTGGGTTATTGTATAATCTTTCAATGAACCATGGGATAATCTTTTTCTGGAATCCACAGTATTCATCCATTGTTTCAGGAGAGTTTAATTGCCGTGCAGTGCATCCTCCTGCGCATATTTTTTTATACTCGCAATTCTTGCACCTTTCACTTGTTAAAATGTTTGTTTTGTAAACTCCCCAAAAGTCATTAAAAACATCCTCAGGTGGCTTATTACTGGTATGCTGTAATAATCTTGGGCATGGTGCCATTTTCCCGTCTGGCAGTAATACTAATAATGATGACCCTGCTCCACATGGTGATCGTGCGCACATGAACTCGCGTTTTTCCATTGGCTGCGTAATTGACTCAGCCATCCACTTAAAATTATCATACTTTACCTTCTTGTAATATTCTTTTTCAACATACTCTTCAAAAGTCTTTGAGACGAAGTTGAATAATTTGTTAGCACTTGGCATTAATTTCTTGTCCACGACAATGTTAAAATGGAAAGAAGAAGGTTTTATTTCATCAAGCCATTTGAATAAATCATCTTGCATTGTTACGTTGTTTTTTGTTAGCACTGAAATTATTCCAAATCTTACTTTTTCTTTCTTCAAGTTGTTTATTCCATTCATCGTTTTTTCTAAAGCATTTTCAGAGTTTCCTTCTCTTGTTTTCCTTAGCTTGTTGTATTTTCCTGGCCCGTCAAGCGATACTCCTACTGAAACATTTTTGAGTTTGAAGAGTCTTGCTACTTCTGGTGTTATTAGTGAACCATTGGTTTGTATTACTGTTTTCTTGCTCATCACTAACTCGTTTAATAAGAGGTAACGTATTGTTTTCAGTCTTAGTAATGGTTCTCCACCAAAGAACTGAACTGTGCGTATTGTGTCGAACTTGTTTAAGATTTCTTCAACCTTTTTATCCAATTCTTCAGTGCTTAATTCAGGATAAGGAGCATGTTTTTCGTAACAATAATCGCAACCATAATTGCATTTCATTGTCAAGAGTATTGTTAATATTGTTGGCATTATCCTGAAATTCATTAAAGGAGTGAGAGATTGCTTGCTTGAGTAAACCACTTTTTCTTTTTCCAATGCTTCGAAAAATTTTTTTTCCTCTTCATTTAGTATCCCCCCCTGAATGAATGCTTTTCCTCCTGGCATAGTGATCCTTGTGTAAACGCGTGGCTTGTACCTACTTCCTTCAATTAGTTCTGGCTTGTCAGTAATAACCCACCTCCCTGTTTCTGGGTTTAGTAGGATTGTTCCTCCTTTGATTTTAACTTTTTTAAGATGTGGTATAATGTAATCTTTTTCATTACTCCTCTGAAAATAAAATTGAAGTGTTTTCTCTTCGAAATTAGCAAGAGTTTGAGTAATGTTAAGAAGCGTGCCTAAGCGTCCTTCGTATTTTATTTTCTTCTCCGGGACTTTGCCATGTAATAATGGGCTTTGTATTTGAGACATTACTTCGTAAAAGTTTTTTTCTTTTTTTGCGCACTCTCCTTTGATTGCTTTCCAAAGACGATTGGAAACTATCCCAGCAACAAATTCAAGGAGTATCCCTCTCTTATGAGGAGGCAATTTAGATAATGCGTTCAGTTTGCTTAAAAATTTTTCAGGGTCTGAACTAAGACTTTCTTTCACGCCCTTGCGAATTTCATGGATATCAGTTGAATTTATTTCCATCAGGTTTGCTAAGTATAAATAATCTTTTTCGTCATTCCCTTCTCTTACTATGATTCCTCCGTTTGGGAGTTTCCGCGCTGATACCATTAATAATCATTCCCATGAGTCTTACTTTTCATGGCTCTCTATTGTTTTCATAATCTTGCTTGAAATTTCTTTTTAGAAATCTTTTATTATTTTAGTCCAAGTCGTCATTGTCATCGTCGCCGTCATTGAAATCTCCATAATGGTCTACCCAAACTCCATAATCTGGCCAACTATCATCTTTACTAGAGTCACTTAAGTGGTACGTCCAAATTGCCATAACATCATCCCTCCATATATAATTTTTCTTTCTTCTCCTTTTAAAACTTTTGTAGTGATGATTGCCGATGATTTTTGTTGTTGTGAACTTTTTATTCTATTTTTTTTCTTAGATTAAAAGGAGATATCTTTGAAGAATAAGTCTTATTTTGATGAAAGTTTTGACCTATGAACCAGAAGAAGGGATTGAGAGAGAAGACTCACTCTGATTAGCGTATTGCTCCAGTAAATCCAACACGCATGTGCCAGGGCAAATTTTCTTTTCTTTGCATGTTTTACACTTTTCAGGTAAAATCTCATGGTTTCTGAACTTAGTACAATATTCTGAAGACCATATTTTTTTTAAAGAATTTGTTTGAATGTTTCCAAGTGAAACATTTGAGAAAGAGCATGGTCTTATCTCTCCGTTTGGTGAGATTGCTATTGAAGTACTGCAAGCAGAGCATCTTGGGGCATTAAAATACTTTGAAATGTCCAAATCGCACTTGCCTATAACTCCTAACCACCCTAATTTTAATTTCAGATTCAATTTAGATACTTTTTTCAAGACAGATTCTATCTCATCAAATGATAGTGAAATATTTGGGTCATCACTTACAACCTTGTTTAGTGTTGCTCTTGGAACCCCTAATTTGTCTAGGAATATAAGAAAGTCTGTTATTTCAGAATAATTTAATCTGCTTAGAGTAGTGTTTGTAGCGACTGAAATTTTTGATTCCAAACAATTTTTTATTCCTGAAACACATTGATTAAAAGAATTATTTTGAGTAGTGTCATTATGTGTCTTCTCAAAACCCTCAATTGATATTTGAACACTTTTTAACCCTGCTTTTTCGAGCTTTGTTACTAAGTCTTTAGTTAGGAAAGTTCCATTACTGATTAAATGAGTAACTAAATCATAAGATGTCGCGTATTCAACAAGTGAAGGCAATTCAGGGTTTAAAGTTGGTTCTCCTCCCGAGAAGGTTATTTTAAACACCCCATTATGCGCAAGTTTTTTAATTATTTTTTTGAAATCATTTATCGAGAGCTCTGTTTGCGCATATCGTTGGTTAGCATAGCACCATTTGCATCGGTTGTTGCACTTGCCAGTTATTTCTAATCTCATCTTTAGTGGGTAGCGTAGTTCAGGCATTTTATGTGGTTTCCCTTTCTCCTTGCCTGTTTTGAGAAAGTCAATTAAATCTTTTTCTGCTTCAAGAGGTATTCCGAGAAGTTTTGGGGGGACATTAATTAGTTTTGTCATTAATAATTTTCTAGTGTCTTCGTCAATCCTATAGTATTTCCCTTTTCTCCTAAGAACTCCTCCTTGTGGCTCTTTTCTCCACATAATGTTGTTTTTCTTGAAAACTCGGTAAGGAAAGTACTTTAGAAAGTAGTGCTTCTCGTTTTCTTTCACTGGTTCAAAACCAATTCGCCTGTAATAAGGAAGCAAATAACTAGCTGCTCGCTTGTCAACTTTTATTATTAATGTTTGTCCTTTTTTTTCAAGATTAAATAACGCAGATAGTGTTAGAACCAGGCCTAAGTGTTTGCTCCTGTATTTTTTGCGCACGCCTAATGGGCCGAAAACAATAACCTTGCTAACAGGCATTGTTCTAGTGATTAAATAGCCTACTATTTTTTTATTTTCTTTCACTACTAAGCAATTTTTGCTGTCACTGTGAATGAGTTTTAGCTTGATGTTTTCTAAAGCTTCTTCCTTGTTAAGATTTGTGAAATAAGGGCTTTCATTAAAGCAAGCCATGTGAATTTCTGCGACTTCGGCTAAGTCTGTTTTCTTTAATCTTTCAATTTTCATTTGGTTCAACCTTAATCTTCTCAGTCGTCTTCCTCTTCATCGTCAGATTCATAGTCACTAAATTCATCACAGCCCAATCCATCAGGTCTTGTATCTAATGGATCTTCATCTGCATCACAAGATGCATTATTTCTTGTCTCTCCTATTATCAATTATTTCACCTCCATATATAATTTTTCTTTCTTCTTCTTTTAAAACTTTTGCAACGACAATTGTTTTGACGAGAAAACAAAGTTTTAAATAAGATTTTTGATTTTTCGTTTATGATGATTGATTTTAATTTGATTTATGAAAAAGCAAAACTTGTTTTAATTAGTCCTAATAAATTTTTTAAAAAATACAAAAAAGAAAAAGGATTAAAAGAAGCATTTGTTTATTTTGCAGTGTTATCTTTTATTTCTGTTATTTTAGGAATAATAGGACATTACTTATTCTCTCCTTACTATTCTTATTTAGTTAAGAGTATTTTCAAAATTAATTACACTGCTAGGAATATGCCTTTAAATTTATTGGTTATTACTTATTTAATTGGGTGGGTTCTTGCTTTAATAACAGGATTCATTAGTGCTGGTTTTTTACATATTTACTTACTTATTTTTGGAGGAAAAGCAAAATATGAAGATACTTATAGGTTATATTCTTATTCACTAACTCCTGTTTTTTTAGTTAAATGGGTTCCTGTTATAGGTAGATTTGTAACATTATGGGAAATTGCTTTACTTATTATTGGAACACAAAAAATTCATAAAATGAGTAGGAATAAAGCAATTTTAATTTATGTAATTCCCCTCTTACTAATTTTACTCTTAATTGTTATTATTTTTTTAACTGTAATTCCTTTAGTAAAAACACAATTAGTTAATTCAGTTTACACAAAATAAACTTAGTAAATTTTTGTAAAATTTATAATAACCTTAAAAAATCCAAGGATTAGTTTTATGACAAACCACAGGGTTCTTATTTTATTTCAATTATAGGTAATGCTAGAATCTTTATTCTGTTTCAATTCTGGGTGCGAGATAATAAGTGATTGTAGCTTCTCCTATTTCATACTGTAATTTTAATGGCTTGTCAGTTCCTAAATTAATTTCAACAATTGAAGCAGCATCAGTTGCTTTTAACAAGTCATTTAAGTACTCAAGTGGAAACATTGCTTTTGCTTCATTATTTACAGTGTGTTCAAGTAGTATCTCTTGTCCTTTTAAAGTTTCAATAACAACGTCCCCCTTATCTCCATGTGCTTTAATATCAAAACCTTTTTCAGTTGCATTTAAAACAACATGAGAAGAGACAAGTGAAGCATCTTTAAGTCCTTCTTTAATCACGTTACCATTTAGTTTTACTTTCGCGTCAAATTCAATTGAAGGCGTTTTAGGACTTGAAGAACCAATATCAAGCAAAGGTAAATTAAATTTTCTTACTGAGTTCCCTTTAAAAATTAATTCTAACCTTGAGCCAGAATCATTAAGTTTTAATGTAAGGTTTTCACCTGCTCTTACTCTACTCATTATTTTTGATAAATCATCTAAATTTAAGCCGATTTTAATTTGCTCAGGCACTTCATATTTTTCAAAACTCTGCTTAGGTAATTTAAAATCAACCATTGCTATTTGTGAAGGGTCCATTGCTCTTAAAAACACTCCATTTTCATTAATGTCAAATTCACTTTCATCAATTAAAGTTGCTATGGCATCAACAGAATCTTTAAATAATTTAGCATCGTCTATTTTTAATTCAAACATTTTAAAAAATCACCATTTTTGTTTTTCTTATTATTGAATTTTAAAGTTTTCAAACTTTATAAAACTAATTAAATTCAAAAAAAATTTTCTTTAACAATATAACTTATAAACATGCCCTGTTCCTACATTTGAATGTCCTTCACAAAAAGGCATTATGTCACAGAAGAAAAGTTTCACATGCCCAAGAAGAGGCACTCTGAAAAGGATTTTTTTTCCAACTATCATTTTGTCATTAATTAAAGTTGAAATACAAGCCCCTGGATTTTCTGTTTGACATTGATACTGAGAGTTAGGTGTCATAAAACCCATTTGGTCAGGTATTGGATTAGCATCTCCTTTAGTTATTAAATAATAATTATTTGCTTTCTTAATTTTTAAAAAAGCTCTGTGTATAACCTGCCCTATGAAAGGTTTTGTGTTATAAACAACAATATCATTACTTTTGTTTAAATCAATAATCTTATTCCCTACTGCTATTTTTGTGGCTTCGATATTATCCTGTAAATCAGAGTAGTTATAGGGTTGATTTTTTTGATTTAAAACTAAAAAATTTAAGTTATCTGATTTAACTGTTGGTGCTTTTATATCTTTAATAGAAACTCCTTGTATTACAAGAATATCCCCTATATCCAGGACTCCTTTTTCACTGCAAGATGAAACAACCACAAGAGGACTTGTAGTATGAAGAAAAATAGGGAGTATTAAAAAATAAACAACAGCTGCAACTATGAATGAAATTGTCCAGTCCTTAATTTCTTGAAAGGTGTCATATTTTTCTGGTTTTGTTTTCTGCTTCTTATTTAATTTTTGGCTTGTTTTTTTTATTTTATTTTTTATTTCTTGAGAATAATCTTTAAATTTCATTTATCCACTGCCTTCATATAAACAAAAAGAAAGATTTAAATTAATGTGTTTAAATCCTTTTTTAATTTTTTAAGTGTTCTTTTCAAGACTTCTCTTGGCTTTCCTTTTTTTACTTTTAAATAAAATTCAGGTTGTCCAATTAAAGGATGGGGTATTGTATAATTTGCTTCTTCAGTATCCTTATCTTCTAATAAACCTGCCACAAGCAATCCTGAAAAAGTATGATCTTCTCCTTGTAATTCAAAACTCATTTCATTGCCTTTCTCTGATTTTTTAATAAATTTCATTTTTTACTTCACCCTCCTCTTTTAATAAAATTTAATTTAAATTTCTTCACCATATTTTGAAGATAATTTACGGGTTTCAACCCACCCGCAATTACTGCATTTTACCTTAAAAGAATCTACTCTTTGCATTTCACTTCTACATTTTGAACAATATGCTTTAACAACTCCTAATTCTTTTTCATCAGTTGTTAAATCAACACCTGTTTTTGAAACATTTATTATTTTAACTTTAACAATGTCTCCTATTTTAAATTCATTCCTCATTGATTTAACAAATCCTCTTCTTACATTTTCAACTCTTAAAATAGCTGTTTCTCCAGGTGCTATTAATCTGAATTTATTTGAATCAATTGAAATTAAGTCAATCATTGCTTTAGTATCATTTATGTTTGATATAACACCGTAAGTGTAAGTTCCTTTTTGCTGTATTTTTGGAATTTTTGTAAGAATATTGACTCTTGCTACTCTTTCTGTTTTAATCAATTCAGGATAACCAATAGAGGAAGAACGAATATTATCTTCATCTGAATAAGTTCCAAAAGAAGGCAAATACTCTAAAGTGCTTGCTATTGAATCTCCTGGTAAAACAATTTTTTCATTTTTTTCCATTTAAAAAAACCTCTTTTAATTTATTTAATTTTTTTAAAAAAATATTTAATTTTCTTTTTAATTTAAAATAAGCAGTTAATATTCTAAAAAAAGAACTTTATAAACTTTGTTTATAAGTTCAATCAATAAAATTCAAACAAAAATTAACTTTTATTAAAAATTTAACTTTTATTAAAAATATTAGAAATAATAATTTATAAACAATACAAGAGTTAATAGTTATCATATGATTGAATCATTAATTAAACCTGAAACAGCTGAAAAAAAACCAGTTGATACTTTTATTGCTGCTTTTTTATTTACTATTGCTGCTTGCATATTAACTCTTCAAATACAAGCAGGAGACAAAGGTTCAGGTTTTTTAATTGTTGCTTTTATAAGCATTGCTTCTGCTCCTTTTTTAGTAAGGTTATTTAAGATAGAGGAGAAGAAGAATATTGGAAATTTATTTGATAGGCATTCTGCTTTGATTCAAATTTTTGCTTTTTTCTTTGTAGGTGTTATTTTGGGAAGTTCTTTATTTTTTGTATTAACTCAAAATAGTGCAATATTTACAGACCAAATAGGTGATTTATGCTCAAAAGGGGTAATAAAAGATAAAATATGTTTACAACAAGGATTAACAGGGCAAGCTACTGGATTATTTTCAACAACGGGACAAGCAATAAAAGGATTGTCTTTTAAAATTATTTTATTTAATAATTTGAAAGTGCTTACTCTTGCTTTTATTTTTTCGTTCTTGCTTGGGGCTGGTGCTATTTTTTTAATTTCATGGAATGCAACCATAATTGGCGTGCTTATTGGAAAAATTGCACAGGATCCTATTAGTTTCGGCTCAATTTCATTTGGCAATAATATTTTCTTGAATTATTTGATTGCATTGCCTTATACTCTTTTAAGACTACTTCCCCATGGTATTTTTGAATTTGGTGCTTATTTTTTCGGAGCAATTGCAGGAGGTATTCTTTCAGTGGCTATTATTAAAAAGCAAGAAGAAGGAATGGAAGCTTTTAAACATGCTTTTAAGGATTCGCTTGAGTACTTGATTATTTCAGTTGTTTTAATAGTAATAGGTGCAGTTGTTGAAATATTAATTTGAGTTTTATTTTATATTTAATTAGTTTTATTTTATATTTAATTAGTTTTATTTTTTTAACTTTTTTATTTTCTTTTTTTTGTTGTTTTCTTTTTTGTTATTTTTTTTGTTGTTGTTTTATCTGCTTGCTTTTCTTCTTTTAAGCCATATTCTTTTTTGAGTTTTTCAATAATCTCAGAAGTGTTTACTTTTGATAAGTCAATGTTTTTTATTAAATTTTCATAATCTTTTGATACTTTTGATTGTGCTTTTTCATAGCCCCCGAACTTTCCTGCTACATTTGCAGCTAAATTTGATAATTCAAGTGGAAAAATTAATTTGCTTGACTTACCTTCTGCTATTTTTTGCAGTGCTTGTAAATATAAGTATCGCAGGCTTGAGTCAGTTAACTTACCTGCGCTTTCTTGAATTGCATTAATATTTATCTTTTTTCCTTCTGCTAATTCTTTTGCTGCTAATTTTTTCTGTTCAGCTTCTTTTAATTTATGCATTGATTCTTGAACTTCTTTTGGAAGAGCTATTGATTGTATTTCAATTGACTCTATGCTGACTCCCCAGTCTCTGCTTACTTCCTGTGCTTCTCTTTTTAATTCCTCTGTTATTTCATGAACATTGCTGATTACATCTCTTAAAGGAAGATTACCTACAACTGTTCTTAAAGCCCCTTGTATATTGCTAACTGCTGCTTTTTTGTAGTCAGCTACATTCAAAACTGATTTTTTAGCATCTATTACTTTTAAATAAAGAATAGCATCAAATTTTAGCTTAATATTATCTCTTGTTACAACTTCCTGTGAAGGGATATCATAGGTTTTTGTTCTTAGGTCAATAATTTTATAACTTTCAATAAATGGAATAAAAAAAACCCATCCTGGCCCAGCTACTTCTTTAAATTTACCTTTCCTAAAAACAACTGCTCTTTGATATTCAGCAACCTGCGCAAAAAAATGATTGTATTGAGAATAAACAGTGACTAAAACAATTAAAATTATTAAAAGTACAAGAACAGGTTCAAACAAATTAAAAATGAATAAAACAAATAAAGAAATTATGACAAAAGAAATTAATGTAAAAAAAATTGCTACTTGTTTTTCAGATTCTTTCATTTTTAATCACTTTTTTAATAACTTTTATAACTTTAAAATGAAAGGTTTAAGCATTTTCTTAAAATGCAATTTACTTTTCATAATAACCACTTTAATTATGTTATAATAAGTTTTTAAAGGTTAGGAGAATAAAAATAAATAGAAAAGGTTGAAATAAAATGGCTAAAAGAGTATTAGTTTTATGTATAGACAGAGACGATGATATTGGAAGGAAAATTAAAAGAAAAGGCCCTTTCATTGGAGAAGAAAAAAATTTACAAATAGCAAGGGAATTGATTGAAGAGGACCCTGAAGAAAGTGATGCAAACGCAATATTTGCAGCAGTTAAAACATACAGAGAAATAAAATCAGACGCATTAGATGTAATTACTTTAACAGGGCATGTGAGCAGGGGTTACAAAGCAGATAAGAATATTTTAAAACAATTAGATGAAGTTTTAAAAAAATATAAAAAAATAGATGGAATTTATTTAATAACAGATGGTTCAGATGATGACCAAGTAATTCCTCTGCTTCTTTCAAGAACAAAAATACTTTCAAAAAAAACAGTCATAATAAAACAAGCAAAAGAACTTGAAAAATCATATTACGTTATAAAACAATTATTACAAGAACCAACATTTGCAAGAATAATTTTTGGGTTACCTGGAATAATAATTTTAACAATTGCTTTTTTACAGCAATTAGGAGTTCAAATTATCCTTTTCTTAATAGGTTTTTATTTACTGCTTAAAGGATTTGGGTTAGAGGAACAAATAATTAATTTTTTCAGAAACTTTAAAGAAACAACAAGCGTAGAAAGAGCTTCTTTTCCATTATACATAGGTTCAATCCTTCTTATACTACTTGCGCTTTGGAGTGGATTTGAAAAAATAGGAAACAACACAACAATATTAAAACAAGTAGCAGGATTTACATCAGGATTCATAGGATTATTCACAATGTCAATTATATTATTTTTTATAGGTAGAATAGGTGACATGCATTATAAAAAAGAAAATTACAAGATAAAAAAATATTTAATGAGCACAGTAACTTTGCTTGCATTATGGCTTGTTATTCAAAAAGCAAGTGACTTAGTTATTGGAAAAATACTTTTAGATGAATTCCTATTTTGGATAATACTAACATTTATTTTATCAATAATAGGATTAAACTTTGTTAAAAAAATATACATAAAAAAATACATAATTAACAGACTAAAAAAAGAATTAGAAGCATACAATGCAGATGGAGAATACATTGGAAAAGTAATAGAAGTTAGTAAAAAAAATCATGCAATAACAATCAAAACAGAAGAAGATAAAAAAATAAGAATTTCTTTTACAAAAATAGCATTAGTTCAACAAAACGAATACGTAGTAGTTAGAGTTTAAAAAAAAAATTATTTTAAAACTTAAAACCAACTTAAAACATTTAAAAAACAAACTTATTTTTTTAACTAATTACTTTATTAATTTCCTTAATTAACTTTTTCTTCTTAGGTGTTTCTTTCAAAGCAATTTTTAAAACATCAACTAAATTATCAGCAGTGAGCAACTTAATCTTCTTCCTATTTTTCTTATCTAAAACAACATCACCCCTATTTGCCTCAGGAATAATAACAACCTTAGCACCTGACTCAATAGCAGCTTCAATCTTAGCAGAAACACCCCCAACAGGTAATACTTCTCCCTTAACAGAAAGAGAACCAGTCATAGCAACCTCCTGCTTAACAGGCAAACCCTCTAAAGCACTAATAACAGCAGTGGCAATACTAACACTTGCAGAATCACCCTCAACCCCCTCATAAGTCTGCAAAAATTGCACATGAACATCATAACTAGAAATACCCCTACCCTTATACTTCTTAATAATAGCAAAAACATTCTGCACTGCCTCCTTAGCAATTTCACCAAGCTTACCAGTAGCAATTGTCTTACCTGCTTTCAAACTCTGAGCAGGAGCAGTCACTGCCTCAATAGGCAATAGTAAACCACCATAACCTTCTCTGCCACCCATAACAGCCAAACCATTAACACGCCCAACAGCAAAACCAGTTGTTTTAATCACCTCATACTCCTTCTTCACATCAATAACCTTATCAGCCATCTGCTGCTCCAAAGTACGAGCAATCTTTTTAGCTTCAATAACATCCTCACGAGAAACCAATTTATGCCCCCTCTTCTTAGCAATATCCCCTGCAGCCCTAACCAAACCACCTAAATCCCTAAAATGAAGAGTCAACTTATTTTTACTACTAGCCCTCCTACGCGCTTCAAAAATAATTTCATCAACCGCCTCTATCTTAAAATGAGGAATCTTACCATCTTTTTTAACTTCTTGAGCAACAAATTGAACCAACTTCTCACGATTTTTAGGGGTATCCTCAATCTTATCATTCAAATAAACCTCATAACCATAACCACGAATACGAGAACGCAAAGCAGGATGCATTTTCTGCAAGTCAACCAAATTACCACTTGCAATAAGTAAAAAATCACAAGGAACTGGCTGAGTATGAACCATAGCCCCAGAAGACATTTCACTCTGCCCAGTAATAGGATATTTCCTATCCTGCATGGCAGTCAATAATTCCTGCTGTGACTTAGGAGACAAAGTAGCAACTTCATCAACATATAACACACCCTTATTAGCACGATGAATCATTCCAGCTTCAACACGCAAATGAGGAGGAGTACCAAGCCCACCACTTTGATAAGGGTCATGCTTAACATCACCAAGCAAAGCACCAGCCCTCGCTCCAGTTGCATCAACAAAAGGAGCAATCCTCTTCTTAAAATTATTAACTAATAATTTAGGGTACATTGACTTACCTTTCATGCCCGGTAACTTCATACCCTTAAAACTAACAGCAAACACACTTGCCATAATCAAAAAACCTAAAAACAAGCCACCTACAATAATAAAAGCAGCCAAAAGAATATCAGAAAATAATTTAAAATAAATAGCAGCCCCAATACCCAAAGCATAGAGCAAAGAAACAATAAGCATAGGAGTCATTGAAACATTCAAGTTATTACCCTGCTCCAAAAACTGCTTCTTCTTAGCTTCTTCAATAATCTTCTTACCAGCACCAGCAGGAGCAATAACTACTCTTGGATTATTCTCATCATCAGAATTAGGATAAATAAGAATATCCTGCAATACCTCAACAGGAAGCAATTCAGCCATAGCCTGCGCAAGCATGCTCTTACCAGTACCAGGATCACCAATAAGCAAGACATTACGCCTCTGTGCAGCTGCTTTCTTAATCAACTCAACAGCCTTATCCTGCCCAATAACCTGCTCAATCAAATGCTTAGGCACTTTAACTTCAGAAGTATCCTTAATTTTTTTCATAAAAAACCACTTATAAATAAGTAAGTAAAAATTACTTCAAACAACTTATTAAACATTTGTGTTTAAGATAATAAAATAACAAAAAACACCTTTCAAGAAAAAACTAAAAACAAAATAAGAATATTAATAATAAAAATAAAAAAAATAAATAAAAAAAATAAATAAAAAAAATAAATAAAAAAAATAAATAAAAAAAATAAATAAAAAAAAAACAATAAAAAAATAAAAAAAAAACAATAAAACAAAAGAAATTAAAAACGATTTTTCAATAGCAATCAATAAAGTTTGAAAAAATATAAGAACATCTAAAACAAAAAATTTTATAGAAACGTTTTTAAATAAAACTTGATTATTTTTACTTGATTATTATGGTTTTGAAAAAAATTAAAAAAACGGTAAAGAAAACAAACCCTAAGAAAAAGCCAGTGAAAAAGAAAACTGCAAAAAGAAAGACAGTTACAAAAAAAGTTGTTAAGAAAAAAACAATAAAGAGAAAACCAGTAAAAAGAAAAACAACAACCAAAAGAAAAGTTGTCAAGAAAACAACCACTAAGAAAAAACCAACAACCAAAAGAAAAGTTGTCAAAAAAGCAGTTAAGAAAAAAACAATAAAGAAAAAACCAACAACTAAAAAAAAGACAATAAAAAGAAAAACAGCAACCAAAAGAAAAGTTGTCAAGAAAGCAGTTAAGAAAAAAACAATAAAGAAAAAACCAACAAAAAAGAAAACAACAAAAAAAAGAAAATAAAAAAACCCTCTTTAAAGCATTGATTTTAAAAAAAAACCAATGCACTCTTCTTTTATTTTTTAAAAAAAAATAAAATTCTTTTATTTTTTAAAAAAAAATAAAGTTAAATAGTGAGTTCGAGTTTTAATTAAACAAGGTGATAATTAATGTCTAGTAAAAAATATGATAAGTTATCAATTAAGAAAAAAAGCTTTTGGGAAGAGCAGAAATCAACTGAAATAAAAAAAGCTTTTAAACTAGCAGAGGAATATAAGGATTTTTTAAGCAAGGCAAAAGTAGAAAGAGAAGCAGTTAAAGAAATAGAAAAATACGCAAAAAAACACAAATTAAAGTATTATAAAAATAATGAAAAATCAATCGCGGTTATAAAAAAAGGAAAACAAAAATTAGCAAAAGGAATTAAAATAATTGGTTCTCATATTGATTCTCCTCGTCTTGATTTAAAGCCATACCCTTTATATGAAGATACTAATCTTGCTTTATTAAAAACTCATTATTATGGTGGTATAAAAAAATACCAATGGGTTAATCATTTATTATCTCTTCATGGGATAGTAATTTTAAAAGGAGGGAAAAAAATAGAAGTAATAATAGGTGAAAAAGAGAATGAACCTGTTTTCACTGTTGCTGATTTACTTCCTCACTTAGCAAGTAAAAAGCAAGGTGAAAGGGAATTATTCAAAGGAATTGAAGGAGAAGAAATGAATATTTTATGTGGTTCAATACCTATCAATGATAAAAAAGTAAAAGAAAAAATAAAAATAGCTGTGCTTGAAAAATTAAACAAGGATTATGGCTTAACTGAAACTGATTTTGCTTCAGCTGAATTACAAGCAGTTCCAGCTGGAAAGCCAAGGGATTTAGGTTTTGATAAATCAATGATAGCTGGTTATGGACAAGATGATAAAGCATGCGCTTTTACTTCATTAAAAGCATTAATTGAAGCAAAAAATAAGCAGACAATAATTGCTATTTTTTATGATAAAGAAGAAATAGGAAGCACTGGAGTGACAGGAGCACAGTCAAGGTTTATTGCTTATGTTATTGAAGAGTTAATTAAAGAATCAAAAGAAAAAACAAGCCTGCTTGAAGTGATGAAAAATTCAGAAGCAATTTCAGCTGACGTGACAGCAGGTGTAAATCCAACCTATAAAGATGTAATGGACTTGCAAAATTCAGTATCAATAGGGTATGGGATAGGATTAGAAAAAACCACAGGATATGGTGGAAAATATGATGGAAGCGAAGCAACAGCTGAGTATATAAGAAAATTAATTGACTTATTTGACAAGAATAAAATCAAATGGCAGACAGGAGAATTAGGAAAAGTAGATGAAGGAGGGGGAGGCACAATAGCAAAATACTTAGCGCATTATGGAGTAAATATTATTGATGCTGGAGCACCTGTTTTAAGCATGCATTCTCCTCTTGAAATTACAAGCAAAGCAGATATTTACGAAACATACAGGGCTTACAAAATATTTTTAGAAAACTAAAATGCTTACTTTCACCACCCCCTTAAAAAAACAAGGTGAGGGAGTTGGCAGAGAGAAAAGAGGTGAAACAGACCAACCGTTGAAAAGGGATTCTTTTTCTCCACTGCCAAACAAAAATTACTTCATTTCAAGAGTCCTAAAATTAATACTTGGCTTTTTTTCATCTATTTTTTTATAAGAATAAATAAGCTTACGTGAAGCATCACGCAAAGCATCTGAAACATTAGAGTAATAACCATCAGATACCAATTGTTTAAGTTGCTGCTCTAACTTCTTAGGCACACGAGTATGTATCACAATCGTCTTCTTTTCATCAACCATAGTATAACAAAAGTATACATTATTTATAAATTTAACTAAAAATCAAATAAAACACATTAAAGTATACTTTTGTATACAAAAGTATACTAGATATTAAGAAGGTAATATATAAATAAGGAAATAAATAAGGAAATAAATAAAAGGATTAAAACAAAAGGTTAAAAACTAACTAATTCTAAACTTTAATTAATGGAACTTACTTTTTTAGGCACAAGTGCAGGTATACCAACTAAAGAGAGAAATACTTCAGCAATACACCTTAAATTTTTAGGAAATAATTTATTATTTGATTGCGGAGAAGGTACTCAAAGGCAGATGCTTTTAGCTGGCTTATCAATTCAAAAAATACAGAATATTTTCATTTCACATATTCATGCAGACCACTTGCTTGGATTAGCAGGGATAATTCAAACAATGAATTTTAATGGAAGAACAACTGAATTAAATGTTTATGGCCCAAAAGAAATGAAGAAATACCTTAATTTTTTTAAAAAATGGGATTATGTTGATTTTACTTTTGATATTAAATTTCATGAATTAAAACAAGGAGTAGTATTAGATAACAATGATTTTACAATAAAAGCAATTAAATTAAGCCATGGAATTCCTTGTTATGGTTTTATTTTCGAAGAAAAAGTAGAAGTTAATATTGATAAATCAAAAATTAAAAAATACGGCTTAAAAGAAAGCCCTTTAATAAAAGAATTAAAAGAAAAAGGAAAAATAAACTTTAATGGAAAGACAATTTATTTAAAAAATGTTTCAAAACAAAGAAGAAAACCAAAAAAAATAAGCATAATCCTCGACACTAAACCGTTTGAGGGAATAATAAAAGAAGTTGAAAAATCAAACATTTTAATCTGTGAATCAACTCATTCTGAAGAACTTAAAGAAAAAAGTCACGAGTACGGGCATATGACAGCTAAAGATGCAGCGAGGATAGCAAAAAAAGCAGGAGTTGAAAAATTAATTTTAACTCATTTCAGTTCACGTTATAAGGAAACAACAAAACTTGAAAAAGAAGCAAAAGAAATTTTCAAAAAAACAATAGCCGCTAAGGATTTTCTTACAATCGAGTTATAAAAATTTAATTATAAATTTTGATTATTAAATTGAAGTAAGCCAAATGAATAAAATTAATTAATAATTTTATAACTTAAATTTTTTCCTCAAATCCTTTTCATAAATTTTTAAATAAGGAAAACCAATCGAAGAAGCATAAGTATTAAATTTAACAACACTCCCCCCTCTTTTTTTAATTTTTTCCTGCATTTTTTTCAACTTCATTCCAAAAATAGAATAACTGGGAGCATAACCAGGCATTTCCTGAAACAAGAAAATTTGATTATAAATCGTTTTCTGTTTCATACCTGTTTCTTTACTTGCCCATTCAACAAAATCATACAAAGATTGCTTGTCCATATTTATTCTCACATCGCCAATTGCTCTTAAAAACCTAATAATCCTCCACTTGTAAATCATAAATTCTTCAGCAAGCAAAAAAGTATTCAAATCAGAATATTTTTTAATTAAATTAATTAATTTCTGCTCTTGGCTTGTCTTTTTTTTCTTACTAAATAACCTCTTAAAATAAAGCAATACCTCATATTCTCTATTAAAAGAAATACCTTCAGTAATAGGCAAAGTAAAACCTCCACCTATTTTTTCAACAAAACTTAATTTTTTAACAAATTCAGTTGCAGTATTTGAAAAATTAACACAATGCCCATACTCCTCATGAGACAAAGTATTTATCAAGTCACTAATATCACTAACAGGGGAACCCTTTTCACTAGTAGTTATAAAAAAAAGATTAAAAGGTTTTTTTGTAAAAGAATCAAATGAATTCATAGCAGCTGTTGGTAAAAAAACAGTTAAGTAGTCAGGTGTTTCAATTAACCTCGTGTCATACTTCTTATTAATTTTTACAAACTCTTTTTCAGCAATAGGCTGTAAAACACTTCTAACTTTCTTATTTACCTCAAGTAAATTCTTCGGCTTTACCTTGCCTCTTTTTTTAATTTCTTCTTCTACTTTTTCAGCTGTCGGCTTGCATTTATAAATTTTAGCTAATTTTTCAGTTGCTTCTTTAAAATAAGGCAATTCAGAATAAAACCAGTCAATTGCTTTTTTTTCAATCTCAGAAGCAGTTTCAGGATAACCATAAATTAATTTTAACAATTTAGGATAAACCTTCTTCCTACCAATTTTCCCTCCTTGTTTTTTAAGCAAAGGATAAACTTCTGAAAAATCACCTTTTTTTAATCCCTTAATTTCAAATACTTTTTTATAACTCTTAATTTTTTCAATTAACCTACTTAACTTCATTTTAAGTATCTCTGACTGCACTTGCTCTTTAATCATCTGAAGCAAAGCAATAGCACCAATACATTCTGCATTAACCATTACTTTTATTTCAAAAGGAATTTTTTTCTCTGCAAATTTTTTCAAATAAATATCAATTAATTCAATCGAATAATCCACAAGTGAAGACAAATGCTGTTCATTAAAATTTTCTTTTACAATATGCGCAAAAAAAGCGCTATTAATAGAAGAAGGAGCATGATGAGGTTCATCAATTTCATCAGTTTTAAATTCAAACTCCATACTTTTCAAATAAAAAAGAACCTTCTTATCTCTTGTTTTACTTTTAATTAACTTTATCCTCTTAAGCGCTTTTATTTTATTCTCTTTAGTAGGTAAAAAAATTTTACCTGCACATTCATCAAAACCTTCTGTAAAAGCAGAACTTGGTTCAAACTCTTTGTAAAAATTAACAAGCATTTTTTCAACATTAGACATGATTAAAAATAAAGGTAATGAGATTATAAAAAACTAACTAATAAAAAAAACTAATTAATAAAAAAAACTAACTAAAAAAAACAAATAAATAAAACTAAAAAAAACATTTAAAAAAAAATTAATAAATTATTTTAAAAACCAAATCACCAGGACGCACCTTACCAACAACTTTTATTGCTACGCTTTGCTCTGGTTTTCCTTCTTCAACTGACAAATGCTCGACTTCAATTGAACTAACCACTTGCTTAAAATCAGTTGAAAAACCTTCAAAAGAAATTTCATCACCTAATTTAACAAAATCAATTAATTTAACTACAGCTACTTTTATTTTACTAAAATAATGAGTTACTTTTCCAACCTGAAGCTTTTTCATAACAAAATACCTTAAACCAAATATTTAATAACTCTAATCATTTTAATAAAGTAATATGAAACTAAAAAAATTCTACATAATCTTCATTTTAACAATTCTTTTGCTAAACACGGGGCTAGCAAAAAACTTGCTAAACCATGACATCATTATTGACGTTTCAAAACAAGGTACAGCAACAGTTACAGAAAGATTTGTTTTTGGGTTAGAAGGAGATGAAATAAAACAATTTAATGATATCTCAGTAACAAGAACAAATAACATAGAAGCGTGGCACAATTTTGACAATGCAGTCAATAAATATGTTCTTGGAAATTCATCAATACCTAAAATAAGCACTACAAAAATAAGCCAAGGGCAATTTGGCTATGAAATAAAATTAGAATACACTGTAAAAAACTTTGCTAAAAAAATAAAAACAGAAGGAAGATATGAAATTTATGAAATAAAAGCTAACTCATTTTTGTTATATAACAACAGCATCTTCAGTTTACCTAAAAATACTGACTTAATAATTTCATTAGATTCCTCATTAGACCCAAAAAATATACTCGAAATAATGCCCACACCATGGACAACAATAAACAAACAAAGCTTTAAATGGATAAGCGGAACATACACGAACATATTTTACATAAAATACAAAATAGAAACAGGAATAAGCGAAGGACTAACAATAAAAAGCTTAACTAACTTCTTCATAAAAAAACCAGTATACGGAGCATCATTACTAATTATATTATTACTAGCAGTAACATACAGGAAACAAATAAGCGAACTTATCTCAGAATCATTCACAGGAGAAGAAGGAATAACTCTTCCAAAAAGAAGAACAAAAAAAGAATAAAAAAAAGTTAAAACTTTTTCTTTTTCCTAATCTCCCCTCTCATAACCCCCTCATACTTCAAGCCAATATGAGCACATAAATTCTGAACAGTAAAATCATCACTAATCACCTTAGCATTTAATTGTATAGCCAAAGCAATTACTTTCAAATCAGTTACAGACAAATGCTCCAAACTCCCAACTTCCTCAGCTAACTTCTCAGCCAAAGCAAGAGAAACAGGATTAACAAAACTAACTTTTAATTTACCTGAAGACAAAGCAACTTCAGCCAACTGTTTTGACTTAAAATCCTTCAACTCATCAATAACCTCCTGCACAGTAAAACAATCCTCTTCCTTATCAAAAAAAGATTCATTAATAAAAGCAGCTGAATCCAAAACCAAAGTCATACTTTTTTAATAGTTAATTACATAAATAAAACTAATGGTTAACTAATGATTAATTAATAAAAAAACAAATAAAGTAATAAAAAATGAATTTAAGCAAAATAATTAACTAACAAAAAAACAAGTAAGGTAATAAAAAATAATTAAACAAAATAATTAACTAACAAAAAAATAAGTAAGGTAATAAAAAATGAATTTAAGCAATCAAGAAAAAAAAATATTAATAGCCCTTAAAAAAGAACAACAACAAACAACAAAAGAATTAATTAAAAACACTGATTTGACAGAAGCGGGGGTAAACAAAGCAATAGCTTGGCTTAAAGAAAAAGGATTAATAAGAGTAACAGAAACAATTAATGAAAAATATGAATTAGATAAAGAAGGAAAAAAATACTTAGAAGAAGGATTACCTGAAAGAATAATACTTAATGAAATAAAAAACAAACCAAAAAAAATTAAAGAATTAATGCAAAAACACAATCCTGAACTCGTTAAAATCGCAAGCATTTGGCTTAGAAAACTAAATGCAGGAATGATAATAAATGGGGAAGTACAAATAACCCCAATTGGAAAGAAGTTAATTAATGAAAAAATGCCTCTTGAAAAAGCACTTGAGCAAATACAAAAAGGAAAAAAACCAGAAAAAGAAGCAATAAACCAATTGAAAAAAAGAGGAAAAATAATCAAAATAATTGAAGAAAAAACAAAGACAATTGAGTTAACAAAAAAAGGAACACAAATTGCTTCAACTGAATTAAAAATAATTGATGAAATTTCAATCTTAACTCCTGAAATAATCAGAACAAAGCAATGGCAAAAAAAGAAAATAAGAGAATATAATATTTCTGCACCTGTTCCAGCAATTAATCCTGGAAAAAAACAAATTTATTATGATTATTTAGATGAAGTTCGTGAAAAAATGATTGCAATGGGCTTCAAAGAAATGAAAGGGGGCATAGTGCAAACAGAATTTTGGAACTTTGATGCATTATTTCAACCACAAACCCACCCAACAAGAACATTAAATGACACTTATTACTTAAAATCACCTAAACAAGGTGAAATTTTTGAAAAAAAAGTGAAAGAAAAAGTAAAACAAGCACATGAAAAAGGCATAGATGGAAGTATTGGAAGAAGAGAAGAATGGAGCGAAAGCAAAGCCAAGAATTTAATACTTAGAAGCCACACAACCTGCTTGTCAATAAAAAAACTTTACGAAAACAAGAAGTATCCTCTGAGATATTTCAGCATAGGAAGAAATTTCAGAAGAGATGTTATAGACGCTTCACACTTGCCTGAATTCAACCAATTAGAAGGAATAGTAGCAGACGAATCATTAACATTAAGAGACTTACTTGGCTTGCTTGAAACATTTGCCACAGAAGTAGCTGGAATCAAAAACAAAAAAGACATTAAATTCAAATCAGCTTACTTTCCTTACACAGAACCATCAGTTGAAATATTTGCAAAACACCCTTATTTAGGATGGACTGAATTAGGAGGAGCAGGAATGTTCCGCCCTGAAGTGTTAAAACCAATAGAAGTAGAAGTACCTGTAATCGCATGGGGTTTAGGAGTAGGAAGATTAGCAATGTTTGCTTTAAAACTAAAACAAATCAAAAACTTATACTCACAGGACTTAAAATTTTTACAAGAAAAAAATTACATTAGAGGGATGTAAATAAAAAAAAATTATGAGGAAAATAATTATGGCTACAATTGAAGTAAACAAAAAAGACTTGGAAAAACTTGTTGGAAAAAAATTAGATGAAAAAAAGTTAGAAAACGAATTATTTGACTTAAAACTTGAACTTGATAAAAAAGAAAATGATACTCTTTACATAGAACTTGAATATGACAGAGCAGACATGCTTACAGCAAGCGGAATAGCTAGACAAATGAAAGGTTACTACAACATAGAAACAGGATTACGAGAATATGAATTTGAAAATGCAAACACAACTGTAAAAATAGATAAAGAAATGAAAAAATACCGCGCCTATGCACAATACTTTATTGCAATTGATTATCCAATGAATAAAAATACAATAAAACAATTAATACAAGTACAAGAAAAATTACACGTGATTTATGCTAAAAACAGAACACTTGCCTCAATAGGAATTTATGATTTAGACAAAACAAGCAAGCAGTTCATCTACAAGCCAGTAAAACCAGAAGAAATAAAATTCATTCCACTTGAAAAAACAAGGGAAATGAATGGAAAAGAAATACTTGAAAAACACGAAAAAGGAATTAATTACAAGCATTTACTTGAACACCTGGATAAATACCCTTTATTAACTGATTCAGAAAATAAAGTATTATCAATGCCTCCAATCATTAACTCAGAAAACACTAAAGTAGATGAAAAAACAACTAACTTATTTATTGACGTAACAGGAATAAATGAAAAAGTAGTTAATGAAATAACAATCCTGCTTGCAACTTCTTTTGCAGAAAGAGGAGCTAAAATAAAAAAAGTAAAAATAAAATATGGAGAAAAAGAAAAATACACTCCTGAATTAAGTTATAATGAAATGAATTTAAAACCAGATGAAGTAAGAAGAACACTTGGACTAAACTTAGAAAACAATGAGATAATAAGATTATTGAAAAAACAAAGATTCAACGCAAGACAAGAAGAAGGATTTATCAAAACAACAATACCCCCATATAGGTTTGACATCCTTCACCCAATTGACTTAATTGAAGAAATTTCATGTGCTTATGGTTTAAACAACATGAAAACAACAATACCTAACATAACAACAATAGGAGGAATAAGCAAAATAGAAAAAAAATCAATAGAAGCAAGAGAATTAATGATTGGACTTGGGTTTCAAGAAATAGCTACTTTTATAACTTCAAACAAAGAAAAAATGCTTGAAAAACCCATTGAATTAATAAACCCAGTTTCAGAAGAACACAACTGCTTAAGAAACTCATTAATCCCTAAATTACTTGAATTCCTACAAGCAAACAAACACTATGAACTGCCTCAAAAAGTATTTGAAACAGGAGAAGTTATACAACTAACAAACAAAGGAGAAACAAAAACAAAAACAATAAGATACCTTGCAAGTGCAATCACTTCACTTAACACTGGTTACACTGAAATAAAAAGCAACTGCGAAGCATTATTAAAAAACCTTGGAATAAAAGCAGAATACAAAGAAATTCAAAAAAATTACTTAATAAAAGGAAGAGCAGCTGAAATAATTTACAAAGACAAAAAAATAGGGTTAATTGGAGAAATACACCCAATTATTTTAGAAAAATTCAACCTTGAAAACCCAGTATCAATTTTTGAAATAAACCTAGAAAAAATAAACTAATTAAATTAAAAAAAACCTAAAAAAAATAAATTAATTAAATTAAAAAAAAACAACATAAAAAACAAAAAAATATTAACTAAATAAAAAATCAAAATGATTAAAAGAAGAATTAAAACAATTAATGAAAAATAATTTTTTCTAAAAAAAAATAAAATTTTCAAATAAAAGAAGACAAAGAATTATTACTTTTTTCAATTGACTTAGAAGCAATTAACTTCTCCTTTAACTCCTCTGCTTCTTTAATTACTTTTTTAGGAGACTTAACACCTAAAAACTTCAACTCCTTTTCATCAAAATTAAACTGAGCAGTTAAACCAACAGCCTTATCCTTATTTTTCATCAGCTCCTTAAACATAAACAAATAACCAGAAACAGCTCTTCTTGAAGATAAATGAACCTGCTTACCTACTTTCAAACCAAAAGACTTAAAAAAACTCCTGCTTGACTTAGTTGCTGATAACTTCTTAATCAAAGAAGGATAAACATACTTAACCCATGAATGATACCCCCCTTTTTTAGCAAGCGAAACACCAGCACTCATAAGCACACTAACATACCTCCATAAACCATAATCCATCCTCTTATACACTCTTCCTAAAAAAATATCAGCTCTTGAAATCCTTTCAAAAGCATTAAACAAGTCATCATCATCTTTATACTCATTAGGAACATTCTCCTCAATCCACTTTAAAACAAAATCAGGCTGTTCATTAACATTAATAATTGCTTTTCTTGACTTGTCAAAATCCATCGTCTTTAAAACAACCTGCACAGCATCATAAATTCCTACCTCCCTGTCCCTGCTCCCAACCAACTCCAAATCCTTCTCATTAAAACCAGGCACAGCTGTTATTAACTGCAAATCATTAACTGCTGAACGCACATCCCCTGCATTCATTGCTATTTTCTTAGCTAACTCATAATCCAAAACAATTCCTTCTTTTTCAGCAATCCTCTGCAACAACTTAGCAACAGTAGCATAATGAACTTTTTTAAACTGAACCTTTTCACAATAAACCCTAATTAAAGAAAGTTTTTGACTCCACACGTCATTAGCAGTTAAAATAATAGGACAAGGATTTTCCTTAAGTATTTTAACAACAGCACCTGCACCACCCCTATCAACCCTATACAAGCCATCAATTTCATCAAACAAAATAAGACGCTTCTTACCACTAAAAGTTTTAGAAACACTAGCAAGCCCAGCTATCCTACTAATCTTCTTCGCATTCCTATCATCACTTGCATTTAACTCAAGCAACTCAAAACCATACTCATTAACCAAAACATTAACTAAAGCAGTCTTACCCACACCAGTTGCACCATAAAACAACAACGGCTTCTGCTTAACCCCCTCAACCCATTTTTCAGCCCACTGCTTAACAAACTCAACAGCAGTTGAATTACCAATAAAATCCCCATACAACAAAGGAGCATACTTCTCAGTCCACAACTCACCCATCAATCAATAATTAAGAAAAAACAAGAATAAAAAAACAACCCCCCCTAAAAAAAAGATAAATAAATAATTAAAAAAAAAATTATAAATAACAACAAAAATAAAAATTACCTTTCAATATATTACACTACATTGCCCTGCACTACACTGCCCAACTGTTCCATTAAAATTACAAGGAACCCCCTCGCAATCTGGATCCTGACAATCAATCAAACCATCACCATCATCATCAACTCCATTATCACAGTAAGACTCCATTTTAGAACATAAACCCTCTTCATTACAAACCCCCTCCTCGCCATTACCTAAAGAACACACACCCCATACATTAACATTATTCAAACACCTTCCATTATCACAATAATCAAAAGTACATTCATTACCATCATCACAATCAGAATCAACAGAACAAGAAACTGAAACACTACCATGTGCAGAAGAAGAATTATTAGAATCAAGCGAGTTTGAAGAAGATGCATTAGATTCATTAAGTAAAGCAAATGAATTCTTATCTTCAATAGAAATATGAATTTCTTTCTGACTAAAAACAAAAAATAAGCCCAGCAAAACAATTAAAATAACCAAAAGCTTCCAATGCTTCTTAATAATAGAAGCAAAATAATCAAAGTTAACCATTAAATAAAAATAAAACAAAAATAAGAATATAAACATTACTTAAAACACAAAACAAACAAAAAAAAGAGCATAAATCTTTCATTTTTATAATATGAAAATCCAATCGCAATCCTAACAGATTGCTCAAAGCTTTTCATATTTATATGAAAATCGGTGAAAAAAATGAAAATCCAATCACAATCCTAACAGATTGCTCAAAGCTTTTCATTTTTATATGAAAATCAGTGAAAAAAATGAAAATTGGTTTAGTTGGAAAACCCTCATCAGGAAAAAGTACTTTCTTCAAAGCAGCTACACTCATTGACATAGACATAGCTTCATACCCCTTCACAACAATAAAACCAAATTTTGGAATGAGTTACGTCAGAGTAAAATGCGTTGAAGACGAGTTCAACGTAAAATGCAACCCAAGACAAGGATACTGCGAAAAAGGAATAAGATACGTGCCAGTTGAATTAGTTGACGTAGCAGGGTTAGTTCCAGGAGCACATGAAGGAAAAGGGCTTGGCAATCAATTCCTAAATGACTTGAATTTAGCTGACGTGCTAATCCACATAGTTGATGCTTCAGGTTCAGCTAATGAAAAAGGAGAAATTTTAAAACCAGGAGAATACAACCCAGCAAATGATATTAAATTTCTTGAACATGAACTTGACATGTGGTACTTAGGAGTACTGAAAAAAGGACTTAGTAAATTTTCAAGAAGAGTTAAGCAAGACTCAAAAATTGAAAACCTAATAGCAGAACAAATGTCTGCTTTTAATGTAAAACCAGGAATGGTTGAAAAAGCATTAAAAAAAATAGGAATAACTTCAAATGAACCAAAACAATGGAATGAAGAACAATTAAAACAATTAGCAACATTACTAAGAAAAAAAACCAAGCCAATCCTAATAGCATGTAACAAAATTGACTTACCAAAAGCACATGAAAATTATGAAAAATTAAAAAAAGAATTCCCTGATTATTATTTCGTGCCATGTTCAGCTGCATCTGAACTTGCTTTAAGAGAAGCAGCTAAAAAAAACCTGATAAAATACAACCCAGGAGACGCTGATTTTGAAATAATAAACAAAAAAGAAATTGATGAAAAGCAGTTAAAAGGACTTGAGTTCATACGAGAAAAAATTTTAAAAAAATACGGTTCAACAGGAGTGCAAAAAATTCTTGACTTAGCAGTATTTGACTTCCTAAAGTATATCGCGGTATTTCCAGGTGGAGTTAATAAACTAGCAGACAGTCAAGGAAGAATATTACCTGACGTTTTCTTAATGCCTCCTAATTCAACTGCACTTGATTTTGCAAACAAGATACACACTGATTTAGGAAAATACTTTTTATACGCGATTGATGTGCGTAAAAAAATGAAAATAAGAAAAGATCACCTGCTGAAAAATAGGGATGTTATTGAAATAGTGTCAGCAGCAAAATAAACTCCTTTAAAAAAAAAATAAGAAGAAAAAAGAAGAGTTTAATCTTCTCCGCTTAAAAAATCAAAGGCGCCTGTTGAATCTTCTTTTGATTTTTCAAATTTAATCTGCTCCAAATCATCTGACAAGTCACCTTCTTCTTTTTCAACAACTTCTTCTATTAAACCAAGCTCCTTGTCTTTATTTTTCAACCTGCCTAAAGCATAAAAATAAGCGTTTATTATTGTGTCTAACCCCATTTGCCTCTTGTCCCCTCTTTGAGAGACGTCTTTTAGGTACAATTCAACCATTTTAAAAGCCATTTCCTCATCAACCATATTTGCTAACACCTCTTTTATAAGTTAAATTCTTCAATTAAAGCAAGTTCTTCAATTGTTACTTTTTTTCCTTTCTTGAATTTATCCAGAACACGTAATGCTTTCTGCTTCATCTTCTCCCTATAATCCTTATCCTTCTGCTTTTTATACTTATTAACCTCTTCTTTTGCTTGTTTTCCTTCTTTCTTTATTTTTGAATACAGTTCATCAAGTTGTTTTTTAACTATTTTTATTTCTTCATTAAATTCACTTAATTTTTCCTTAATAGAATCCTTCCTTTCATATAATTTCATTAATTCTTTATGCTTTTTTTCACTTTCATGAGCGTGATTCACAACCATTTCATGATAATGACTAGCATCTTGCCTAAATTTTTTAAGCTGATGATATAATTTTAAAAATTTTTGCTTCTCTTGTTTAACTTCTTTTGAAACAAGCATTCTTCTTTCCAAGTTATCTAATTCACTTACTATTCTTTTTTCAACTCTAGGTGAAAAAACTTCTGTCTGATATTTCCAATTAAGAGAATCATATTCTTTTTTTAAATTAAAATAATTAGAATTCTCATTTGCTTTAAAATGCTTCTGAAAAGAACTTAATTTTTTTGAAAAAGAATTTACTTTGCTTAGGGCTTCAGTTCTTAATTTTTTGTACTCCTTTACTTTTTCATTTTCCTTATCTCTTAATGCTTTCGTTTCTTTTATTAAAGCATTCAATTCTTTTAATAGCAGTTGCTGCTTCTTCTTTTTTTCAAACAACTTTGACAACTTAATTTTTAACTCCTTCATACAACATCCTCATCTTTAACTAAATCCTGAATAGTTGGCTCTTCATCTTCTTTCTGCTTTTTTAAAAAATCAATGCCTACTTTTTCAAAAGTTTTTGAACTAAGTGAATAAATTTTAAAGCCAATATTAAGAGCAACAATACCTGCAATTAAAATAATAACAGTAACAAACAAAATAATTATTGCACTCATTTCAAAAGAAGAAGAATTTACAAAAAGAGGAATTAATGAATTAGTTAAAAACAAACCAGAAGCAATTGCTAATACTCCTCCAATTAACAACATGACTGAAATTAACTTTTGAGAAGAACCACTTATTTTAAGCAAGTCAATTGTTTTATCAACTAACCTTAATTTTGAAGAAACATTTAATTTCATAGCTGCAAAATCAGATTTCAATCCATTAATTTCCTCCATTAATTCTAGTTTAATAGTATCAACATACTTTTTCTGCTCATCAATCTTCAAATCAAACAATAAATCATTTTTTTTACTCCTTTCATTACTCCATTTATCCAGCTTTTCATTAACAATTTTTTCAACAGCAAAACTTAATTTATCCTTAATATACTCTCCAAACTCACTTTTTGCCTTAGACAAAACCTGCTTAGCTCTTGACTCATCCAAACCAAGCTGTTGTAAATTAATTAAAATCTGCTCATCAGGTACATTTTCAACAAGCATCTGATAAACAATTTCAGACAACTTCTTACCCTCAACAGGCACCGACTTCTTGCTTTTTTCAAAAATAGCCATAATTCAATTAAGCTCCACACATATTTAAACATAATTGAAACAAACAAAAAAAATAAAATTTAAACCAGTTAAAACCACTATCAGTTAGAAAAATTATTTAATAAAAAATAAACAAAATAACAAAAGAGGTGGTTTGAAATGATTAATCAAAAACTCAGCATAGGAAACAAAGCGCAAATATCAGCTGAAATGCTAATGCTTCTAGCTGCATTAGTTGGACTTGGCATATTCGTAATAAAAAACCTTGGAGCAACAGCACAAAATACAGCAAATAAATTAAATGAAACAATAACTAAATTCAATAACACAATAGACACTTATTTTTAAAAAAGAGGTGAAATAAAAAAATGAGATTAGGGAACAAGGCACAAATATCAGCTGAACTGCTTGTCATAATGACAGTAGTTATTGCAGCCGCTGTTTTAATCACAAGCAGTTACATAAAATCAGTGAAAAAAATAAACACTAAGTATAATTCAAACATAGCAAAAGCAATTAAAACAGTGAAGTAAAAAATGAAAGGACAAATTTCAATTGAAACTTTAATGATACTTGCAGTAAGCATCGGTATACTCTCACTTCTTCTCATACAAGTAAAAACAATTGAAAAAATTGCGGAAAAAACAATTCAATTAAAAGAAATTAAAAAAACAAACGAAACAATAAACAGCTTATGCAAAACAACAGCTGTTACTAATTCAAAACAAGAAATAAAATTAAGTATTTTCAAAAAATTCAAGTTAATAATTAACAACAAATACTGCTTAAAAAAACAAATTTACTTAAAAAAAGGAAAAAACAACTTAACTTTTTACCCAGGAAGTCAAATAAACTTAGCTGTTACTTGAATATAATCCCTATTAATTAAAGGATTCTTACATTCTTTTTTTACTGAAACGCATTTTATTTTAATATGAGGATTAATCTCTTCTAACTGCTTGATACAGTTTAAAGAGTAATCTTTTTTCAAAGAACATACTTCAGTAATATCCTGAACTTGCATAAACAAAATTTCATTATTTAAATTTAAGCTTTCATAAGAAGAAAAATGAAAAAATAAGTAAAAAATCATAATAAGCACTACTATTGCTTCCACTGTGAACAAAAAACCTTTATTCTTCTGTGACTTTAACAACACATAAATTACCTCCGCATAATGCAACTCTCGAAACACTCTTTCCTTTAAATGAACTTTTTTCACCTAATTTTAAAACTTCAATAGCATAAGAAACACCATCAATAAGCTTAATTGTTTTTAAACTCCAATATTCCTGCTTGATTAAATGATGTTTTACTAAATTGTTTTCATAAACAACCAACCCTTTTTTAGAATCAGTTACCATTAATTCTGAAACTTGGATTAAATTAACTTGGCTTGAAAAATTTTTATAACTGTTTTTTTCATTCATAAAATTATTAAATAAAAAAGCAAGAGAAAAAGATAAAATAAATAAAATTATCACAAAAGCAATCATTGAATCTAAAATAAAAAACAAACCCTTCATCTTAAAAACCACCTGCGTGTAGGATTAATTGAACATAAAAAAGGATTAATTTTTTTATTAAAAACACTAACTTCTTTCATGTTTTTACTGCACTTGATTTTAAGTTCAAAAGAATTTCCTGTCAAGTAATAAACACTTAATTTAGAATGAATCGACTGCTCTTCTTCAAAAAAATTCAATTTATTGTTTTTTTCTTTAAAGTCATGCGGAAAAGAAGAAATAAGAATTGATGAAATTAAAAGCATTATCATAAAAGTAATTAATAATTCAATTGATGCTTGTGCTTTCATAACTCATTACCTTGCGGAATAACTGCTTTTACTTCTTCCCCAGCTAAATTTGATTTTAAAACAAAAGCAAAAGGCTTAGTTAATAATTTAATTGATTCTGATGGATTAAGAGGCAAATCTTTATTTAACTCAACCTTAACTGTTTTTTCAGAATAAATAAAAACAGGGCAAAGAGAATCAGGGGAAAGAAATAACTTCTTCTGTGATAATTTTTTTAAATTTGAATTTATTGAGTCAAATTCCTTATTTTTCAAAAGAAGCTTTTTACTTGGCTTTTCCTCACTTAAATCAAAAGGATTAATCAGAGAAACATATAAAGAATAATTATTTTCATAAGCCCAATGATGAAGCTTATAACAAATATAAACTTCATCTAAATACTTTGTGTTCTTACCTATTTCTAAAGTAATTATTTTACCTGCTAAATTTAACGTCTTTTTCGCTACATCTTCATTAGCATCTTCAGCTGTTTTTTTAAAACCGTCCACCATTGAATAAATTTTTTCATTACTCCTTTGCATTAAAATAATATTTTCTTTCTGTTCAAGCATTGAAGAATAAAGTTTAGTGTTTAAATTTAATTGAAAAACAAGTAAAGAAATAATTAAAATAAAAATTAATGTAGAAGCAAAACCTTTCATAGTCATAAATTAAATTTTTTTATTTAAATAAAATTTGTAAAATTCAAAAGTTTAAACTAGTTAAATTAATAAACAATAAATAAGAAAAAGCAAATAAACAATAAATAAAAAAAAGCAAAGATAAATAAAAAAACTTAAAAAAAGTAAATAAAGTTTTTAAAAAATAAAGTGGTTGATAATGCAATTTTGTAAAAATGAATTAAGAGATATTTTAATTTCAGTTGTAACAATAACAATTGCTTTTTACTTCTTATTAGCTAAGCTTGGAAATTATCATTCTTTCATAGCAGTGTTTTTAGGAGTAGGGCTTGGCTTCGTGTTACATGAACTTGGGCATAAATTTGCTGCTATTCATTACGGATGCATTGCCTGTTACAAAGTTTGGATGCAGGGGTTAGTAATTGCTTTATTATTTGCTGTTTTCACTTCTTTTGTTTTCGCGGCACCAGGAGCAGTTTATATTTACAAGGAAAGATTAACAAGAAAAGAAGATGGAGTAATTTCCCTAGCAGGCCCTTTAATGAATTTATTAATTGCTTTCTTTTTCTTATTCTTATTCACAGGCACAAGTTATGTTAACACTGCTTATTGGATTTTTAAAGTAAATGTATTCCTTGGCTTATTTAACATGATTCCATTCGGGCCTCTTGATGGCTCAAAGGTATTCAGATGGAACACTGCAATATGGGGAGTAGTATTCTTATTTTTACTTGGATTAAACTTCTTATACTAAAAAAAAAATTCATCCTTAATTTTAAAAAAAAAACAAATAAAAAAAAAGGAACAGTTACCTGTATTCTGAGCCTTTGTACCCTCCTTTAAATGCATCATATTTCTTATTCATTTCTCCTTCAAGAGAAGGAGAAACTTCTTTCAATGCTTTTTCAAAATGCTTCTCCTTAACTTCTTTTGACTGTTTGTTTTCTCTTAATGCATTCATAGCAGCTTCTCTTACAACTGCTTGAATATCAGCACCTGAATAACCCTCTGTTTTTTCAGCAAGTTTTTCAATTTTAACATTTTTTGCTAAAGGCACTTTCTTAGTATGCACTTCAAATATTTTCTTTCTTGTTTCCTTATCAGGAACACCTACTTGAATTAATTTATCAAACCTACCTGGACGCAATAAAGCAGAGTCAATCATATCAGGACGATTTGTAGCTGCTATTACAACAACATCTTTTAATTCTTTTAGTCCATCCATTTCAGTTAATATTTGATTCACAACTGTTTCAGTTGCATTTGAACCAATATGCCCCCCTCTTTTCGGCGCAATTGAATCAATTTCATCAAAGAAAATAATACATGGCGCTGATTGTCTTGCTTTTCTAAATGTTTCACGAATTCCTTTTTCTGACTCACCAACCCACTTGCTTAAAAGCTCTGGTCCACGTACTGAAATGAAATTAGATTCTGATTCAGTTGCAATTACTCTTGCTAAAAGAGTTTTTCCAGTACCAGGAGGACCGTATAAAAGTATTCCTCTTGGTGGCTTAATACCCATTCTTTTAAACATGTTTGGGTACTTTAATGGCCATTCAATTGCTTCCTTTAACTCTTTTTTAACATCCTCTAATCCTCCTACATCAATCCAATGTACGTTAGGTGATTCAATTAAAACCTCACGCATTGCTGATGGTTGAACTTCCATGAAAGCTTTTGCAAAATCATCTTTAGTTACTTTCAAGTTTTCAATTATTCTAAGAGGAATAGTATCTTCATCTAAATTCATCTTAGGTAAGAACCTTCTAAGCGTCTTCATAGCAGCTTCCCTAGCCAAAGCACTTAAATCAGCTCCAACATAACCATGAGTCTTAGCAGCAAATTCCTCTAAATTCACATCCTTATCAAGCGGCATTCCCCTAGTGTGAATTTTAAGAATTTCAAGCCTGCCTTTCTTATCAGGAACACCTAATTCAATTTCCCTATCAAATCTACCAGGACGCCTTAAAGCAGGATCAATAGCATTCTGCCTATTCGTAGCTGCAATAACAACCACTTTGCCTCTTGACTTCAAACCATCCATTAAAGTTAGTAACTGAGAAACTACTCTTTTTTCAACTTCACCTGTTACTTCTTCTCTTTTAGGAGCAATTGAGTCAATCTCATCAATGAAAATAATAGAAGGAGCATTCTTAGAAGCTTCTTCAAAAATATCCCTAAGCTTCTGTTCAGCTTCTCCAACAAACTTGGAAATAATCTCAGGCCCCTGAATAGAGTAAAAATTAGCATCTGACTCATTAGCAACAGCCTTAGCAAGCAAAGTCTTACCAGTACCAGGAGGACCATATAACAAAACACCCTTAGGCGCTTCAACACCCAGTTTAGTGAATAATTCTGGATGTCTCAAAGGTAATTCAATCATTTCCCTAACCCTCTTAACCTTGTCACCTAAACCTCCAATATCATCATAAGTAACCTGAGGAACACCATCTGATTCAACAGCAGGCTGCTCACGAATACTAACAGAACTTGATTCAGTAATCTGCGCTAAAACATTCTTAGGATTAACATTAACTGCCTTCAAAATCAACGGCTGTCCAAAAACAGGCATTAAGATGCTATCTCCTTGAAAAACAGGACGTCCAATTAACCTTTTTTTAACATATTCCTCAAAGCCACTTGAAAACCTAACTGCTTGAGTTGGTGCAAAAACAATTTTCTTAACTGGTTTAACTGTTTTTGGTTTAATTATTTTAATAACATCCCCCACACCAACATTAGCATTTTGTCTAATTAAACCATCAATACGCGCAATGCCCATACCTTCATCCTGAGGATAAGCCTGCCAAACAATAGCACCTGTCTTCCTCTTGCCTTCAATTTCAACAATATCCCCTGAAGTAACATCAAGCTTCCTACGTGTAATAGAATCAAGACGAATAATCCCTCTTCCAATATCATCCTGCTGTGCTTCCTGAACCTTTAAATCAACCATCTTAACCCATCTCCTTTTTTTCATGCATCACGCATTTTTTTAAAAATAATCTTAGTCCATTCATTCACTAACTTATTATTAATTTTTTTCTGTTCTTCAATTTCCCTAAAAAATTCCTCATCATAATCAGCTAAAAAATCAAACATGCAGTGAAACAACTCCGCCTGCGTCATTCTTTTATTATGCAAATCCATTAAAGACTGCAATTGCTTCATAATCAACGCATCACGTTTAAACACCCTCATAGTTGTCTCATCATCCATATTGTATATTTGTATACAAGCATATTTATATACTTTTTGGTTGAGTTTGTTAAGAAAATTAAGTTAACTTTTTACAGTTAACAAATTAATATTAAGTTAAAAAAACAAGAGTTTAATCAAATGATTCCAACAGGATGTAATAGCATAGACAAACTCCTCGGAGGAGGATTAATTGAAGGATTAATTACTCAAATTTACGGCTCTCCAGGAAGTGGAAAAACAAACATTGCACTATTCACTGCTTTTACTGCTTCTAAGATGAATAAAAAAATTGTTTTCATTGATACTGAAGGCAGTTTTCATGAACAAAGAATTAACCAAATTTTTGGAGATGAAAAAAAAGAATTACTTAAAAACATTAAATTAATTAATGCCAGTAGTTTTGAAGAACAGGAAAAAATAATTAATGAAATTACTGAATATGGTTGTGATTTAATAATCATTGATTCAATGACTTCTCTTTACAGAGTAGAAAGAAATGATGATAATTATTACGACGTAAATAAAATCCTTGGCAAGCAGGCATTAAAATTATTAAATTATGCTAGAGAAAACCAAGTGCCAGTGCTAATCACTAATCAGGTTTATACTAATATTGATAATAATTTAATTGAACCAATTGGAGGGGGAATTTTAAAATACTACTCAAAAGTAATTCTTAATGTTGAAAAGACAAGCGAAGGAAGAAAAATTACTTTAAAAAAACACATAAGTAAAAAAGATGGCGAAACAGCTGAATTTAAAATAGTTGAAAACGGTTTATATTAATTTTATTAAAATTAAAAACGATTTATATTAATTTATAGTTGAAAAAGGGTTATATTAATTTTATTAAAATTAAAAACGATTTATATTAATTTATAGTTGAAAAAGGGTTATATTAATTTTATTAAAATTAAAAAATGGTTATATTAATTTATTAAAGTTGAAAATGAGTTATACTAATTTTATTAAAATTCATTATAAGATTAACTTGTTACTTCACTAACTTTACTGCCTCCATTAGGCAAAAGCTCTTGCACCCAATTAATATCAAACTGCTTGTCTGGATACAATTGTTTTAATTTTTTAAAAATAATTTTAACTGAATTTCCTTTAGTTGATTTTAAATCCGG
>Ga0114934_10000161_pt1 | contig 40474 bp, 26 predicted proteins | sample 4SBtaG_2_FD_99695 | JGI IMG/M metagenome (GOLD analysis project Ga0114934, IMG submission 99695) | Deep subsurface microbial communities from Kolumbo volcano to uncover new lineages of life (NeLLi) - 4SBTROV10_white metaG | ecosystem: Environmental > Aquatic > Marine > Volcanic ...
ATTTGATCGAACATGGTATTGCATCCTGCGAAAAAGATCTGCTTGTAGAAGGTCTCCTCATCGAGTTCATCGGGCTTTATTAACATAAAGTTCTTGAAACCTTCAGCTTCTTCTTTGCTTAATTTGATTTGAATTTTCATACGACCTCTGCTTCTTTCAGTTACTTTTACCTTTGCGTTATCTACATTAAATGACACATTGTCCATTGCCTATTATAGCCTGGAGGAAGGGCTATGGGTGATGATTTTGATATAAGTCTTCTAAGAAAGAAAAAGAAGGTAAACTCTAGAGCTAAAGGTAACCGATTTGAAAACAAGATAGCTAAGTCTTTGAATGAAAGATTTAATACTAAGGAGTTCTGTAGAACTCCAGGCTCAGGAGCATTTGCAACAACACATAAATTACCTGAATACTTAAAGATCTATGGAGACTTAATAACACCAAAAGACTTTAAATACATTATTGAATGCAAGAAAGGATATAACGAAGAACAAATAAGTGATTTACTCAATCCAAAATCAAATATTTCAAATATGATAGCGCAAGCCTCAAGAGATTCAAGAAAATGTTCTAAACATTTTTTCTTGATTATTGGTCAGGATAGAAGAGATCCAGTGGCTATAACCAACGATCTAACCCTTCCTATAGAGGGGAACAAGTTCTTTGGAAGATCGGGTGACACTGATGTAGTAATTGTAAGTTTAAAAGAATTACTACTAATAGGAGACTTCCATTTTTTCGAGGAGGGTTCCCATCCTTGAGAGTAGGAAACCCAGTTCTTGGTTTAGGTTCTCTTTAATGGATTTCCTATTATACATTTCCATTACTGCCCTGTTCACCTCAAGACTAAAGTTGGTATGGTGCCCTTTAATCTTACCAGTATCCCCTGCTTTACTTAACACAAACTCATTCTTTAATGTTATTTTCATGTTACCCGAAGATAATTCTGCTTGACCTGTAGTAGAGTTAACCGTAAGGTCCCAGGAGTTCCCCATCTGATCTATTTCACCGTTTAGTACTGATCTCCAAGCATCTCTAAGGGGGTCATTCTGCTTGAACACATAATTTTTAGATCCAATTAAATCTCTATAGTCACACACTAGTTGATTATCATCCGACCCTCCTGCGTGAAACATCTTATGAGCGATCTGCAACTGTGCAGATCTCCTGACAGTGGGATCCTCAGACTTTAAATCGTTAGCCACCCTATCAGCTTGTAGTAGAGTTACTGTCTGGTTTTTCAAAGAATCAAACGCGGCACGCAACTCATATTTAGTGCCTGTTCCTTTTATAATTTTTCTAGCATTTTTCTCTAGATCTGTAAGAAGTCCTGGGCTAGTATCATAACCCAAGCTCCTAAGTTTATCTAAAATGGATTTAGAGAATGTTTTAGGGGTATCTTTAGTGTTTATTTTTTTACCATCTTTAGTAGTAACTATGGCTTCGGTTGGGAGATCAAAAGCAGCGGTAGCTATTTTGTCTAACTCATCAAAGTAACCTTTAACAGCAGTTCTATCAGAACGAGACATTTGGAGATTACTAGATATTGTTTTTAGTAAACTTTCCTTGGTATAACTCTGCCTCATTAAGCCATCCTTACCAGCAAAAGTATTAGCAGCCCCACCTCCATACTTCGCTGTGTTTAAACTCATATAGTTTTTCAAACTTACCTTTAAAACTGAAACTTCTTGTCCTGGTGAGTAAACTCCTGCGGCTATTAGTGCATCAAGTTCTTCTAAATGTTTATCCCCAAACGCTTCTTCAATAGGCATACTGTAAGGCTCCACCTCAAGCCCAGACTTTTGTGCAGCTATCTTTGCTTCATCTAAATCATTATACAGTTCTAAAACATCTTGCCTCTTACCCCTTCCTACTTGATCCCCAACTGAAAGTGCATACTTTGGGCTTCTAACCCTCAAGGATTCAGCAGAGTGTTTTAACATGCTTTCAAATAAACTCTTGGACGCTTCCCCTTCACCCAGAACCTCATACAATTCTCTTGCTAACTCCTTAGTATCAACGTCAATGCCCGCTTCAACAGTTCTCGATACCCAACCTTCAGAATCAATCTTTGCCTTGATTAACTTTTGGGAAATAGTGCTTACCATCTGGGCTCGCAACATCATGAGAGGTTCCGGTAGGCTCCCATCTTTCCCTCGAAGTAACGCTAGAGAAGCTACTGTTAATATTTGCTCCATTGCCACTCCCCTTACGTTGTTAGTAGAACCTGTGCCTGTAATGGGAGGTCTAACAGTCATTGTCGCAAGCTCATATGAAGGATCAGCTTTCTTACAAATGGAAGTAGCTTTATCTAACAGATCTTTAATAAAAGCCCCTCTTCCTGCTCCTCCATCAAAACTTAATCCCCTAGAGGCATCTCCTGACCCTTTTACTACAACGTCCCCCCGGTTAGTTACGGCAAAATTAGACAGAACATTCTTACATTCATCGGGAGTTAAAGCTTCTTTACTATCTTTAACAATAACGTCCACAAGGTCTCTAAACGATCTGCTTATAAGAGAAGTTTGAGCTTCTTCTAAGGGCTCCTCCTGAGAGACCCACAAACCATCTTGCATACTTAGAGAGAACTTAGGGGATAGTAAAGCTCTCTGAAAAGACCAAGTTGAGTCCCCATAAAAGTAGTTACCATAATGAGCAGCCCCTATAAGCTTGTCCCATTTCGTATCCTTGATAGGTCCTGGGATGTAGTTTTCACCTTCTTCTTTAGACTTCTCCCATTTACCCATAATTTTCCATATATCTTTTTTTAAACCAAAAATATTTCTAAAGTCTTTCTCCACTGATCTAATAGTATCCTCCGAAAGGCCAGTCTGACTGAGCATTAGCTGTTGCTTCCCAATGAAGTCTACATCCCCTGGAGTAAGAGGAGGTACAATCTCCATCTGCTGTTCTTCCTCTGGAGAGTCTACTTGAGAGCCTTCTTCGCCCTCTCCTGCCCCTTCCTGAGGGAGATTGGGGTCTGTAGCACTCCCGAAATGGCCCACAAAGTTGTCCCAGTTCTTTCTTATCGGTTGCGCGTAGGACTTGTTCGGGTTGGTCGCAAACATTGCAACCCCATCATCATTGTTCCATACATAGAGAGCTTTGCCTGAAGGGGTGGATACCGCAATAGGAGCTTGCCCAGGTGCCGGGACTTGGTCCAGAGCCTGATTGGCTAATGTCACCGCTTCTAGATCTTGCTGCTCTAATAACCTAAGGTCACGGTTGTGAATACGGCTAAAACTCTCTAGTATTTCTTTGTAAATATCCATAACTCATTATAGTAAAAAAGCCTTCTCCCTATATTTAGAGAGAAGGCTAATCTTAGTGCTCACTTATCCTTTATTAGAATCCTGGACCGGCAAGACCAAGATCTTGATACTTACCATAGTCAACGAAATCGTATCTAAATGTTACTTCAAGGGTTGAGAACTCATTTGTGGAATAGTTCTTTTCAGAGAATCTAGTAGCCGTGGGATACACACCATACATCTCTACATAAGCATGAGGAGTATTTGTATTATCCAACTCCACGATAGTCATCCTCTGAGCCTTGAAAGGAGTAATAGGGGTGCCCGCAGGATCAGCGACCTTAGTTACTTCACCCGTAATAGGGTCATACATCGACTTAAACCATCTCCACAAGGAAGGGGTAGCCTGACTAAGAAGTTGGTTATCAAAGGTAATCTGCACAGTTTCAGGAGTAAACTTCCCTGGATAGAATACCTTATCATTAACCCTGTCCACCACGATATCCTCTATTTGGCCTCCAACTGGACTAACCTGCTTGGCAGCTGCGACAAGATCGGTGTAAGCTGTTACGCCTTGAGCGAGAAGACCATAGAATCTCACTTCAAATTGATAAGCTCTTACAGAATCAAGCTTAGTTGATATCTTTGGAAGTTCAGACCCAGGTCTAAACGTCCCTCTCACTTCATTTTTATAAATTCCAGGAGGTATACTAGTCATATTTCTTACCCATTAATGGTAGCCGATTGGCTTGTTAGGTTAACTTCAAAAACAATCGTTTCAGCAGCCTTTGTCGGCTTGATTGTAACTGAGCACCATAGTTCATTTCTATCTACTCTTAAAGGAGTGTTCGTAGTAGAATCACATATTACCGCACCTTCAACAATGGCTCTTCTTGCTAGGAGATCACCGATAAATGGATCCAAATTGGCCTTTACTTGCTCCCAGGTAAATTGGTCATTAGGCTCAAACTGGAAGGGCTTCCCTAATTGTAATAATGTCTTACGGATAAAGATCATTAACCTTCGAACATTAACTCGGTCCAAAGCACTTGGCTTTCTCTGAGTAGTTCTTTGCCCAAAAATTACAATCCCTTCCGCTGGATCTTTCACAATAGGGTTCAAGGAGTTAGCATAAAGACTATCTTTATCCCCTTGGTTGAGGATGGTCTCAGTATCCGTGGGCTTTGTTAGCCTACCTCTATTGATACCTGCTGGAGCAAACCAGGGCTCACTCACAGAGTCAGTGAATACGCATTGTCTAGCAGCGAAGATTGCTGGGTCATACCATTCTTCCGCCCCAGCGAAGTAGTTGAATACTTGCACCCAAGGCCAGTAAGCAGCTGCATAAGAGGAATTCAAAGCAGCGGTTCTAGTGCCCTTGCCATTAATCCAGTCCGTCGCATCCTGAACCTTACCAACAGCAAGAGGAGGGGATACAAGTGCTAAGAAATTCTTTGAGGACTCAGCAAGGGTCACCAGCTCGTTCTGAACAGCATCGTCAGAAATTCCAGGAACTGCTGCTAGTGAAATGTTTAAGGAATCATCATTTAAAGCATGGATCCCAGTCTTGTTAGTAGCACTACCCTTCAAAGCAGAGATCCCAGAACCAGTATATCCGCTCTTCCCAGAAGTAAAGTTATAAGTGCCTTCTATTGGTTTAACAAATCTTGGAGTAAGGGCATCGGCCACAGCGACCTCCCCGGATCCCGCGATTCCTACCGCCACAGGTAGCGTATCACCCCACACGTTGGGGAAGCTTGCATAATCTGTCTCTGCTACAGGTATTGACGCGGCATTCACATATACGTAATCTGATTTGGCATTTAGCTCGTCATTAGTGAGGAGTCTCTCAAAAGAATCTGCCGATACAGAGGCTAGCTCCCCCGTGAAAACTTCAGCTTGGGCACCATCTGAATTCACCACAAACCGGTCGAGGACTGATCTGTTAGTTACTTCTACTGAAATTCCTTGAGTTGAGCCATCTCTTAAACCACTTATATTATAAGCCGTCCCTGGATACAAGGAGTAAGCAACTAGTCCTATCGAGGATATATCAAAGCCACGAATAGTAACGTCACCCGCTTCAGGGACTTGTCCAGTGATGCCGTTATTAACGGCACTAACGGCCCCGTTCGCCCGAATCGGTTGGAACCTAAGACCTTCGTTGCCATCCACGCCCACTGTACTTGATAGGCGTAAAGTAGCCCCAGACCCGGCAAACCTAGATGCTAAAACAAAAGCACCTGCTGCCGCCGCAGATTCATAGGCGATTAGGGGCTGATCATCAGTCAGTTCAGGATTAAATGCATTAAAGAGAACTTTTCGCCGGGTATTATGGGTCGTAGTGCTAGCCGGGATGACTACAAGGCCGCTCGTGGAAAAGACTCCTTGATTATCGTTAACTTGATAATAAAGCGAAGAAGGCGCAACAGGATCCCAGTTCCCAGAAACGAATGCAGCTGGAGCGGCCCCTAAAGGAATAACAGCACTAGCTGCCGCCGCACTTTCATCAGCCGCTCTTACAAAGTATAACTGATTGGTTGCTTCAAGAATCTCTAAGGAACCTTCGAGCCCCTGTCCAGGCATATCCGTGTTAGGTCTCCCGAAGTTCTTAAGAAGGTTTTCTTGGCTCGTAATTAAAGTTGCCTTATTAGTTGGGCCTTTGTCAGCGAATCCAACAATTCCCACAACACTTGAATTGACGTTAGGGGTATAAATTGAAACATCATTTTCAAGTACTACAACGGAAGGACTAGTAGGTATTGCCATGATTAATTACTCTCTACTTTGTTTTGGTTTCTGACCTTTGCAGGCTTTACTATTTTCTTACCTGGAGGAGTAGGAGATACCACCTTTGGAGGGGGATCTTCTACAATACGCACTTTAAACATTCTTCTCTGAACAAGATTATCCAAGACCGTGCTTTTCCAGGAATTAGGGGTTTCAATAGTTTTTTTGGAACCTATAAAGACATACTTTATTTCTCCACTTGAGAGATTAAAAGGTACTGAAACCCCTTGCATACAAGTATTCTTAATAATTTTCATATCTATAAGCTCCTACTATATTTACGTCTAAAGAGGGATCATTTCTATTAAATTTATTCAAGACACTATTCTACTAGTGTAGTGTCTATGTTGGTATCAATCTCAGTAATCTCGCCTGTATTCGTAAACATAAATTTAGGACTAGGTATATAGGTTTCCAAGGAAACTTGAATAGACTTTTGAATTATTCGATCACTAGTATCCGCCGCAATCATACTTCCTAAATCCATTTCAGACACAAGAAAAGCTTTATTGTAATCTGAAAATTTTGTTCGAATATCCATATCAGGATTGAACAACGAGAAGATACCCGACCTAATCATATCCATATCCGCTTTATACTTACACCAGATATTAACTTCATAATTAATATTTATAGCTCTAGGTGCAAGACTTAAAATTCTTACTGCTCTTAATTTTTTGGGATCCCAATACGATTCATGCATTAAAATGGGGTTGTATCTTCTTCTATCATCAGAGTTTTCAGTGGACTTCTCCACAATAGTGAGCATGGGGAGAATTAATGTGTTGTCTGCTTTCAACTTACCCGCGATTCTCTCGGGGTTACCATGAGAGCACTTTACTTTCACCCTATTGTGATTTCCGTCAATATAGTAAATGTTACTAAAGATATGTAGCATCTGCCTTAGACTATCCTTATAGACGTTATCTATCACCGGCAGAAGCTTAGTTTTAGTCATACTTGCAATTTGATTTCTAGGGTCAGTGTTTACGCTCATAACTTACCTCCAACATCATCCACCCTATCAAATCTATCTTCATTATAAATATCCTCGGTATCGCGAAGAAGTTTAGCGTGAACTAATAGGTGATAAACCCCATAGGCTTCAAAGCTATCCTCCTGGACTTCGTAAACCTCAAACTTCATTTCCTGAAATTCTGGTCGAAGAACGTCACCAATTTTAATTGTCCTACCTAAGGTGTCTTCGGTATAAGATTTATTAAATACAAATACTTGATCTATTTGCATCTCCACACCAAACTGAGAAAGGTTTTCTTCTATAGGTCTGGGGTCGTAGTGAGCCCATAGGGTAATTGGCTCAGAAGCTATTGCTTTTTGTCTAGACTCCTGATAAACGTCATCTATATCCTCACTCTTAACATACTCAAATACCTGGACCTTGGACCCAGAAAGCTTGATGTTTTCTGCATCTATCTTATTGAACAAGTTCTTATCATTTTTCTTATTAAATAATGATAAGCGAGTGTTCCTAACTTCAGGAAAGTTAGTAGGAGGAGTATTTACTTTAAATCTGGACATTATGTTATATCAAATAGCGGTGGTCCTTCGATACCACTTACTAGCTCCTCTAAAAGTTTTTCTTTCTCTAAGGCAGCTTCTCTGATTAGGGAATCCCCATTCAGTTTCGTCCCTCCTCCTGGTCCCGGTAGGGTTTGGTATTTATTTCTAATCCCACCCAAGATCTCCTTAGCTAGGCACAAAGAAAATCTCTCCACCCAATTCTTATAAGCATGGTGAATAGTTTTCGGGTCAAATGCTCTAAACTCCAACAATACCGTTTCTGTATTGTTTTCAGGAACCGGCCACACATGTAGATATCTATTCCCAATCAACTGCCATGTAGACATCTGCCCTAGAACATTCTTTACTTGCTTTAGGTATTGCTGCATTAACAGGTATTGGCTTACATTGTAATTATTGAACAGCCCAGTGTTGGTGAAGAACATAATGGCAAAATCATATTCTAGTGAACCAGGGCTCGCCCCAAACTTAAAGAAGTCTCGTTTGTACCAAACATCATTTAGGTTATCAGCCACCGCAGCGGGAAGATCGTATACATTGATACCTCCTGAGGTTTGGAAAGTAGCATACTGAGTCATCCAGTCGGGGGCATGATACTCAAGACGAGAAATCGCTTCATCTATACAAGTTTCAATTTGGAAATCTTCAAGCTCCACATCAACAACGGGATACCCAAGCCTAGAAAGAATATAATCTTTAATAGTTCGTTGGAAATCCTTGAACTCTACAGTGCCCTTAGCGTCTTTATTATTAAGATCGTCTGGTCTTGGGGTATCATAATCCTTAAGCTTATTACCCCCGTATTTACCGTAAGAGGAACCGTAAGACCTTACTATGGGGGTTCCAATTTTATTAGATGTTAGCACCTCTGCCTCAGATTCTGATACTATGCCTCGGGTAGGAGGACCAGGATCAGGGAAAGGACTATCATTTCGCAAAATCATCTTGTAGGCATTAGTCGTCAGAAATGGAAGATCATTCTGATCGTAAAAAACAGCCTGTATCCCATACCCATTAGTCGAGAAAGGACCCCCATAAGGTTCGGGAGGCATTGCCATCCTATGGATAATTGTTCCATACCTAGACGCCTTAGTTAAAGTATCATCCATATAAGATTGTTGGGCTGGAGCAGGAGTTTGATCAACATAAATATACTGTCCATTACCTAAAGCCGAAGGAGTTGATAATATTTCTCCTCCAAGAATCTTACAAGTAGTATTAGGTGGACACTGGAATATCTCCCAAGTTACTTTATTAGTCCCTCCCTCCCCATTAAAAGTGGCATCTTCATTGGTTGCCAAATAAGGGCCACTAAAATCTGCCATCCCTATAACCTTTTCAAAGCCCTGGGAATATAGGCTATTAGATGTCTGATAGTCTAGTAACTCATTAGATATTCTATATTTTCTGTAGTAATAAGCAATATAGTTCCTATCATCACCACTGACTAAGCCACTGATTCCGTAGGAATTAATAGTAACTGAACTTCCTGGGAACATGCTTGGGGTGTCCGACTCGTAATCATTGATCCACCTCGCATTGGGGAGGTGATTAAAACCAGCGGTCGTAGCATCTGTATAAAAAGGTCGAGTCCAACCATAAGTATTTTGGGTAGTCCATCCTAGAAGCGGCAAACTCCACTTCGGCCCCAACCCCAAAGCCTGCATAAATAGGGCTTGACCCATGGAGCTTTGGTTCCTAAAAGTCCACCCATACTTAAGGAAATGGTCCCCATAGTTACCACCTACTGTCCTCCACTGGGAAAGATTGGGATCATCTTTAGAATACTTATACATATCTGCCGAAGCAGGACCTAAATAGGGCGCATTCCCAGGCCGGAAAGTCCCAATGGGGAGTCTTCCTGGGGTATTGCTCTTCCCAGGATACCAAGGGGAAATCCCACTAAGCCCTGGCCCCAATTCAGATGCATATTCCGTATCCCACTTACCTCCAGAAGGGTGTAACTGTTGGAACCCTACACAGGCTGAGAGACCATAAGAGGAAGTTGCAGTATGGTTATCCCCCCAATACCACCCATTGAACAAAGCTGAAGGAGTAATCACATCTATGGGCCTACCAACCCCATATCGGGGATCCCAAGGGTTGCTAAAATGTCCTTGCCCGGAACAGAAAGTATGGGCTTCCCCAAATCTCCCTAAGCCTATATCGTGCTTTGGATCGTCGTATCTTGTGGGGCCGAGATACCTATCAGGATCCTTCATCTCTTCATTGTTTAGAAGAACACCCGCAGCCATAATCATAGCTTTTTTAGCTTGGAAATGACCTCCATTAGATTTCTGATCTCTTCCATCCTTCCATGCACTCCAATAATCAATACCAGCCTGGGTTAAAGCTTTTAAAGTTTTAGTACGAAGTTCTTGCTCACTCTCAGGAACAATCATTAACGATTTAAGAAGAACTAAGTTAATTAACTCTCCCCACCCTTGACCATACCCAGGTTGGTGGAATCCTGCATGAATAGCCTCGGAACCCCACTTTTGGTTATCATCCCCAAAATAGTATCTAATAGCATTATATAGATCTTCCCAATAAGGCTTAACTACAGGAGAAGGAGTGTTAACCGACCCAAATATTTTAGCGTAATACCCACTAAAAGTGTTCCCACCACCGGGCTGCTCTTCTGTGAGAAACTGAGGTATTCTTGAGGCATCAAACTCAGACATATAAAATTGTATTTTATTATTAATCCTTCCTTGATGCCAATAGGCTCCTGGTCTAAAAGTTAGGGTCTCCTCTAACCCCCCTCTCCCATGTGTTTCAGTGTCCAAAGGGGGAATTCTATCAAGGAAGGTTAAGGGCATCTTACAAGAAATAACTGTCCTAACCCTATCCTTAGATAACGCATAACTAAACAAAGCAGCTGTACCCACTCCACCTAAACCATCAACCGAGCTAGGGATACCAGAGGCCATAACTACCATATCATGGGGGACACAACTCAGAGGTAGTGATTGGTTATAGGACGCAACATAGGGTATCCTCGCATTCGCTCTCTCGTCGTAGCCCTGAACTGCCGCATGTCCTGGCACATTCATCATAATCCCATTAACATCTTTGTAGCCATTAAATCCAAATTCTCCATTGAAAAGCCAAGATTCTTGGGGAGGGGTAGTAGAGACTATCGCAGCCGAGAAAAACGGATCATGTGTAGTAGGGGCAATCCAAGGACTTCCATCAATATATTGGCCGGAAGTCATCGCATAGGTGGAAGACACAGTAGCAGTAATTCCGCTAACATCAGTGATACTTGGATAAAAACAACCAACAGTGATTTGAGCCATTATAATATATCAAACAAAGGTGCCTCTTCTATTTCAGTTAGAAGTTCCTCTATAAGCCTTTCTTTTTCTTGTGTTGCTTCTTGAATTAAAGCCTCTCCATTTAAGGAGGTTCCGCCACCGGGACCTGGAAGGGTTTGATATTTGCTTCTAATCCCACCCAGAATCTCCTTTGCTATACATAGAGAATATCTCTGTATCCAGCTTTTATAAGCATGGTGAATGGTCTTTGGGTCAAAAGCTTTAAATTCCAAAAGTACACTTTCTTTGCTGGATTCGGGAATAGGGAATATATGTAAGTATTTATTATTTACTAATTGCCATGTAGACATTTGACCTAAAACATTCTTTACTTGCTTTAAGTATTGTTGCATCAATAAATACTGGCTTACATTATAATTATTAAAAAGACCAGTATTAGTAAAGAACATAATAGCAAAGTCATATTCTAATGACCCTGGTGAAGCCCCAAACTTAAAGAAATCTCGTTTGTACCAGACATCTGTTAAATTATCTGCTACAACTTGAGGAATCTCGTAAACATTAATGCCGCCTGTTACCTCAAAAGTAGCATACTGAGTCATCCAGTCAGGAGCATGATACTCAAGACGGGAGATCGCTTCATCTATACAGACATTTAATTGAAAATCTTCAAGCTCTACATCGACAACTGGGTAGCCTAACTTCGCTAATACATAATCTTTTACTGTCCTGTCAAAGTCCCTAAATTCTACGGTATCCTTGGCATCCTTGTTATTAAGGTCATCTGGACGAGGAGTCTTATAGTCCCCTAACCTGTTGCCTTTATAAATCCCATAAGATGATCCGTAGGATTTAACCGTAGGTATACCTATTTTGCCCGCAGTAGTTCCTTCAGTAGCAGCAAAAGTAGCACCCGGAGCAGTACCAGTCATGTTGGATTCAGAGGTTGTAGCAGTCTGGCTTTGTAATGTAGGGGAGGGTAAAGGAAGGCTCGACAAAGGATAGATAATATTCGAAATAGCAGCACCCAAATTAAAAGCACCAGACAAGTCGTAGTGTACCTTATCCTCTGCTACTGAATATACTGCGTTTGGAGTGCCTCCCGCACTTGTAAAATAATTCCATACTGTTTCTGTCCCTGTGGTGGGAAGGAAATACGTATCAGTTTTTCCTAACAAATTTAAATCAATAGACGCATTGTAGGTACTAGTCCGAATGGTATTAAACCTTTCTTCTTCCCCTACCCTAGTCCCATGGTCATACTGATCGTGAGTACCCACTAGAACAGTTGTTGGTCGGGTTCTCCTATAATCAAAATTATTTAAGGTGCATCCAAACTCTTCTAAAACATCATAAATATTTGTTACAAAATCAACAAGAAGACCCCTATAAGCTCTAGACCCATAAGGGGCTATCGCGTCTAAAGTCCCCATAACAACATACATGCCATCAACGACTACAGTATTTGTACCTGCTGCCGATAAATCAGCAACTGCCGCTGATAACTGATTAAATAATCCGTATTTCGCATTCGGAGATGGGATAGTAAGAAAATTAGAATCTTTAGTCAGAGGCCAAAGGCTGGCGTAGTCTATCCCCCCAGCGTTGGGGTTACCAAAAAAGTCTAGAGTGTTATCCCATTTTAAAAGACTAGTTTGATACTTCGATCCTTTAAAAAGATGCACATCTACACCAGAGGGTAACGACGCTGAGACCTCGCCCGCAACTGGAATAGTTCCTGGCGATAGCTTTTTTACTCTCCTCCCCCAATACCCTGAAGCTAGCCACCTTAAGGGAAACTCAGGCCCCACGACCGCACTTTCCCAGTGGGTATTTGCACTGAAAATATTATAGTTCTCCCATTCCTGCTGTCCTGGTTCGTAATTCCAAATCTTAAGTTGTGTTTGTTCTGCGAGATGGGCAGAAAGGTTTATAGTCGCGATATCAGGAATCCCAGGGTGAGGAACGGTAGCAGACAAAGAAGAGGCAGCAACGGCACCCGCACAATTAGAATCCCCTATACCAATAACTAGCCTCTTCTCAGCCATAAAATACCTTTCTAAAGTATTTACCCTTAAACACAAAAAGGGTTCGGATTATAATCCGAACCCTTTCGAAGCTAACTCCTACCTAAGGATTAGGTGGGAGCACCACCGTAGGCAGTCACATCATGACTGTTGGCAGTCCCATTACGGAAGATTTCCTTCGTAATGAAGTCAGCACCAGTTCCGATCAATCGAATAACTCGATAGAATCTTGAAGCTGGCTGAACTGCAACCTTACCATACCGGGTCAAGATACCCTTTCTTGGTTGGAAGGTCTCAGGATCTACAACCGTATCCAATGGCTGGAGTGGGACATATGGGCAATAGAAGAACCCAGCATCCATTGGGCTGCTACCCTTGTAGCCGACAATGATCTCGTCTTCAGGGAACATTGGGTCAACAATCAAGTCATACTTGCCAGCAAACTTGCCCTTATACTGAATCTGAGTTCCCGTGTTGGTCGTTGGACCAGCGTCAGAAGGTAGACCACCCTCAAGCTTCGCAGCCGACTCTAGTAGTAAAGAGATCACAGGAGAGGTGACTAGGACATTGCCAGGAACCCGAAGAGTTGTTATGTAAATGTCAGTGCTAGCAAAGTTAATCAGTGCTAGAACATTTGAATACATGTGACCCAAGTGCTGTGGGGCAAATGTAGTGGTTGACTGGACAAATCTACCAAGATCCATAACATAGATGTTGGAGTATCTACGGCTAATACCTTGGCTTCCACCGTCCTCAAAAGCACCCTCTTCTGCGGTCAGAGCAGCATCGAAATCATATTGGTATGCGCCAGCAACGAATGCACCACCGTTCCCAGTCGTGCCAGTGCCCCCAATGTCAGGGAAATCGTCAGCAGGACCACCGTAGAGCGACCGTAGATACCAACCATTGTCCCCATCAGTGCCAAAAACACCTGGGCCGTAAGCGATCATGCGAATGTCTTCGATCAGTTCGCGGTCGATTTCAAGGTTCATTTCCTTGGAGAGGAGATCCGTCAGTTCGGCTTCCATATCCAAGTTGTGGTAAGCCTTGAGATCCTGCGCGGCTTCTAAGGTCCACACTGCTCTCATCTTACGTTCGCGAGCTTGCACAGTCTGCTTCTGAATGTGCATTGAGATTTCTGGGATCAGATCCCCACGAAGTCTCTCAGCAGCAGAAACGCTATAGCCAAGAATGGAAGTGCCACTTGGGAAAGAAGCCAACTTACCGCCCATGGTAGTCGATGGGGAACCATTATTGTAACCCAGGACGTTAGACATGTCATAAGCAGAAGTCGTAATCTGATCATAGGTGAGAGCACTTGCAGACTCGTTCTGCTGGAGCCACCGCTGTAAAGCTGCGGCACTCTCAGGACCCTTACCGAGATTCGACCCATCGAAAGACCCAATACCCGAAGCCACCAGATTACGTGGAGTAATGTTGAACTTCGAATACATTAACTGGGTGACACCATTATGGTGCCGGGAGTTACCCATATAGAAGATTTGCGAAACCGGGCCATCCATTGCCTGGGTTGCACCAATCTTGTTGAACATAAGCTCTGGATACATACGACGAATGAGGGGGAAAGCCCACTTTTGGAAAGTGCCAATCTTACCCGTAGTCGTAGCATTAACGCTTAATGACTCTTCATCCATTCTGCTCTTGGTGAACTCCTTAGCTTGGTTCTCCAATAGACGAGCAGTCTGATATGCGATGTGATCATCCCCGATACCTTCAAGGAGTGGCTCCCAACGCTTTACTAAACTGTTTCTATCAATTGCGGTCATATTAACCTCTATAATTGTTGAGTTTTTCGATCACGCCTTGATGTATCCACTCGTTACCGTGGACAGCGTGGTTTTCATTTAACTTTTCGCTAGCTTCCTTCACTTTGAAGTTATCTTCACTAACGACGAGTGCCGAATCAGAGAGTTGTCTCTCTGCGTTTTCCGATTCACGTATACTTGAAACCTCATTCTTAACAGAATGAAGAGCTTCCTCAAGCTTGGTGGTTTTATCATTTGAGACCTTAGCTTGACGCTTCAGGTTAACATTCTCCTTTAGAAGCTTATCAACCTGACGAAGAAGAGCTTTATTCTTCTCCTCTTGCTGTTCTCCAAGGGAAGCAAGAACATCCATACCATTTAATTCATCTTGGTTGGTGCTCTCCAAAGCAAACATAGAGCGAACTGTTTCAAACATTTGAGCGTTGCGGAACGTCTCATTTTCTAGCTCTAGCTCCTTAAGGGCTTGTTCTTTTAGCTTCTTAATATTTCCACGAATAAAAGATTGGACCTTCGTGGATAGATCACTTACTCTTTCCTCAACTCGATTTTCGATGATAACAGCGACAAGCTCAGATACCTTCTGAAGGGTGTCCTCATCGAGCCCTTCGGGAAGATACTGAGCCACCGAGTCTATAATTTCATTGCTCTGTGACATAATTTGACCTCTATATAGTTATTTAGTGGTTAGAAATATATTTAATACTAATTTTTACCCTTTTTAGGAGTCTTCCGATACTTCTTCTTGCAAGCTTCCTTCAAACCCTGAAGAATAGAGTTACCTACATAGGTCATTGAGACGGGATTCTCCTTTGGGTGAGTCCCTCTGTAGTCTTCTTTACGGTTCTCCTGCTGGGAATCTTGCTGGGCTTTCTTCTGCTTCTTTTTCTTAGCAGCAGCAACAGCAGCCCTGGCTTTGATGTGTGTCTCGTCCTTGCCGGTGTAGTTCTCAGCTTTCCATTTGTCTATCGCTGGGTTACGGTAGGGCTTGCCGTCTGGACCTATTAGATAATTCTCTGGAGCTTTTTTCTTTGGGTCAGCTGCTCTAGCGTTTTCATGGCCTGCCTGACCTCCGATTGACCGGAAGTTTGAGTTTTTACGCTTCCTTCTGCTACCCTCATCAACTTTAAAAGAGTCTTTCTTAGCTCTATTTTTAGCAGCCTCTTGGCTACTTTCAGAACCCTTTATATGGGTTACCTGTCCTGGTAACTTGGATGACTTCTTCTTCTTCTTCCTGGCGGGCTTCTTCCTATACCTAGGTTTGGAGTCTGGTTCAACTCCATGATGCATATCTGCATACCTGATATCTTGGTCAGCGGGATCTCGGGCTTCAACTATAGCCTCGTCAATCTTGCTTTCTAGCATAGTAAGGAGGGCACGTTGCTTCTTATGCTTTGAAACAATATCCTGAGCACGTTGGCTATTCTCTCTTATAGCTTCGGTCAACTCTGGGAAGGCTCCCTTAGTAGAAGGGTCGGAGACAAGATCAAAAGTAATAAGCTTAAAGTCCTCATTTACTATCTTGCCATTAGCCGCCTCAGAAACACTACCAACACCCCTGCTGGAGATCCCAACTTTTACATCATCGTTAAGAAGTGATTCTACAATCTTACCGTTTGGAGTTGAAAGGATTTCACATTCCCCCATCACGTCCCCATTCTTTTCAACCCAAAGCTTAGTGATTAGATGGGATGCTTGGGACAAGTGGATCGCATCATTGGCAGGGTGATCTAAGGCCCCAACTAATGAACGCTCGTTAATCTTATCTTGGATAGCCTTAACTTGGCTCTCTAAAACTTTCTTAGGGTAAACTCTTCCGTTGTTATTTTGTTCGTCACACTTCTGGAACTTACCCTGTAACCTTACTCTAGGAGATGCTTTGGTCCCCTCGTTAATAACTTTAACTTTGTCTAGAACATTATATTCAACTAGTAACATAGCTTTCCTTACTTTTGTTTACGAGACCAATACTTCTTACCCTTAAACTTAGGGTTTCTCTGCTTACCATGCCTTAACATGGTCCGCACAGCATATTTCTTAACATCAGTGAATTTAGATGGTATGGTTCCTGGGGAGAAACCCTTTGCGACTCTACCTGCAACTTCCTGCTCATCATCTGTGCCCCACTTTCTTTTTGTTATAACGTAGAGACGATCAGAGTTCTTTGTGGAGAATATCTGACCAACATACCCTTTCTTGAGAGCGTCAGTTATAGAGTTATAAACTTTTACACGGGACTTAGCAGCCTGGGAGTGAGATTTCTTTGTAGACGTTAAGCCCTTAGATCTCCCAGTCTCGGAGCCCTTACCTGATGAAGCTCTGGTCTCACTGATTAGTCTTACTAAATCCACGCTTTTTCCCTTTCTTTTTCTTAGTGATAGTTAAAGTGGTTACAGGACCGACTCCCAGGCAACCAGTAGTAGTCATTTCCCCAATAACTTCCTTAGCTTCTATGATTAGACTTTTTAGCCTACCCACCAAACTCTCCAATCTTTCTTTTAGAATCTTAGCTTCATCTAAAGCTTGAGGAGGTTTACTTGGCTTTGCCACTTCTTTGGATTCATTAATGGACCCTGCAAATCCTAAAACCTGATCCATAAAAGAATCAGAGACTTCAACGGATCGAAGACCATCATCTTTAACGGGAGCCGACCAAGGAGTCTCCTTAGGGGGATTTTCCTTAGGGGGATTTTCCTTAGTCGCAAAGATACTTTCAGAAATAGCTAAGAGATCTCGATTGCTTACGCCCATCCTTTAACCTCACTCCTCAGTTTCTTCGTCGTCGAAATCTTCATCTTCAGACTCTGAAAGATCCTCACCCCCCTCTTCCAGAGCTTCATTAATGGTGTGCAGAATATAATCAACACACTCTTGAAGAGCTTCCTCAGGGATGGGACCATCTAGTTCAGACTCGCAAAGAGGGCAAACGTGTTCAGCCTCAGTAACTTCCTCATTCACCTCTTCAGGCTTCTCAACCTTCTTGGTTTCCTCGATCTTTTCAGCTTCCTGAAGATGGTTTGCTTTTAGGACTTGTGCGACAAAATCGTCGGTAACATCTATGTATCTCATACTAAATCTCCTTGTAACTATATGTATCTATTTTAAATGAATATAAATGATAAAATTATTAATCTAACAAGCAGTAAGGCTCATTCTAACTACTACATTAATAGTTGTTTCCGCAGAAATAAATGAACCATAGGTTACCCTAACTTTAACTAAAGGTCGCTTGGTCCAGGATGGGGTTGGACTTGTTCCAGGGCTGTAAGATGTTGGGTTAAACGTCAATTGTCCAGTAGAGGAATTGATTGAAAACAACTGACCCCCTCTCACCAATTCAAAGGAAACTTGAGGATCCAAAGGCTGTTTGAATATCTCCCCCGCAGCCGCCGGAAGGTTTGGTGCTCCTACTCCTTGAAAACTTTGGAAAGTTCTTCCACTACCCTCCTCTTCTAAAACTACTACAAATCCATTAGAGTTTGTAGGGGAAGTAGGGCACCACGATCGAAGGGCATATTCGCGGGAACCAGGGGTGGCACCGGGATTTAGGCTTCTAGACTTACCTTCAACGAGTATACTTGGATAAGTTACCGATATACTCGCAACAGTGTATCCAATTGTCTCTTCTGGAGGAGCAGTGGGGTCTATTTCAGCAGCATTTCCTCCTCCATTTACAAATACAGAAGTTTGAATTTGGGTGTCTGCGACATCCCCGCACCCCAAGGGATCTGCATCCCTTAATACTGGACTGCCTTCAATAAACACCGTAGGGCTACCTTGAATTACCGGAACAGAATGTGTTGAGGGGGGATCAGTACATCCTGGGCTGTGAGGTACATAACTATCCCCGGCAACAATTACTGCCTTCCCCTCAATACGGACCTTAGTATTAGTAGTCGCAACCGCTTCGGTCGGAGACCAGCAGTGCCCCTGGCTAACATCCCCTTCTACAACAGCTAAAGGCATTATCTATCCTCCTTCTTTATAATAACTTTATCATCATCTGGTAAAATATACTGGCTTGTATCCTTTACCGTGTTAATGACATAGTTAATTTTTACCCCGTCCCTATAACCCCTCTCAAGTTGACTAAACAATTCAATGTTGGAGTCATACATAAGTTGTCCCATCTGGCTTAGGGTCATCCGTCTAAACACATCATACCAAACAATCTGGTCTTTATCGTAGGTATCATTTATGTAATCAATAACATCCCTAATCATGTAAGACATGCCATATGATGAGACGGGACTAGAGCTTGTCGTGTATACTCCATTGGAATAGAATGTCTTAGTAAAAGATTCGCTATTCCTATCATATTTAAATTTTATATTCTGACTGTCGGGGGGTTCAACCAATCCCACCTTCAAATCCCCTCCCGTATCATTATACAAGTTCACCTGAGCTAGAGCATATCTACTAGAATCATTATCTGAAGTATCAATATCTAAAGTAAGTCGAACAGACCTACTAACAGTATCTCCAAATGAATCAAGATTTGAAACCCCATTCAGTGGGTTAAACTTAGACCCAGCCACGGGAGTTATTATTAGACCAAAGGGCATATTTCTTCCAATTCGAACCCCTCCCCTATAATCCTTGGGATCCTCAATGGCTTTAAAATTAATATCATTTAGTGATAGTTTTGCCCTACCTGTATCCATAATGTATCTGTATAAAGAATCCCTGTAATCCAAATTAACTCTGGTTACCGCCAATCCGTTATTGAGTGTATGCTCATCAATTTCATCCTGATCGTCAGAAACTCTATAGTTTGCCGAGTATCTAGAGACCAAAGGATTATTATTGGATTCGCTAGCCATGGACTCCAGATCAAGAATTAAATAAAGAGGTCGAAGGGCCGAAGCCCCAGTGTCTCCAGAGACCAACTCATTAACTCCAAATAATGAGGAAGCTTGCAATATGTAATCCTTATTCTCTTTAAATAGTGTTAATGCATTATACCGAACCCCAGGAGGGACATAGTAAGTGCTGGAATAATCAGAGGTAGTAACCAAAGGCACATGAGACCCATCAGACTTTTGGATATCCATATAGTAACCATCCCCATCCCCCGTTGGGACAGCAGCTTCACTTTGATCTATTTTCTCAACAGGGATACCTGCATCGGTTAGATACATTGGTAATCCCTCATTACTCAAAGGTTCTGTAATGCAGTTTGCATTAATATCTGTATTGAATCTTCTCTGTCTTCTAATTTCTCTCTTACGAAGGTTGATATGAGCATCGGGATCTGCTACAACTGACCCCACTGAGAGTAGACCTAAAGCTGCTTTTTCAGAGGTAGTAGGATCTGAATACCCTTTATACTTAATCCTGGAATCCGCAGTCTGCCTTCTAGCCAAGTCAATATAGTGATCAGAGTTAAACTCCGATAAAGTTCCTTCCAGCAAGTGCTTTTTAACAACTTCTATGAAAACATCTTCACCTACTAACTGACCCCCTGGTAAATGTATACGCCGAAATGCGGATAGTAAAGCAGGTTGCAAACTAAATTTAATCGAATCATTGCTTACCGCGAATAGATTGCTTTCATCCCACACAGCAGTCGAGTTACCCTTTTCAATAAGGGTCGCTACAGTAGCATACATTTCAGGAGTAAATATACTAGGGTAAGTAGTATTATTTTTAAAAGTTGAAATCTCCCTAGAGCCTTTTCTTTCAAAGAAATTATAACTATTGTCATATACTTCAGTCTGTGGAGTATTAGCAACTGTAGCTTGAGAAGTTTCAATTGAAGGGTCCAAACTTACATTCACTACGTTGACACTTATTGGCCTACCCCCTGAGGATTGGTTGGTCTCTTCCAAAACATTTACAGGTCTAACTGATGTATTTACAATAGGATCTGGTATTAGAACTGAAACATTAGGACGCTCACAAGTTGTAACAAAATTACCTGTAGTTATTGGGCCTGGGGGACATGCTGCATCACATTCCTGGGGTGTCCTAAAAGCACAGGCAGTTCTATTAAAGTATACTGCTGAATTCCCCACAACCTTAGGGGTAGTTGTCGCGGATAGAGAAGTCCCATGATTTTGATTATAAGGACTGCACCTAACACACTGATGGGATACGCTAAGGATTCTTTGCTGACTTTGGGGCAACCCCACATCCTCTGGGCATATTCTTACCATCTGCTGGCATAGGTATCCAGGAACAACGCCCGCGCCGGTTGTAGGGGTAGACGGGGTAGACGGACCACCAGGACCTCCGGGTGTAGCAGGACCACCACGACCTCCAGGATCTCCAGGAGGGACCACCTCACCGGGACCCCCTCCTTCCCTAATAGGAACCTGAGGAGAAGGGCAAGCAGCCATGCAAGCATCTAGAGAAAAATGAATACACTCTGGGTCGTTAGAAGGAGGGTTGGGACCTATCCCATCGCATTTCCTACATTTCCAATACCCGTTAACATACCTGAATCCGGGGTTAGGAGGTTGATACTCGGGATCCCCAGGAGATATCCTAACACATTTCCACTTATCCTGTATTGGAGGGTCTGGGACCAGGACAGGAATTTTAGGAGTTCCAGGACCAGTTGGAATAAGTATAGGAGGGTCTGGTGGCTGGATTGGATCTACGGTGATAGGCTCCCCACCAGGAACAAACTCACCGCAGCCAAACCTAATACCAGCCATTACACTAAGGTCAGAACACTATTAGTTCCAAAGACTGAGCTTCCGTTAGAAGCTACATTAGGAGGAATTCCATATACTTGGAAATTAATTGTGGGATAAATTGCAACCCCTGAAGTTACAGATTCGGTTCCGGTCCCTACTAAAGCCCCATTAGGGTTAGGAGCAGTCATAATATCTGAATTAATAACTGCAAACCCAGCAAAATTCTTCCCATTATCTCTATCCGCAGCAGGACTAACTAACTCATTGAATGGGGCAGGACTAGTTCCGTCACCCGTAGCAAAAGTATTTGACCCTACCCAAGCTACAAAGATTGTAAACTCGTTTTGCTTCTTCTCTACCCAAACATTGGATACCCCACCCGCATTAGTGAAAAAGTTTGTTGTGGTAGAGCTATTTGCTCTTTGTGTAAGGGGAACACAGTTAGCCAACTGGGCAGCAACATGGTAATCGTCTGCCCACCCAATAGCACTTCTATCAATTCTAATAGTTTTCTTTACAAAGTAAAATTGAGCTATTCCGAAATCCCCTTCATTATCAATGCCACTATTCCAACTTTCAGCATGAAAGAACTTACCAGTCGCAAGCCTATCTACCCTGTTAGTGGTAGAAGTAAACGCAGGGTCTAAAGCTGCTCCAAAGTTATTAGGCTTCGTTTGAAACACTGAATACTTTAATGCCTGTTGAGGGGTTTGGGTTCCTCCTAGTCCCCATTGGAAATAATTAATTCTATCATTGGGGTAGTCACCTTTACTTGTAAAACTACCTTGCTCACACCATCGAGCCACGTCCCAATCTGGGAGGAGTGGGACAGAGTTAGTTTGGTAACCATACCTTTGCTCTACCTGAGCTTTAGCTCCATTTAAGGTCGTTATATTATACTGATCCTTAAGGTAAGATGCTAATGCTCCCTCTACGCCATATAGCATTCCTCCCTTAACAGAACCAGCACCCACTATTCTAGCAGACCTCTCAACTGTTCCCGCTAGACCTTTATAGTCTCTGATTATATCAGTGCGTATCTGTTCAACATAACCCTCCGAGGCAACGGGGTTAGCTATCGAAACCTGGGGAGTTGCTGCCGCGATCCCCGCTCTTTCGTTGTATGCTAACTCTGTAGTTCTAAAGAAAGGACGAATATCAATGACATCTTCCTTAGTTATTATTGGTTGTCCTAACGCATTGGGCGAAGCTATTTCCTTAACCACAATGTAGGCAACCGGAAGAATAGACTGACCAATTAACGCCACAGAAGTAGTTGATAAATTTTCTGAGAGGAGGGGTGCTAGGTTCATTAAATCGTCAGGAGAAGGGAAAGATCCCCGTATTTGTCCTGCGCCCGCTGAAGTAGCAAATCCTGTGTCCGGGGCCAATCTGTCGGAGACATTGGGCAACATTAAAGTCACACCGTCCAAACTTTGAAGATTTACTGAATCACCCTCATCTACATTAGTGAGAGAAGTAGTCCTGTTCACACCAATGCCAGCCCCCTTCACGATTCCAAGGGTTGGAGCAGTCAAAGTTTTAGGAACTCCATTAGTGTAGGATGCCACCTTAGTTTCACTTTGATCAATAGGTTTAGAATAAATGAATAATAAGTCTATCCTTTGGGATGAAGTAAGCGATTGCTTATTGCCGTTATCATCATAATAATAAAAATCTTCGCTAGAGAACCTTGGAATTTCTAGCTCTAATTCGGTAGGAACATCTACAACTGCGGTCCTTACAGCACCCCGCCATCTCTTTATAAAATCGGATTCAATTCTGCCTTGGTTTCTAAATGCGTCCACAAAGTTACCAGTAACTTCGGGGTTGCTAATAGCCTTTGATAAATCACTAGTTTTAAAAGTTTGTAAATAGCCCTTCAGTCCAGGCCAACTAGCCCTACCGGATAAAAGCCCATTAGTGCTCCCGTCCAATATAGTAGGATCCCCCGTGTCCACACCCTCCCCAGGTAGGTCATTGTTCTTCATGGGGTAAACGAAGGTCCGTTCGAACAAACCATTCATTAAGGTTGCGTTTTCGACCTTTTCCTCTTGCCACTTCATCAAAGCAGCAGAAACATCAGCACCCTTTACAGTTTGAACGGACCATTGATTAACCTCATCAAGACTGTTATTCCCCGTACCAAGAGTCTGAGTTATAACTTGTAGTGGGGCTTTAGTGTATGCATCATTGATCCTTGCTGTGAACCGCCCCGGAAGAACTTTAACTTTAGAATCAGCACCCGTAACGTAGGGCTTAAGCTCCGAAAACAAATCCCTATCGAACCCCTGGGAGTTTAAGTTTTTTAATATACCATCTACCTGATCCTTCAGCCATTTCGAATTTTCTTCGAGTTGCTTAACGGGGATATTGTCAACCTCATAGTAATAAGGGTCGTTAGCTTTAAAATACCTAACCGGATCAGTGAAACGATTACCAGAATCAAAATACCTAGTCGCCATTAGTTACTCTTCTTTAAATCAAAATTATTTACTGAGGCTACACCTCTTCCCTTATCCTTATCTGAAAGAGAGTCCCCACCAAAGCCCTTATCATAAGGATCATATATCGCCACTACCGTCGCCAAATTAGACTTACCAACGGAATTATGTTTTGCGTTTGCAAAGGTATTAGCGGCAGAATCATCAAGAAATGCCTTTATTGTTTTTGGACTATGCACTATATCTCCAGCATAATGGAATCCTGTGTCGGACACTACAAGGGTATCTGGGTCCTGGAATAATGCCTTTACATAGAATGCACTTACATCCCCAGGAGAGGATAAAGACCCTGAGAAATGGTATCCTTGGGAGAACACCTGGGTAGCATACCCACTAACTCCATTGTTAGGATCCACTAAGTAATTTGCCAAGGGATCTACTGAGAAATACAGTCTAAACGGACCAAAATTTCTAATTGCACCTTTAGAAAATAGGTTTTGGTTATTAGGTCCAGGCCCGTAGAAATCTAGTAAAGACAAACTGCTCGTATCTGGAGTAGTGGAAGGTGCAGAAGAAGCCCCAAACCAGCTCCCCGAAGGTCCAACATACCCGGCATCCTGGGGATGCTGCCCACTAACCGACAGATAACTAGCTCTTAGTAATGAGTCATCTGCAATATTCCAAATGGGGAACCTAGTGCAAGCTTCCTCTAACCCATCAACTCCGCTAAAGTCGTATATAATTGAGGAAGACTGAGCAAACCCCGCAGGGAAATGAGTATTTAAAACATTTATTTCACTCTGATTTAATGCTCTTACGCTCATGCCCCCTGTAGTAACAGCCGAAATCCCGAAGTCTCCTCCATTGTCCTGAACTGCATAAAGGTAATACTGATCAATAGGAGGCCAAGTAGTATTTTGGAAATTTCGACGAGAAACCCCAGGGTTGACGGAAAAGAAATCTTCGCCTGTTTGGACATACCCATTAGGGTATAACTGTAGATAACCTCCGCTAACCTGACTAGTGTAGGGAACTGTTGCCGTATCCCCCGTTTGTAGGTAATCAAACCTGCTTAAATCTAAACCATCACCGTATGTCTGCCCAGGCCAAAGATTTCTGTATGACCCTAAATCCTCAATATTTACCACTGAGTTATTATCTGCTACAATACAAGCTCTAGTAGAATGTAGCTCAACTTTAGTGTGGTTGCCTGGGTCACTAAGAGCAAACGAGGAGGCTAGTAGGGTGCCTTCAGAATCCCTTAAAGGACATATCTCTAACTCCGAGTTGTTGTCAATCAGTGCATCTACTCCAAATTGGGCCACAACAGTGGGGCCTTGAAGTGATATCTTCGAGTTGTTTCCTGCGTATAAAGCTGCCCTCTTATGTTGCGCTGTATTACTGTTCCCTCCAAAAATCTTGTTTGCAAACTGCTTTGAACCTCTTAAGAATACTTGGGATCCATCCTCTGCGGCAATCGCTTCTCCAAAACAAGGTTCAAACCTATCGCCATTACCTTCGGTATATATTGCAGCATGGATAGCGTCCAGCTTAGTCCCCTCTAGTCGTATAGCGGGTTTAGCATTCCTAGTCGAGCCAACCGAATCCTTGTAAACTCCGTGGGTTCCCGATACGAAGAAACTTTGGTAAATATCCGGCATAGAGCTAACATATACTGGCTCTATTGTAGAGTTTTTAGCGTGGATTGCCCCTCCATTAAGAAGGAAAGTTACCTGATGTTGAAGATACTCAGTTCTGGCAGAGTCATAATTAGCAGCACCTAGGAACCCGGAATAAGTGTTATTGTTATAAACCAGGGAGCAACCATCCAGTTTCATCGCATCCTTCTGATTTGCGTAACCTTTAAAGAAATCAAAGGACAGCTTGCTGTTTAATGCATCTATTCCAAAATAGTTACCATATGCCAGGAATCTTCCCTTCAAATTTAAATTGCAGTTATCTAATCTAGCCCCTGCTTCTGTGTTTAACTCAACAAATAGTTGAGTAGCATCCTGCCAGGATAAAGATCCTGAACCGTTAAGTTCAGTCCTACCCCCAGTAATGTTAGAGTTAACAGCGTGTATCCCTATATCATTCCTTGATAGACAGTATAAAGCTTCTTGTTCGGGACATGGCAAATTACGAGCACCACCGTCCCCATAATCAGCAACCTTATACACAAGGGACGAAGCTTCCGAAGACTTTTGCATATCCCTAGCGTAAGTAGATTTCACATCAATTGTTGAATTTTCTGCGTAAATACCTGCCCCATAGGACTCAAGAGTGTCGTAGGATGTAATCTTAGATTTCCATGGAATACCAACTCTTGACCCCCCATCAAATCCATAGTTTCTAAATGCTACAAAGCCTCTGAGAAGTTTAACATTAGAATTGGAAACGAACAATCCAGCCTGAGTGCATCTTGAAGCGGAGCATCTTTCTAAATAAACTGTGGAGTCAGTAATCTCAATCCCTTTCTCTCGGGTTCTTGCCCCATCCACAGCAAAGTTTCTAATATAAACAGGACCATTGCAATTCTTAACTTTAATAAAATTTAAATGGTTAAAGTATGCAAAAGAAGCAGCTGCGTTTTTAGCACTACTCTCGTTTGTTGCACCTGTAACGGGCCAGATCACATTATTCGTTATCTCATTAATAGTACTGGCGTCGTAAATATTCATATCGTCGCCACCAGCAGTTCGTTTGTCCTCGTCATAGGTATCGAACCGGAGAAACTTAGCCGCTTGCCAGTTTGATGCAGTATTAAAAGGACCTCCCCCAACATTGGAGCTTACGCTACCCGTTAAAACACCACCAGCTTGATTCTCTCCAACCTTCCTAGTAAACACATATGGGCGGCACAAGCTAGTTCCTTGATTTCCCGCAGGACTCGGTTGCCAGCGCACATCTGCAAAGAGCGCAGTATCTACAGCACTACTGGTTTTTTGACCATTGGTATACATATAGGAGTTGTAAGCATCAAATGAAACTCCTGGGCACGAAACTGGTGATGTTTCGCCATTTACATGAAGGGAACTTACATACTCTGCTAACCCAAAGCCTAAAGTGCTGTTGGAATTCGAGCTAATCCTCTCTACGGACATTTGCTCATTATCCAAGTCTATAACCGGGGCAAAAGCACAGTTTCTATTGACAATCTCCAAAGCTCCTCTTGGCCCGAAAACTTTATTAGAAAGTTCTAAACTTCCTAGATTGCCAAAGCTAGCAACTTCAATTAAAATTGGGCAGTTAATAACTTCAGGCAATGCCGCCAAACATGAACTTAAGTCTACAAAATAAAGAGGGTTGCAGGACGAGGTAGCGTCCCCAGAAACAATGAAGGACATCCCAGTAATAGCAGAAGTTGGGTGACCTAATCTCTCCCAAAGAAGATGGGTTCTCTCCTCTAAATCATGAAGTGGAAGATTGTCCATCTCCCAATTATAAAAGGAGCTAGCGTCATACTTGGTGACATTCTTAGTCCAACAGACTAATAAGTCATCAGTTCCACCTTCCACATAAACATCACTTGGATTTAACATTTTACGTAAATGATATTGTCCATCTAAAAACAAGACCAAAGTCAGAGGTCTTGGTAATATTATTAAAATACCTATAGGCTACTAAAACAGACTCGTCGTCTGTTTTACCCCTAGGGTTCTTTACTAAAAGACCTATTTCATTGAGCGGAGCATCATTACCCTGCCGTTGAATATTGTTACAAGAATCCTCATCAATAAATATCGTATACCTTACTGAACGATCATCAACTTTAGTAACCTTAGAATAGGGTATCTTAGATACCACTTGACGCTGAGAGGTTCCCGCTGTAAGATAAACTACTGAAGAAACAGCATCTAAGTTGCTATCCCCGTTACTCGTATATTCTGGTGTGGAGGACAAGGACCCAGACAGCTGATACGTAGAACTTACTTGATTGCCCGACCAGCCACTAACACCCAGCTGAAACCTGTCAATTTGATAATCCACAATACTTGTGGATCCCACTAATCCATACAGATGAGCTAACGACCATCCAAAGCCAGATACGATCACATTATCCTCATCATATACTAGCTCTTCCTCACCCTCCCTAACTTTATGGATCGTAAGGTGCCCTCTCATGCCAATTTGTTCTATAAAAGATTTGTACATTTTAAGTAAAATTTAACGATAAAGCTATTGTTGGACCCTTGTTATTTAGCAAGGAAATGGGAGAACCTAAAATGGTCACATCCCCACCAGTGTTAAGTAATTGAAGTCCTGAATTGTCTGTATAATCATTATGAAGTATTAAGTTATCAAAGTAAGTAACTTTAGCAACCAATTTATATTTCCTGTTGTTATTTAGAGCATTCCACCCATATGGGGGCATTAATCCAGACGAAAGCATAGACTTCAAGTCTAAACAATAAAGTCCAATATGTTGAATTCCTCCAAATAATGCAAACACAGTAGCGTCCCCTCTCTGAGGCACCGCAGCTACCCCAACTTGACCCGTCCCAGGACCTGCAAGAACACTACTGAATATAGTAATACCTTTATGGATATTAGCACCTACATTACCATCTAATAAATTCCTTGTCGGATTAAAAGTAACATACCCATTTTTGTCTACTAACTTGTAGTAGTTATACATACCGCTTATGGTTCCCGACCAGTAAGCATTTGCTCTCCCTATACTACTGAAATACCAATCTACCTCTGCTCCACTAGGAGGAGCGAACCCCCCTAAAACATTCCAAATCGAACTAAGGTCTGGGTTTAACCAAGAATTAATGTAGTGTCCTAAATCTGGGGGAGTGGCTGAGAAAGAAGAGACCTCCCTAGGAGCAGTGCTGCCTCTTTCCAATCGGGTATCAGAGATGTGAGGATAGTTCGGAATAGAGCTATATATTGAGGAAAAAGGTTGTCCATAAACTTCCCCCTTCCTGAGAGGCTGCTGTTCTCCATCGCTATCATAGTAAATCGAACTAACGGTTACCCCAAGACGTTGCACAGCTGAAACATTATAGGATGCATAGTATAAAGGTGTACCAGAAGTATACGACTCCGCTACAAACCTGCCAGCATTATATGAGCTTGCGTTGTTGCTTGGGTTACTGTCAATGAACTCAACACTTGTTACCATATGGGCATGGTAGTTAAACCCGTCAGCATCCTTCCCATAGGTCAAAGCTTGGAAAGTATAGTTAGAGGCATCTAAGATAGAACTAGCTGACGGTAAATCCGCATATTCGGGATTTACCGTAAGTAGGTCAGTTATTGTTTCTCCTAATCCTTGTAAGAACATTACACATCTATATTTATCTGATTCAATACCCCAAATATGCTAGTACCCAAAATCTGAGTCCAAATCGCGGTATCAAAAGCAACCTTACGACGATAATCTAATCTAGAGCCTCCCTCTGGCCCCATTATAGCCTTAGTCTCATTCTTGTCTCTGGAAGCCAACCCTACGGCTGAGTTCTTCCCTGAAATATTATTAAAGAACCTAAAAACTTTTCTAATGTCATCTTTAGAGAACTCAACACGATTTTCAGGACAATTACCTATAACATTAGGCATTACACACAGAGGGTCTTGATACTTACCGTTAACAAACATCTCAGATAGCTTCTTGAGAGTCATATTTTGAACTTCAACTGCATCTAACAGCATAAACTTATCATTTTGACCATTTGGAAGTAGGAACACTTCAATAATATAGTTCTGATCCCTCCTATGCAGTAATCCTGTATTGGCTCTATACTCCCTAGGCAATACTAAGTGTCGATTAATAGTATGGAAATCCAAAGTTAGTTCTTCAAAATCTTCTTTACGAAGCCTGGACACAGGTGAGATATTAGTAGGTCCCCCTACAACTAAATCAATACATTCCAACCTATTAACTTCAGATTCCACTTCATCCTTGGTTCTCAAAGGCATCGTAAATATATGGGAGTAATCCCTTACGACATTGGATCTGCCCACCAGAGCACTATGCTGTTCCCATCCATTTTTAGTATACGACCACATTTCCCCTAGCTCAGGAGCAGTATGCAACCAAATGCCTATTTGACGACCTCCAAAATTCACTCCAAGATTATCAGACACTAATGTTCTAACACTAACTCTATGTTCGTGATCTGGAAGTAAGAAATTCGTTCTTATTGGCCTGTCGGAAGGGCCGTTGTATTTTTTCAAATTAAATCTAACCCTGGGAAGACCTCCTATAGATGATCGAGACATTACGAACGTGTTATCGAACATGTAAGGATCATCAGTAGTTTTCTTGAAAAGGTTATTAACTCTAAACAAAGAGAAACTATTATTTTCAAGAGATCCTGAGGTATGGATAAGCTCCACCCCACTAACTGCCCCAGATAAAACCCTCTCAAAAGTATCCAAATACATGTCATTGGCCCCACTAGCAATGTATGCCATCGAACCTTGGAACGCAGGAGAGTAGGGACTCATCTCGGTTACCGCTGATAAAGACGAGACTAAAATAGAATTTGAATCAAAACTCAACTTCTCAAAGTCGTGGTTGAACAGCGTGGGACCAAATATGTGAGAAAAAAGGTTAGCACCATCCAACTTTTGAATACCTGGATTTAGTTGGTGCCTGTTAAACTCAGTCGCATATATTTTATACAACCTGTGCAAGTCCCTACCAAAAGAGTAGTTATAATAATCCGATATCGAATTGGGGAATCCCCCGTTTTCAGTTGCACTATTAGCGTAGGATTGATACACATTACTAACTGAATTAGTGTAAGAATCCACTATACCGTAAGACTGCTTTGCCTCTATTAGCTTTCTCTTTTCTTGAGCACTATGCATCACCGAGTATATTCCTGGGAGATCCCCCCTATCGAGTCTCACATTTTGTGAAGAAACCTGTGTCAGTGATGAGAGATCAAGTTCAAATTGATCATAAAGTCTCTCCCCTAGGATAGTTACCCCGTCACTTGTGTAGTGAATATTTTGGTGTTGATATTCTCCTTCCACATAATACTGAGTAGCAGAGAGTTGGAATCCTGCACCAGCTATGTATTGAGTAAACCCACCAACTGCCGCCCCTGACGCTGCGGGTCCTGCCGCTCCCCCGTCCGCAGAGTCAATGGCAACAGTGTCCACATCCAGTAAATACCCATACCTAGAGGTGTTCATGGCTTGCTGCCCACTCCTGACCGTAGGTAAGGAGGACCAGGACCAGTTGCCGTAGGAGCCAGGGTCGGAAGTTGACTGCCCATACAACGCTGTCGCCAACTCTTCATTGCTAGTGACTTTACACCCTCCCCCAGTAGCGTTTAAGCACGAAGAAAAATTACTATACAGGCCATTAGGGTAGTAGAGCCAGTCTGGCTCCGAACCGTCACCCATTGAGTTATTTATTAAAACCCTTAAGATCCTAAAATTCTGTTCTGGGAATAGCGTTCTAGCGTTATCTAAAAAGTATTCGGTAGCTGCCCTGTGTAGGGCAGCTATGGAATTACTATCTTGGCCTCGGGCAGCTTCAGTCTCCCCCTGATTCCACATAAGGTATACACTACTTACTTGAGACATGCCCCCCATAGCCTCTATGCAGTTTCCAATGCTAGAAGCAAATCTATCCCATAAGGTGGATAACCTGTCACTAGACGGACACCAGTTAGAGTTTACACCAGGAGATATATAAGTTCCGGCGGTTGCTGCCCCAGACAAATTCTTAACATTCTTTGCAGTGGGGTCGATCACCCAGGAGTTATCAGTGCAAAACTTAAGCATATAAGTGTTACGTGGATCCCCTCTCTCTTTAAGACGTTGGGCAAACCTTATCTCTGGTCCCCAATAGGGTCTTGACCCAAACGTAACCGGGAGATCTGGGTCTCCAGCTTGTGTATTGATATCCGTATTTTGAAGAGGGACAATCGTGCTAGAGAAGCTATCAGTATCATAGTTATACCAATTAACTCCAGTAATAGGATCTACTGCGGAGGTCCCTCTCCCATTCATATTGCTCTGCCCAGCAAAAATAACTAAGTTCTTTTTCTGAGTAGGTTTGTCTCCTCTCGTAGCAAGAGTATTACTCACAGAATACTCGTAGTATTTGTTAACTGAATTGAAATCTTCACATTGGGACCATACCGCTGGCAGATTAACATGATCTGGGATAGGAGTAAAAGTTAAGCTGCTCGGGATCATCCCTAAAGTCACAGCACTGGGTTCCGTATCCATGTTAAACTTGACAGGCATATTGAAGCCAGTCCTATCGTAATACCCATTGAAAGGCATTAGTTTCTCATAAGACCTTCTTCTTATACTAGTTCTAGGGATGGTGGTTACTAAACTACCGTTCCGTATTTCAGAAGTTCCCTTAGATTTAGTTGAAGACCTATGAATAACCGTCCCACCAGGGTTAAGACCCCTCTTATAAGAATTTAAATTAAGTGCCTTTGAGAAGTAATTCTTACCTTGCTCCACCTCAACTTTATTCGGTAGTATTAGGGGAACTAACTTAGTATCCTGGACATCTAGAGGATCATTATGGGCTAATTCTAAGTTGACCAAAGGAATAGCGTGTCCAGGGGCAAACTTCCTGGTGATTCTAGCAGCTATCTTGAATGCGTCCCCAGAGTTGGGCTCAGAGAGGTCTAGACCAGTTTTATTGAAGTCATAGGAAGAAGCATCTAAAACAACCTTAAAGTGGGAGGATTTCCCCGACCATAAAGAAACATATTCAAATTTTTCATTACTAAGGTCAGAAACTAACCTGCTAACATTTGGAGCTTCATTATACCCTGATGTGAAGAATAAGAAACTTGAGGTTCTAGGCTCGTCATCATTATCAAGAGTATTAGTGGTCACATAGGAAATGAAATCTCTAACAAACCCATCCCTAACCCCAAAACAAGCTAACCTATCCGCAATAAAATATATAATATCTTTATTGAGTTCAAAGTTTACATAGTAAGGATACTCTTCGAATGGGGGCATAGGGAATAATCTTCCCCTGTAGAAAAACCCATTTTCCTTACCTGGGATATCCTCAAAGTATGCTGAGAACTTTTCATAAGTTTCATATAAAATTCTATCGACCACATACCTGATATTGGTATCCACACTCGAAGGGGTATACCCAGATACCTTCATATCTACCGCTAATTGGTTAGTCCAATTTTCAGGGGATTTAAAATAAGAAGATTCTGTAGCTAGAGCGTAGTAAATCAAGTAGGGAATATAGGACTCATGTAACTCGGTAACATAGGTTTCCACTGGAATTACATCCTTTGGAAACACAGAATTCATTGCTATCTGAAATCCTCTCTTAGTCCCTGCGGCTTTATAGACTTTTACTGCATTCCTAAGCTGAAGCCTCCATCTACTTGGATCAGATCCAAATAAATCCCAACCAATCAACTCCGCTACTAACGGTAAGTATTCATCTGGACAATCATCAAGATCATAGAGGGAACCTAAGGTTTCGTTTATATTGTTAATGTCGAAAGCAAAAAATGAAAGTGCTCGTAAGAATCTTGTAAATGGTCCATTAGGAATCTCTTCCTGAGTTAAAAGCCCATAGTCAGAAAAAGATTCAAACCTATCTCTTACAGTAAAATCAGCCCTATCAGCATATAAAGGGGAATAGATAACATCTATCCAAGTTTTTAACTTATCTAGTTGCTGGGTTCCGCTCAAGTAGGAATCCGTGGAACTAGCAAATATTGAGGGGTAAAACCCTAATCCATTTTTCCATGTATGTTCCGCTACGCCTTTTAAAGCATCGTTAAGTTGGATGGAGTTCCCTGGGTAAAGTTTTTTGGCAATTGTCTCCGAAACATATTCATGAGGATTATAATTTGTCCCAGTCGTGTTTAGGAAATACATCCATGAAAGATTTTCAATAAGATATATGTGAGTATCAGAGGGGCTATGAGAAGACTCGAATTTTGCAGTTGGGTCATTAACCCGAATAGAGGGTAAAAGTGTTCCAGAGATATAGGTGTAGAAATCAGCACTGGTGGTGAAGTCCAAAAAGGATCTAGAAAGCTTGTTTAATATTTTTCTCTCAAATAAGTCTGGTGTAATGTCTGTTAACTCGTTCTGCTTAATAAAGTAAGGAGTTATGCCTTCGAGAGAGGAGATGCCGCTATAAGCAGTATTCTCCACTCCACTAACCGTTAACGCTGAAGATAAATCATTTGCTAATCGGATGTGTGAGTTTATTACTAAGTCCTTCGGGTCAGTAGTTTTACCAAAGGACTCTATATCGTCATCAGTAAGATATTGGGGTACGATATACTTCACAGCCTCATAGTAATTAGGCTTAAAATAAGGTTGATTTAATAGATACTTCTTACCAGCCATTAGATATATCTTGCAGTTATGGTTAAGTTATTCAATTGAATAATTTCATTAAAGTCTAAGACAATAGCATCGGCTTGAATATTATCAACCGTCGCAAATCTAATTCGAGGTTCTCCCTCAAGAACTGCCCTTACAACATCTTGGGGTATAAACTCTTGCCCAAAGTCTCGGTTATCAACATTAAAGTACTCCATTATTAGCGTTCTGGCTCTACTTACCATTTGGGGCTCTACTGATTTAAGCTCCCTGTCCATAGTAATCCCTACCTGCAAATCTATCGTACGAATTAATCCGTCAACAATAACAGGCTCGTCCGAAATCATTTTCTTAGGCTCCATTGCTTCTAGTAGCTGCCTCTTGTATTCCCTGGTGGCTCTCTTTAATTGGGTATCAGAAGCTTTTTCTAAAACAAATACATCAATAATATTAGCCGATGAGTAAGCCCTCCTTACTGAGGCTGTGCCCTTCCCAGTCGAGCCATAATTAGAAGTGAAATAGTTGACAAATGCCTTATAATCAGCTAAAGTAACAATCCTATCCTGGCTTCTAAAGTATAACGGGGCATACCTTCTAGCTCTGCCTACGGATTCTGCGTCTGTGCCTCCTGTAGCTATACTGGAGTTTTGAATAGTTACGGACGGTATGTCACCCTTGTTAGTAGTGCCATTAGCTACAGCGTTGATGTATCCTGCTGCTACATTACCTCTGGTGCCCCCACCCACTCTATAACTGATTGAATAAGTATCTCCAACTGCGGGAGACATCCCTACCGTGTTGTCTCCAAAAAGTATAGATGCTCGAAAATCTTGGTCCGTGGTTACTTGGAAAACTTTGTCACTCGCCCCCGATGCGAAATAAATATTTTCTTCTTCTGTGTAAATACCTCTGGTTGTAGCAGTCCCATCTACAAAAATTTGAGCACTCTTTTCAACGTAGGGACTTTGAGTTAAGTTAACTGTCTTTACTGCGTCCCCTCCCCCAAAGGTTCCCCCTTCAACTGCTAATGCACCTTCCATTAGGACAGCACTAGCAACCGTAACAGTGTCCCCGGCATCTACTTCGCTAAAATTAAACTCAATACTGTGGGAGTTGGAGTCTAAATCCACAGTGCCATTAGGATTAACCTTGTAGATTGTGTAGGTGACGGCTGCACCATCCTCTGGGGAAGTTGTAGCAATGACTCTTTGATCTGGGGTCAGGGTGATGCTACTGGTGCCATTGACCCCAGCAACAAATGTAAGAGAAGCGTCTGCTACCGCCGAAATGGGGCCTTTCATCCTCACGCCAATAAGCTCTAAAAGTTTCTGAACACTAGACCTCTCGGAAGCTGTTCTAAGAAAATTTTCATTTGCTAAATAATCCGACTTATGAGATTGTATGTGCCCTACAGCAGCCATTAACTCCACAAGCAACATGCCGAAGTCCGATTCCTCGAAGTAGTTGTAATCTAAAGGAAAATTAGCCTTAACATAGTCTAACAGAGTGTCCCTATACGTAGCGAAATCTGATGCTGCGAAATCCAGCAGCTTAACCTTATCCTCAAGTTTAGCGGGTATAAACTTTTGAAAATCAGACTGAACAGTCCCAGAAAAAACAACCATTATATCCTAACTCCTACTCCAAACTTTGTAGCCTCTGAGTCTCTTAAGGAACAACCTAAACTTACATTTAAATTACCAGAAATAGTCTCTTTAACTACCAATTTCTCAATCGCTACAGCTTTAAGATATTTACGAATAGAAATCTCAATCTCTTCTTTAATTAAACTAAATGTAGTTTGATCTAAAGGTTCCATTAAAAACTTCTTCAAGTTGCACCCGTAATCAGGTAGCATAAACCTCTCCCCTCGCGTAGTCCTTACAAGACTTTTAATGCCTGACTTAATTAAGTTAAGTCCCGCTTGCTCTGAAAAGTACCCTTTACCGGGAGTTTTTTCAAAAGGGTATTTAAATCCCTTAATTTTTGGATCTTTTAAAGTTAAGTCTTTCTTAGCCTTAAAAGAAACTACTTTTCCGTAAACATCTGTGGTAGTTGGTGTTGCCATATTAGTTTATCCCTGATACAATAATATTCTTAAAGAAGTTCTGGGTAACCTCGTAGTTCCCTTTAATCTCTGAAGGAGTTAAGGATCTAGAGTATATCTTGACACCTCCGACATTGCCCTTCAATCCACTGACCTTACCTCCGTAGGATCCTCCCATAAAGTTACCGTCAGGATTACCATCGGTATACCCTCCACCAATAATCCAAGGAGTAAAGTAACGATCTAACGCTGGTCCATATTTCAAAGCTTCAATTGAAGATGGACTTACTTTTGTAGTATTATACTCAAATGAGTTGTCCTGAAAGACTGAGGGCAGTTTTGCGGTCTCCCTCGAACCATCAACTCCAAAAACATCTTGGTAGGAGGAAGTAGCGATGTTAACAGAGTCTAGATACAGGTTAACTTCATTATCCTCAGGGGATACAGTAAAGACTAAATGACAAAACTCATCCTTACACGAAGATAAAGTTACGCCCCCTATAGTGCTGGATACCCTAACAGACATCCCGTCCCATGAGGAAGTTGACCGACACCCTGAGCCTTTTTTAACTACGAACCCAGCACTAGAAATATCATAGGATTGTGTTGGAGCTAATACTAAAACAGAGTTTGATGGAGGATTCTCAGAAGTTAGATTGGAAGGTGGTTTACCCTCTGTAAACCTCTTATCCCTAGTAAACCCATAGATAAGACCTCTGGTAAAGCCTGTCCCACTATCCCTAGACAGATTTAAAATATCTTCTTGGGCGGATGCTCCAACCCCAATACCCACATTTTCGTTAGCTAGGATTAACCTGTATAGGCCAGATGCTGCATTACCTAAGTCATACTGAGCGAAGTCTGGTATATGAACCCAGGACTCAAAAGTTGCCCCCGCCCTACTATAAAACAAATCTTGAAACTCAGACTTTTGAGGAAGCTTTACATAACTCCCAACAGCACTAACAGCTTCGGGTTGGGCATTATTCAACATGGCAATGCCACTTAAGTAAGGAACCCCTAAACCCAGATTAAACACATCTTTAGTTTTACCTATCATTTGGGAATTATAATCAATTCCCAAGTTTGTCCCGTTGAACACCCCAAAGTCCGACCCAGAAGGGTTATCAGACTTAACAGTTAAAAAGTTATAAAGGGATACAAGACCATTCTGTGCAATCTCCGCATTCACAGAAATACTTGGGGCAGTGCCTGAAGGAGCGTTGTCAACAATTGAGGACTTTCCAACATTAGCAACTAAAAGATGGTTTAATGCCACATCACTACTCTCTTCGATCTGTTGAGTGTATTTTGTTGAAATGGGCATTACTACACCATCAACATCCGATTGGCTTATTGATATTTGTCTTTGCTTCTCCACATCCAACAAGAAATTAATACCTTCCAGGTAAGAGAAGTCATTAACGGGGACTTCACCTGGGGAGAACATACTTCCTCTCCCATAGATAACAGGCATCTTGACCGCTAGCTCTATTTGCTTCTTTCTTTTGTTTATATGCCTCATAAACCTTGAGGCTTCTGATAGCATAACTTGACGAAGGTTGGATATAATCGCTACAGATGCCCCTTCATCCTGCTGGGTATCTATCTCCCCAGAAACATCATAAATTCTTCTATTCTTTTGACCGATAAGGTTCTGTAAAAGTATATCCTCATTGTAATAGGGTCTTAAAGGAGGGGACTCGTCCAAGATATTTGGATCAAGAATAGTATCGAAATAACCATTTAAATCCTTCATGGAAGTTGGGATACCTCTTCCTCCAAGATTAGGATCAAATTCAAGTTTCCACTTCTGATCTGTCTGAAGGTTGGATTCCCTCTTCTCAAGCTCTAACAGGGCAGGGACAATTCCACTGGTTTGGGAGTCATAATACAGACCATCCACAGATAACAAAAACTTACCCGACTTAGCTTCAGGAGGACCAGCCTCCAACCTAAATATTTGCTCAGTTGGTTCCTCAGGCTCTTCATTAGTGGGCTCTAAGCTAGGATCTAAGAGTCTTGCTGAAAGAGTAGCATCAATCCTAGAGATAACCTCATCTACTTGGGTTATAAAATCTTGTGCATCTGCGGCTTGTTGCTTATAGGTAGCATACTCCGAATTAACAACTGAGGTCATCTGCTCAGGGGTTAGTTCCCCCCGCTCAAGACTTCTTTGATACCTCATTGAATTTTTGAATTTTTGGAAACACTCTCCAAGAGATTCAACCTGAGCTATCGTGGATTCAACATTATTCCAAACAACCCCTCCAAACTGAACAACTTGGTTAGCGGTATCAATAAATAAACCTATCTTACCAAGGAATCCTTCCTCATCCTCATCCTCCCCCAGCTTTGAAGAATTTGATACAAATCTAAATACACCGTTATCAGTATCAAACTCAATAATGCCAGTCTTGTTCCTTAAAAAAGACCCCATCTTTTTAAATACACCATCCGCAGCGGCTCTACCATTAAACAGCCTACTTCTAGTGCCAGCTAAAATATCTGAAGTAAGAAGTTGCATGGCATTGGAAGTCAAGTTAAGTAAACAAGAAGGAACACCATAGGTAGTCCCTAGAGATGTTATGAGTCCTTGGCCTTGGCCCGTAAGTTCTGCAAAAGTTCTATAATCGAAAGTAGGCATTATTCGCTATAATCATTTAGTAAAGGATCATCGACAACCGGATCCGCAGCTGGTTCAGAGTTGCCTGAGTTCAAATCAATTGTACTGCCGTCAATGGTCATATCTCCTCCACTAGATATAGACCCCCTGCCCCCAGCTTCAGTTATTAAATGCCCTTCTGACCCAATATCCACATTAGCTGCGCGAACTCGGAAGTTACCTCCAGCTTGCATATCAATATCCCCATCGGAATCAATACTTAAATTACCATTACACTTAACTCTAATATCCGAAAAGGGAGCTTCTTCTGGTCCTCTGGTGACGATTTGAATCTTGGCTCCGGGGGTTGTTATAAAAATTCGACCCCTATCAGAATTGGAGGATATGGACACATCACCATTTTCACTTCTTAAATAAATTCCTCCCCACATTTTAGGGGGCTGATCCCCACCTGGGACATTAGAATTGTTAGGCCAATACTCCGGGGATGGAGTTTGTCCCATACCTCCTGTTGAATTGTTTTCTATAGTAATGTCCTGACCGTCAACTACCCTCATCTCAATAAAGGAGTTATGAGTTGTATAATAATGGGGGCCATTACTAGATGCTTTAATCGTTCCAGCCGCAGTAATTTTATTGGCGTCACCTTGAATAGTTATACCTTCCCCATGCTGATTACGCAGAATCACAGCCTCCACTTCAGGAGAATCATTTAGGGTTACTTTCTTTCCAAGTTCACTATGCAAATCCACTGAGGAGTTAATAGAAGGAGTTATCTCTTCTGCATTCTCATTCTGTCTCGTAATACTTAGCCCTTGACCGAAATAATCCTCATACCTAACTCTAGTTGGTTGGTATTTGGAGTCGTAGTTACTTTGAGGCACCTCTTCCCAGCCCTTAATGTCAACGGGGTTACCTTCAGGGACCTCAACTACGGTGGAATGGTAGTATAATTTATCTGATCCATCATCGTGGATAATAAATACTTGGTCGCCTACCTTAGGAGCCGCAAAGAATCCTCCCCCTCCAACTCTAAACATAGGAGATGTATAAATAACATCCTTAGGACCACTAAAAAGTTCGCACGTAACTTCAAAGGACCCATTAGTAAGAGGGTCTATATTACTTGCAACTTGCGCTTTAATGAGTTTTAACATAACACTTATGGACCCCCTTGGAGTCTTTCCCTTTGTTCCTTCAATCGGGCAAGCTTAACCTCCAGTAGTGCTCTTGGTGATCCGGTGTCCTGCCCTGCAAAGGCACCTGTTAAACGAGGTGGTATGAGTTTGCTTTTAAGAGCTTCTTCCTTTTCCGCTATCCGATCATCAATCTCTCCAATTAATACATCCTTTAATGTCCTGGATATCTGTTGTTCAGGCTGCTGGAACCCGGTTCTCATTAATGAAAATGTTGAATAAGCCTCTTCAGTTGTAATAACATGTGAGAACCCTATAACTTTGTAGGACCCTGTATAGGGAGCAATCCTACTAGGTGCTCCTCGCATACCCGCAATAGGCTGATTAAACCCCACAAGATTACAAGTTTTTTCAAAATAAAATAATCTATTAAAAAATGGAAGGGTCTTTATAGTAACCTTAGGAGCCAAAGACTGCACTTTATGTAGGAGTGTGATATACGCCTCGTCAACCTGATCCTGGGATACGAATAGTTGAGTGTCTGCCGGGCCTGAAGTTGCTTGATTATCATACTCAAACATAAATTGTAGAATA
>Ga0114934_10000162_pt1 | contig 40460 bp, 34 predicted proteins | sample 4SBtaG_2_FD_99695 | JGI IMG/M metagenome (GOLD analysis project Ga0114934, IMG submission 99695) | Deep subsurface microbial communities from Kolumbo volcano to uncover new lineages of life (NeLLi) - 4SBTROV10_white metaG | ecosystem: Environmental > Aquatic > Marine > Volcanic ...
TAAATTCGGTAAAAATTAATGAGCTTAAAAAACGTATCAATGCCATTATTGCAAGTAAATTAGGTGTAAATATTGGGTTTAATTTATAAATGAAAAATGTTACACAACATATTAATTTTGATGTTGACACTATTCGTAAAGATTTCCCTATACTTTCCAGAAAAGTAAACAACAAGCCTTTAGTGTATCTAGACAATGCAGCAACATCTCAAACACCACAGGCAGTTATTGATGCCATTGTAGATTATTATTCAAATTACAATGCCAATATTCATCGAGGTGTTCATTCTTTAAGTCAAGAAGCTACCGATAAATACGAAAATGCCCGCTTAAAAATCAAAACTCATTTTAATGCTAAGTCAGCCCACGAAATAATTTTTACTTCTGGGACAACGTACAGCATAAACCTTGTGGCAAGTGGATTTTCTTCTATATTAAAAAAAGGCGACGAAATTATTGTCTCTGCTCTTGAGCATCATAGCAATATTGTTCCTTGGCAAATGCTATGTGAAAAAACGGGTACTCTTCTTAAAGTGATTCCGATGAATCAAGAAGGTGAATTGGTAATGACTGAATATGATAAGATACTCTCTAAAAACACCAAACTAGTTTTTGTAAATCATATTTCTAATGCTTTAGGAACTATAAACCCTATTGAAGATATCATCAAAAAAGCACATCAAGTAGGTGCTGCTGTTTTAGTTGATGGTGCTCAAGCTGCACCTCATATTAAACCAGATGTTCAAGCTTTAGATGTTGATTTTTATGTGATTTCTGCTCATAAAATGTGTGGACCAACAGGAATTGGAGCACTTTATGGTAAAGAAAAATGGCTAAATAAACTGCCTCCTTATCAAGGTGGTGGCGAAATGATTGCGCAAGTAACATTTAAGAAAACCACTTACGCCGATTTACCGCATAAATTTGAAGCGGGAACACCTAACATTTGTGGTGGTATCGCATTTGGAGCAGCTATAGATTATATGAGCAGTATTGGATTTAAAGCTATTGCTGCATATGAAAGTGAATTATTAGAGTATGCAACTCATAAATTACTTGAAATTGAAGGCTTAAAAATTTATGGAACATCTAAACATAAAACTTCTGTAATCTCTTTTAACATAGAAGGTATTCACCCATATGATATTGGAACTATTGTAGATAAACTAGGGATTGCGGTTAGAACAGGGCACCATTGCGCACAACCAATCATGGATTTTTACAACATCCCAGGAACCGTTAGAGCTTCATTTTCATTTTATAATACTATTGAAGAAATAGATGTTTTTGTTGAAGCTGTAAAAAAAGCAGCCCAAATGTTATCGTAAATTTTTGGCTTATTTTTTGTGTATTGATTGATTATAAGTAAGAATAATATGAAAATTATATTGTCTTTTCTCGCTATTATTTTAATTACTAAAGATTGTGATACTGCTGCTACATCTCATAATACCCAAGAGCAGGGTATTACTATAATTTACCAAGCATCTTCAAGAGGTAGTTTTGAAGAAATTACAGTATCTAAAGATTCTTTCTCTATCAGTAGTGATAGAGCTAAAAAAGATATTACATTTTATAAAACAACTAGTAAAGACTGGAATGAAAGCTTAAAATTATTAGACGCTATAAAGCTTAATCAATTACCAAATCTTAAAGCACCAACATCTATGAGACAATATGATGGTGCAGCACATGCTACTTTAATTATAAAAAATGACAAAGAAGAAATAAAATCAAACTCTTTTGATCATGGATATCCTCCTGAAGAGATTAAGTCTCTTGTTGAAAAGCTTTTATCATTTAAAAAATTAGCTTCAAAACAATAAAGGAATTGTATTTTTGTAGAAAAATTTATGGGAACTATAAAGGACATACAAAACGAAATTATTGACGAGTTTTCTTTGTTTGATGACTGGATGCAACGGTATGAATACATGATTGATCTAGGAAAATCATTGCCATTAATTGACAGTAAATACAAAATAGAAGATAATCTTATTAAAGGTTGTCAAAGTAAAGTTTGGGTGTACGCTAAAATGAAAGATGATAAAGTAATCTTTACAGCAGATAGCGACGCAATAATTACAAAGGGTATTATTGCCATATTAATACGTGTGTTTTCCAATCAACATCCTAAAGATATCATTGAGGCCAATACAGATTTTATTGATGTTATTGGTTTAAAAGAGCACTTATCTCCAACAAGAGCAAACGGATTGGTAAGCATGATAAAACAATTAAAAATGTACGCCTTGGCGTACCAAACACAATTGAACTAATGAGCGAAACAAAAATAGACACCAATGCCTTAGGAGAAAAAATAGTTCGGGTTATTAAAACCATATTTGATCCAGAAATCCCAGTTGATATTTATGAACTAGGATTAATTTATGATGTTTTTGTAAATGAAGATTACGATGTTAAGATTTTAATGACCTTAACAACCCCAAATTGTCCTGTTGCAGAAACCTTGCCTATGGAGGTTGAGGAAAAAATAAAATCTATTAACGAAGTAAAAAGTGCAATAGTTGAGATTACTTTTGACCCTCCTTGGAATCAAGACTTAATGAGTGAAGAAGCTAAACTAGAATTGGGAATGTTATAAATTAGTTGGCTGTGTTCAGTACTTCGTAATTAAAAAAGCACCATTATATGCCTAAAGAAATAGTAAATCGTGTTGCCAATAGTAAACTAGTAACCATTGATCTTGAAGATTATTATCCTGAAGGTGAACGTATTCTTTTTGATATTAAAGATTGGTTATATGAAGGTTTAGTATTGCGCGAAAAAGAGTTCAGACAAAAGGCTAACACTCATAATTGGGAGCAGTACAAGCATAATTTTGTAGCTCTTACCTGCACTACGGAGGCCATCATTCCTACTTGGGCTTATATGCTTCTAGCTACACATTTAGAACCTTATGCTACTAAAGTTGTTAAAGGAAATCTAGATATGTTAGAAACTTCTATTTATCAAAATATTATAAACACCCTTGATGTTTCTGCCTTCATTGATAAACCAATCGTCATAAAAGGATGTTCCAATAAACCTGTCCCTGCTAATGCTTATGTAGCGCTAACCAACAAGTTAAAACCAATTGCGAAATCTATAATGTATGGCGAAGCGTGTTCGTCTGTGCCTCTTTTTAAACGTAAATAGTTTATTTCATCCTCTAACAATCAAGCATTTGTAACAAAATATTTTTGTTGCTAATAATCTAAGCAGTTATATTTATACCCATATAAATCCTTATTATGAATAAAAAACTATTATTTTCATCGTTCTTTTTGTTGTTTATATCATTTAGTTTTTCACAAACAATGGAAGAACTTAAGGCAAAGCAACAGCTAAAAAAAGATTCAATTTCAGCAATTCAAGAAAGAGTAGATGTGCTTCAACACCATATAGATACTTTACAAGGGTGGAGAACTGGTATTTTTGGGACTATTGGTGGGAGCATTTCTAATTTTAACAATTGGTTTGCACAAGGAACCCCAAATAATTCTTCAGGTAATATTGGGATTACTGTTAATGGCTACGCTAATTTAATTCAAAAGGAATTCTTTTGGAGAAATGCTTTAACTACAAATTTAACTTGGGTAAAACTTGATGATAAAGACGACCCAACTGATGACGACAGTTTTAAACCAACAATTGATGTATTTAACATCACTTCACTTTATGGGTGGAATTTAAGCAAAAAATTGGCGGTTTCAGGCTTGATTGAATACCGAACAACACTTTTAAACAACATTAATGATCCTGGATATTTAGATGTTGGAATTGGTGCAACTTGGACTCCTATTACAGATTTAATAGTTGTAATTAATCCTTTAAACCACAACTTTGTGTTTAGTAATGAACGTGTTATTTTTGAATCTTCTTCAGGAGCAAAACTATTAGTCGATTTTACAAAACAAATAAACAATATTAGTTTCAAATCAAACTTTTCAATGTTTCAGAGTTATAAAAGCTCTGACTTTTCAAACTGGACATGGACAAATGCTTTTGGATATACACTATGGAAGATGATTGGCGTAGGTTTTGATTTTGGTTTAAGAAGCAGCAAGCAAGAAGCATTAAATTATGCTATTAATACTTTAGGTGATACCACTGCTACATTTGATACTATTGATAATAGCTTACAAACATTCTGGACTTTAGGACTTAGTTATAGCTTCTAAAACTTTACGGCTTACCAAAAATTCTTTTTTTATGCCTGATTTTAATCATAATCTGGATACAAAAAATGGTTATAAGGGAAACGAGTAATATGAATTTGCTTTACCTCATTATAAACCCGTTTTTTAAAATCTTCTAAATTTTCTTTTTTTAAAGCAGAAATAAATAAAGCATTGTTCCCAATTTTACTCATCCAAGTGTTTTTCCATTCCTGTAATGAATAATTTGCTGTAGTTTTTATCGCTATCAAATCTTCTTCATCAAAAGGCTCTGGAGAATAAGCGTCAATCTTATTAAATACCATTATGGTTGGTTTATCTGAACTATTAATCTCTCCTAATGTTTTATTTACAGATTCAATATGTTCTTCAAAATTAGGATGCGATATATCTACAATATGTAATAATAAATCAGCCTCTCTTACCTCATCTAAAGTGCTTTTAAAAGACTCCACCAATTGTGTCGGCAACTTCCTAATAAACCCAACAGTATCGCTCATTAAAAAAGGTAAATTCTTAATAACAACCTTTCGCACTGTTGTATCGAGTGTAGCAAACAATTTATTTTCGGCAAAGACTTGAGATTTACTAACCACATTCATTAATGTAGATTTTCCAACATTGGTATAACCTACCAAAGCCACACGAACCATTTTACCACGATTGCCTCTCTGCACAGCCATTTGCTTATCAATGTTCTTTATTTTATTTTTAAGTAAAGAAATTTTATCTCGTACAATACGTCTGTCTGTTTCTATTTCAGTTTCTCCTGGACCACGCATTCCAATACCTCCTTTTTGTCTTTCAAGATGTGTCCACATACCTTTTAAACGTGGTAGTAAATATTCGCATTGTGCTAACTCTACTTGGGTTCTTGCATAACTAGTCTGTGCACGTTGTGCAAAAATATCAAGGATTAAATTGGTTCTATCTAATACTTTACATTCTAATATTTTACTTATGTTTCGCTCTTGTGCTGGAGATAATTCGTCATCAAAAATAGCGGTACCAATATCATGTGTTTCTATAAATTGTCTCACATCTTCTATTTTCCCAGTACCAATAAATGTTTTAGGATTAGGCATGTCCATTTTTTGAGTAAATCTCTTTACAACTTCTCCTCCTGCTGTAAATGTTAAAAATTCAAGTTCATCTAAATACTCTGTAGATTTATCTTCATTTTGGTCTCTAGTAATTACACCAACTAAAACTGCTTTTTCTAATGCTATGCTCTTCTTCTCTATCATTACTTAATAGTAAGCTGCAAATGTACAAATTGAAAATTTCTCATATGAAAAAATCCCCTTTTACTATCCTCTTTTAGTTAAAGAATGAAGAAAAAGGAATATTTAATTAATATGTGATAGTTTGTTTTTAGTATTTTAGGCTTGAAAAGACTAATTACAATACTTTATTATTAACCGTTATTATAAAAAAATGCTACTATATCCATTAGAAAAAAATGCCACACACAACTATTTTACCATTGCTTTCTATAATCTTGAAAACTTGTTTGACACTTTTGATGATAAACACACTAGAGATAATGATTTTTTACCATCTTCTGAAAAGCATTGGACACAAAAACGTTATAATAATAAGCTTAAAAAATTAGGGTATACTATCTCAAAGATTGGCACAAAAATCTCCGGCAATTCACCAGCTATTATTGGATTAGCCGAAGTGGAAAACAGACTAGTTGTAGTCGACTTAATAACATCAAAAGGGCTTAAAGATACATCCTATGATATTGTTCATTACGATTCTCCTGATGAACGTGGTATTGATGTCGCCCTTATTTATAATACGAAATACTTTACTGTTGAAGATAGTGAGGTGTTTTCACTAAATCTTTTTGATGAGTTAGGGCAGCGCGACTATACTAGAGATATCTTACTCGTTAAAGGGGTTCTCAATAATGAAAAAATATATGTATTAGTCAATCATTGGCCATCAAGACGTGAAGGTGTAGATGTCTCTGAAAAAAAACGATTAATCGCCTCAGATAAGGTTGCTGAAATTATAGATTTGATAAAACAGAAAGACAAGAATCCAAAGATTATTATTATGGGCGATTTTAATGATAATCCAACAAATAAAAGCATAAAGCAGCTTGTGAACATGTATAATTTATACAATCCTATGGAAGCGTTACTAACCCATTTTAAAGGTAGTTTAAACTTTAAACACCAATGGAATTTGTTTGATCAAATCTTATTTTCGACAAACTTTTTTGAATATAATCCTGAAAAACATAGCTTCTCTAAAGCACATATTTTTGATAGTGAATTTTTAAAGCAATTTAAAGGAAAATATAAAGGGAATCCCTTTAGAACTTTTGTAGGTAAAAAGTACAAAGGCGGTTATAGTGATCACTTCCCTGTATATATTCATTTAAAAAAAGGATAAAAGGTTAAATAAAAAACCTGCTAAGTACTTTAACAGGTTTTTTATAATAATTATTTAAAGTGTAGTTTACTCTGAATCTATGCTAATATCGTCTAACTCATAAGTACCATCAAATGCTGCGTCTCCACTTCCTGTATATCTAAATGCAATATGAATTACTCCTGTACCACAAGATAAATCTACAATTCCAGAATCAAACCAAGCGCCAAAGAAATCACTATCTTGCACAATGTAAGCCGCTGGCAAAACACCCCAAGTAGCATTGGTTATATTTGATTCAGTGCCATCCCAATCTGGAGAAAATAACAATTCTAATTCACTTCCGTCTGAAAAGCTATTAGACGATTTAAACATAAACGTTTCACCAGTTTGAGCATCTAAATCTAACGCTGGTGTAATTAACCATGCAATAGAAGTTGCATCATTAGATCTAAACGACCCTATTCTGCAAGATACTCCTAAAGATGAGTTTGTACCTCCTTGTGTAAAGGCTTCAAATCCTTCTGTTCCTTCTTGAATAAAATTAGTCCATCCATTTCCAGAAATTAATGATCCCACAGATTGGCTTTCAAAATCATCTACAAAAATATTATTTGACGCTTGTGAGCTAGCTAAACCGCAATCTAGTTCAATTGGGTCGCAACGGTCAGAATTATCAAAAACGATATCAGCAGTAGTATTAATAACTAATACATTGTTATCATCTCCAAAATCTCGAGTAAATACCCCTTGAATAGAACCTCTTTTTTGTGGAAGTTGCACTGATTTGAAATCGGCAAAAGTGCTTGTTTGAAGTAATATTGTTGAACTACTTAAACAGCTTTCAATAGTTCTGAAGCCATCAAAACTATCGTTTTGTTCACCAGAGAAAGACAGCCCTAATTCATTCCTATTAATTGGTGCATCTTCAAATTGTACTAATGTATTCTCATCAGCTTCAGTTAAATCTCCAATAGCAACTATTTTTGGGGTAAGTGTAGCAACTTCTGGGTCTCTAGTTATAAAATCTCTAAACTCATATTCCTCTAGTTGGTCAATACTATTACCATTTGATTTGCCAATAGTATAAACACCGTTCTCTTCACCAATTGCTAATCCATTCATTTTTATATACACTTTTCTTCCAACCTCATAAGTTTGGTACAAGCCTCTTACATTTATTTGTACATTGAGTCCTAGTCTAGGATCAGCTCCGTCAGTACTTCCATCTACCTTATTTTGAATAATTAACTCTTCGAAAAAGTTTCCAGCTTGATCACTAGACACCACATATCCTTCAATAAATAAAGGGCTCTCATCTATCTCTATTATTGCAATTTGATCTCCATCACTAACTGCTTGTAAATATCTAGATACTAAATTTTGGAATGTAGCATTTGCTGTTATATTTGGATCTGTAACAGTTATGTTTGGAAGCCCAAAATCGTCATCATCTACACAAGATGATATTAATGCCAAAACTGTTAAAACACTAAATAAGGTTAAAATTTTATTTACTTTATTCATGATACTGTTTTTATTTGATATTATTTTTTTCATATTATTTTTTATTAAAATCTAAAATTCAGGTTAAGAAAATAAGTGGTTCCTCGACCATACCAATACTTAGATCCAAAAACTTGAGTATCTAAAGCTTTATCGTCTCTTAACTGTCTGAAATTGGCATTTCTTCCTTGTTCAAAACCTCCTGTTTTATATACCTCATCTAAAAGGTTATTTACACTTGCAAAAAAGCCTATAAAATAGTCTCCAACTTTCCATGATTTTCCTCCAGTAAGGTTTACAACCACATAGTCATCAAATTTTTCTTGTTTTAATAAGCTTCTTGCTAAATCTTCATCGTAATCGTTAAATGTATTTCCGTCAAAATCAGTTGTAAAATTAGATGTCCTCGTTAATGGTGCTACATCAACATAGGTGTTGGTAAAAAAATTTGCTGTTGCTCCAAAAAACCAATAGTTAGGGTCTCTATATTCAAATCCAGCAGAGTAAGCACGTTGTGGTCCTGCTGCAATTTTATAATCTTTTAAATTAGCTTTACCGTAATTTCTAAAACCATTTACAAATCCTGCAGTAATAGCATCATCATCAGGCTCAGTAGTTAAAGATAAATTAGGATTGTTATCGTAAGTATATTGTCCTACTGATGCTACTCCTTTTAGTTTTATTGTTGGGGTTATTTGGGCTTCTATTCCTAATTCGGCACCAATATGTTTTTTATCTATATCTTGCAATACTTCTTGCACAAATACAGAATTATCACCACCTATCCCATCGGCAAAGAAAAATGATATTTCACTAGCATCTTGAAACTTCGTATAGTAGGCTGTTAATTTGGCTTTTACTATTGGTGATCTGAAAATATAACTCGCATCTACTGAGCTTATTTTTTCCTCAGTAATATCTATACCGCTTCGGTCTCCAACTATATCATGATTCTCCCTAGAGTTAGAAAACGTATTCCTTAATGATGGCGCTCTTGTAATGTATCCTGCATTAACATCTAATAAATGTTTTCCAGTAATTTTATAAGTAAATCCTCCTTTTGCTCCTATTCCTGTAAAGTTTAGTTTTTCTCCTTTCCCTAGTGAATTATTTGGAAACCCTCCATTTTGATAAACGCCCTCTCTTTGATATTGCGTATTAGCAATACTTCCTGCTAAAAAGAAATCTACCTTATTGTATTTAAATTGTGCTTGAACATAACCACTAACAATACTGGCGAAGAGATTGTAGTTATATTTAAATTGATCGCCTTCACCAACAATTCTATTAGGATTTAAAATATCATTTTGAATATCCTTTGGATTATCTGCAAAAGCATCAACATCTAAATACCCATTAGCACCAAGAAGATTAATAATTTGAGCAAAATTTTCGGACTTTAAATATCTGTAATTTACTGAAGCATTTAACAAAATATTATCGCTTAACTCAGTGTTCAATATTGAATTAATTGTGGTTTGCTGATCATCTACTCGATCTTCATAAAGCGCATAAACAGCGTTACCCCCTCTTTGTGTATTAGCAATATTTGCTTCATACATTTGGTTCCAATCAATTTGACCGTTATTCAAAAATTGCTGTTGTGCACCATAAGCTAGTCCTAAATTGTCAGGATTATTTCTCACAAAAAAACTTGGTAGCTTCTGGTAATATGTTGGGCTAGGATTTGCGCCTCCACCTTCAGGAAACCCATTTACTAAATCAGTACCATTATAATCCAAACGGCTATTACCTAATTTTCCAAATTGATAAGCAACATTTGTATTTAAAGTTGTTTTGCTGCTTATAGTCCAATAGTGGTTTAACATTACAATTGGCTCTTCAACTTCCTTAATACGCGAATTACGTTTGTCTCCATTTTGCCAGCCCCAATACTCGTTGTATTTTATGCCTTTTAAATCGAAAACCTCTTGTGTGTTAGGTGAAGATTTCCCTCTTCTATTTGGCGCATAAATTCCTGTAAAATTAATGCTGTGTTTATCATTTATTTTTTTTTCAACAGATGCAAAAAACGAATTAGAATCATATAATGTTGCATCTTGATAGCCTTCATTTCCCCAGCGTCTTCCAGCAGATATTGTATAAGCCCAACCTCCATCAACTAATCCAGAAGCATAAGACACCATCAATCTGTTTGTGTAACTTCTATTTGAAGATGAATAAGTAACACGTCCACCAGGTCTAGCTTCTGAAGCTCTAACATTAATATTTGTTGTTCCGAGTATTCCTCCAAAATTATAGGCTGAAGGTGTTAATCCTGAAGTTAATTCTTGATTTCTTACAACATCGTTTAATCCTCCCCAATTACTCCATTGTGGGCGTCCGTTGTAAAGTTTATTCATTTCAATTCCGTTAATTAAAACAGAACCATTGTCTGAATCTAATCCTCTGATTCTAAAAAATGATGAACTGAATTCAAATGCTGCAGTACGTTGAAAAAGATCTCTTGAAGATGACAATAGTCCCGAAATATTATCTGAAGCACTTGTATCATCATCAAGTTCGTCATCTGATAATGAGATTGTAAATAAATCTTCCGTATCAGAAGTGTCGATATCTAATGTCATATCTGTGATATTAACAGTTTGACCTTCATTAACTACAATAGGGTATCTTTTAGTCGTATATCCAATCTTAGAAATTTTTAATATTTGCTCTCCTAAAGGTACATTTGCAGTGAAGCTAAACTCACCCATGGTATCAGTTTTTGTGACTTGTAAAGTTTCTTCAATGATAACAATAACATCAGGAATTGGTTGGTTGTTAATAGCGTCTTTGACACTTCCTTTAATTACAGTTTGCTGAGTGTATCCTGTAAACACAGAAAAAACTCCTAATAAAAAAATAAATAAACTTTTCTTCATGTTTAATTTTATAATTAATAGTTTTATTCTTAAATAGATTCCTATTTAAGGGGAATCAATTTACGTTATTTATTATTAATATTTTACTTTTGGTGTAAGATTTCATTGTATATTAATCGTGGAAAACACATAACTAAATGAAACAAAAACACAAATGGCTAATTATACTTTACCTCCTGATTTTTTTAAATTTAAATGCACAGAAAAAAAGAAAGTTTAAAGTATATACAATAGCTTTTTATAATGTTGAGAATTTATTTGATACTATAAATGACCCAAATAAGTTTGATGAAGCGAGCCCTATAATGGAAATTAAATTTAACCGAGGTGAAATTTATAAAAAAAAGGTGAGAAATATGTCCAGAGTTATTTCTGAAATTGGCGCAGATGTTTCTAGAAATGCTCCTGCAATAATTGGTCTTGCTGAAGTAGAAAACAGACAAGTTCTAGAAGATTTAGCTAATGACCCATCTTTGTTTCAAAAAGATTATGGTATAGCTCATTTTGATTCGCCAGATGCACGTGGGATTGATGTAGGATTACTCTACCAAAAAAAAATATTTGTTCCTATTAATATTAGTAAGCATGAGTTAAAAATTTATGATGATATAACTAGGAAACGTGTATATACAAGAGACCAATTGCTAGTAAGTGGGAAGCTAGAAGGCGAAATGATACATATTATTGTTAATCATTGGCCATCACGAAGAGGTGGCGAAGCACGAAGCAGACCAAAACGTGTTGCAGCAGCAAGGTTAAACAAAAGAATTATTGATTCTTTACAAGCTATTAATCCATATGCCAAAATTTTTAGTATGGGAGATTTAAATGATGACCCAACAAACTCAAGTTTAAAAGATATATTAAGCACTAAAAAAAATAAAGAGGATGTTGAATTAAAAGGTATTTATAACCCCATGGAAGCTTTTTTTAAAAAAGGACTAGGCTCAAATGCGTATAGAGATGCTTGGAGTTTATTTGATCAAATATTAATTACAAAACCTTTGCTAGAAAAAGATTATTCTTCTTTTCGCTTTTATAAAGCAGGCATTTTTAACAAACGCTTTTTAACCAATAAAAAAGGACGTTACAAAGGCTATCCCTTTAGAAGTTTTGCTAACATCTCCTTTACCAACGGATTTAGTGATCACTTCCCCGTATACGTTCACATCATTAAGGAAATACAATAGTGTATTAAAAAAGGGAGTATTTAAATACTCCCTTTTTATTTCTTTAATTAGGCCAAACATTCCATGGAATTCTTGACAAGAATAACACTAATGCAATACCATAAAATATTGTGATTGTTTTAAATTTTGGAGTTGAAGTCAGTTTCTTTTTATGCTTAGAATACCCAATAGTAATTAAAGCCACAGCAATTATATTAATTAAGGGGTGCTCTACTAAGTATAGTCTTTGAGCCGCATCTTTCATAACACCACCCATTCCTAGCTCACTCCAAAATTCAAACCTTTGGGATGTGAAATACAAGAGTAAACCTAATAGCAATTGAATATGAGATATAATCAATGCAAATAATGCAATTCTAAATGCTTTGGCATTATATTCCTTTTTTCCAAAATATCCAACTAATCCATTTAATACGGCCAACAATAATACTGTTAACACAAGATAAGCCCAATATGAATGTAACATTTTAATCATCTTCTTAATATTTTCTTAGTTAGTAAAACAAAAGTAATGAATTTGACGCATAAAAAAATCTCCGAGAGTTGTAACTCTCGGAGATTTTAAATTTACTTGTATAAACCTACAATGGTTTAGTATTGTTAGCCTTAACTATAAACTAAAATTTATATCTTAAAGCAAAATTCCATGTAGTGCCAAATCCAAACCAAACAGAGTTATTTACGTCTATCCCGTTGTAAGTTGTTGAACCAGAATCTGCATGAATATTTGTTTGTGACTCTGCTATATATTCTTCATCGAATAAGTTATTAACGTTCAATCTAATTGAAGCATTATTTCCAAATAAATCAAATTTATAAGTGGCTCCAAGATCTACCAAGTTATAAGAAGGAAGCTTTAAAGCACCTTCGTTATCTGGTTGCGTAAAATCAGAATCCGTAATGCTATAATCGGCATAAAGATTACCAACACTTCTCCAACCTAAATCGAAAAATAAATTATCACCTACATTATAATCAACCTCAAAATATGAAACAAATTGAGGGCTATCCCCTACTTTAGCATCTTTGGTATAAAGCGTGCCCGTACCAACTTGAGCATTATTATCGTCAAATAAAGTTGAACTAAAATCTTTAGTATATTTCCAATCTCCAATAGACAACATTCCTATTAACTTGAGATTCGAACTGGCCTTATAATTAGCTTCAAGCTCAAAACCTTTATGCAATTCACTAACATTTTTAAACTGCGCAGTTCCAGTACCTCCTCCATCTAATGGGAAACCTCTTGATATAAAACGGTTACCCCATTTAGTTGTATATAAATTTAAATTAAGAGAGAAAGTCGGTAACTTTAAACCATAACCAATCTCAAATGACGTCACATCTTCGTTTTGAAGATCAGGATTAACATTGTTAGCAAAGTTTGGAAATACTGCATCAAACAATGGTTGACGACTAATATATCCCGCATTTACAAACACATTACTTTCGTCACTAATGTTATAGTTAGCGCCACCTTTAATATAACCGCCACCTACATTTTTCTTTTTACTTAATGGATTAGTAACCGAAGCAAATAAGTCTTTTCTTTGGAACGATTGGTTAGACAATCCTGCTTGTAATACGGCTGTAAAGACATCGTCTTTAGAGTATTCGGCCAAAGCATTAACACCTTGCCAACCTACATATCCAATGTTATAGTAATTAAGTTTTGGTTCTTTTAAACCGGTTCTCTTAAATGGTTTGGCTTCGATTGTGGTTTCAATGATTTGACCAGCACTATTTCTATTCCCTGATGAATAATACCCATCAAGACCCATTAAATTATTTAAAGAACGGTAGTGATAACCAGTATAATCTCGTAAATCTACACCAATGCTATATCTCATGTTTCCGGCATTAATATCTAAACTAGAAATCATGCCTATCCAGTCATGAGAATTCATAGACGCTCTTCTAATTAATACTGCTCTGTTTACTCCATCATCGTGATTTCTATTAGAACCAATGAGTAGTCCTTGATAGCCACTTATGGCTCCAGAATATGGTGTTGTAGTCGAACGGTTTACACTTACCACATTATCAAAATTGATTGAACCATCTGGATTTCTTGAAGCAGCACCACTACCATTTTCATTAAGGTGCTTTGTTAAATCTTTTCTAAAAGGATAAAGATCGATGTCAGTGTTTCTAAAGTTATTCCCTCTAGGTCCTGTTCCTCCACCACGACCGGCAGAACCATAAAAGGATGTTGCTAATTTAACATTTTCTGAAATATCCCAATCCCAGTTAAAAGTAGCTAAAGGTTTATTATAGAAGTTTCTTCTCATACTGAACTCTTCGCCATTTAGGTAACCCCCATTGGTATTCCATCTTCGGTCTATACCACTATCACCAAAGTTTTGGTAATCACGAATAGATACCCAAACATCTCTTTGATGGTGCCATTGTCCTGCTCCTAAGAAAGAGAAATTGAATTCATGTTTAGATCCCTCAGGGCTATAACCTATAGCCATAAAGTATGTCCATCCTGACCCTTTTGTAAAGTTTACATAACCATCACCTGACCATTTAGAAAGCAGGAAACTACTTGACCACCCTTTACTGTTTACTCCAGTACTGTACGAAGCCGAAGTCTTAGTATAAGCATCATTACCTATCATTTGTGAAACGGTACCTCCTTTTGTTCTGCCAGACGCTTTTGTAAATATTGAAACAGTACCACCAACAGAAGGAACTGCTAATCTGGAAGCTCCAATACCTCGTTGTATTTGAATACCTGAAGCTACATCTGTAAGACCTTGCCAGTTTGACCAGTAAACCCATCCGTTTTCCATGTCATTAACTGGTTGACCATTAATAAGAAACGATGTGTTTCTTTGGTCAAACCCACGTAAACTAATTCTAGAATCTCCATATCCACCTGCTTGTTTAGTAGCATAAACACCGGGTGTTTTATTCATAATCTCAGGAAATTCTTGATTACCAATTTTTAGCGCTATATCAGACGCTTTAATAGAAGATACTGCAACCGGCGTTTTTCTTTCAATCGCAATATCTACAACTCCAGTTACCACTACTTCTGCTAATGAATTATCCGGAGATAAAGAAACACTTCCTAAATCGGTGTCTCCATTAAAAGCCAATGTTATAGAGCCGTACCCTACGTAAGATATCACTATTTCACCTGAAGATGCTTCTGTCTTTAAAGTGAAATTTCCGTCAAAATCGGCAGAAACTCCATTTGAAGTCCCCTTTTCGATTATGTTTGCTCCAGGAAGTGGAGCATTTAGTTCAGAATCCATAATGGTTCCTGTAACTGTACTTTGCGCCATTACATTAGCAGACAATACAAATGCCACAGCTAGTAATAAAAGTTGAGTAATTTTTTTCATATTAAAATTAAGATTAGTTTAATAAATATTTTGCAAATTTAAGCATTTAGTATTATAATCCATTAACTAAACGTTAACAAATTTATACCAAGGTTAAAGATACAGTTTTTCTTCAAAATTCAAAATAAGTTGGTAATAAAACAATAAACCGATTTATTAAAAAAATCAAGAACGGTTTTTATAATAACTAATTAGGTTATTTGTGGAAGTATCATGGTTTGCTTTTAAAGTATTTTCTAACTCTCTTAAGATATTGCCTGCAAGTTGTTTCCCTAACTCTACTCCAAACTGGTCATAGCTATATATATTCCAAATAACACCTTGCACAAATATTTTGTACTCATACATAGCAATGAGTTTTCCTAAACTTTCCGGTGTTAGCTTATCTATAATGATGGTATTTGTAGGCTTGTTCCCTTCAAACACTTTAAATGATAATAACTGTTCCTTAGTTTGTTTAGACAAGTTCAAGCTCTCCAATTCTTGAGAAACTTCTTCTTTTGCCTTTCCTTTCAATAAGGCTTCTGTCTGTGCGAAGAAGTTAGACATGAGTTTGTCTTGATGTTCTTTGTTCCCGTATAAGCTTTTTGCAAAACCAATAAAATCGACGGGGATCAACTTAGAGCCTTGATGAATTAATTGAAAAAATGCATGCTGTGAATTTGTTCCTGGTTCCCCCCAAATTATAGTGCCTGTTTGATAACTAATTTTATTACCATTTCTATCTACACTTTTTCCATTACTCTCCATAATGGCTTGTTGTAAATAGGTTGTGAATTGGTTTAAATATTGTGAATATGGAATTATTGCTTCACTTTCTGCCTTAAAAAAATTATTATACCAAATACTAATAAATGCTAATAATACAGGGATATTGGTTTTAAAAGGCTCGTTTTTAAAATGCATATCCATTTTATATGCGCCTTCGAGTAAACTTTCAAAATTATCATTTCCTACAGATAAACTTATGCTTAAACCAACAGCACTCCATAACGAGAAACGACCACCAACCCAATCCCACATGGGGAAAATATTATTTCCCTCAATTCCAAAAGTCTTTACTTTTTCTATATTGGTAGAAACAGCCACAAAATGTCTAGCAATATCGTTTTGTGAAGCCGATTTTAAAAACCATTCTCTTATTGTATTTGCATTAGACAGAGTTTCTTGAGTAGTAAATGTTTTTGAAACAATAACAAATAAAGTGGTTTCAGGATTTATTTTTTTTAAAATTTCATTTACATGATCGCCATCAACATTGCTTACAAAATGGGTTGTTAAGTGGTTTTTATAAAACTGTAGTGCTTCAACAACCATTGCAGGACCAAGGTCTGAACCACCAATACCTATGTTTACCACATCGGTAAATGATTTCCCAGTAAATCCAATGCGCTTTCCAACAACAACCTGATTCGTGAAGTTTTTTATTTTTTGTTTTACTTGATAAATTTCCGGAATTATATTTTGCCCATCAATATAAACTTCATCGGTTTCTTTTGCTCGTAAAGCAGTATGTAAAACGGCTCTATTTTCGGTTAGATTTATTTTATCCCCTGAAAAATATTTAGATATCGCATCTTTTAGATCAACTTCTTCAGCTAATTCTAAAAAAATATCAATGGTTTCTTGTGTGAGTCTGTTTTTAGAAAAATCAACAAAAAAATCGTCCCATTTAATTGTGAAACGATTAGCCCTTTCGGCATCCATATTAAACCATTCCATCATATGAACATCTTTAACTGCAGTAAAATGTTCTTTTAATTTACGCCAAGCTTTAGTTTGTGTTGGATTTATATTCTTTAAAGCCATTTACTCCATTTGTGTTACAAGTGATTCTTCATTTTCATTTTGAATTTCATTATCCGAAAATGGAATAGCATCTAATTGAATCTTTAAAGGTTGAATAAACTCTAAATATTTAACCTTTAAACTGTCTGAAATTGGTTTTGCTTCAGGTAACTTTTGTTTAAAAGGGTCAACCTGTCTTCCATTTTTCCAGAAACGATAACACACATGTGGTCCACCTGTATTTCCGGTCATACCAACCCATCCAATAACATCACCTTGTTTAACAAAATCACCAACTTTTGATTTACGCTTTTTCATATGAAGATATTGAGTGGAATAGGTAGAGTTATGCTTGATTTTTACATAATTCCCATTCCCTCTATCGTAGGCAGCTTTTACTACTGTTCCATTTGCAGTTGCCATAATTGGAGTCCCAACATTTGCAGAAAAATCGGTACCTTTATGTGGACGAATTCTATTTCCATAATAAGCTATTCTTCTTCGTAGATTATATCGCGATGAAATACGTTTATATTGTACAGGTGCTTTTAAAAATGCTCGTCTCAGATTTTTTGCTTTATCATCAAAATAATCTACTAATCCTTTATCATGATCCATTTCAAATTCAAAGGCATAAAAAGGTTCTTTTTTATGCTCAAAATAAGCAGCCTTAATATTGTGAATCCCAGCGTAAATAGTATCATCTATATATTTATCTGTATAAATAACTTTAAATCGATCTCCTTTTTGAAGACGAAAAAAATCTATAGTCCAAGCGTAAATATCTGACATATCATAAGCTAAAACCATGCTAATCCCTTGTTCGTCTAACGCCTCTGAAATGGTGCTTGTTATAACTCCAGAAGCTTCTTTTTCTACATATTTAATCGGTTTTCTTTTAATGTAAGCATCGGTAATAGAGTCTTGAAAATCTATGACTACATACTCTTCTCTATTAGGTTGGTAAATGAAGCACTGTGGCAGTTGTAATGAATCTTTAGAAAAAAGTAATGTATATGGTTTTCCTACTTGAAGTTTTCTTATATCGAAAGTGTCTTTTGCTTTTTCTGCAATGTGAAAAATTTGAGGGTACTCAATTTTATTGCGTTCAAGAATTTCGCCAAAACTATCTCCCTTTTTTATTGTATCTCTTACAACTATAAAATCATTAAGCTTAAAGCCGAATTCAAATTTTTCTATTTCCTTTTTTGCTACGATATCTTGTAAAGGTAAATCATTAGTTTTCACATCTTCCTTACACGATGTGAACATAATTAATCCTAAAAAAGTTAATGTTATCAACTTTAACTGCATGGTGTTTATTATATTAATGTAATTAAATATTCTTTCCCCAATTATCTAATTCTTCTGGGCTCCAAAGTTCTGGAAAAAATATACGTTTTTGATACTTTGGATGCATATATTTTTGCCAATCGCTTCCTCCAGTTGCTTCACCATCTCCATCTTCTCCCAAAATATAGTGCTTAGCTGCATTATAATGTGCCATTACCCAAGAGATATTTACAGTATAATCATAATGACGCATTGCTTTTATCAGGTCTTCATTTTTTTGATCGGCCTCCGGAAGATCTTTAAATCTTGACCATAAATTTTTGGTGTTATATATTTTCATAAAAGTTATAAACTCTTCTTTATATCGATTTTCAAAATTAATAAGCAGTGTAGATTTTTTACCAGAGTTATAGTCCTTTCCTGCAGCTTGCCAATACAAATGCTCAAGCGCATGCTCGAAAGGGGTGTCTCTATCAATGGTTTTCCTGAACCTATAATCAATTAAGTTTATAAGCTCGGTTGAAGCAAATTCTATTAAACGGTATTGTGCGCTTTGAAACCCACTTGCCGGAGTGAGTGTATGCCTAAACTTATTGTATTGTGCAACATCCATCCCTTCTCGCATAATATTAAACGAGGTAGATAACATATCAAAATAACGACTTACACGCATTAGTTTGTTTTTAAAAAATACCGTATTTAAATCTTCTTTCTCAGCAACTTGTTGAATTTCCCAAAGAATCATTTTAAAAATAAGCTCATTGATTTGATGGTATCCAATAAATACCATTTCATCTGGTAAGGTTGTGCGTTGAATTTGAAGACTCAATAAGGCATCTGTATGAATATAATCCCAATACGTTATCGGCTTACTATGCAAAAGTCCTTCTAAATGTGTTTCGGCATCTTGATTTATATTATCGTATTTCGTTTGAAGTTCGTTTAATATAGAATCGTAATTTGGTTGGTCTTGCATAATTAATCAACTACTATTTTAAATGAATGCTTTAAGCCTTTAAAAGCTTCTAAATCGGCTCTTAAAGACCCTATGGCTAAATCAGCTTTAATACGCAAAGGTATGCGATTTTTATCATTTGAAACCCAGAGTGTCAGGCTCTCTTCTTCTTTAAAAACACGTCCTGCCATAACATAGGGTCTAAACTTTAAAGTTTTTACTTTCCCAAAAGTAGTTCTTATGGTTTCTTCTCCAAGATATTTAAGCTTAAAACCATAATTTTCTTTATCAAAAAACATATCTGTTTCAATTTCATCTCCAGGGTTTAATTTATCTACATCTATTTTGTTTCTTAAATAATAATATGCCGAAACCATATCCTGAATATTGGGTTTCGTATCTACAACAAAGCTCTTATTGTGCTTTTTATCATTTATATATGCTTTATGATTAACTTGGTCAAAATTTATTTCTAGTTTTTTGGTATAGCCTCCTTCATTAATATCTCTAATGAATTTATAGGGTAAGCCCGTTTGTTTATCAAAATAGCTTTCGTATCTATCTTTTACTTTAAAAAACCATTTAATAGCCCCAGTAGTCCATCCTTTGCCTACAACATGATATACTGGTTTATCATCTACAACATCATCTTTTATTTGTAGAGTTGCATTTCCTGCTTTCATCCAGCCACTATAACTCATTCTAAATTTAAACCATTCGCCAGTATTAAACGCTGCTGCTTCTTGGGCAAAAGAACCTTGAGCTATTAAAAATGTTATTATTAAAAGTTGTACTTTTTTCATAGAGTAGGTTAATGTAATATAGCTAATTTATTGATTTAGTATCTGCATTACTGAATAAATTACAATTACTATTCCAAAAATAGAAAATTCCCTAAAACCACCTACTATTATTCAAAGTTCTTAACAGTAATTTACCAGTTATTCTAAAATATTTTTATTAAACGAAAAAACTCTATCAAAATTATGATAGAGTTTTTTAAAGTTAATTACACTTTAGCTAAAGCGTTCCTCTATTTTCTTGCTCTCTTTCAATAGCTTCAAACAATGCTTTAAAATTACCTTTACCGAAAGATTGTGCTCCTTTACGTTGAATAATTTCGAAGAACATTGTTGGTCTATCTACAACTGGTTTTGTGAATAGTTGCAACAAATACCCTTCGTCATCTCTATCAATTAAAATACCATGCTTTTTAAGCACTTCAACATCTTCATCAATATCGCCAACTCGTTCTAATAAATCATCATAATAGTTTTCTGGAACGTATAAAAATTCAACACCTCTTTCTCTCATTGCTGAAACTGTTGTTACAATATCATTGGTAGCTACTGCAATATGTTGTACGCCTGCACCATTATAAAAATCTATATATTCTTCAATTTGTGATTTTTTCTTACCATCAGCAGGTTCATTTATTGGGAATTTAATACGTCCATTACCATTAGACATTACTTTGCTCATCAAGGCTGTGAACTCTGTAGAAATATCACTATCATCAAAAGAAATAATTTGAGCAAAACCCATGACTTTATCGTAAAATTCACACCATGTATTCATTTCATTCCACCCTACATTACCAACCATGTGATCAATAAATTTTAACCCCACTGGCTCTGGATTGTAATGTGATTCCCATTTTTTATAGCCTGGTAAAAAGACACCATTATAACTTTTTCGTTCTACAAAAATATGTACGGTTTCCCCATAAGTGTAAATACCCGAACGCACAACATGACCATTACTATCTTCTTCTCGAATAGGCTCCATAAACGATTTTGCTCCTCTTTTTGTAGTTTCTTCCCAGGCTTTTGTAGCATCTTCTACCCAAAGAGCTACTACTTTTACACCATCGCCATGTTTATTAATATGTTCGTTAATTATACCGCCTTCTTTTAAAGATGTTGTTAATACTAATCGTATTTTATCTTGCTTCAATACATATGATACTTGGTCATTCATACCTGTTTCTAAGCCAGCATAAGCTTCCGATTGAAATCCGAAAGCAGTTTTGTAAAAATGTGCAGATTGCTTAGCATTCCCAACATATAACTCTACATAATCTGTTCCTAATAACGGAAGGAAATCTTCTGCATCATTAAATAATTTTTTTAATGAATATTCTGTATTCTGTAAATTGTGTAAATCTTTTATTTCTGTTCCCATAATGTTTATTTTTGCATTCCTACTAAAGCAGGAATGACAGTTTTATTCTAACCATGATTTATAATAATCTTCATCAGCAATTTTTAGTGCTTCTTCAGTAACCATTAAAGGTTTAAAAGTATCTACCATTACTGCTAATTCATCCGTACTGGTTTTACCTATACTTCTCTCAACAGATCCAGGATGTGGTCCGTGAGGTATTCCAGCAGGATGCAAAGAAATATGTCCTTCTTCTATGTCATTTCTACTCATAAAATCTCCTGCAACATAATATAACACCTCATCACTATCAATATTACTATGGTTATATGGCGCAGGAATCGCCTCTGGATGATAATCGTACAAACGAGGCACAAAACTACAAACTACAAAAGCATCTGTCTCAAAAGTTTGGTGTACTGGTGGTGGTTGATGTATACGTCCTGTAATAGGTTCAAAATCGTGAATTGAAAAAGCATATGGATAGTTGAACCCATCGTAACCAACAATATCAAAAGGATGGGTGGCATATACCATTTCTATGATTTCTCCTTGTTTTTTTACTTTAATTAAGAATTCCCCTTTTTCATCGTATGTTTCTAGTTCTTGAGGTAAACGGATATCACGTTCACAAAAAGGTGAATGTTCCAATAATTGCCCAAACCAATTTCTATAACGTTTTGGTGTGTAAATAGGCCTGTGAGATTCAACAATGAAAAGCCTATTATCGTCTGTGTCAAAATTTATTTTATAAATGATTCCTCTAGGAACGAGCAAATAATCTCCATATTTAAAATTGAGATTGCCCAACATTGTTCTCAATTTCCCTGTGCCTTTATGGATGAAAATTAATTCGTCTGCATCTGTGTTTTTATAAAAATAATCTTGCTGAAGCGCTTTTGGTGCTGCAAGTATTATTGCACAATCACTATTAGTTAGCACTGCTTTACGGCTTTCTAAATAATCGTTAACTGGTGGTACTTGAAACCCTCTTAATCTGTACGATTTTATGTTATTTGCAAGGGCTATTTTTGGTGCAACACTATATTGTTTTATAATGTCCTTTACTTGTGTTGGTCTATGCTCATGATAACTATTTGTTGACATCCCATCAAAACCAATAGTACCAAATAGTTGTTCGTAATATAGGTTCCCATTTGGCTTTCTAAATTGAGTGTGGCGTTTAGGTGGTATATTCCCTAAGGTATGATAACGTGGCATTTTATTAAGTTAAAAGTTAATAATTAAAAGTTCAAAACAGTGAACTGAAATCTTTGTTTAACAATTGTTATAAAGATACGAAACGCGTACTTATTCTGGATTTCTCTTGATAAGATAGTGTAGAAACTGTAATAAATCGATCCAATAGAGTTTCATAAGGATACAAATATCGTAAAAAAATTATTGTTTTTATTTAAAACCAAAATCCAAGATTAAAAAACCATTTGCCACTATTAGCTTCTGGCGACCAAGAGTATTTTACTTCTATAGGACCTAAAAAAGTTTCAGTAGAACACCCTATAGCATAGCCTGTGTAGTCTGGTCTAGTAAACCATTCGCCGTTATCGAATATATTGTCGCCAACATTGGCGAAATTTGCTGATAAAATTATGTGCTGGTTATGAAAAACCTCATAATCTAAGTCGATATTCCCTTTTACAAAACCACTCCCTGTGATAGACAAATAATCATATCCATAAAATGAAATAAAGTTGTCTATAAAATTATTACCATAACCACCTAAAGCAAAATTTAAGGAGTTATTAGAATCTTCTCCAATTTTAAATCCGCCTTCTGAACCAATAATTACAGCCGCTTTATTAGACATTTTTAACGCATATCCAATTTTTGCTTTTGCAAATGAAAATTGTGAGAAATTGTTGTTAAAGTCTGATGATGACACATACAAATGGAAATCGCCATCAAACAAAAATCCCTCACTTGGTAGATACTTGTTGTCGTAAGTATCTAATTTTAATTTTCCAAAAAGGCTAAAAAAGTCACTTTTTTCAAATGTGGTTTCTTCATCATTAGAATTGGTATTTACAAAGGTTTCAGAGGTAATTTTAAGTCGTTTATGCTCCACACCAAGCGTTAAGGCAAAATCTTTTCTAAACAGGGTTTGTAAAAATATTTGACTTGTAAAGTCGTTTAAAACTACATCTACTTTATTTAATCCCTGAGTAATTACTTGGTTTTCATCTAAAATTAATGCTGCACTTATGTTCTTATTGAATGTATTATAATTTGAATTAAAACCTATACTCCAATAAAATCCTTTATCAATAAAATAATCAAAGTTATACCGCACATTATCTCCTAGGATAAAATCAAATGAAAGCACATCATTTTTAAAAAATACACGCTTTTTTGTTACATTTATTAATGCTGCACTTTTGTATAAATCATCGTAATGAAGTCCCAGTTTAATAAAAGTTGTAATCTTACTTTCAACCACTTCTATATATAAATCATACCCTTTATGCTCACTCTCTTGAGATAATTTATAGGTAAACTTATCAAAATTATGCGTTGCTACAATATTATTAACGCCAGAGGTGAAATGCTGATAACTTACTTTTTCTCCTGACTTTAATTTAAGTTTCCCTAGTACATAAGCTCGTGTATAGTTTTTGTTACCCTTGATAACTATTCTATTAATTTGAAGGCTATCAGGTGTAGGATTAATTTTAATATTTGTTTTTTTAGCTTTCTGTTGTGCTACAATATCTTTTAAAGCACTCATCTTTCTTTTGGCGGCAATCTCACCATTTCTAATTATTTCTTCCCCTTGGTCAAATGAAATAACATTAAAATCGTCAATATTAGGTTTAATGTAAACATCAGTTTGTTTAGATTTTATTTTCATTTCATTAATGGTTCTAAAATTGTTGATTTGTAATAAAATCTCTGGAGCAGATGCTAAATCTTTCCTACTCGCTAAACTATCTTGTACATCCACACCAATTATAATCTCTAACCCTTTTGCTTTAAGCTCGTCTATAGGATAATTGTTTACGACACCCCCATCAATTAATATTTGGTCATCAATAATCACAGGCTTATATAACGATGGAAATGCTCCACTTGCAGTTATTGCTTGTGCTAAATTACCTTTGTCTAAAATGACGCCTTCTCCTGTTTCTACATTTGTAGCAATACAAAAAAATGGAATTGGTAACTTGCTGAAATCCGTAATATCAGAAACATGCAACGTTAATTTTGCTAATAAATTATAATTATTTTGACCCGATGATAGTCCTGAAGGCAATTTGATTTTAAACTTTTCAAATGGTAATGTTATAGCATATTTTTCAGAATTCTCACGCTCATAAAACGTTTTTGCTGCTCTTGGAAGATTATCACTAATGATATCCTCGTAATTTATTTTGTTAAAGATTGAGTCTATTTGCTTTCCAGAATATCCCGAGGCATATAAAGCACCAATAATGGCTCCCATACTTGTGCCTGCAACATAATCTACTCTTATGTTTAAACTATCAATGATTTTTAGAGCTCCAATATGTGCTAATCCCTTTGCACCACCACCACTTAATACTAAGCCAACTCGAATATCTTTATCCGGTTGCTGTTGTGCATTTAACGTACAAACAAAAAACAATAATAAAACTATAATGACTTTGTTCACTTTGCTAGGTGTTATAATAATTATAAATTTTTTGGGCTTTTGAAACTCCAATAACCTGTTCTAATTCGTCAACTTTAGCATAAGAAATCCGTTTGGCAGATTTAAAATGTTTAAGTAACTCTATTATCGTTTTGTTTCCAATTCCTGGAATTGTTTCCAATTCTGTATTTAAAGCGCTTTTACTGCGCTTATTCCTGTGATGTTCTAAACCAAAACGATGTGCTTCATTACGCAGTTGTTGAATTACTTTAAGTGTCTCTCCTTTTTTATTCAAATATAATGGAATTGGGTCATTTGGATAGAATAATTCTTCTAATCGTTTTGCAATTCCAATAATGGCAATCTTCCCTCTTAAGTTTAACTTGTCTAAACTTTTTAACGCCGATGAAAGTTGCCCTTTTCCGCCATCTATTATTATTAATTGCGGCAAAGGTTGGTTCTCATCTAATAAACGCTTATAACGTCTGTAAACAACCTCAGTCATCGATGCAAAGTCATCAGGCCCTTCTACTGTTTTGATATTAAAATGACGATATTCTTTTTTACTAGGCTTACCATTCTTAAAAACCACACATGCAGCTACTGGGTGTTTACCTTGTATGTTAGAATTATCAAAACACTCAATATGTCTAGGTTCTTCGGTTAAACGTAAATCAACTTTCATTTGTGCCATAATTCTATTGGCATGTCTATCTGGATCTGTAATATTAACCTGTTTTAATTGTTCAAGCCTATAATATTTTGCATTACGGACAGATAACTCTAAAATGTGTTTTTTATCTCCTAATTTGGGTACAGTAACTTTTATATGTTCTCCCAAATCTATTTTAAAAGGCACGTAAATCTCTTTAGACATAGAATTGAAACGCTGCCTAATTTCGGTTATTGCTAATACTAACAATTGGGCATCTGTTTCTTGTAATTTTTTCTTTATCTCTAGTGTATGAGATCTGATAATTGAACCATACGACAATTGTAAAAAATTAATGTAGGCGTAACTTTCGTCGCTTATAATCGAAAACACATCAACATTGCTAATTTTAGGGTTTACAATAGTAGATTTAGCCTGATAATTTTCTAAAACATCTATCTTTTCTTTTATTTTTTGCGCGTCTTCATATTTCATTTCTGTTGCAAATGCTTTCATCTGATTTTTGAATTGTGAAAGCGAATCTTTAAAATTTCCTTTTAAGATATCTTTTATTGCTCTAATATTTTCAGCATATTTGGCTTCTGTTTCAAAACCTTCGCAAGCACCTTTACAATTTCCTAAATGATACTCTAGGCATACTTTATATTTTTTAGCTTCAATCTTTTCTGGAGATAAATCATAATTACACGTTCGTAAAGCATATAGCCCTCTTATTAAATCCAATAAGGTATGCACTGTTCTAACACTCGTATAAGGACCAAAATATTCCGAACCATCTTTTATTAAACGTCTTGTTTGAAATACGCGAGGGAATCGTTCTTTTTTTATACAAATCCAAGGGTACGATTTATCATCCTTTAGCATTACATTATATCTTGGTCTATGCTTTTTTATAAGGTTATTTTCCAGCAACAAGGCGTCAGTTTCGGTAGCAACTACAATATGCTTTATACTCGTAATTCTTTTTACCAGTACTCTTGTTTTTCCATTCTCGTGCGTCTTTGTGAAATAGGAACTTACCCGCCTTTTTAAATTTTTTGCTTTCCCAACATAAATTATAACATTATTTTCGTCAAAATATTGATACACGCCAGAAGCATTGGGGAGTGTTTTTATTTGTATGTCTAATGTAGATTTGTTCATCTTATCAAAGGTAGATTAATTCCTACTATTGTAAAAATTCGTTTTACATTTTTAGTATATTGCATCAGTTTACAGTACTCAGTAAAAGCCATCAATAAGCTAAACTTTAGGCACTTATTACTTTAGACACTTTAAGTATTTATAATGAACATTGTTATCCTTTCTAGAAACGAGAACTTATATTCAACAAGACGACTTATTGAAGAAGGTGAACATCGTGGTCATGATATGGAAGTAATTGATCCTTTAAAGTGCGATCTAATTATTGAGAAAGAAAAGCCAACTATATATTATAAGGATAAATACTTAGATTATGTTGATGCCATTATTCCGAGAATAGGCGCTTCTGTAACCTTTTTTGGTTGTGCTGTGGTGCGTCAGTTTGAAATGATGAATGTATTTACTACGGTTGCTTCCGAAGCTATTATTCGTTCAAGAGATAAGTTGCGTAGTTTTCAGCGTTTATCAAAATCTGGAGTGGGTATGCCAAAAACGGTGTTTACAAATTACTCCAGAGATGTTGAAGAAGTTATTGGTCATGTTGGTGGAACACCTGTAATTATAAAACTTCTTGAAGGGACTCAAGGGTTAGGTGTGGTATTAGCTGAAACTAAAAATGCAGCAGAATCTGTTCTTGAAGCTTTTAATGGGCTACAAGCTAGAGTCATTGTCCAGGAATATATTGAAGAAGCGAATGGTGCTGATTTAAGAGCTTTAATTGTAGATGGTCAGGTTGTTGGAGCCATGAAACGACAAGGAAAAGAAGGTGAGTTTCGCTCTAATTTACATCGTGGCGGTGTTGCTAATTATGTAAAATTGACTGAGCCTGAATTAAAATTAGCCATAAAAGCTGCTCGAGCTTTAAAATTACCTGTTTGTGGTGTTGATATGTTAGAATCTAAAAGAGGCCCTTTAATTCTAGAGGTGAATTCTACTCCTGGATTGGAAGGTATTGAAACAGCAACTCAAAAAAATATAGCGAGAGCCATAGTTACATTTATTGAACGAAACAGAAGATAATGACAAGCCCTAAAAGTGACATTTTACATATACTAGGAGAATCGATCCTACTTGGAGAAAGTCGTGAAATAAATTTTAATGTTGCAAAGTTACATACTACTACAAGTGTTGAAGTGCCTGTGCTAATAGAACGCTCTAAAAAATCTGGCCCTACCGTTTTAATTACCGCTGGCATACATGGTGATGAAGTTAATGGCGTAGAGATTGTAAGACAAATAATAGCAAAAGGTATTAATAAACCCAAAAAAGGAACCATTATATGTATTCCTATCATTAATATTTTTGGCTTTCTTCATATGGATAGAGAATTCCCTGATGGTCGTGATTTAAACAGAATGTTTCCAGGCACAAAAACAGGGTCTTTAGCAAGTCGTGTGGCTTATAAGCTTATGCGAGAAATTGTGCCTCAAGTAGATTTAATTATAGATTATCACACTGGAGGTGCAGATCGTTTTAATGCTGCCCAAATCAGGATTATTAATACTGATTCTGCACTAGATGAATTGGCTAGAATATTTGGGGCTCCTTTTGTTTTATATTCTAAAAATCTAAATAAATCGTTTAGAAATACGTGTCATAAAATTGGAATTCCCATGCTGTTATTTGAAGGTGGTAAATCATTCCATTTCAATACTACAATAACAAACACTGGTGTAAATGGAGCCAAACGCGTGCTGCATCATTTAGATATGTTGCATGCAAAATTTAAGATTTCAAAACCTAAAAAAAAATGTGTTGTTATTTCAGAAAGTAAATGGATTAGAGCTAAATACTCAGGTATGTTTAAAGCATCTGTATTAATTAATAAAGCCGTTAATAAAGGTGATATTATTGGACATATTACTGACCCTTTTGGAAAATTTCATCATTTTGTTAAGGCTGAAAATTCTGGATACATTTTTAATGTTAACCAAGCACCAATAGTTTATAAAGGGGATGCTTTATTTCATATATCGACAAAGTTAGCTTGATTTTATAGCTGTTACAGAATTGTTTTTTTCAGAACTATTTTCTTTAGGAAAAGCTTTATTATTAAAGATTAATAGCATCCCAACTCCTGAACTTATTGCCATATCTGCAATATTAAAAACAGGCTCGAAAAAGGTAAAATATTTACCTCCCAAAAAAGGCAGCCACTCGGGTAAATAACCCTTCCACATAGGGAAATGTAACATATCTACAACTTTTCCATGTAAAAAAGTATCATACCCTTTCTCTGGTAAAAAGGTAGCTACTTGCCCTAAACTATCGTTGAAAATAACACCATAAAAAACGGAATCTATTATATTTCCTAGAGCACCCGTAAAAATTAAGACTATGGCAATAATAAGTGTTTTAGAGCCTTTATTTTTAATCGAATTGATAAGCCAATATCCTATTCCAACAATAGCGATAAGCCTAAACAACGTTAAAATTACCTTTGCTGATCTATCAGAAATAAAAGATGTAAAATCACTCAATTTAGCTCCCCAAGCCATTCCATCGTTTTCTACAAACAAAATTTTAAACCAACTAAAGACAACAATGGTTTCTCCTAAAATAAAATGGGTTTTTATATAAAACTTAGAGATTTGATCTATAAGAAGAATTAAAATAATTACAATTGCGGCTCTCTTTAATGACATTTATGCTATTAATTTTGGTAAAAATAGAATTATTTACTTGATTTTATCAAAATGATAAAAATAAAAACGTCTCAGTAGCTCTGAGACGTTTAAAATATTATTTAATATCTACAGTTTTTATTTTTGCATATTTTTAGCCTCTATACTCAACGTCGCATGAGGTACTAATTCTAAGCGTTTTTTATTGATTAATTTACCTGTAACACGACAAATACCATAGGTTTTATTTTCAATACGAATAAGTGCGTTTGTTAAATCTCGAATAAATTTTTCCTGGCGAATTGCTAATTGCGAATTAGACTCTTTACTCATCACTGCGCTTCCTTCATCAAAAGCTTTAAATGTAGGCGAGGTATCTTCTGTACCATTATTGTGGTCGTTCATGTATGCGCTTTTAATAAGCTCTAAATCGTGTTGCGCTTTTTCAATCTTTTCTAGAATTAGGGTTTTAAATTCTTCTAAATCTGCATCAGAATATCTGTTTTTTAAATCTTCTGCCATAATCTTAATGTTTTTTAATAAACAATTTTGTGTTTACATCATCAAAAGAGATGTCTATCCCATTGTTTATTTGATCTATTATTTTTAATTCTTCGGTTAATGTTTCGGTTTTAATATAATCAATATTAGCGTTAACCGCACTAATTATTTTATCATCTTTTTGAAGTATTACGTCAATTCTATCTGTAACATCAAAACCTGAATCTTTTCGTAAGTTTTGAATACGGTTTACAAACTCTCGAGCAATTCCTTCAGCTTTTAATTCTTCCGTTATTGTAACATCTAGGGCTACTGTTAGAGCGCCTTCATTAGCAACAAGCCAACCTTCAATATCTTGAGATGTTATTTCAACATCTTCAAGACCTAATGTAATACTTTTTCCATTAATTTCAATATCTAAAGTCCCTCTTTGTTCAATTTCTTTAATCTCTTCTGAAGTAAACTCACGTATCGTGTTAGTAATTAACTTCATATCCTTTCCAAAGCGTGGGCCTAATGTTTTAAAATTAGGTTTTATTTGCTTCACTAAAATATCCGATGCGTCTTCTAACAGTTCAACTTCCTTAACATTTACTTCATGTTTTATAAGATTTGAAACGGCAAGAATTTCCTCTTTTTGAGTAGCATTATCTACCGGAATCATAATCTTTTGCAAAGGCTGTCTTACTTTAATTTTTTCTTTAGCTCTTAACGACAATACTAATGAAGAAATTGTTTGAGCATTCTCCATTTTTCGTTCAAGGGCTTTATCAATGTACGCTTCGTAGTGTTTAGGAAATACGGCTAAATGTACACTTTCATAATTTTCTTTTTCTGTAACATTTGTTAAATCTTTATAAAGCCTATCCATATAAAAAGGAGCAATTGGAGCGCCTAATTTTGCAATCGTTAGCAAACAGGTGTATAAGGTTTGATATGCTGAAATTTTATCTTGCTGATAATCGCCTTTCCAGAAACGTCTTCTGCTTAAACGTACAAACCAATTGCTTAAGTATTCCTGAGTAAATTCTGAAATAACTCTGGCTGATTTTGTTGGCTCGTAATCTGCGTAAAAAACGTCTACTTTCTTTATCAATGTATTCAGTTCAGATAAAATCCAACGATCAATTTCCGGTCTTTCGTTTAACGGAATATCTGCTTCGCTATAATTAAATTTATCAATATTAGCATAAAGGGTGAAAAATGAATAGGTGTTATAAAGTGTGCCGAAAAATTTGCGTTTTACTTCTTCAATCCCCTCTACATCAAATTTTAAATTATCCCAAGGGTTTGCATTGCTAATCATATACCAACGCGTTGCATCGGCTCCATATTTACTTAATGTTTCAAAAGGGTCTGCGGCATTTCCTAAACGTTTAGACATTTTTTGTCCGTTCTTGTCTAATACCAATCCATTCGATACCACGTTTTTATAGGCAACTGAATTAAACACCATAGTTGCAATAGCATGAAGCGTATAGAACCAACCTCTAGTTTGATCTACACCTTCGGCAATAAAATCGGCAGGAAACGATTTATTTTCATCAATTAACTCCTTATTTTCAAAAGGGTAATGCCATTGTGCATAAGGCATACTTCCAGAGTCAAACCATACATCAATCAAGTCGGACTCACGTTTCATTGGTTGTCCTGAAGGAGAAACTAATACAATTTGATCTACTATATTCTTGTGTAAATCTATAGTTGCATAGTTCTCTTCGGAGTTGTTACCAATTTCAAAATCAGCAAAAATATCTTTCTCTAAAATGCCTGCTTCAACTGCTTTTTGCATTTCAGCCTTTAGTTCTTCTACCGAACCTATACAAATTTCTTCTTTTCCATCTTCAGTTCTCCAAATAGGTAATGGAATTCCCCAATAACGCGAGCGTGATAAATTCCAATCGTTTGCATTGGCTAGCCAATTCCCAAAACGTTTTTCTCCTGTAGATTTTGGTTTCCAGTTGATGGTTTCATTCAATTCAAACATTCTATCCTTAACATCGGTCACTTTAATAAACCAAGAATCTAACGGATAATATAAAATGGGTTTATCTGTGCGCCAGCAATTAGGATAACTGTGCTTATATTTTTCAACCTTAAAGGCTTTATTTTCTTCTTTTAATTTGATTGCCAATTCCACATCAACCGAACGTTCTGGAGCTTCACCATCATTGTAATATTCGTTTTTAACATACTTACTAGCAAACTCTTTCATTTCAGAGCGAAAACGCCCTTGTAAATCTACTAAAGGTACTAGGTTTTCATTTTCATCTTTAACTAATAGTGGTGGTACTTCTGGTTTTGCTTGTTTAGCAACCATAGCATCATCTGCACCAAAAGTTGGTGCCGTATGTACTATTCCTGTTCCATCTTCGGTCGTTACAAAATCGCCTGCAATCACTCTAAAGGCATTTTCCGGTTTATCATTTGGCAACGCATAAGGCAGCAATTGTTGGTATTTTATACCAACTAAATCTTTTCCTTTGAATTCTTTGACAACATAAAACGGAATCGTTTTATCTCCTGAATTGTATGCTGATAATTCAGATTTATCTTCAACTTGATTAAACTTTCCTGAAAATTGATAACTAACCAATTTTTTAGCCAAAATCACTGTTATTGGTTCAAACGTGTATTGATTGTAGGTTTCAACTAATACATAATCAATTTTGTTCCCAACTGTTAATGCTGTATTACTAGGCAAAGTCCAAGGTGTAGTTGTCCAAGCTAAGAAATAGATAGTACCTTCATTTTGCAAAAAGTCTGGAAGTGTTTTCTCTTTTGCTTTAAACTGAGCCACAACAGTTGTGTCTGTTACATCTTGATAAGTTCCAGGTTGGTTCAATTCGTGTGAACTTAATCCTGTACCTGCTTTTGGTGAATAGGGCTGAATCGTATAGCCTTTATACATCAAATGTTTATTGTAAATCTGCTTAAGCAACCACCACACACTTTCCATATATTTGGGCTCGTAGGTTACATAAGGATCATCCATATCTACCCAATAGCCCATTTTTTGAGTCAGGTCGTTCCACACATCTGTATAGCGCATTACAGCTTTTCTGCAAGCTGCATTATAATCTTCAACCGAAATGGTTTTACCAATATCTTCTTTGGTAATTCCCAATTCTTTTTCAACGCCAAGTTCAATCGGTAAGCCATGAGTATCCCATCCTGCTTTACGTTTTACTTGAAAGCCTTTCATTGTTTTATAACGCGAAAAAATATCTTTAATAGCACGTGCCAAAACATGATGTACTCCAGGTAATCCATTTGCTGATGGAGGGCCTTCAAAAAAGACGAACGGCGTTTTGCCTTCTCTTGTAGTTACACTTTTTTCGAAGATATTATGGTCCTGCCAATCATTGCCAACTTCTTCAGCAACTTTTGGTAAGTTAAGTCCTTTATATTCAGGAAATGTAGCTCTCATTCTCTATTATTTCTAATAAGCTGCGAAATTAAGGAATTTTGGGAAAATAGAAGTTTAAATCAGTTGAATTGTATTATTATTTTATCTGATTTTATTTTTTTTCAGAATTATTCGAATGATTTATTATAGATTCAATTAGTTTAGTAATAGGCAAAATCTGAAGTAACGATCTTAACTCTACATTAACTGCTTTCATTTTTTTAATTGGCATCACCCAATAAATTACCAAAACTATTATAAAAGTTATACAAAGAATTGAGACTGTACTCATCATTTAAATATTTTAAGATAAACAATATTAAATAATTACAATTCATTTTACACTCTTATAATTACTCGGTTATTAACTACGTGTCAACAATTTAGCTTTTAATAGCATCATTATTTTGGTAGTAAGTATTTCTTTGTAGCTTTTTGGTGATATCTTTTAAACAATAACCTCAACCAAATCCTCAATCTTAGAAACCAATAGAATTTACTTTCTATTCTTTTTGTAACCAATTTTCTGTCTTGGCTTCTCTTCTTTTTTGGACAATAATTGTTGTAGTGCTTCGTAAAGTTCTCCAAACTGATTATTATACTGAGATTCCATTTGTTTAATTTTACTCATTATCTCTTCATAGTTATTTGCTATTTTCCTGAGTTGAACAAAAGTTTCAATAATTTGAACACTCATTTTAACTGCAATATCACTATTTAGAACGCTTGAAAGCATTAAAATACCATGCTCTGTAAATACAAAAGGTGTCTTCCTTCGACCTCCCCATCTTGAGGTCGCATTTTGCGACTTCAAGTTTAGCCATTCTTCTCTAGTAAGTTGAAACATAAAACTTTTAGGAAAACGACTAATATTTCTTTTCACTTGTTCATTAAGTCGTTTAGTTTCCACTCGATAAAGTTCTGCCAAATCACTATCTAGCATCACTTTTTGATCTCTGAAAACATATATTTTATTTACAATACTTTCTGAAGGAATAACACTTTTATCCATTTTAACATTCCTTTTTTATAAAATCAAACCAAAGCCCCAACCAAATCTTCAATCTTAGAAATGAGTTGAATTTTAATAACCGTATTTTTTAATGAAATCTTATTGTATTTAGACACAAAAATGGTTGAAAAGCCTAGTTTTTCAGCTTCCAAAATGCGTTGCTCTACACGTTGTACAGGACGTATTTCTCCTGAGAGTCCAACCTCAGCAGCAAAACAAAAATCCTTTTGTAATGCCTCATCTTCATTAGAGGATAAAATAGCAGCAATAACTGCCAAATCTATAGCTGGATCGTCAACCGTAATGCCACCTGTAATATTTAAAAATACATCTTTGGCTCCCAAACGAAAACCTGCACGTTTTTCCAACACTGCTAATAACATGTTCAAGCGTTTGGCATTAAATCCTGTTGCACTACGTTGTGGCGTTCCATACACTGCAGTACTTACTAAGGCCTGCACTTCAATCATTAAAGGTCGCATTCCTTCAAGTGTTGCAGCAATAGCATTACCGCTTAATTCTTCGTCTTTTTTTGAAATAATAGCTCTGACGGATTTGAAACCTCTCTTAATCCTGTGCCTTGCATTTCGTAAATACCTAGTTCGTTGGTAGAACCAAAACGATTTTTATTTGCACGAAGAATTCTAAACACATGGTTTCTATCGCCTTCAAACTGCAAGACTGTATCTACCATATGTTCTAAAATTTTTGGTCCAGCAATATTGCCATCTTTAGTAATATGACCAATCAACAACACAGGTGTTGCCGTTTCCTTGGCAAATTTTATCAACTCTGTAGTACATTCTTTAATTTGAGAAATACTTCCTGAAGAGGATTCGATATAATCGCTATGCAAAGTTTGAATAGAATCTAAAATAACAATTTCAGGATGTAAATCTTCGATTTGTTTAAAGATATGTTGCGTTTTGGTTTCGGTTAAAATGTAGCAATTGTTGTTATTAGGATTGATGCGTTCTGCTCGCATTTTAATCTGTTTTTGACTTTCTTCTCCTGAAACATATAGCACTTTAAACGGTAATTTTAAAGCAACTTGAAGTAGTAAAGTGCTTTTTCCAATTCCGGGTTCTCCTCCTAAGAGTATTAACGATCCTGGAACAATACCTCCTCCAAGCACACGATTAAACTCATCGTCTTGCGTTTTGAATCGTGCATCTTCTGATACATCAATCTCATTAATTTTTAAAGGTTTTGACGCGCGTTTTGAATGAGAAGACGAGGCTATTTTCCAATCGCTTTTTTCTGATTTTTGAATCACTTCTTCAACAATAGTATTCCACTCTTTACAAGCAGGACATTGACCTAACCATTTGGCGTATTGACTGCCGCAATTCTGACAAAAAAAGGTAGTTTTTACTTTAGCCATATTTATTTTTCGCAAAAGCGGAAATCTTTTTTATTAATATCCAAAATCTGCTTTAATTTCATTTGCTTTTTCGAGCATTAAATCTTTTGTTATTCCTGCAATTTCTTCAAGAACATATGCCGATCTATAAGTACGCATAGCCTTTTTGGGTTGTCCTTCTTCTTCATAAAAACGTGCTAAATAATAATTTCCTAAAAGGGTTTCAGGATATTCTTTACGCGCTAATTTTCCTAAAGCTTCATAATATTTGAAAGTTTTCTTTTTTTCTATGGCTGCCGAAATTGCTTTAAAGTCATTAATAAGTATTTGCTTTTTTAATCCGAATAATTCATTAATCATTTGGTATTTCTCATTCAAATACTCTACAGGAGAAGTTTCTAAAGTTAAAATACGTTCCTTATATTCTTTTTTACTTATAGGCTGAAACACAAAAAAGATACTTTCCAAAGCTTTTGGAATGGCATATGCTGGAAGTGAATAATGTGTTGGTCCATCAAAATTATCAAAGCTAAACAGGAGTTGCTTATTATCAAGCGCTGCTAGGTTTGTGTTTAGTGTTTTCGCATCTTCTCGTAATGGTTTAATATCATTGGTTGCAGTTGCTAAATAATAAAAAATCTTGGTTTGAAATTGCTTAAGCCTGTCCGTAATGTTTTCGATCATCCCTGGGGCTAAATCAGGGCTAATGGTTATGTATGCCTGAAATAAAGGCTTGTTTTTAAACAAGTAGTAGTTAATAAAATTTGCAGTTTCGCCGTGTCCAACAGCAACTCTAAAATTTGCTGCTCTGTAAGTTTCATTTAAATACGGAATGAGCTCCATTCCTATGAATTCAAAAAACTTAGCACCTGTTTCAACAGGAAGGTAATTTTGTTCTGAATAATAACAATCCGCGTCTCTAGTATCCACTTGATTAATCCCAACAATAATAGCTTCAGGCATGTCTTCCCAATAGGAATAATAATCCACATTCCCCGCTACAACTTCAAACAAATAATCGCCATCTAAAACAATAAATAGAGGATAGGCTTTTTCTTCATTTTCGGCATAATTTCGAGGGAGTTGAATTTTAAGTTGTCTGGATTCTCCGAGTTTTCCAGATTGGAAATCTTCATAAATTGTTTGTGCATTTGTTAGATTAATGCACAAAAAAGCAATTACGATATATGGAATATATTTCATTCTAAATTTATGATTTGAGATTTAATATTGGCAAGGTAAACAATTGCACCTAAAAATTAAAACGCTTCTTTAAGATACTTTGGTATGCTTTTTTTTATGCGTTCTATTATAAATAGGCAAGTAAATTAAGGATAGTCCTCCTAATAATACTACCATGAGTGTTTGTGATGACCACATAATCCAACCAAAAGCAATACTTGGTTCTTCAGGAATATCAAAAATAGCAAATGCTGCAAAAACGGCAACTGGATACGACCCAATACCTCCATTGGTTGCTGCAATGCTAAAACTTGCCGCAATAAACCCAATTAATATGGCTGCTATTGGAATTCCTGACGTTTCCTTAATTGAAAATGTAGTGACATAAAACATTAGCAAGTACATTGCCCAAATAAACAAGGTATGTAAAATGAAAGCCCATTTTTGTTTCATTTTGAAAATACTCAAAATTCCTTCTATTAGTCCAACTACGAAAGACTTGATTTTTAAGGCATACTTTGATGTGCTTCTTTTTATAAAAAAGAAAAAAAGAATTGCTGCTATTACAATCGCAAGAATAACAATTGCAATTTTATACGGATTGAATCGGTCGATAAAAAAATTATAGATAAACTCAAACTCTAAAAAAAGAGCAACAAGAATGATGGCGAACAGCATGACTAAATCGGCTACACGCTCTGCTACAATGGTTCCAAAGCCTTTTTCAAATGGTACGCCTTCATAATTAGTAACAATAGTGGCTCTTGTAATTTCACCTGCTCTTGGAATAGTGTAATTTACTAAGTATGTAGCAAAAACCGCCATAATACTATTTGGCAATCTCAAGGTGTACCCTAAGGGTTCTATCATGAATTTCCAACGATATGCTCTAGACAAATGACTTAAAAACCCGAACAATAATCCTAGGGAAATCCATACATAATTTACGTTTTTAAAATGCTCTACAAGGACTTTTAAAGAAATTTTAGATAGCGAATACCACGCTAAAGCAACACCTAATAATAGAGGAAGTGTTATCTTTAATATTGATTTTAGTTTCTTGTTCAATGCTTTAATTTAATGCTATGTTGTCTATTAATCTAACTTCGCCTGCATAAACTGCAATAAATGCACGATACTGTTTTTTTCTTGATTTTCTTTGGATCGGCTTTAACGTATTAACGTCGGCAATAATAAAATATTCTAGTTTTAAGAGTGCGTTTCTTGTAAATTCTTTAACAACCCATTCGGTAATTTTATTAGCACTTATTGCTGTAAATTTATCTTTGGTTACTTGTAATGTTTTGTATATAAAAGGGGCTTCACTTTTATATATAGGTAAAAGGCGTTCATTCCGAGAGCTCATGGCTAATCCATTTGGTTCTCTATAAATTTCGCAGCCAATAACATTTACTCTAAGCTTGTGTTTTTCAACTAACTTTCTGATAATTTGTAATTGTTGAAAATCTTTTTCTCCAAAATAAGCATTATGTGGTTTTACAATTTCAAATAACCGTATTACAATAGTCCCTACTCCGTCAAAATGTCCCTCACGAAATTTTCCTTCCATCTCAAATTCAAGACCATCAAAATTAAAGGTAGATGATAATACTTCCCTTCCATATATTTCTTTTATAGAAGGAGAAAATATAATTATTTTATCTTCTGAAATTGTTTTAAGTAATTTAACATCTCGATTTAAAGTCCTAGGATATTTTTCTAAATCTTCTTGATTATTAAACTGCGTTGGATTAACAAAAATACTAACCACTACTTTATCGTTTTCATTAAGCCCTCGCTTAATAAGTGATAAATGACCAGCATGTAAAGCACCCATAGTTGGCACTAAACCAATTGTGATGTTTTGATTTTTTAAGGTCTTAATAACCTCTTCTATTTTCTCTTTTGTGTTAAATACTTGCACTTTAATAAAAAATTAACAGCGTGCAAACTTAATATAATACTGTTAATCTGCATAATTTTTGTAATTTTGCGTGTTTTTTATTCTAAAGTTAATAGCAATCCCGCTTATGAAAGATAAGAGAATATTATATGTGTCGTCCGAAGTAGTCCCCTATTTACCTGAGACAGAAATTTCATCAATGTCGTTTGAAGCACCTCGAATGGTAAATAAACAAGGAGGGCAAATACGAATATTCATGCCCAGATATGGAAATATTAACGAGCGTAGACATCAACTTCATGAAGTTACTAGGTTATCTGGTATTAACTTGGTAATTAACGACCTTGATATGCCGCTAATAATTAAAGTGGCTTCAATCCCGAAAGAAAGAATTCAGGTTTACTTTATTGATAACGAAGAATATTTTAAACGTAAAGCAACTTTAACTGATGAAAATGGTGCTTTATTCTCTGATAATGATGAGCGTTCTATTTTCTTTGCTAAAGGCGTTATTGAAACTGTTAAAAAGCTAAATTGGTCACCAGATATTATTCATGTTCACGGTTGGCTAGCTTCTCTATTACCACTTTATCTTAAAGAATATTATAAAGATGAACCTTTATTTTCTAGTAGTAAAATTGTGACGTCGTTATACAATCAAAGTTTTGATGATGCGTTAAATAAAGAAATGATTAATAAAATAAAATTTGATAATATTGCTGATGAATCTATTAACGTTTTGGAAACCCCAACTTATACTAATATTATGAAAGTTGCTGTTGATCATTCTGATGCATTAATTATTGGCTCTGAAGAAATTCCTAAAGATTTACAAAACTATTTAAAAGATTGCGAAAAGCCAGTTTTAGAATATCAAAGCCCTGACGAGTTTGCCGAAGCATATACCGAGTTTTACAATACCCAAGTTTTAAGTTAGTAAAAATTACATGAATAAGAAAAATAATACATTAAGAAACCTAGCATTATTAACTTTGGTTATTTCTGGGTTTGTTGCCTGTGATAAAGATTTTGTAAGTCTTGAATCGGATGTTGTAAACTCTGACAATACAGCAAATTTTAATACAGATGTTGCTACATATTCGGCAATTACATATAATAAAAATATTAGGCCTTTTCAATCTAACAGATTATCGGCTAATTTTTTAGGGTATCTAAACGACCCTATTTATGGAAGTTCAACAGCAAGTTTTGTCTCACAAATGTCCCCGAATGCCTATGGCCAAGATTTTGGAGAAAACATAGTATTAGATTCGGTTGTTCTTACTATTCCATATTTTAGTACTAGTACAGGAACTA